>WNFM01041847.1_pt2 | contig 10498 bp, 8 predicted proteins | sample 5400271 | NCBI WGS metagenome assembly WNFM01 (sample SAMN13153352, study PRJNA577476) | soil metagenome | isolation source: 60 cm saprolite on Douglas fir-dominated hillslope | place: USA:California | collected 2013-09-17 | reverse complement strand
CGCGTCACGGAGACCAATTAAGTGCCGGCGCCGCAGGCGGCCAAGACCATCCTCGGTGATATTCTGTCGGTGAGCTGCACCGTCGATCCCGGCATCGTTTGCGCGCGCGGCCGAATTTCTTGAAGCGGATCAAGGTGATTTGGGTCGTCCAGTCCTTTTTGCAAAAATATTGCGCTTCACGATTTGCCCAAATCACCGCTATATCCCCCGCCATCCCGTCCCACTCAGAGGGGCGTTGGCCATCGTCACGAACGTAGGGGCGGGATGCGGTGGACGTGGCGGCGCCTTTGACGAACGGCGCTAACGCGGACGGCGAAGACGTGTGGTCCTGACGCCCCGACGCTGGCGTCAAGTTCTTGAGAAGCAAGCTTCTCAGGGGCGACGGTGGCAAGAAAGCCCGGTCACCGGGGAGAGCGCGATATAAGCCGTAAAACCATTGCGTGGGGAATGCTGGGTGATTCCGGTGTGACCTGACTAACGCGTGTGCGTTCTACCAACTACCATTGCACACGCGGCTATCGGGCGCATCGGGCGCCCGGCATTCCCTGCGCCCTCTGATCGGAGGGGTGGAAATTTCTGGCAAACCTCGGGCGCATCAAGCCGCGAGATCGCGAAGTTGTGGCTGCAAACGACGGCCGCCGTTTGAAAGTTGAGCCTGGTGCCAGCCCCTCCACGTCATTGCGAGGCGCAACGCGACGAGCGGACCTTCCGGCCGTCTCGTCCGCGGTCGTCGGTTGGCGGCACTTGCGAGGGCAAAGCTGGGTCACCATCTGTGATCCCCAGAGGAATTTGCCATGTTGGATTTTACCCAGGATATCTCTGATGAGGCCCCCTCATCGGAAGCGACAAAGCAAACAGCCGCCAGCGACCAGGCTCTGCTCGACGCCTATTCCAATGCCGTGATCAGCGTCACCGAGCGCGTTGGACCTGCCGTGGTTCGTGTCGAGACCGGCTCGGGCGGGCGCGGCGGGCTTGGGTCCGGAATAGTCATCTCGCCCGACGGATTGGTGCTGACCAACAGCCACGTGGTCGGATCGTCGAAACAGATCAGGCTGCGGGACATCGAGGGCATTGTCACCGATGCGCGCGTGCTCGGCGTCGATCCCGATACCGACCTGGCGCTGCTCCGCGCCGACGGCGTGCGGGATTGGCGCTATGCCTCGCTCGGCAATTCGAAAACGTTGCGCCGCGGCCAGCTCGTGGTCGCGATCGGTAATCCGCTCGGCTTTGAATCGACGGTGACGGCGGGCGTGGTGTCCGCGCTCGGCCGTTCGATCCGCTCGATGAGCGGCCGGACCATCGAAGACGTGATCCAGACCGATGCGGCGCTCAATCCCGGCAATTCCGGTGGGCCGCTGGTGTCGTCATCCGCCGAGGTGATCGGCATCAACACTGCGATCATCTCTGGCGCGCAGGGCATTTGCTTTGCGGTTGCCAGCAACACCGCGCAGTTCGTGCTGTCCGAGATCATCCGCCATGGCTATGTCAGGCGCGCCTATATCGGCGTGTCCGGCCAGACCGCGCCGATTCCGCGGCGGCACGCGGTGGTCGCCGGCGTCGAAAACAAGATGGGCGCGCTGCTCGCGCAAATCGAACCGGATAGTCCGGCGGCGCGGGCAGGCTTGGTACCGGGCGATGTCGTGATCAAGCTCGACGGCGTCGACGTCAACGGCGTCGACGACCTGATCCGTGCGCTCGATCGCGACCGCATCGACCGCACGCTCGCGATGGAAGTTTTGCGGATGGGCCGGCTGCGGGCCGTCGACATCCATCCGGTCGAGCGCAAGCCGACAGCGCGGCAGGGTTCGGCGCCGTAGGGCGCCTTCATCATTCGACGTTGATGCCGCCGGCCTTGATCGGCACCGCCCATTTGGCGATCTCGCTTTGCACGAATTTCGCGAGGTATTCGGGCGTGGTGCGATCGTCGGAAACGAGATTGAGGCCGGCGCTTTCGAGCTTGTCCCGTAGCGCCTTCGTGTTCATGGCATCGCGGGTTGCCTGGTTGAGTTTCCGGACGATCGCCTCAGGCGTTCCCTTGGGCAGGAAGAACGCGTTCCAGGTATAGGCTTCAACGTCAAAACCCTGCTCGATGGCGGTGGGGACGTTGGGTAGCACGCGCGATCGCTCTTTCGTGAGGATCGCGATGGCCTTCACCGTGCCAGCGTCGATCTGCGGTTTCGCCGTCGTGATGATGTCGCAGAGATAATCGACGCGGCCGCTCATCAGATCCTGCATCGCCGGATTGGCGCCGCGGAAGGGAACGTGGACGATGTCGAGCCCGGCGACCATGTTCACCAGCGCGCAGCCGAGATGGATCGCAGACCCGGTGCCGGCGGACGCGAACTGCATCCTCTCCTTGTTGGCCTTGGAGTAGGCGACGAATTCCTTCATGTTGTTGACCGGGAGATCCTTGCGCGCGACCAGCACCAGTGGCGCTTCGAGCATCAGCGCAACTGGAACGAAATCCGTCACCGAATTATAGGCAGGCTTCTTGAACAGCGTCTGGTTTTGCGCTTGCGTGCCGACGGTCCCGAGCAGGAAGGTGTAGCCATCAGGGGCGGCCTTGGCGACGCGATCGGCGCCGCTCATGCCGCCGGCGCCGCCGACATTTTCCAGCACGATCGGCTGGCCCAGAATTTCTCCCATGCGCTGCGCGAACAGCCGTGCCGGCACGTCGTTCGGTCCGCCGGCCGCGAACGGGTTGACCATGGTGAGCGGCCGCGTCGGCCAGTCCTCAGCGTTGGCGCCGGTCGCCAAAGCCAGCGATGCAGCGGCAACCAGTGCGGTGAGGGTTTTGCGCATCATTCCTCCCGAAACTTTCGCCGAGATTACACCGCTTCTAGACTACGCCGCTTCAAGTTCGGCAAGGGGCTCATTCCAGGCGTCATACCCATAGACCCAGTCCGGATCGGTCCGGGTCTTGAGCCAGGTATTGGTGCGGGAACTCAGTTGAACGCGTGATGTTCGGGTTTTGCGGGTTGCCTCGAAGCGGCGAAACGCGGCCTCGACACCGTCGCGATCGACATCCTTCAGGCAGCGCGACAGCACGGCGGCATCCTCGATCGCCATAGCCGCACCTTGCGCCATATAGGGCGTCATCGGATGGCAGGCGTCACCCAACAGCGTAATATTGCCCTGGCTCCAACGCGGCTGGGGATCGCGATCGAACAGCGCCCATTTGTGAACCGACGGGCAGGCCGCCAACACGTGGCGAACTTCGGGATGGAAATCCACGAAGTCCTTGCGCAGCTCGTTGACGTCTCCCATCGCCGACCATGACTCGACCGAATATCCTGGCTCGGGCTGGCTGGTGACGAAATAGACTTCGCTGCGATCCGGCTTGACGTAGTAAATCACGATGTGGCGATCCGGACCCCACCATTTGGTGCAATCGCCGATCTGATAGCCCTGCAGCCGCGCTGCCGGAAATACCGTGCGATAAGCGATCCGGCCGGTGAAGTTTGCTTCGTCCTTGCCGGACAGTCGATCTCTGACGAAGGAATGAACGCCGTCGGACGCTACCACCGCGTCGGCCTCGACCGAGTTTCCGTTCGCAAATACCAGCTTCACGCTGCGGTCCGGGCGTTGATCAATGTCCACGACGCGGTGGTCGAGATGAATGGCTTGGTCCGGCACGGCACTGGCAAGCGCGGAATGGAGGTCGCCGCGGTGGCCAAGCAGATATGGCGCGCCGTATTGCTGTTCCGCTGATTCTCCGAAGATCATATCGAAGCGGACTTCGCCAGTGTCGTACTCCCGGTTGTTCCAGGAGCGCGGATAGAACGCACTCGCGCGCATCACCGGCTCGAGCCCGAGACCGCGCATCACCTTCATGGCATTGCAGCCGATCTGAATGCCGGCACCCAGTCGGATAAATTTTGACGCTTGTTCGTAAACGTTGACCTCAATGCCAGCCCGGTGCAGCGCGGCAGCGGTCGCGAGGCCGCCCATGCCCCCTCCAACAATCGCGACGGAGAGTTTTGTCATATTTTTCCCTCGCAAGGTCGTTGATTTTGCCAAGCAGGAGGCCGGCTTCGATTGCCTGCACCACTATTCAACGACGCGACCGTCTTTCGCAACTGAATATTCCATCATTTGACGATCTCGCTCCAATCCGGGCAGCTGCGCTGGTCCACCGGAACCAGCCATGCCTTGTAATTGGACTTGTCGATGATCTCGGCCGCCAACATGATCTTGTCCGGCAGCGGTTCGCCCTTGAGGTGGCGCAGCGCCGCACGCGTCGCCGTACAGCCGATCTTGAACATGTTGAAATCGACCGACGCAAGAATAACCCCGGTTTCGATGAGCTTGACGGCCGGCAGAATGCCGTTGATGCCGATCACGACGGCGGTGCGGTTAGCTTGCTTCAAGGCTTCAAGCGCACCGAGCGCCATTCCATCGTTGGCCGAGAGCACCGCGTCGATCTGCCTGTGCTCCGCAAGGAATTTCTCCATCACATGCTTGGCGTCGGGTTGCTGGTAATTGCCGACACCGGAGCCGAGCAGCTCGATGCCGGGATATTCCGCGAACGCGCGCTTGTATCCGCGCACTCGCTCCCGATTGGTCGGCGCCGCCGATGTGCCCTCGATAACGACGATCTTGCCCTTGCCGCCGAGATGTTCGAACAGATAGCGCGCTTCGCGGTATCCGATCTCAAAATCGTCGGCGCCGACGAACGTGACAAAGCTACCGGGCAGCGGATTGGAAGCGAGCACGATCGGGATTTTCGCCTCGTTGAGTTTTTTCACGGAATCGATCATGGCGACGTCATCGACGGGAATGAAGACGACGGCGTCGGGCCGGTCCTTGAGGACCTGCTCCACCATCGCCTTCTGTTCATCGACATTGTCGGGCTGCTTCGGGACGTAGTGCACGATCCGGGCGCCCGCCGCGCGCGCGACCTGGTCCGCCGCGATGCGGAACGCCTCATAGGCGGGATTGGTTAGGTTCTTGGTGAAGACGGCGATGGTCATTTTTTCGTCCGCCGCCGCGGCGTGGCTGGCGAGCATTGCAATTGAACCGGCCAGCGCTGCCGCCATGAGATACTGCATTAGCGCCTCCTTACTCAACTGGCGTCATTGCGAGGAGCCAACGGGTCGCGCGAATGCGCGCCCGATGACAGGCTCCGCGACGAAGCAATCTATCTTCACTTTTGTCCTGGCTATCGATTGCTTCGCTCCGCTCGCAATGACGACCTAATCACAGCCACAGGATCTTCTTGCGATATTCAAGGTCAGCCAACAGCGGCGCCGCCGGCCCTTGGTGAAACACCGCGCCGCGCTCCAGCGCAAACACGCGGTCGGCCAGCGCCAGCACCAGATCGAGATTGTGCTCCACGATCACGATCGAAGTGTGCCGGCGCAAAAGATCGAACACCTTGAACAGTTCCAGGATCACGGTCGGCGCCAGCCCCTCGAACGGCTCGTCCAGCAGCAACAGTTTTACGTTGCCTGACATCGCGCGCGCTACCGCCACCATCTGCTGTTCGCCGCCGGAGAGATAATCCGCGGCGACATCCATGCGCTCTTTCAGGCGCGGAAAATATTCGAGGATGCGCTCCTCGCTCCAGACCACGCCGTGGCTGCCGTCCGTCTTGCGCGCCAGGCGTCCGAGCGAGAGATTTTCCCGCACCGTCATGCCCGCGAACAGGCCGCGGCCCTGCGGCACATAGCCAATCCCTGCGCGCGCGATATCCGGCGCCGGCAGGTGCGCGATATCGCGGCCCTCATATTCGATTCTACCGGACGCCAGCGGGACCAGTCCGGCCAACGTCTTGAGCAGCGTGGACTTGCCAGCGCCGTTGCGTCCCAAAAGTGCGACGATCTCGCCCTCGCACACATCGAGCGTCGCGTCATGCAGGATATGGCTCTTGCCGTAGAAGGTGTTGACGGCCACAAACCGCAGGATCGGCTCAGCGTTGTCCCTGGCCTCGTCACTGCGGTGATGCTCGACCTCGGGAATGCCGGTGCCGGTATAGATTTCCTGCACGCGGCGGTCGGCGCGAACCGCGTTGGGGCAGCCCGTCATCAAGACTTCGCCCTGGTTCATCACCGTAACCGCTTGCGAGAAGCCGAGCACCCGGTCGATGTCGTGCTCGACGATCAACACCGGAATGTTCGTGGCGACGTTCTTGACAAGGTTGCATACCCGCTCGCGTTCGGCGGCGGCAAGGCCCGCTAAGGGCTCGTCGAGCAATAGCACTTGCGGCTTGGAGCCGAGCGCGATCCCGAGATCCACCAGCCGTTGCCCGCCGTAAGAAAGCTCGCCGCCTTCGATCGCCTCGATGCCTTCAAGGCCGAGGAATTTTATCAGCTCGCCGGTCTGCGCGAGCACGTCCGGAAAATTGTCGACGTCGCGCCAGATGTTGAATCGCCCGGGATTTCGCGCTTGCAGCGACAGGCGCAAATTTTCATGGATCGACAGGCCGCGGAACAGATTGGTGATTTGGAACGAGCGCGCAAGCCCGCGGTGACAGATCAGCTCGGGTGGTACGCCCTGAATTTCCCGGCCATCGAGGCGAATCGTGCCGCCGTTGGCCGGATGCAGGCCCGATATCAGGTTGAACAGCGTGGTTTTTCCGGCGCCGTTCGGACCGATCAAAGCGTGGATCTCGCCGGCGCCGATCTCCAGACTTGCGTTAGAGACCGCGCGGATGCCGCCAAAATGCTTTGAGATGTCCTTGACCTCCAGCACCGTTCCTGTGAGCCCTACCGGCATCAAGAACCCCGGCAGCGGCAGGCCTTCGTAGATCTTGCGCCGGCTCATGGCGGCGGATTCTTCCGGCGCCGGCCACCAGCGCTTGCTTAGCGTTCCCCAGATGCCGACCAGCCCGCCCGGTGAATACATCACGAAACCGACAAAGGTCAGTCCGAACCAGAGCAGCCAGTTCGGCGTCCAGATCGAAAACAGTTCGCGGAACAAAATGAAGAACAGCGCGCCGAGCGCCGGCCCCAGCATGCTGCGCATGCCGCCGATCACGACCATCGCCAACATCTCGCCGGAAAACGGCACCGAGACCGCTTCCGCCGAGACCAGATAAGTCTGGAACGCCAGCAGCGCGCCAGCGAGCCCGGTCACCACGGCGGAAATCACGAATACACCGAGCTTGTAGCGCTCGACCGGATAGCCCTGGAAGGTAGCCCGCAACTGGTTTTCGCGGATCGCCACCAGCACATGGCCGAACGGCGATCGCACCAGGCGAATCAGCATATAAAGCACGCCCAACCCGATCAGCGCGACGACGATGTAATAGGCGAGCGAATTATCGAGACTGAACGGTCCGATGCTTCCGCGCTTCAGGCCGCCCAGGCCGTCTTCGCCGCCGGTCACCTCGCTCCAGCGGAACGCGATGGTGTAGGTGAGGGCGGCGAGCGCCAGCGTCAGCAGCGAGAAGTAGACGCCGCGGCGCCGCAGGATGATAACGCCGGCGGCTGCTGACATCACGGCGACGACGACCATCGACAGCAGCAGCGGCAGAAAGATCTCGCCGCCAAACCAATGCAGCTGGATCAGTCCGGCGGCATAGGCGCCGATGCCAAACCAGGTGCCGTGTCCAAATGACACCAATCCGGTGTAGCCGACGCAGAGATTGAGCCCCATGGCGGCGATCGCCAGCGCCACCACCATGGTTCCGGTGTTGAGCGAAAGCCCGAGCAACGGCAACACGAAAGGTATGGCGACCAGAGCGAGGCCCGCCAGCCATAGCGGCCGATATTTTTGCACAAGGGAAGCGGCCTTCATTCGAATTTCTCGATACGCTCGCCGAGCAACCCGCGCGGCCGCACCAGCAACACCAGGAACATCAGCACATAGATCGACGCTTCGCCCGCGGCGGGGAGAAAGTGAATGGTGATGCCGCGCACCACGCCGACCAGCAGCGCCGCGATCACGACCCCCCAAAAGCTTCCCAGGCCACCGATCACCACCACGACGAAGGCGACGGTGATGATCTCGGCGCCCATCGCCGGATGCACGATCGTGATCGGCGCAAAGAATGCGCCTCCCATCGCCGCCATGCCGACGCCGAGCATGACGATCGCGGTCATATAGGGCTGCAGCCGGATGCCGAGCGCCGCCACCATGTCGGGCCGCTGGATGCCCGCGCGCACCACGCGGCCGAACGAGGTTTTATGCAGCAACAGCCAGACCCCGAGCAGCACGACCGCGACCACCGCCAGCAGCATCACGCGGTAGCGCGAGAACAGGAAATCGCCGAGGATGATCGAGCCGCGAAAGGCCGGCGGTATCGACGCCGACAAGGGCGCCGCGCCCCAGATGATACGGATGGCCTGCTCGGCGATCATGGCAAGGCCGAACGTCACCAATAGACTGAGGATCGGATCGGCGGGGTAGAAACGGCGCAAGATGTATCGCTCGAAGGGAATGCCGAGCATGGCGACCGCGAGCGGAGAGATCACCACCGCCGGCCCCAAGCCGAGATATTTTGTGATTTCGACGGAGGCGTAGGCGCCAAGCGCGTAAAACGCGCCATGCGCCAAATTGACCACGCCGCCGACGCTGAAGATCAGCGACAGCCCGAGCGCAATCAGCAGATAATAGCCTCCGAGCACGAGGCCATTCACCACCTGTTCCAGCAAGAACCCGAACTGCATTCCCGCTCCAGGGAGACTTTTACAATGGCCGCGCGCACTGCGCTCTCACCCGGCACGTCCTTGCGCGCCGGGTGATCAGCGCGGTTACAACGAGCAGGGGTTCTGCTCTTTGGTCGAATTGATCACTTCGAGTGGCTCGTTCGCCCCGGGAACGGCGGCTCCCAGTGCGATGAAATCCCATTTATCCTTGGCTTGACCGTTCGGCCTGGGCGTGAACGTGTAGGCTTCCTGGACCAGTTGATGATCCCATGACCGGAAATAGGCTTTTCGTGCCTTGAGCACATCGAACTGTCGGTGTCGGTCGACTTGGTCTCGTTCATGGCCTGCGCCATCATCTTGAACGTGACGTATTCGATCCAGGCGTGGTTCTCCGGCGGCTTGCCGTTCTTCTTGGTGAATTTCTCGACGAAGCTCTTCGAGGCCGGGACGTCGAGGGTGTGATACCAGACCGTTGGCCAGGTCCCGGCGAGGTTTCCATCGCCCGCGGCCCAGGCGTCTGCGGTATTGAGATTGAAACCGACGATCGGATAGGGCAGGTCGAACTCGGCATATTGCTTGATCAGCGTCGTCACCTGATTGCCGGCGAGGTTTGAACAGACCACGTCGGGCTTGGCCTGACGTATCTTCAACAGATAGGGGCTGAAATCGGTGACGTCGGTTGCGATCAGTTCGTCGCCGATCAGATTGCCCTGGTTGGCGCCGAAGAAACGCTTGGCCGCATTGAGCAGATCATGGCCGAAAATGTAGTCGGCCGTCAGCGTGAAGAACTTTTTGTCTTTCACCATGTTGTCGCGCAACAAGGCCTTGCCGACCGTATTGACCATCACCGTGTTGGGAATGTCGACATGGAACGTGAATTTATTGCAGTTCTTGCCACGCAGCGCGTCGGAACGGGCGCCGACCTGCATGAACAGCTTCTTGTTGCGGTCGGCCACCTGCATGATGGTGAGCGCAGAAGCAGAATTGATTTCGCCGATCAGCACCGGCACGCCGTCCTGCTCCAGCATACGCTGCGCCTTGGTGGCGGCGGTGGCGGGATTGACCGAATCTTCCGACATGACCTCGAGCTGGCGGCCCATGATGCCGCCGGCCTGGTTGATTTCTTCCTCGGCCATTCTCATGCCGAGCGTGGCATAGGCGCCGAGCGCGCCGAGGAAGCCGGTCAGCGGCGTGAGGTGGCCGATTTTTATCTTCTCCGTCTCGCCGTGGACGATGGACGGAAATCCAAACGCGGAAGCGCCGGCAAAGGCGGCGCCTGTTTTCAACAGGGTTCGTCTGGTGTAGCGGGTCATCGGTAACTCTCCTCCCAGGGGACGCGGATCGCGATGTCCCCCTTCGATTCCGGCACATGCGAGAATGTGAGAGACGTTTTTCTATTGTTGGATGATATTTCCGGACACGGTCGTCCGTGTCAACGCCAAATGCGTTGACCGGCTTCGTCCTTAGGATGATTTGATGACGCTTATGGCGCCAAATTCCGCCGACAGGCGGTTGGCGGCAAGCCGCACGACCCGGGCGTGGGTTTGCAGCGCCTGGTTGGAGAGCCGCCAGATCGGGCCGGAAATGCCCAGCGCCCCGATGACCTGCCCGGTGAAATCCATCACCGGCACTGCAATGCAGCGCACTTCCGGATTGAATTCGCCGTCGTCGAAGGCGATCCCGGTGCGTTTGATCTCAGCAATTTCGCGAAGCAGCACCGAGACCTCGGTGATCGACTTCTTGGTCGCCGGTTTCATCTCGACGCGCTCGAGGAAACGCTTCAATTGATCGGGACGAAGCGAGGCGAGGATGATCTTGCCCAATGCAGTACAATGCGCCGGCCGCACCACGCCGACACGGTCGGTCAGTTGGAACGCGCCGGGGCCGCTGGTGCGGGCGATCACGAC
>WNFM01038989.1_pt2 | contig 10498 bp, 9 predicted proteins | sample 5400271 | NCBI WGS metagenome assembly WNFM01 (sample SAMN13153352, study PRJNA577476) | soil metagenome | isolation source: 60 cm saprolite on Douglas fir-dominated hillslope | place: USA:California | collected 2013-09-17 | reverse complement strand
CGGAGGCACCGGTACAGTCGGGAGATTCTTTTGGCGCCTTGCCTCGCGCAACAGCGCAGAGGGTACAAAGATGGAGGGTGACGATATGTTCTTGTTGTCCAGTATGGGCGGCGTAACCATCTTTATCGGACCTTGCAGCATCGCGTGTGAGGGAGAGGTTCATGAGTGATGTCGGCAGAAAAGCCCATTGGGAAAACGTTTACAGCACCAAAGGCGAACGAGAAGTCAGTTGGTATCAGGAAAGTCCCGCGCCATCGCTTGAATTGATAGCCCTCGCGCGTCTTTCCGCCGATGCGTCTATCATCGATATCGGAGGCGGCGCGTCACGGTTGGTTGATGCCCTCGTCGATCGAAATGTCGGGCAGATCACGGTTTTGGATCTTTCTGCCGCCGCTCTCGATGCAGCCAAGCAGCGACTTGGCAACAAGGCCGCAAAGGTCCGCTGGGAGATTGCCGATGTCACGAAATGGGAGCCATCCCAAACTTACGATCTGTGGCACGACCGTGCGGCGTTTCATTTCCTGACCGATCAGGCCGATCAGTCCGCCTATGTCGACCGGCTGAAGAAAGCCGTTAAGCGCGGTGGATGCGTCATCATCGGTACCTTTGCTTTGGACGGCCCGGAGAGATGCAGTGGATTGCCGATTGTGCGATACGATGCAGCCTCGCTGTCCGGGACCCTAGGAAGTGATTTCAAACTGATCGACGCGCGGCGCCGTGACCACGCGACACCTTGGGGTGCTGTGCAGCGTTTCCAGTTCAGCACTTTTCGTCGGGCGTAACCGTCGCCGCGCCGTTTGGCGGCGACACGGGAAATCACGCCCGCGCCATCACGTGCGAAAACACCACTTCGATCAGGGTGCCGGAAATTGCCCCGGTCTTGATGTGGAATTGCGCGCGGTTGGCTTCGACCAAAGCTTTGGTCAGGGAAAGACTGACACCGGAACTGTCGGAGGCTTTATCGGACGGCGGCTGGGTCCGGAACGGCTCCATCGCGGCGGCGACCTCGTTGTCGTTGAGCCCGTGGCCGGTGTCGCGGACCCGCAACACCACGTCGCCGAAATCCGACAGCGCGGTGGAGACGATGACCTGGCCGCCGGCATTGGCGAGATGGATCGAGTTGCCGATCAAATTCAGCGTGATCTGACGCAGCGCGCGGGCGTCGGCGACCACCGGCGGCAGCATATGCGCGAGCGAGGTGCGGATGATGATGCGCTCGCGATTGGCCTGCGGCTGCATCACCGCGACGCAACTCTCGACCAAATCGTTGAGGTTCTGGTTGGCGAAGGCGAGGTCGAGCTTGCCGGTCTCGATCCGCGAGAGATCGAGCAGGTCGTTGATGATGGCGACCACGCGCTCGCCGGAGGCGCGGATGTCCTTCATGTATTCGACATAGCGCTCATTGCCGAGCGCGCCAAAACGTTCGCCGATCATCACTTCCGCAAAGCCGATGATGGCGTTGAGCGGCGTGCGGACCTCGTGGCTGATCCGCGCCAGCATGTCGGCCTTGGCGTTGGCGGCGCGGTCGGCGAGCCGCCGCGCCTCGCGCAATTCGTTCTCGCTTTTCTTTACCTGCGAGAGATCGCGAAACACCGCGAAGAAATTCGGGCCATCGGGCCGGGTCCGCCCCATCGTCATCGACAGCGGAATGAGGCCGCCCTCGCGCACGCGGCCGAGCACGTCGCGGCCGCCTTCGAGCAGGCTCGCGACGCCGGTGCCCTTGATGCTCTCCAGATAATCCTTGACCACGCGCTGGCTTTCCGGCGCGAACAGCTCCGTGAGATTGCGCTTTGCCAATTCGTCGCCATCATAGCCGAACAGCGCTTCGGCGCTGCGGTTGCACGAATTGAGGTTGCCCTCGGCGTCGAACATCACGATGCCTTCGGCTGCCGTGTCGAGGATGGCGCCGAGTTCTTCCGCGTTGGCATGGCCGACGGGCGATGGTTCTGGCGCAGCGACCGGCTGCGACATCGCGGCCGCGACGTCGGCGGTCTGTGTGCCCGCGGCGGTGCAAATCAGCGCCAGCGCGGAATCATCATCCCATGAAATCGTGTAGAGCCGTGCATCGGTCCCCGGCGTTACTGACGGAGCTTGGCCTGAGGGAATCGTCACCGGCGTGCCGGTGTCCGATGTGCTGCTGGCACTGGAGACGCCGGGCTCGACATAGAGCGCATCCAAGCCGCCGGCCTGCTCCAGGGCATGAAGGCTCGAATAGCCCTGCCGCGATAGAAACGCCGGGTTGGCATAGAGCAATCGGTCAAGCCGGTAGATCAGGACGCCGACCGGCAGCAGGTCGAGCAGCATCTTGTCGCGGCCGGCTTCGCCGCGGGCGGGCGGCTCGGGATGCGCCAGCCAGCCGGGCTGTTCGCTGGGCTCGGGCGTTGGCGGCGCTTGCGGCATTGGCGGCGCGGCGGGCTGCTCGAGCGCGGTTTCGGGCGCGTCCGGTGTTGCCGGGTTGGCGTCGGCCTCGCGGCTTTCGTTCTCGAGCCGCTCGGCCAATTGCCGGGCAAGCTCGTTGAAGGCGCTGTTCTCAACCGGGGTCAGGACCGGCGATTTTTGGTCGCCAATCGGCCGAAACGGCACGACGTTCTGGGGCGTATCCACGGATGTTTCCAAATCGGTTGGTTGTGAAGTTTCAGAACTAATCGACGCTGACAATTCAGGGGCACTTGGCGATGCAACCGGCGGCTCGGCGGGCTCATCTGCAGCGGGCGGGCCTTTTTCAGGATCGGCCTGAACGGTGCCAGCCGAAGGCGAAGCTGGCGTCGGCGGATCAGAGAACAATTCATAACGGCGTAACGCTGAAAGCCGCGCCAGCCCATCGAGATCGCGGCAAACCCCGAATCCCCGATAGCCGGCAAAATTCCGCGCCCGATCGTAGATCGGTAGTCCCGACAAATCCACCGGCAATCGGCCGCCGCCGTCGACCGGCCAATTCAAGATGATGCCGCTCCAGGTATCGCGGGTGGCGACCGCCTTGAGGACGCGCCCCTCAGGATCGAGCCCGAACACCTCGGCGATTTCGCTCCACAGCCGGCCAAAGCCGGCGGCGGTGCGCGCACCGATCAGGCGGGTGAATTCATCGGAGCCGAGTAAAAAGTGGCCCTCCGCGTCCATCTGCCACATGAAGCGCAGCGGGTGCCGGCGCGTCGTCGGCCCGCGCTCGTCGAGCCATGACGGCATCCTGACTGGCGGCGATGCGACCGGTGGCGGGGTCGGCGCTTCGATCGCCGGTGCCGACACGGGCTCCGCGGCGGGCGGAGGTGACGGCTCATCGGCGACGGCTTCGACAAACGGCGAAGGTTCGTGCTGATCAACCTCGCCAACGGGCGCGGTCTCCGGTGTTGCTTCGGCATGCGACGCTTCAGCGTGGGGCATGTCGGGCTCAGCTACCGGCTGCATCTCGGGTTCGGGCGAAGCGTCAGAGACGGCTTGCTCGGAAGTTTCTTCCGGCAGTTCTGCGAATTCGTCGATCAGTGCAAACTCGGCCGGGGCTTCGCCCGATATCGCGGGTTGTTCGTAGTCGGGTATCGGCTGCTCCGCGACTGATGCGGCCGGTTGAGGCGCCGGCTCGGCCTCAGTCGCTTCAGGTGCGGCCGGTGCGGCAGGTTCGTTCCGCGCGGCCAAGGTTGCGCCCGGCGCGATCAAGGCGACAAGGCCGACATCCGTGCCGGTACCGACGCGCTGCAGTACCAGATGGCCGATGCCGATCGGGGTCTCGACGCGGCCCTGCGTCAAGGCATCGCTGCGCGCTCCGTCAAGGCCCGCGTCGGACAGATTGCGAAACGCGAGCAGCGTTCGCGCGGCATCACTGGCGCCGACGAACATGCCGTCGCGCGCAAAGGCTGCGATCGGCGTGTCGATGCCTTCGACCAGGCGCTGCAATCGCTCCAGTAGCGGCATCCCGCGGCCGACCGGTTCGGCGGCGGTGATCAGAATGCCGTGGCTGCCGTCGGCAAAATCGAGCCGGGCGCAGCCGCAGGTGACGAGCTGGCCGAGCGGCGCGCCGAAGCCGCGCAGCCGCTCCAATCGCATCGCACCGGTCGAAGGCAGCTTGGGCGCGAGTTGCGCGACCTGGCGGCGGTGCGCATCGGCCGGCCCGAAGGTCTTTTTGGCAAGTGCAGCGCCGTTAGCCGCGCCGAACAGTTTTGCGCCGACCGGATTGGCCCACAGAATCCGAGTGCCATCGATCGACCAAAGCCATGCCGGGAGGGCACTTGTTGCATGCACGGCCAGTCGCGGATCGCCGACGCCTCGCAACTGGAATTCCGCATTGTTCATCGCACTGATATGACCGACTGGTTTGGCGCTTGCACGAGGAGGGCGGCAGATATGGCGGCCAAACGATGACAGCCTTAGATGACAGCCTTAACGGAGGGTTAGTATCGCCCGCGCGAGAGGGCAGGTCCACGGCTTGACAGCTGCGGAATTATCCAAAGCCGCGATAACCTTAATTTGGCTCGCGGCCCGTGGTTGGCCCGAACTTTCGCACCGGCTGTCGCGTTGCAATCTTGCAAACCTCAATCAGACGGCCACGATGGGGGAACCGGTGGGCGCCGCGTCATACCGGCGAGGCTTTTGTCGGTTAAGTTTGCGAGGTGGGCGAACCGGGTATCGGGGCTGTGGATGGCCCTGCAAAAGCAACAGGAGAGGGAGATGAGCGAAGAAGGGCGTGACCGTTTCGAGATTCCCAAGGAAATGCGATCGATCGCCGAGGCCAGCGTTGATCAGGCCCGCAAGGCGTTCGAGAAATTCGTCGCCAGCGTGCAGCAGACCGCGGGCTCGATGGAGGAACGCGGCGCGACGGTCCGCGCCGGCGCCAAGGATGTCAGCGCCAAAGCTATTTCCTACGCCGAGAAAAACGTGCAGGCATCGTTGGACTTTGCCGAAAATCTGCTGCACGCCAAGGATCTGTCGGAGGTGATGCGGCTGCACAGCGAATATGTCCAGGCGCAGATGCGCTCGCTGGCCGAGCAGGCCAGTGAGATGGGCCAGATTGTCAGCAAGGCGGCGATGGATGCCGCCAAGCCCAAAACCTGACACCATTTAGGCAGCCCCAAGGCTGCTGGAGAGGAGGCCGGGGCAAATGCCCCGGACTTGAGCAGAAATGCGGCATTGCACCTTAAATTGTGCCGCATTTCATTGCATTGCACAAAATTGACATTATGTGGGTGCAAGTGTCGGTTGTCCGACTGAGGGCATTCCCACTGCGTGATCCAAGTCGACGTTCCCGACATGCTTAGCTGCCGGGCGCGCAAGGGGTCACACTATTTCACCCCATTGCGAAGGATCCATGCCATGGCAAATTCCACTGATCCCTTCTCCGCTTCGATCATTCCCTTCGAGGTCCCCGAGCAGATGCGTGCGTTCGCCGAAAAGGGCGTTTCGCAGGCCCGCGATAGCTACGCGAAGTTCAAGGATGCCGCCGAGACCCACAACGGCACCGTCGAAGCCGTGTTCACGAGTGCCAGCAAAGGTTTTAGCGAATACTCCGCCAAGCTGATGGAGATCATGAAGGCCAACACCACCGCGTCGCTCGACTTCGCGCAGGAGCTGCTCGGCGTCAAAACGCCTTCGGAGGCGCTGGAATTGTGGACCTCGCACGCCCGCAAGCAGTACGAGACCTTCACCGTCCAGGCCAAGGAGTTGGCCGAATTGAGCCAGAAGGTGGCCACCGAAACCGTCGAACCGATCAAGGCCAACGCGTCGAAGCTGTTCAAGCCGGCCGCCTGATCGATCGCGTTTTAAGGAAAAGCCCGGGCGATGGCCCGGGCTTTTTGCTTTTGGTGGTGTTTTCCGCGCATCTCTGATGAGGCTTGGGGCGCGAACTTTGTGGACCTCCCGAACGGCCACAAGCGGTCGTCTTGGCCTTGCCAAAGGCGGGCGTTGCACCTAGTTTCCGCCCCGTTCGGAGCCCTCTTTTCGGGGCCGGCGCCAGGATGCAGTTGTAGCTCAGTTGGTTAGAGCGCCTGTCTGTGGAACAGGAGGTCGGTGGTTCGAGCCCACCCAACTGTACCAGCCATCAAACTCTTCATCGTGGCATTCGATGCCGAAGCGAGCGCGGTGTTTTCGCAACACTTGCAAGATCAATATCGCGCCTGCTTGCTATTCCTCCGCCATTCACCCACAATTCCGCAAATGGACGCTTCGGGGGGATTCATGTTTGCAATCCGGTCGGGGAATTCTGCGATTGGTCTGATGCTGGCAACGGCGCTCGCGGTTTTCGTGCAGGCGACGCCGAGCCGGGCCTACACGCCCGAGCAGCAGCAAGCCTGCAGCGGCGATGCGTTTCGCCTTTGCAGCTCCGAGATTCCGGATGTCGACCGCGTCACGGTCTGCATGATCAGAAACAAATCGCAACTTAGTCCCGGCTGCAGGGCGTTCTTCAGACCCGGTCCCGAGGTCACGCCGGTCGCGGCCGGCAGGCCGCTGCGCATCAGCCCGGCCACCTCGCGCAAGCCGGTCAGCACCAAGTCGCGCAAGTCCAAGAAGCCAAAGCCGGACGCGACCTGAGCGCGACTTGGCGTCTTTGCGAGGAGCGTAAGCGACGAAGCAATCCATCTGTCCTCTTGCTGTGGCCTGGATTGCTTCGCTTGCTCGCAATGACGTGGGGATAGTGCCGCAGCCCACATCTGCCTGCTTTGAGAGCATCCGTCGCGCGATCCGGACTCGTTTTGTTCGACAAAACGCTGCCGTTTCCTCAAAAAGAGTCGAAAAAACGGTTACACGGATAGGTAGAGCGCCGATCAAGTCGGTGTCAGCGCGCAAAAAAATCGCGCGGGTGAGTCCTTCAAGCCCGTTTTCGAATCGATTTTCGCGGTTTTTCGCTGTGTTGCAATGCATGGTGTGACTCAAAAGCCAACCTCGCTGATTAATCAGGCGCTTTGCTGCCATATTCAGTAAATTTTTCTTTCACGACACGAATCACCGCGCTGATTCATTTTCGCGTTCTGGGGTCAATCTGGAGGCCAAGGTAATGAACGTCATTGTTTTCGCATCGCGTAAAGGTGGCTCGGGCAAAAGCACTCTGGCTGCCCACCTCGCGGCGCACGTCAATAAAGCAACAAAACCCTGTCTATTGATCGATGCCGATCCGCAGGGATCGTTGACGCTGTGGCATAAGCTGCGCGGCACCAACGAACCGCCGATCAAAACCGCTGTCAATTCCGTCAGCGGCATCATCGCTGCCGCCAAGCGCGATGGAATTGAATGGGTATTCATCGATACGCCGCCGAATATGTCGGCCGTCGTGGAAGACGCCATCAAGAACGCCACGATGGTGATCATTCCGGCGCGGCCGGGCGTCTTCGACGTCAACGCCGTGCAGGAAACCATTCTGACCTGCCGCGCCGCGCGAAAACCCTATGCGGTTGTGCTCAACGGCGCGCCGGCGCGCCGCGACGACGCAGAGAGCCCGATCGTCACCATCGCGCGTGAATCGCTGACAAAATTCAAGGCGCCGGTATGGGGCGGGCAGATCACCAACCGTGCCGATCTGTTGATGGCGCTCAGCCATGGCGAAGGCGCGCGCGAATATTATGCGGAAGGGCGTGCGGCAGCCGAAATCGGCCGGCTGTGGGCTGCGATCGAACGCTCGGTCAAGGCGATCCGCGGCAACGCGCCTGCGACCGGCGCGATGCACAAGCAGGCGGCGTAGTCTCGCAGCACTTGCAAGGCCGACAAAGAACGCGCGGGCTCCGCGCGTTTTTCTGTTGCTCATTGCATTGAATAGCGCCTCATCGTCATTGCGAGGAGCGTAAGCGACGAAGCAATCCATACCTCCTTTTAGGGGCCATGGATTGCTTCGTCGCAAGTGCTCCTCGCAATGACGGAGAGGGCGGTGGAGTCGCTTCGCGAATTACGCGACCATCAGCACGTAGAAGACGATGACCGGCGACAGGCTCAGGATCACCGACCAGATGCCGAGCGCCCAAAGGATGTCCTCGGTCGTAAAGCCCTGTTGTTCAGCAAACGGATTGTTCTCGCTCTTCACAACGCCCCCGCGTTTTTTGTTGTTCTCGGGAACTTTGATACGCGGCTAATTTTAAAAAGCCGGTCGCGATTTCGCTTGCATTTGACCACAGGTGCTACCGCGGATTAACCACGGGAGCATCTCGCCCGGTCGCGTCAGCTTCCCATAAACAGGCGGAAGGCAAATACCGGCATCAGGCCGAGCACCGCCGCCCACAGGCCGAATGACGACACCAGAAGCACATCGTGCATTCCCTGGCATCGCTCGGAATTCACAAGCCTGGCATTTTGAGTGGTCATTGTTCCCCCCGTTTTTTGCTTCGAAGGGATGTCAATAAGCCTCACCTTCTAAAGTAGCGGCCGTTGCATCGCTCGAATTTTGGATGGCAACGACACCGGGGATTAACCAAATGGATTTGGCAAAGTGTTCGTCATGCCCGGGCTTGTCCCGGGCATCCACGTCTTAATGGACGTGCCGCAAGAAAGACGTGGATGGCCGGGACGAGCCCGGCCATGACGAGAGAAATGCGTCAAATGTATTGGAAAACGCTTTACCGGTCGGCGCGGCCGACCACCTCCATCAACTCCGCGATCTTGCGGCGCTGGTCGGCCTTGTCGCCCGAGGCGATCGCATGCTCGACGCAATGGGCGACATGGTCGCGCAGGATCTCTTCCTCAACCCGGCGCAACGCCGCCTTTGCCGCGGCGATCTGCGTCACTATGTCGATGCAATAGCGGTCGTCCTCGACCATCCCGGCGAGGCCGCGGATCTGGCCTTCAATTCGTTTCAGCCGCCTCAAGCAGGAGGTCTTGATCTCGTTGCGCATAGGCCTCATATACCCCCTGGGGGTATATTGTTCAAGTGCCAGGAGTGTTTTAGGTGACGCAGCTCGATCATGATCACGCACACGGCGCAGCTCACGCCGGCCATCATCATGGCCACGAGCCGCAGGCAAAATCCTGCTGCGGCGGCAAACACGGCGATGCCGATAAAACCGCCGGCACGGCAGTCGCGATCGATCCGGTTTGCGGCATGAGCGTCAACCCCGAGGCCGCAAAGCACCGTTTTGCTTACAAGGGCCAGGATTATTTCTTCTGCTCGGCGCGATGCCGCGAGCGCTTTGAGGCCGAGCCGGAAAAATTCCTGCAGCCGAAACAGCCGGAGCCGGCGGCGCCGGCCGGCACGATCTACACCTGCCCGATGCATCCGGACGTGCGGCAGGTCGGTCCGGGCAGTTGCCCGATCTGCGGCATGGCGCTGGAGCCCGAACAAGTCTCGCTCGACGACAAGCCAGATCCCGAACTGATCGACATGACTAGGCGATTTTGGATCGCGCTGGTGCTGACGCTTCCGGTGTTCGCGATCGAGATGGGCAGCCACCTCGGCATGGGGCATCTCGTGCCGCCAAACTGGTCGAACTGGATTTCCTTGGTGCTCTCAACCCCGGTGGTGCTGTGGGCGGGCGCGCCGTTCTTCGTGCGCGGCTGGCGTTCGCTGGTAACGCGCAATCTCAACATGTTCACTTTGATCGCGATGGGCACCGGCGTCGCCTGGCTCTACAGCGTGGTGGGGACGCTGGCGCCGCAATTATTTCCGCCTGCGTTCCGCGACATGCACGGCATGGTCGCGGTGTATTTCGAGGCGGCCGCCATCATCACGGTTCTGGTATTGCTCGGGCAGGTGCTGGAATTGCAGGCGCGTGCGCGCACTTCCGGTGCGATCCGCGCGCTGCTTGGGCTGACGCCAAAAACCGCGCGGCGCATCACCGATCATGGCGATGAGGATGTCGCGATCGAGGAAATCGCCGTCGGCGATCGCTTGCGGGTGCGTCCCGGCGAAAAGATCGCCGTCGACGGCGTCGTCACCGAAGGCCGCTCGGCCGTCGATGAGGCCATGGTGACCGGCGAATCGATGCCGGTGTCGAAGGCCGAAGGCGATCGCGTGATCGGCGGCACCGTCAACCAGAGCGGCGGCCTGGTGTTTCGTGCGGAAAAAGTCGGCCGCGACACCATGCTGGCGCGGATCGTCGACATGGTGGCGCGGGCGCAACGCTCGCGCGCGCCGATCCAGCGGCTCGCCGATCAGGTCGCCGGCTGGTTCGTGCCGGCGGTGATTGCGGCGGCGCTCGTGGCATTCGCGGCCTGGATGGTATTCGGGCCGGAGCCGCGCTTCACCTTCGGCCTGGTCGCAGCCGTGACGGTGCTGATCATCGCCTGTCCCTGTGCGCTTGGGCTCGCCACCCCGATGTCGATCATGGTCGGCGTCGGCCGCGGCGCGCATTTTGGGATCCTGATCCGCGACGCGGAGGCGCTGGAGCGGTTCGAGAGCATTGATACCATCGTGCTCGACAAGACCGGCACACTCACCGAAGGCAAACCCAAAGTGGTGTCGATCGTTACCGCTGACGGTATCGAGCAAGCCGAATTGCTGCGGCTGGCGGCCAGCGTCGAGCGTGGCAGCGAGCATCCGCTGGCGATAGCCGTCCTGAGCGCGGCGAAGGAGCGCGGCCAAACCCTCGGCGAGGTC
>WNFM01255626.1_pt1 | contig 10501 bp, 13 predicted proteins | sample 5400271 | NCBI WGS metagenome assembly WNFM01 (sample SAMN13153352, study PRJNA577476) | soil metagenome | isolation source: 60 cm saprolite on Douglas fir-dominated hillslope | place: USA:California | collected 2013-09-17 | reverse complement strand
CCTTGTTGCGGCTGAAGACCGGGTCATCCCGGCCGTGCACTCGCGCGCTTTGTTCGAAGCCTGGCGCGGTACGAAAACCTGGCATGAAATTCCGCACTCGGATCACGACAGCATCTCCGGTGAACCCCAATACTGGCGTTCGATTGCGGAATTTCTGAAGGCGCTGCGCTAGGGGACGCAAACGCCCCTGCTATAATCGCGGCTCGGACAAATTTCCGGAGATCCTCGCATGGCGACGATCGCGTTGACCAAGAACAATTTCGAGCAAGTCGTCAACGGTAACGACATGGTCCTCGTCGATTTCTGGGCGCCCTGGTGCGGGCCGTGTAAAGGCTTCGCGCCGGTATTCGAAGCCAGTTCGGAAAAGCACGCGGACATCGTGTTTGGAAAAGTCAACACCGACGACGAGCAGGATTTGGCCGCGTCGTTCAATATCCGTTCGATCCCGACCCTGATGTTTTTCCGCGAGAAGGTGATTCTCTTCTCCCAAGCGGGCGCGCTTCCGGGTTCGGCGCTCGAGCAGGTCATCACCCAGGGCAGGGACCTCGACATGGGGTTAGTGCACAAGGAGATCGCCGACCGGGAGTCCAGTCCGCAAGTCAAGGCCTGACGGACGCAGCTCCTGCCCTCGTCGCGCTCGGAGGAAACAAAAAAGGCAGGGAAAACTTCCCTGCCTTTTCTAGCGGATAGGAAAACTTACTTCTTGTCGTCTTTCTTCGCGCCCTTCTTGTCGCCCTTCTTATCGCTCTTCTTCGCGCCTTTCTTTGCGTCTTTGCCATCGCCTTTCTTCATTTCGTCTTTCTTCATCGGCGCGCCGGCGTGGGACGCCGCCACGGCAAAACCACTCGACACCGCAAAGACCGCGGCCACCAACAGCGACATGAGCTTCTTCATTCAATGTCTCCTCTCTCTGAGCGTTATTAGAATGATCCGGTCGCCGGAAACCGGTCAACCGCCGGCTATCCTAGCATATATCGTTGAAAGGGCGAAGGATTCGCCAGACGCGAGCCGCGCGGTGCGCCGGGCCCCCTCGGCTCCGCTAGCGCTTGCACGGATCGACACGTGAACCCGGGCATCGCCTATGCCCTGCTGGGCGCGGCTCTCTTCGGAGCGAGCACACCGATTGCCAAACTCCTCGTCGGAGAGATCGGGCCGGTCATGCTTGCCGGGCTTCTCTACGCCGGGTCGGGCCTGGGACTCGGCCTCTGGCTTGCCGTGCGCGGCTCGCTTTCGCGGGCCGCCGAGCGGCCCCGGTTCGCGTCGGGCGACTACAAATGGCTCGCCGGCTCCGTTATTTTGGGAGGCGTCATCGGTCCCGCGCTTCTGATGCTCGCCCTTGCCGCGAGCTCCGCCTCGTCGGTGTCGCTCCTTTTGAACCTCGAAAGCGTGTTCACTGCCCTCCTGGCCTGGTTCGTGTTTCGAGAGAATTTCGACCGACGCCTGATCCTGGGGATGTCTCTGATCGTCTGTGGCGGCGTGATTCTCGGCTTGCGGCCGGGGGAGACCGCCGCCTCCTGGCCCGGGCTCGCGGTGGCGGGCGCTTGCTTGTGCTGGGCGCTCGACAACAACCTCACGCGCAAGATTTCCGCCGGGGACTCGGTCAAGATCGCGGGCGTCAAGGGTCTGGCAGCCGGAACGGTGAATCTTTGCGCGGCGGCGGCCTTTGGAGCGGCTTTGCCGGCACCGGAGATCGTCGCCGCCGCTGCTCTGGTCGGCCTGCTCGGCTATGGAGTAAGCCTTGCTCTTTTCGTGGTCGCCTTGCGGCAGCTCGGCACCGCGCGGACCGGCGCTTATTTTTCGACCGCCCCTTTCATCGGGGCAGCCGCGTCTTTTGCATTGCTTGGCGAGGCCCCGGACGCGTCTTTCTGGATAGCAGCGGTCTTGATGGCGGTCGGCGTTGCGCTGCATCTCACCGAGCGCCACCGGCACATGCACCGGCACGAGGCGCTGACGCACACGCACCCCCACACTCATGACGAGCATCACCGCCATGAACACGATTTTGCGTGGGACGGCAACGAGCCGCACTCGCATACTCACGCGCATGATCGCCTCAGCCACAGCCATGCGCACTTTCCGGACATCCATCATCGGCACAGTCACTGACGGGTTGCGCGCGCTCGCGATCGCGTCGTTTGCGACCGCGGCATGCGCCGCGCCCTACGTGCCCAAGGACGACGCAACCGTCCTCGAGCGATTGCCCGTGAGGCCGGGCGATCCGATCGCTCGCGAGTTGCGCCAATTGCGTGCCGAGCTCACCGCCAACCCGCGCAAACGGGAAACGGCGGTCCGGCTCGCCGAGCGCTATTTCGAGCTTGCCACCTCGGAAGGGGACCCCCGGTACGTAGGCTACGGGCAGGCAGCGCTCAAACCCTGGTGGGATCTGCCGGCTCCGCCCCTCGATGTTCTCGTGATGCGCGCGATCCTCAAGCAGTACAGCCACGATTTCTCCGGCGCCATGCGGGACCTCGAAGCAGCGACGCGCGAAGACCCCAAGAACGCACGCGCCTGGTCCTGGCGCGCCGCGATCCACATGGTGCAGGCAGATTACGAAAGGGCACGCGAAGACTGCCGGGCCCTGCAGACGCTCGAATCCGAGCTCTACGCCGTCGGGTGCGTGGCCTACCTCGACGGCACCACGGGCAAGGCCGCCGCCGCGCATCGCGCGCTCTCGGCGGCGCTCGCCAAGAACGCGGATGCACCGCCCGAAGTCAAGGTCTGGGTGCTGACGCGCCTTGCCGAGATGGCTTTGCGACAGGGCGACGTAAAGCAGGCCGAGGAGCATTTCCGTGCGGCGTACTTTGAACCGATCAACGACCAGTTTTTGCTCGCGGCGTACGCGGATTTTCTGCTCGACCAGCGGCGCGCCGACGAAGTCATTCCGTTGCTCGTCGACTGGGTGAAGTCGGACATCCTGCTCCTTCGTCTCGCCCTTGCCGAGCAGGCGCTCAAGTCGCCGAAGGCGCGAGAACACATCGAAGCGCTCCGATCCCGGTTCGACGCCGCGGCCTTGCGCGGCGACAAATTGCACCAGCAGGAGGAAGCGCGCTTCAACCTCACTCTTCTCGGCAACAAGGAAAAAGCTCTCGCGCTGGCACGGGAAAATTGGAAGCTGCAGCGCGAGCCGCGCGACGCACGCATCCTGCTCGAGGCGGCGCTCGCGATGAAAGACCCGGAGGCCGCGCAGGAAGCGCTCGATTGGCTCGAGCGCTCCGGGCATGAGGATCCGCTCCTGCGCCGCACGGCGGAAAAGCTGAAAGCCCTGAAGCGATGAGGACGCTGCTCGCGTTGCTGCTCCTCCTTGCAGCCTCGCTCGCGCACGCGCACAAGCCGAGCGACAGTTACCTCGCGATCCGTGCAGAGGGTTCGAACCTGAGCGGACAATGGGACATCGCCTTGCGCGACCTCGATTTCGCGATCGGCCTGGACGACAGCGGAGACGGTGATATCACCTGGGGCGAAGTGAGGGCGCATCACGTGGATATCGCAGCCTATGCCCTGGCGAGATTGAAGCTGCGTTCGAAAGGCGCCGACTGCCCCTCTCACGCGACCGAATTTCTGGTCGATGACCACAGCGACGGCGCTTATTCGGTGATGCGCTTTGCGGCCACCTGCCCTGAGGAGGTGACGACCCTCGAAATCAGCTACAGCCTCTTCGCCGACCTTGATCCGCAGCACAGGGGACTGCTGAGGCTCGAACACGGGGCGGCTACGCGCACGGCCATCTTCGGTCCGGAGCGGGCGACCCAAAGCTTCGAGCTCGCGAAGATCTCGGCGCTCACCCAATTCGTCGATTACGCCCGTGAAGGTGTATGGCATATCTGGATCGGCTTCGACCATATCCTGTTCCTGCTGTCGCTGCTCCTGCCGGCGGTGCTCGTGCTCGACGGGGGACGCTGGCAGGCCGTCGCCCGGTTTCCCCCGGCGTTCTGGGAGGTGTTCAAGATCGTCACCTCGTTCACCGTGGCCCATTCGATCACGCTGAGCCTAGCGGCGCTGGGGGTGATTTCGCTGCCCTCGCGTCTGGTGGAATCGGCGATTGCGACCTCGGTCGTGCTCGCCGCGCTGAACAACGTCTTCCCCGTGGTGCATGGGCGGCGCTGGATGGTCGCTTTTGCCTTCGGGCTGATTCACGGCTTCGGCTTCGCCAGCGTTCTGAGGGACCTCGGGCTGCCGCAGGGCGCGCTGCTCATCGCCCTCGTCGGCTTCAATCTCGGCGTGGAGGTCGGCCAGCTCGCGATCGTGAGCGCGTTCCTGCCGATCGCGTACGCGCTGAGGGCGAGCTGGTTCTACCGGCGCCTGGTGTTCATCGGTGGGTCCCTCGCGATCGTGGTGGTCGCGGGAATCTGGCTCGTCGAGCGGGCGTTCAACATGAAGATCATCAGCCCTTGATGAATTGCGCGCGCGACCCCATATCCGATCGACACGAGAGCCCGCAATGATCGAAATCCGCAAAAGCGAGGACCGCGGCCTTGCCGACCACGGCTGGTTGCGCTCCTACCACACCTTCTCCTTCGCCGATTACTACGATCCCGAGAACATGGGTTTCGGTCATCTCAGGGTGATCAACGAGGACCGGATTCAGCCGGGTACGGGTTTCGGCACTCACGGCCATCGCGACATGGAGATCATCAGCTATGTGCTGGAGGGGGAGCTCGCGCACAAGGACAACATGGGAAACGGCTCGACCATCGTGCCGGGGGACGTGCAGCGCATGAGCGCGGGGAAGGGCGTGCTGCACAGCGAGTTCAATCACGCCCAGGATGTGACGCACTTTCTCCAGATCTGGATCGAGCCGAACGTGTCCGGCATTCCGCCGAGCTACGAGCAGAAACATTTCGACGCCGCTTCGAAGAAGGGCACGTTGCGCCTGGTCGCCTCACCCGACGGTCGCGAGGGCTCGGTGACGATTCATCAGGATGCGTACCTGTACGCGGCGCTGCTCCATGGCGGCGACCGCGTCGTCCACAAGCTGCAATCGGGTCGGCGCGCCTACGTGCATGTTGCGCGCGGCCGCTTGACGGCGAACGGCCAGCCGCTCGAGGCCGGTGACGCCCTGAGAGCCACCCGGACCGCCGAGATCGTGCTCGAAAAAGCGAAGGACGCCGAGGTCCTGCTGTTCGATCTCGCGTAAAGGCATCCCATGCAGCGCACGAGATCCAGGATGCCGGTGGTTTTCTTCGGCCACGGCAGCCCCATGAATACCCTGGACCGCAACCAGTACACGGAGTCTTGGCGGCGGCTCGGTAAATCGATCCCGAAACCCAAGGCCATCCTGTGCGTGTCCGCGCACTGGTACACGGAGGGGACCGCGGTGACGGCGATGGGCAAGCCGAAAACCATCCACGATTTCTATGGTTTCCCGCAAGCCTTGTTCGACGTTCAGTATCCGGCGCCGGGCGACCCGCAACTCGCGTCGAGGGTGCGCGAACTGCTCGAGCCCGTGGACGTGCGGCTGGACGAGTCATGGGGTCTCGACCACGGCACCTGGTCGGTCCTGAAGCATGCGTACCCCGGTGCGGACGTTCCGGTCGTCCAACTGAGCATCGACGGCACTCAGCCGCCGCAATTCCATTACGAAACCGGCAAGCGGCTTGCGCCCCTGCGAGATGAGGGGGTGCTCGTCGCCGGCAGCGGCAACGTCGTGCACAACCTCCGCCTCATGAAGCGAGCAGGGGGAGCGCCGTTCGATTGGGCGGTGCGCTTCAACGAGAGGATTCGCGAGGCGCTCGCCTCCCGCGACCACCGCGCGCTCGTCGATTTCGAGAAGCTCGGCGAAGACGCGCGCCTGTCGGTGCCGACGCCCGAGCATTATCTGCCGCTCCTCTACGTTGCCGCGCTGCAAGGCGAGGACGAACCGATGTCCTTCGTCGTGGACGGCTACGATTTGGCCTCGGTCAGTATGCTTACTGCGGTCGCCGGGATGCCTGCAAGATAGCAAGAGGCGGTTTCGGGGCATCCTGTTCCGCGCGCCGCGCCGCTCGCGCATAATGCGGCGAACCCTTTCCTCCGGATTTTCGCCATGCATCTGCTCGAACAGGCAGCCGTCTTTCTTCTCACCGCGGTTTTGCTGGTACCGCTGTTTCAGCGCTTGAAGCTCGGCGCCGTGCTCGGCTATCTCGGCGCCGGCATGCTGATCGGCCCCTGGGGCCTGGGCATGATCGGTGAGGTCGAATCCACGCTGCAGTTCGCCGAGTTCGGCGTGGTGCTCCTGCTCTTCCTCGTGGGTCTCGAGCTGCAACCCAGCCGCTTATGGGTGCTGCGCCGCCCTGTGTTCGGCCTAGGCGGCACGCAGGTGCTCGCGACCGGCGCGGCGCTGTTCGCTCTGGCTCTCGCGTTCGGCCTCTCCTGGCAGGCTGCGCTGGTCACCGGCTTCGGCCTGGCGATGTCCTCCACCGCTCTCGTTCTCGCGTCGCTCGCGGAGCGCAAGCAGCTCGCCACGCGCCACGGGCGCGAGGCGTTCGCGGTGCTCCTGTTCCAGGATCTTTCGGTGATCCCTCTGCTCGCGCTGCTTCCGCTCTTGAGCGATTCCGGGGCGCACGCCGCCGGCGGGTGGACTTCCGCGGCGAAAGCCCTGGCGGTCATCGCGGTGGTCATCGCGGCGAGCCGTCTGGTGGTGCGCCCGGTGCTAAAGGCCGTGGCCAGTTACGGGGGACGTGAGGTATTCACTGCCGCTGCGCTGCTGCTCGTGATAGGCGCCGCGCTCATCATGGAGAAAATCGGCCTGTCCGCTTCGCTCGGCGCTTTCCTCGCAGGGGTGCTCCTCGCCGACTCCGAGTTTCGCCACGAGCTCGAGGCTGATATCGAGCCGTTCAAGAGTCTGCTCCTCGGGCTCTTCTTCATCGCGGTGGGGATGAGCGCCAACCTTGTGCTGGTGCGGGACCGGCCGCTCACGGTGCTCGGCCTCGCCGCGGGGCTCACGGCCGCGAAATTCGTCCTGATGTACGCGATCGCGAGAATCGGCCGCGCGCCGAACGAAACCGCGCAGCGGCTCGCGCTCGCGGTCTCGCAGGGCGGGGAGTTTGCCTTCGTCCTTTTCACTGCGGCAGGCTCGCTCGGCATAATCGAAGCAGGCACGGGCGAACTCCTCGTGGTCGTGGTCACGGTCTCGATGCTCTTGTCGCCACCGCTGTTCGAGTTGCACGAGCGCCTGCTCGCGCGCTGGATCGAGGGTCGTGCGGCTCCCGAGTTCGACACGATCGCAGGCCCCGGTAACCCGGTCATCATCGCCGGTTACGGGCGTGTGGGGCAGATCGTTTCGCGCGTTCTGCGCATGTGCGGCGTGCCGTTCACGGCCCTCGAAGTGAGCTATCAGCAGGTGGATTTCGTGCGGCGCTTCGGCAGCAAGGTGTACTACGGCGACGCTTCGCGCCTGGAGCTGCTCGAGGCGGCAAAAACGGGCGAAGCCAGGCTTTTCGTGCTCGCCATCGACGACGTCGAGGCCTCGGTGAAGACCGCCGCGATCGTGCGCAAGCATTTCCCGCAGGTTCCGATTCTCGCCCGCGCGCGCAACCGCGTTCACGTGTTCAGGCTGCGCGACCTCGGAGTCAAGCTCATCTGGCGCGACACTTTTTCGGCGAGCATGGACATGGCACGGCAGACGCTGCTTTCGCTGGGCTTCGGCATCGCGGCGTCCGAGCGCGCCGTCCGAGCGCGCCGTGAGCCTGTTCAAGCAGCACGACGAGCAGCGGCTCGATGCGCAGTACGCGGTCCAGCACGACGAAGCGCAGCTCATCCAGACTACCAAGGAGGCCGCGGCGCAGCTACAGGAGCTGTTCGAATCGGACGGCCTGCAGCCGCTGCCGGGATTTCCACGCCCCGGAGCTTGATGCCGTGCTGCGCTTTCCTGCGCCCGCTAACGTATGAACATGCCGGTCTTGCTGACGATGGTGATGTCGATATAGCGCGTACCGGTCCTGGTTCCCGGCCCATAAGTGACGTCGACGCCGCCCAGGTCGAAGCGGTTCAGGGATTCCAGAGCCGTGATCAGCTTCTCCCGCGTCGGCTTCGGGCCGGCGCGCTTCAAGCCCTCGACCAGGACCTTGGCGGCGATGAATCCCTCCATGGAGGCATACGAAGCGGCCACGTCCTTGCTGCGGCTGATCGCGTCCTGAAATTCCTTGACGATCGGAATGGTGGCCGAAAAGGGGTACGGCGACACCTGACTCACGCCAACGCCGGGCCCGTCCTCTCCGAGGTTTTTGATGAAGGCGTTCGAGCTGTTGTTCGAGAGGGTTATGAACAGCGGGCTCTGGCCGGTCTTCTTCAGCTGCTTGACGAATGCGACCCCTGCATCGGCCAGGACAGTCATGATCACCGCCTGCGGTTCGGCCTTTGCGATTGTCGCGACCGCCTCCTCGACTTTTGTGGTTCCCCGGGGGTGGTTCGCGACGGCGACGGGCGCGATATTTTTTTCTTTCATGGCTTGCTGCACCCCGGTCAGGCCGTCCTTGCCGAATGAATCGTCGGTGTACACCACGGCGATCTTCTTGATCCCCATGCTGACGAGCTGGTCGACGACCTTGAAAGTCTCGGAGCGGTAGCTGGCACGCACCGGAAAAAGATACTTGCGCGGCGGCTCGTACATCGACATGGCCCCGGTCGAAGGACCGATCAGCGGCACCTTGTATTTCTCGAGGACAGGTATCGCCGCCTCGTTCGTCGGCGTGCCGCGGGAAAGGAACAGGGCAAACACCTTCTTCTCCACGATCAGCTTCTGGATGACTTCGGGGGTTCTTTTCGGGTCGAAACCGTCATCCATGGATTCGAGCACGATCTTGCGGCCATGAACGCCGCCCTTGGCGTTCACCGCGTCGAAATACGCCTTGGCCCCCGCGGTGAGCTCCTTGACCGTTCCGGCTACCGATCCGGTGAAGCCGGCCGATTGCCCGATCAGGATCTTGTCGGCGGTCACCCCGACCTGGGCGACGGCGCCGCAGGCCCAGGAAAGCGCCGCAGCCGCCGCGGAGTATCTGATCGAAGACTTATGGATGGACATCGCCTGGCTCCCCGGTTCAAGAAGATCCACAGATGGAGAATAGCAAAATCGGGATCAAAGGACCCGGCAGACGCGAATCGCTAGAATAGCGCCATGAAATCCGTCGTGATCCTCATCTCCGGCCGCGGCAGCAATATGGAGGCGATTGTGCGTGCGGGGCTCCCCGCTAGGGTCGCAGCGGTCATCAGCAACCGTGCGGACGCTGCGGGTCTGAAATTTGCCGCGCAGTCGGGCCTCCCCGTGAACGTGGTCGATGAGCGCGAGTTTTCCTCGCGCGGCGCATTCGACGCCGCGCTCGAGGCGGCGATCGAGCGCCATTCGCCCGACCTGGTTGCGCTCGCCGGCTTCATGCGCATCCTCGGCGGCGATTTCGTGCGGCACTACTCGGGTCGGACGGTCAACATCCATCCGTCGCTGCTGCCGGCGTTTCCGGGCCTGCACACGCACCGGCGCGCCCTCCAGGAGGGCGTGAAACTCCACGGCTGCACGGTGCACTTCGTCACGCCGCAGGTCGATCACGGTCCGATCATCGCACAGGCGGCGATACCCGTGCGTGCCGCGGACACCGAAGCCTCGCTCGCGGAGCGGGTGCTGCAGCAGGAGCACCGAATCTATCCGTTGGCGATACGCTGGTTTGTCGAGGGGCGGCTCGCGGTCGAAAACGGCATCGTGCGCGTCGACGCGCCCGGGGCCCGGCAGGCGCTGCTGGTCGAAGAATGATCTCGACTCCGCTCCCCCGGGCAGGTGTCGCGGCGCTCGCTCTGTGGACCGCCATGGTCCAGGCGGTGCCGCCGGAACGAATCACGCTGACCTACGAGCTGCTCGAGCACGACGGCCGCACGTACGTGATTACCTCCGAGGTGAAGGGGAGGGGAATCCTCGCGCTGTTCGGACCCCTGAAGCGCACGAGCCGTGGTCGCATTACGCCGAAGGGGCTTCGACCCGACGAATTCCGTGACGAACGGGGCAGCAGCTGGGCGGTATCGGCGAAATTCGATTGGGACACGCGCTCGGTGACGCAGGAGCGCAGGGGGAAGTCGGAAACGCTGCAGATGGAAGGAATCGCCCAGGACCCCTTGAGCCTCGCCTACAGCTTTGCGTTCGTCCCGCCCAAGGGCAAGGAATACGACGTGACGCGCGCCGACGGGCGGGGGCTGACTCCATTCCGCTTCACCGTCGTCGGCACCGAGACGCTCGCCACGCCCGCGGGCGAGATGCAGGCGCTGCACATCGCGAAGTTGCGCGACGGACCCGAGGACAAGGCGACCGACATCTGGTTCGCCGCCGAGCGCGATTTCCTGCCGGTGCGCGTGCTCGTCGTGGACTCGGACGGCACCCGCTCCGACCAGATCGTCACGCGCATCGGCAAGTGACGCGCTTTTCGCGCCCACTGCTGGATGCGTGCACGGCGGCCTTTGCCGCCGTGCTGCCGCTCCAACAACCCGCCGATGCGACGCTCTCGGCGTTTTTCCGCAGCCACCCCAAGATCGGACAGCGCGACCG
>WNFM01352037.1_pt2 | contig 10502 bp, 9 predicted proteins | sample 5400271 | NCBI WGS metagenome assembly WNFM01 (sample SAMN13153352, study PRJNA577476) | soil metagenome | isolation source: 60 cm saprolite on Douglas fir-dominated hillslope | place: USA:California | collected 2013-09-17 | reverse complement strand
AAATCACCGCCGAGGGGCAGGATTTCCTGCGCGCGCTCGAAGCGGTGACCCAGGATAACCGGCCGGCGGACATCGAACTGCCGGAACCGCCCGAAGTTGCCGGACGGCTGCCCGGTGAACTCATTGTGGTTGGTCATCGGTTCAAGAGCCGGCGTCGGCGCGGCGCGGCAGCGCCGGTCGCATTTTCAGGCGAAGGCGCAGCGCGCGAGGAAACTGCCTCAAAACAAAAGTAGAAGACCGGTGAAACCGCGCATCAAGGCGGCGTAAAACCAATCAGGTCAGCAACAGGGCCATCCCCGGATCGCTCTTTTCCATCGCCCGGCGGTAGGCCGGGCGCCGGCCGATGCGCGCGAGATAGCCGATGATATTGGGGCAGCGCGCCAGATCGTAGGGCAGGAAGTAGCGCATGGTGGTGAGCGAAAAACCCATCATGATGTCGGCCGCGGTGAATTCGCTGCCGGCGAAATATTCCGCCTCGCGCGTGCGCGCATCGACCAGATCGAAGGACCGGTCGAGCCGCGCTTTCATGGCGACCTGTACCGGATTGTCGTCGGCGAGCTTCAGCCGGTTCAGGGTCATGCAGCGTCCCATGCTCGGCTGCAAAGTGCCGTTGGCGAAATGAAGCCAGTAGAGGTAGGCGGCGAAATCGGGGTGATCCGGTTTCAGCGCGAGGCGGCCATGACCGTATTTCGCGATGATATATTCGACGACCGCGCCGGACTCTGCGAGCACGAGGTCGCCGTCGGTGATGACGGGCGCAGAGCCGATTCTGTGCAGCGCCTTGTAGTCGGCGGGGGCCAGCATGGTCACCGAGTCGCGCGTGTAGCGCTTCAATTCGTAGGCAACCTCCAGCTCTTCGCATAGCCAGACGATCCGCTCGGATTGCGATCTGCCGAGGTGATGGACGGTGAGCATTCCAAAATTCCTTTTGCCGGCATCGAGCTGCACTGACCGCGGCATTCCCTTCAGTTCGGCCGCGCCTGCGCCTCGAGATGCCGGCTGTAGCGTGACATGGCAAAGCAGAACACGAAATAGATCAATGCCACGAACACGTAAACCTCGATACTGAACGGTTGCCAGGCCGGATCGATGATCGAGGTCTTGGCCGTCGTCAACAGGTCGAAGATGCCGATGATCAGCACCAGGCTGGTATCCTTGAAGAAGGCGATGAAGGTGTTCACCAGCGGCGGGATCACGTGGCGAATGGCCTGCGGCAGGATGATCAGGCCGTTCTTCTTCCAGTAGGAGAGCCCGAGCGCGTCGGCGGCATCGTGCTGGCCCCTGGGAACGGCCTGCAATCCGCCGCGGATCACTTCCGCAAGATAGGCGCCGGCAAACAGCACGAACGCGAGCTGGGCCCTGAGCAATTTATCGATGTTGACGCCGTCGGGCATGAACAACGGAAACATCACGCTCGCCATGAACAGCAGGCTGATCAGCGGCACGCCGCGGATCAGCTCGACATAGAGCACGCAGAGCGATCGGATCGCCGGCAATTTGGAACGGCGGCCCAGCGCTACGACAATTCCGAGAGGAAAGCCGAAGGCGAGCCCGAAGGTTGCAAGGATCAGCGTCACCGGCAGGCCGCCCCAGCGATCCTGGGACACGTAAGGCAATCCGGGAATACCGCCCCACATCAGCAGGCCGATCAGCACCAGCGCGGCCGCCCACACCAGCACCAGTTCCCTGCGCCACCAGAAGCGCCGGCTCGACAGACAGAACAGCGCGATAAACGTCAGCACCGCCAACGCCGGGCGCCATTGCTGGTCGAACGGATAGGTGCCGAACAGAATGAAGCGATATTTTTCAGGGATCACGGCCCAGCAGGCGCCCAATCCGCGGATCGCCCGGCACGCGCCGGTCTGATCGCCGGGTACGGTGAAGACCGCATTCCAGTAGCCCCATTGCACGAGGCTTACGAATGCCTTGCCCAGCAGAGCGATCAGCAGCAGCGATACGATGGTCGAGGGGATCGAGCCGAATAGATTCGCGCGTAACCAGAAGATGATGGGGCCTCCCGGCGGCCTGCGGGTGCGCGGCCGCTCAACGGGGAGCGGGCTTTGCGGAATATCCGTTGCCGAGGTCATGGGATCAGCGCTCCACCAGCGCGATGCGCGCATTGTACCAGTTCATAAAGAAGCTGATGCCGAGGCTGATGGTCAGGAATACCGCCATGATCAGCGCGATCGCCTCGATGGCCTGGCCGGTCTGGTTCAGCGTGGTGTTCGCAATCGACACCACGTCCTGGTATCCGACCGCGACCGCCAGCGACGAGTTCTTGGTCAGGTTCAGGTACTGGCTCGTCATCGGCGGAATGATGACGCGCAACGCCTGCGGCAACACGATGCGCTGAAGCACGAAGCTCTTCTTCAGGCCGAGCGCATTGGCGGCATCCCACTGCCCGATCGGAACGGCCTGGATGCCGCTGCGCACGATCTCGGCGATGAAGGCCGAGGTATAGGTGACGAGCGCGATTAGCAGCGCGAAATATTCCGGCGCGAGCGTCAATCCGTTGACGAAGTTGAAGCCGCGCAGTTCAGGCATCAAGATGGTCCAGGAGGCGCCCAGCGCCAACGATACCGCCGCCGGCCATCCCACGATCAACGCGAGCGCGTAGGGCCAGAGGTGGCGCGGCTTGCCGTCGGCGAGGTGCCGCGCAATCAATTGCCGCCGCACCAGATGCAGCGCGATCAGCCCGGCCACGGCGGCCGTGATCACCCAGAGGTTGGCTTCGTCGATCGGAATCGAGGGCAGCACCAGGCCCCGGTTGGAAAGGAAGACGCCTTCGATCGGCTTCCAGGCGGCGCGCGCCGCCGGAAGCCCCTGCATCAGGACGTACCAGAACAACAATTGCAGCAACAGCGGAATGTCGCGGAGCAGCTCGACATAGACCGCGGCCAATCGCGACAACAGCCAGTTCCTCGACAGCCGCGCGATCCCGATCAGGGTGCCGAGCACGGTCGCCAGCACGATGCCGATGACGGCGACGCGGAGCGTGTTGACGATGCCGACGAGAAAAGCGCGCAGATAGGTATTCTTCGGGCTGTAGGCGAGCCAGGAATCCGCAATCGGCATCCCCGCTTCACGGCCGAGAAAGGCAAATCCGGTCGAGATCCGGCGGACCGACAGATTATGAAGCGCGTTCGACCACAGCCAGGCAATGATGGCGACCGCGATCCCGACCACCACGACCTGCCAGAAAAGTCCGATGATCTGCCGGCGGGTCAGCGAGAGGCGCCATCGCCGGCGGCGGGGGAATTCGGACGTGGATGTCGTCACAGCACAAGGATCCTTCTGTCGCAGCGATCTTCGGCCATGCGCTTTTTAGGCGCGTTTCATATGTTGCACCAAAACAGTATTTGTGCAACATATGTTTCATGGCGCAGCCGCTTCCAAAATCCTCGCCTTTGACCGAACTGTGCAGCGCGTTGCCGTCGCTGCCGATGCGGCTGCAGCAGGTCGGGCGGTTCGTCGCCGCCAATGATTATGACGCGACAACGCGCTCGATGCGAGACCTGGCCGCCGAGGCGGGCGCCGATCCAGCGTCCTTTACCCGGCTGGCCAAGGCGCTGGGCTATTCCGGATGGGATGAATTGCGTGCGGCGCTGACCGAGGCGCGCCGGCCGGCGCAGCCATCGCCATTCTCGGCGCGGACGCGGGACCGGCGGCGGGGGCCCAAGTCAGACATTTCATTGGTCGCGGACAAGCTCGATGCGGAGGCGGCGGGTCTGTCGCGCATCTCGGCCGGCTCCGTGGCGAATGCCGCCAAGGCCCTGCATGCGGCGCGACGGATCTGGATCGCCGGCTTTCGCAGCTGCCGCAGCGTTGCGGAATTGCTCAACTATCAGCTTCGGCTGTTTCGCGCAGATGAAGTGCAACTGGTCGGCGGCTCCGGTCCGGAAGATCTCGACCTCGGCGCGTTTCGCGCCGGCGATGCCGTCGTGGTGATCGGGTTTGCGCCCTATTCGACGGCAAGCGTGCTGTCGGCGCGCGCCGCGCACGATTCCGGAGCGACATTGATCGCGATTGCGGACACCATTGCCGCGCCGATGGCCGAGGGCGCCGATCATCTGTTGCTGTACGAGGCGGCGTCGTCGCCGGGGTTCTTTCCGAGCCTGACCGGTGCGATTGCCATCGCGCAGTCGCTGGCGGCCGTCACCTTCGTATTGGGTGGCGCCGGTGCGAAGCGGCGTCTCGAGGAGACCGAAGGCCGGTTGTCCGCGATGTCGCAATATGTTGCCGAGAAAGGTTGATCATCATGGGCGCTGCAAAGAGCCGCGTGTTGCACCGAAGCCTGCGTGAAACGCCGCCGAGAGCCGTCGGCGGTGAGGGCATCTGGCTGATTGCCGAGGACGGCCGGCGGATCCTGGATGCTTCCGGCGGCGCCGCGGTCTCGTGTCTCGGTCATCAGCATCCGCGCGTGATCGAGGCGCTGTCCCGGCAGGCCTCGAAGCTCGCCTATGCGCATACCGGCTTCTTCTCGTCGGAGCCGGCCGAGGCGCTGGCCGAGAAGATCGTCGGCGATGAGCCCGGCGGTCTGGCTTACGCTTACTTCGTCAGTGGTGGATCCGAAGCGATCGAAGCCAGCATCAAACTGGCGCGGCAATATTTCATCGAGAGCGGTCAGCCGCAACGGCAGCGGTTTATCGCGCGCCGGCAGAGTTATCACGGCAACACACTCGGCGCGCTCAGCGCCGGCGGCAATGCGTGGCGGCGCGAACCCTATGCGCCGCTGTTGTCGACGGCTTTCAGCCATGTCACGCCGGCTTTCGCCTATCACGAAAAGCGCGACAGCGAGTCGGAAGCGGATTTTACGGCTCGTCTTGCTGCCGAGCTGGAAGCGGAATTCCAGCGTCTTGGCCCCGACACGGTGGCGGCTTTCATCGCCGAGCCGGTGGTGGGAGCCACCGCCGGATGCGCGCCGGCGCCGGAGGGATATTTCCGTGCCGTACGCGACATCTGCAATCGGCACGGGGCGCTCCTGATCCTCGATGAAGTGATGTGTGGCATGGGCCGCACCGGAACGCTTCATGCGTGGGAGCAGGAAGGCATCGCCCCCGACATTCAGGCCATCGCCAAGGGCTTGGGCGGCGGCTATCAGCCGATCGGGGCGATGTTGGCGAGCGAGGGCATCATCGATACGATCCGGCAAGGATCGGGTGCGTTCCAGCACGGCCATACCTATCTGGCGCATCCGCTGGCTTGCGCGGCGGCGCTCGAAGTGCAGCGCGTGATCGATGACGAAAACCTGCTCGACCGGGTCAAGGATCTCGGCGGCCACCTCGAGCGGCGGCTCACCGAGCGCTTCGGCAATCACCGGCATGTCGGCGATATCCGGGGACGCGGCCTGTTCCAAGCCATCGAACTGGTGGCCGACCGCGCCAGCCGTGAACCGTTCGATCCTGCGCTCAAGCTCAACGCGCGGATCAAGGCCGCCGCATTCGAGCGCGGCCTCGGCTGTTACCCCGGCGGCGGGACTGTGGATGGCCGCCGCGGCGACCACGTGTTGCTGGCGCCGCCTTATATCTCGACATCCGACGACATCGACATGATCGTCGACCGGCTGGGCCAGGCCGTCGACGCTGCGTTGAAAAGTGTTGGTCATTAGGAGGAGCAGAATGAAGAGAATTGTCATCGCTACAGGGTTGCTCGCCACGTGCAGTTTCGCAGCGTCAGCAGCAACGCTGGATACGATCAAGCAGCGCGGCATGCTCGTTTGCGGCGTCAGTGCCGGCTTTGCCGGGTTCTCCACCCCGGACTCGCAGGGCAACTATAAAGGGCTCGACGTCGACTACTGCCGCGCTTTGGCCGCGGGCGTGCTCGGTGACGCCAGCAAGGTGCGTTATGTTTCGCTGACGGCGCAGAACCGCTTCACGGCGTTGCAGTCCGGCGAAATCGACGTGCTCTATCGCAATTCCACGCAGACCTATCTGCGCGGCGTCACGCTCGGTTTGCGGCAGGGGCCGGTCAATTTCTATGACGGCCAGGGTTTCGTTGTGAAGGCCGACAGCGGCGTCAAGGACCTCAAGGGCCTGAACGGCGCCACGGTGTGCGTCGCGCAGGGCACCACCCACGAGGTGACGCTGGGCGATTACGGCCGCGCCAACGGGATCGAGTGGAAGCCGCTGGTGTTCGACCGCACCGACACGATGCTGCAGACCTTCTTTGGCGGACGCTGCGATGCCATGACCCAGGACGCGTCGGCGCTCGCCGGCTCTGTCACCACCCAGGCGCAGAACCCGGCCGACTACACCGTTCTGCCGCAGACCATCAGCAAGGAACCGCTCGGGCCGTTCACCCGCGGCGGCGACGACGTCTGGACCGACATCATCGCGTGGCTGCATTACGGCCTGATCGAGGCCGAGGAACTCGGCGTTACCGCCGCCAATGCGGACGAAATGACAAAGTCCACGACACCCGCGATCCAGCGGATGCTCGGTTCCGCCGGTGATCTCGGATCGCGGCTCGGTCTCGACAACAAATGGATGCTGCAGGCGATCAAGGCCGGCGGCAATTACGGCGAAATGTTCGAGCGCAATGTGGGTAAGGCGAGCCCGCTGAAGCTCGAACGTGGCCTCAACGCGACCTGGACCAAGGGTGGCTTGATGTACGCCCTCCCGTTCAAGTGAGGTGAAAGCATGATCCGGAAAAGTGGGCACCGGTTTTCCGAAAAGATCATGCTCAAACAAGAAGATAAACGACGAGCATGCTTCAACTCAGTTGAAGCATGCTCTAGTGGCGGCGCAACGGGTTGACACCCGCTGCGCCGCGGCCATTACATGTCCGACATGCGCATCACCCTGGTCCATGCCCTGAAACATTCGATCGTGCCGATCGAAGCCTCGTTCGCGAAACTTTGGCCGGATGCCCGGCTGATGAACCTGATGGACGACAGCCTGTCGGCCGATCTCGCGCGCGACGGCGGGCTTTCCGACGCCATGACCGAGCGCTTCCTCGGGCTCGGGCGCTACGCGGCCGGTACCGGCTCGGACGCGATTTTGTTCACCTGTTCCGCCTTCGGCCCCTGTATCGAAGCCGTCGCCCGCGCGCATGCGCCGATGCCGGTGCTCAAGCCCAACGAAGCCATGGTCGAGCAGGCCGCCGCAAAGGGGCGCAGGATCGGCCTGTTGTCGTCGTTCCCGCCGACGCTGGTGTCGATGCCGCGCGAATTTCCCACCTCGATCCAGATCGTGCCGAAGCTCGTGGAAGGCGCCATGGCCGCGCTCGACCGCGGCGACCGCGCCACGCATGACCGGCTGGTCGTTGAAGCCTCAAAGGACCTGGGCGACTGCGACCTGATCGCGCTTGCCCAATACAGCATGGCGCCTGCGGCGGAGCAGGTCGCCCAAGCAACCGGACGTCCAGTGCTGACCACGCCTGACAGCGCGGTGATGAAGCTGAAGGAAATGCTTTCCGTCCGCTAGAGCCTTATCGGTTCTGATTGAATCAGAACCGGGCTCTACTTTTTTGTTTGACGCGTTTTCTTTACGCGAACCGGTGCCCACTTCGCTCGAAAACGCTATAAAAGGAAAACCCGAATGACAGTGCGGCTCAGCCGGCGCGACACGCTGTTGTTCACGGGAGCCTTTGCTGCTGCAGGCTTGCTCCGCGGCGTGTCCTCTCCGGCTGTCGCCGCTCCGCTGCGCACCAGCGACATCGATGCCATTTTGAAAGCGCGGGTCGATGCCGGTGACGCGCCGGGCGTCGTCGCGATGGCGGCGACGAAAGATTCCGTGATCTACCAGGGCGCATTCGGCGCGAAAGTCTTGGGCGCGCCCGCCATGATGTCAATCGATACGGTCTTCAGTATCGCGTCGATGACCAAGCTATTGACCTCCGTCGCCGCCATGCAGCTGGTCGAACGCGGCAAGCTCACGCTGGACGAACCGGCGGCACGGATCGATCCGACGCTGGAATTGCCGCAAGTGCTCGACGGCTTCGATGCCAAAGGCACTCCGCAACTGCGGCCCTCGCGAAAGCCGATCACGCTGCGTCATCTGCTGACGCACACGTCCGGGTTCAGTTATCAATTGTGGGACGCCAATGTTCTTCGTTACGGCAAGGCCGCCCGCAACAATCCGGCGCTGCCACGTGCGCCGCTGATGTTCGATCCGGACACCAGATGGGCCTATGGCGGCAGCCTCGACCGGGTCGGCCGTCTGGTGGAAATCGCAAGCGCGCAAACGCTGGATCGCTATTTCCGCGACAACATCACCGGTCCGCTCGGCATGCATGACACGTGCTACGCGGTCACGGACGCGCAGCGCGCACGCCAGGCCAGCCTGCATGTGCGCAAAGGCGATGGGACGCTCGTCGCGCAGCCTTTGCTGAAACAGGTTGAACCGAAGGAGTTTTCCGGCGGCGGTGGCATCAAGTCGACCGCGCCGGATTACCTGGCGCTGTTGCAGGCGATCTTGAATGGGGGCGGGCTTCCCGGAAAACGGATTCTCCGGCCGCAGACGGTGGAAGGGATGTCCACCAATCAGATCGGCGATATCGACGCCGGAATTCTCAAGACGACAAATCCGGCCTTGTCCAATGACGTCGACTTCTTTCCCGGCGTCCGCCTGCGCTGGGGCCTCGCCGGCATGATCAATATCGATCCGGTCCGCGAGCGTCGCGCGGCAGACAGCCAGACCTGGGCCGGTCTGTACAATACCTACTACTGGATCGATCCGGCGTCGCGCATCGCCGGCGTGATCATGATGCAGATCCTGCCGTTCGCCGACCGGCGCGCGCTCGACGTCTATCGTCAGTTCGAGCGCGGCATCTATCGTGGCTACAGACCGGCTTGAACACCGGCGCTTCACACCAGCCGTCATGGCCGGGCTTGTCCCGGCCATCCACGTCTTTTCACAGGCCGATACAGCTAAGACGTGGATGCCCGGGACAAGCCCGGGCATGACGGAGAATGACGGGCTGTCAGGCCTCTTTCTTCGCGGCCTTCTTGGCCTTTTTCGCCGGCTTCTTCGCGGCTTCAGCCGCTTCTTCCTCGGCGTTCTTGATTGCCCGGGCGTAGCTGTCGGCGGTGTTTTCCGCCGAGATTTGCAGCCGCTTGGCAGCAGTTGCGCCAAGCAGCATCGTGCTCTTGGCGACCAGCCGGAATTGATCCCGGGCTTCCCTGGTCTTGGCCTTGGCCGCGCGGGCCATGATCTGGTCGCGCCGCTTCTTGGCGGCCGCCATCAGGCTCTTGTTCTGCGCCTTTGCGATTTGCCGGATGACGACGTCGAGATCGGCCTCAGCCATTGCTGCTCACTCCTTGCCGCACGCATGTAGGACTGACGTGCCACGTTCAACGGAAATGGGCAATATTGCCGCATCGCTTCGCCATCGCGCGAGCCGCGCGGCATAGGCTCCCGGCGGGATAAAACAAGAACGGCTGTGTGATTGTGCTAGCTGTCAATCTGCGATAAACGCGGCCGCTCCTCGCAGCCCGAACAGGCAGCGCCCTCTCGGCCTGCTTCGTTCCGCCCACGCGGACCTTTGGCGGACATTTCTGGCTTGGGTCGGAGCGACCTTTGAAAATTCTGGCACTGCAAAATTCTGGCACTGTTTGTGGAAGAGAGATCATGGCGCGTAACATTCTGATCCTTGGGGCCTCGTACGGCTCGTTGCTGGCGACCAAGCTGTTGATGGCGGGTCACAACGTCTCGCTGGTTTGCCGCAGCAAGACCGCCGAACTGATCAATCGCGACGGCACCGAAGTTCGCATCAAGCTGCGTGACGAGGCCGTGCACCGCGCGATCTTCTCGCGCGACCTGCCCGGCAAGCTCGACGCGGTTACGCCTCAAGACGTCAACGTCTCCCGCTACGATCTGGTTTGCCTGGCAATGCAGGAGCCGCAATACGCCAATCACAGCGTGCGCGTGCTGATGGTCAAGATCGCCGCAGCGAAGCTGCCGTGTCTGTCGATCATGAACATGCCGCCGTTGCCTTATCTGAAGCGCATCCCGGCGCTGGCGGGCATGGATCTGGAGGAGGCCTATACCAACGCGCAAGTGTGGGAGCGCTTCACGCCGGGGCTGGTATCGCTGTGCTCGCCCGATCCGCAGGCGTTCCGTCCGCCGGAAGAGGCGGCGAACGTGCTTCACGTCGGCCTGCCGACCAACTTCAAGGCTTCGGTATTCGAGGACGAGGCGCATAACCGGATGCTGCGCGATCTGGAAGCCGACATCGACGCGGTGCGGCTCGATGGCCACGACGTTCCGGTCAAGCTCAAGGTGTTCGATTCGCTGTTCGTGCCGCTGGCGAAATGGTCGATGCTCTTGACCGGCAACTACCGCTGCATCACGCCGCACGAACCGCAGTCGATCCGCGACGCGGTGCACGGCGATCTAAAACTCTCGCAGTCGATCTATGACCACGTCGATACGATTGCCCGCCAACTGGGCGCCGATCCGCAGGACCAGGTGCCGTTCGCGAAATACGCCAAGGCGGCGGAAAGCCTGCTCAAGCCGTCGTCGGCGGCCCGCGCCGTGGCCAGCGGCGCGCCCTTCATCGAG
>WNFM01329895.1_pt1 | contig 10502 bp, 10 predicted proteins | sample 5400271 | NCBI WGS metagenome assembly WNFM01 (sample SAMN13153352, study PRJNA577476) | soil metagenome | isolation source: 60 cm saprolite on Douglas fir-dominated hillslope | place: USA:California | collected 2013-09-17 | reverse complement strand
GGCCGTGACGTTCGGCTACATGTTCGCACTCGCCTACGCCGCGAGCTTTGCGACCTATAATATCGCCTGCGCCTTGGGCGCGGGATAATCGGCGGCCGAAGACACGCAGCTTGCGTCATCCGCCCTTCAGGCTCGAGCCGTATTTCTGCAGGATGCGTTTGACGCCGTCGGTCACGTGCTTCGACGACAAGGTGGCGCCGCTGATATTCTTGATGTCGGCATTCAACTGCAACGGCGAGTTCGCGGTCTTGCCGACGAACTGTGCGCGCCAGGCGGCGTCGCGCACTTCATATCCGTAGGATTCCCGGTATTCCATGATCTCGATCTGCTTGACGGTCCCGTTCGCGTTGATGCCGACGGCCATCGTGATGTATTCGTGCTTGCCAACCACCCGATCGACGACGAAAAAGCCGCCATTCGACGTCCGCCAGGTGCCGGGCTGCCCGGTGGCAGCGAACGATACGCCGGGGAATATCGCCCGCTGCGCCTGTTCGACGCTGAGATAGGTGGTTGCGTGTGCGGATGTGGAGATTACCGCGAGCGGGATTAGCGCCCATTGACTTGCCTTCATGTCATCGCACCTCAGAACGTGTATCCGGCCTTGAGCCGGAAGCGGAATCTTTCGAAGTCGTTGTCGAGGATGTAGCCGTTCACCAGCGCGCCCGGCACCGTGTCGCTGTGAGCCGTCGCCCACGGCATTTGCCAGAGCGCCGTCATGGTGACGAAATATCGCTCGCCGCCATAATGAAGGGTCGGCCCGAGGTAATAACCGCTGTTAGATTCGTGATTGAAGATGAAGCCGTTATATTCGTGCTCGTTCACGAACTCGAATCCCGCCGACCAGTTCTCGACAAACCGGTAGGATACCGCGAGAGCGTAGTTGATGTCGGTCTCCTCTTGCCAGCTGCTGGCCGTCCCGGTCGGGTCCGCCGGGTCCAGCAGGTAGCGAAACTCCGGCGCGTAGGTGAAGTTGAACGCGACCGTCAACAAATCGTCGAGGAAGTTCTTCTGCAGGATGATCTTGTTTTCTACTTCGAAGAAATTCTTCCCGATCGTGGGCTCCGTATAGAGAGCCAGACCGAAGATGTCGGTATACGGGCTGAGAAGGCGGTAAATCGCCTCGCCGGAGACGCCGACAAAGCGCGTCTGGTTGAAGCGATCATCCGGGCCCGGATAATAGTCTGCGAATTGCTCCGGCGGAGTCGTCGCCCCGAACGGCCCGTTGTGATAGGCCTGCGTCCAGTTATAGTTGAGATAGAGCGCCACCTGCAGCCGGTCGGTGAGACCGTATTCGAACTCGGTTCGTCCTTCGAGCTGATCGTAAGTGCCACCGATCTTCTGGTGCCGCCACGTCACCCATTGTTCGACCTCCTTAGCCCCCTGCGGCAGCAAATCGGTGGTGTAGACGTAACCGAACATCGACTCCTCGGCGGACGCAGCGAAACTGATAAGCGAGAACGTCGCCGCGAACACCGAGCACCAATGAAGTCTCGCGGCTCGCCTGATGGAAGTCGCCTTCCGTGCGCCGGACGCCGGCGCTAATACGTCAGCGCTTGCATCGTTTCGACGAGGCGTCGTGTTGCCACTCCGAGCTATGTCCGTTTTGTATTCGTCATGCATTGCCAGCCCCCTTTCGGTCCGCGCCGGGACCTCGATGTTGGCTGGCTGCCGATGCCGGAACGGCAAAGGTGACTGGCTGATGATTTGTTGCTTTTCGCGCGCCGATGGCTTTTGCCGCGTTTTGAAAACGCCTCGGGTGGCGCGCGTCTATTGGTCGAGCGTCTATTTGGTTAGGATGAGTTTGCCCGTCGCCGTTACCTGCAGACGATAATCCTCCTGCTCGTGGCGAATGATCACCAGCCTGTCGCCGCCCAGAAGTTCACGGCTTGAGATCGTTCGCAGTATTTTGGTGGTCGGTGGTACGGCAGTTTGCTGACCTCGTTGGTCCGGTCTGTCCGTCATTGCGCCCCCGCTATGTCTAAGCAAACCCCGCACCCCTGTTTCAGATAGCGGCGCGCCGAAGAGAGCGTCAACAGCTATGTTTTAGACGCTCTCAAATTGCACGCGCGCTGCTTTTTTTCGTCGATGTGAATCGCGAACTAGAACCGTTCTAGCTTTCGATTTCTCACTTTAGTTTTGTTCTAATTCTAAAGTGGAGAGATTCCAGTCGTCCGCTCCATTTCTGATTCCAAAAATATTTTGCAACGGTGTTAGTTGCCCCGGCGTCGCGGGGTCTTTGATCTCCGCGAGATTTGGGGGTCGTTATGTCGTTGCACCGGTATCCATGCTTGCCCGCGTCGAAACTCCAAGGGAATCGTCGCTTCAGGCGAAAAGCGTTGCTTGCGGCAACTGCGATATCGATCATCGGCTGCGCCAGCGCCCGGGCGGCCGACGGTGACGCGAATGAAGTTTTGCTGAAAAAGCTGGAAAAGATGGAGCAGCGCATCGAGATGCTCGAAGCCGAGCTCAAGCAGAAACAGGCGTCTCCTGCCGAGAAGCAGGCTGCTCCCTCCGACAAGAGCACAAAATCCGACAACAACACAAAATCAGCCGCGGCTCCGGCTTCGCCCAAAAATGCCAATGCGGCGGGGCCATCCGACCAGCCGCAGGATCTGAAGGACAAACCGGCAGCAAAGTCAAAACCGCTTGATGCCGCGACGCCGTCGCCGGACAAGCCCATTCTCGGATTGGCGCCGGCGCCGGCGCCGGTGGCGGGCCTCAGTATCGGTGCTTACGGCGAAATCAAATTCGGCGCGATGCAAAATCCTGCCGCCAACGGCCAGTGGCAGAATGGCTTCGATGCCGCGCGTTTCGTGCTGCTGCCGACCTACGCGATCACCGACAACATCATCTTCAACGCCGAGATCGAGTTCGAGCACGCCGGTTCAGGTTTTGATGCCGACGACAAGCTGCATGGCACCGCGGAGATCGAGCAAATCTGGATCGACTTCAAGATCATGGATCAATTCAACTGGCGCTCACCCGGCGTCGATTTGGTGCCGATCGGCTATATCAATCAGCATCATGAGCCGACACAGTTTTACAGCGTCAATCGCCCCGAACTCTATAACGGCCTCATTCCCTCCACGTTCTTCGCGGGCGCGAGCAGCGTCTACGGGACGATTGCGGACGGTCTCAGCTACCAGGTTCAGGTCAGCTCCAGCATCGAGGACTTTGGCGGCGATTTCGGCACGCGCACGGCCGCGAATACCGTTCCGGCTTTCCCTGCAGGCTATATGGCTGGCATTGACGGTCTCAACGCGCTCGGTTTCTCGCGTCCGGTGCGCGGAGGATTTGCCCAGCTCAACGACACCGTCGCCTATGCCGGACGGCTGGACTTTTCTCCCGCCTTTCTGCCCGGCTTTGCGGGCAGCGTGAGCGGGTACTTCAGTCCCGACATCACTCCGCGCGGCGCCTACGCGGATACGGGGGCTTTGCTCGGACGTAACAGCGTTGGAATCTTCGACGCCGAATTCCGTTACCGTGTGCCGGATACCGGTCTCGAACTGCGCGGCGAATATGTCCGCGTCGATTTCAGCCATCCGGAAAACCTGCGCGCCAACAACGACACCGACCCCACCAATAATGTCGGCAAATCGATGTTCGGCTATTCCGGCGAGATCGCCTATCACATCCCGATGGGGACCATCCTGAACAGCGATTGGGAAGCGGTGCCGTTCTATCGCTACACCTACGAGAACCTGCAGGCCGGTGGGTTCGCCGGCACCGACGCCAATCTGCCGACGGGGGCTGGCCAACGCCAATTCCACACCGCGGGTCTTGCGATCTTCCCGTCGCCCAAAATGGTGCTAAAGGCAACCTATCAAAGGGTGATCGACAAGAGCCTCGCCGGCGCGCTTTCGGACTCGTTTCTCGGCGGCGTCGGATTTTTCTTTTGATCTCGGCGCGAACACACGCACGTAAAAGTCCGCGCGTGAAGAAAAAACGACAGGAGCAAGCCGAACTATGAGCTGGATTCGATACACCTTGCCGGCAGCGGCGATCATGTCGATCGCCTCGCCCGCCTATGCGGTTCAGTATCTCTCGATTGAAGAAGCCCAGAAGCAGGCATTCCCGTCGGCGACGCATTTCACCGAAGTCCAGGCAGGCCGGGTCTGGAAAGCCGAAGCGGGCGGACACGTGGCGGGCTTTTTCGTGTTCGACAGGGTGGTCGGAAAGCACCTCTATATCGACTACGCGGTGGCATTGACGCCGAGCGGCGCCGTCCACAGCGTCGAGATCCTGCAATACCGGGAGTCCTATGGCGGCGAAATCAGGAGCGCGAGCTGGCTCGCGCAGTTTGTCGGCAAGACCAGCGGCAGCGCGCTCAAGATCAACGGCGATATCAGAAACATCGCCGGCGCGACGCTGTCGTCGACGCATGTCACCGAGGGTGTGAAGAGAGTTTTGGCAGCCTATGGCAACCGCCTCCGATAATCTCCGCCGCGCAAGGCCGCTGCTCGGCACGTTCGTGGAGGTCACGACGGCGGGCGCGGCCAGATCCGAAATGAATGCCGCCATCGATGCCGCGTTCGAGGCCGTCGCGCGCGTCCACCGGCTGATGAGCTTTCACGATGATGACAGCGACGTCAACCGCCTCAACCGGGAGGCTTGGCTTCGGCCCATCGAGGTCCACGCCTGGACGTTTCGGGTGCTGGAAGCCGCGGTCGAGATGCATCATCGGTCGAAAGGCATTTTTGATTTGACGATCGCACCGGCGTTGCAGGCCATGGGATTGCTGCCTCGGCGCCATGACGATCCGCCGATCGCAGCGCAAGTGCGTTTGTTCGATGCGATCGAACTGCGTGAGGGAAAGATTGTCCGCTTTCGGCATCCAGACGTCAGAATTGATCTCGGAGGTATAGCCAAGGGTTTTGCGGTCGACCGCGCGCTGGAGGCGCTGCGTCGCTTCGGCATCGGAAGCGGGATGGTGAACGCCGGCGGCGATCTCGCCGCATTCGGACAAGAGCCGCAAACCATTCATCTTCGCCATCCGCGCGATCCGCGCCTGGTCATCGGCTATGTCGACGTCGCCGACGAAGCGCTGGCATCGTCGGCGCGCCGCTTCGATCCCCTTCAATCGGCCGACATGACGGCTTCGGCGATCATCGATCCCGGCACCGGCACGCCAACCGATGCGATCGACGGCGCGACGGTGCGGGCGCCGTCTTGCATGATCGCCGATGCGCTGACCAAGATCGTCATGATCTCCGGGACCGACGCCATCGAATGGCTTGAGCATTATCACGCGAGTGCGCTACTGGTTTCGACCGACGGCGACGTTCGCATCACCCCCGACTGGCATAACGCAGTACACCTTGCGGCTTAAATCCTCATTTCGCCGTTCAATCTACGCGGCCTTCGCGGTCCTGTTTCTGACAGGCGCGGTGTGGCTTGTCGCGGATTGGCAAAAGGATATTTCGCCCGACGAGATTTGGCAGCAGATCGCAGCCACCATGCTGATGGTGCACGGCGGTGCCGCGATGATCACACTGTTGTTGCTGGGCGCCCTGATCCCGCTGCACCTGCTGCGCTCGTGGCGAGCCGCGAAAAATCGCGTTTCCGGATCGGTCATGGTCGCGTTCAACGCGGTGCTGATCGTGACCGCCTTTGGTCTCTACTATCTCGGATCGGAAACGGTGCGGCCCTGGATGAGCTGGATTCACATCGCCGCCGGATCTTTGCTGGCTCTATCATTTCCCGTCCATATTGTTTTGGGCAGACGGAAATCGCCGTAAGCGGCAAGCGATTTGACTACTGCAGCGGCGGGTCGCCGCTGGTGCGCTTCTTGGCGAGATCCATTTCGGTGACCGCGATCAGGATTTCGGCGCGAGTCTTCAGATCGGGCGCTTCGAGCATCGCCTGCTTCTCGGGCGGGCCGTAGGGCGACATCATTGCGAGCGCATTGACCAGCGCCTCGTTGGGCGCGCTCTCGATGCCTTCCCAGTCGACTTTGAGATTGTTGGCTTTGAGAAAATCCGTCAGCACCGAAAGCAGCGCCTCGCGGTCGACCGCTTCTTCGCCCTTGCGGGCGGTGAAATCGTCGAGGAAGGGGAAGTAATCCACCTTGCATTGCCGATAGGCGGTCAGCACGGTCATTTCCTCGACCACCTTGAAGCGCGCGATGCCGGTGAGTTCGAGGATGTAGCGGCCGTCGCCGGACTCGGCGAGCTGGGTGATGCGCCCGACGCAGCCGACGCGAAACAGCACCGGCTTGGCTTCGTTCGGTGAGTGGCTAACATCCGGCTGGATCATCCCGATCAGCCGATGGCCGTCGCGGAACGCGTCGTCCACCATCGCGAGATAGCGCTGTTCGAAGATGTTGAGCGGCATCTGGCCGCGCGGCAGCAGCAGCGCGCCGGGCAGCGGAAACACCGGAATCACCTGGGGAAGATCGCCGGGCCCGCGATATTCGGCATTGGTCGGCATCTCGGGTCCCGGTGCTAGCGCGTGAGATAGCTATGAAAACAGGATCGTCGACAGTCGCTTTCGCCCCTCCGTGGTGGCCTCGTCGGTCGGGCCCCAGGCTTCGAAGAACTGCACCAGCTGCTTTCGCGCGCCGTCATCATTCCATTTGCGGTCGCGCTTGACGATTTCGAGCAGCTGCTGGGTCGCTTCAGCGCGCTTGCCGGAGGCGTTGAGCGCGGTCGCAAGATCGAATCGGGCCTGATGATCGAGCGGGTTTGCGGCGACTTTCTGTTCCAGCTCGGTCACTGGTCCCAGCGCCTTGGCCTGCTCGGCGAGATCGATCGAGGCCTGCACGGCCTTGACCGCGGGGTCGTTGCGTTTGGATTCCGGCACCATGGCAAGGGTCTGCTTGGCCTGATCGATGGCGCCGGTCGCGACGTAGCATTTTGCAAGCCCGGCGAGCGCTGCGATATTGGTGGCGTCCTGGGCCAGAACTTCCGCATAGATTTGCGCCGCGGTGGCGGGATCGCCTTCGGCCAAAACCGCCTCGGCCTCTTTGAGGATCTCCGCAATATTGGGCTCGCCCGGCATGCCCGCGGTGAGCTTGTTGATGAACGCCGTCACCTGGCTCTCCGGGACCGCACCCATAAAACCGTCGGCGGGCTGGCCGTTGACGAAGGCGATCACGGCCGGGATCGACTGGATTCCCATTTGGCCCGGGATCGCCGGATGATCGTCGATGTTCATCTTGACCAGCTTGACCTTGCCCTTGGCGGCGCGCACCGCCTTTTCCAACAGCGGCGTGAGCTGGCGGCACGGGCCGCACCATGGCGCCCAGAAGTCGATCAATACCGGCTGGCGTTTTGACTCCTCGATGACGTCCTTCACGAACGTCTGGGTGGTCGTCTCCTTGATCAGATCGGCCGCCACCTGCGACGCCGGTCCGTTGCCCTGTTCTACTATCGTCACGGGATTCCTCGCCTGGTGTCTTGAAGGATTGGGCCGGTTCTAGCACGGCCCGGTGAGTGGTTCAGGAGTTCTGTTCACCTAAGTGGCGGTTTGGCCGCAAATTTCAATCGGTTCCAGCGCGCCCTCGCGGCCGTCCTGGTTCGGTCGGAGATCGGGTGGGCAGCCGGCCTTCACGAGCCCATGATCGTAGCATCGGATCCCCCACGAGGAATTGAGCGATGGCAAAGGCCTATTACTCCACAATGTTCGAGCAGCCTGCCCCGGAGGTGTGGAAAATCGTTCGCGATTTCAATAACTATCCGGTCTGGGTCGGCGGCGCCGGGGAGAGCCGGATCGAGGACGGCAAGACCGGCGATACCGTCGGCGCGATCCGGAACGTGCTCTATCAGGGTCGGAACATCCGGCAGCGGCTACTGGCGCAATCCGACGTCGAGCGGTCGCAAACTTACGAATTCTGCGGCGAAGCGTCGTTGCCGGTGACCGGTTTTCAGGCGACCTTGCGGGTCACGCCCGTCGTGGATGGCGATCGCGCCTACGTCGAATGGTGGGCGACCTTCGATTGCGACACCGTGCGCCGCGAGGAGCTGACGGCGACGCTCCAGGGCTCATTCGGGAAATGGCTCGAATCGCTGCGCAGGACGCTGGACCGCCCGGCCCGCGGGTTCCCGCCGCAAGACGCGGCCGCAGCAGGTTAACCGTCGTTTCGGGCCGATTTCGGCGCATTGCGGCCAATATCGGGATTTTGGCCCGTTCCGGCCCTCGCGCCGGCTGTTGCATTCGCGGGCGGCATTTGGCATAGCTCTGCCGTTGCCGGCGAGCGATCGCCGCCAATTCGGATGCGGGTGTAGCTCAGTGGTAGAGCACGACCTTGCCAAGGTCGGGGTCGAGGGTTCGAGCCCCTTCGCCCGCTCCAAATTTTTCTCAGATTTGGCAGAGTTCGACGGAGCCGCGCTGTGTCAGCGGGCTTTTCGTTTTTTGGACACGCGAATTGTTTGGAAGCATGCTTGCCACCCTCATGGCAGCAGAGCGATTTCACGTTCCGGGTCGAGATGCGTCGGCATCCAGCCGAGCTCACGCCGCGCCTTCGCGCCGCTTAGCCGCTGATCGAGCGCATAGCCTCGGGCCCATTCGCCGAGTTCGGCGGCGGTAGCATCGATGGAAACGATCTGTGGCCCAGGATGCCGCGTGCCGAAGCGCTTTGCGAAAGCGCGTGCGATGGAGCCAACGGCGAGCCCTTCGATCGCTGCGCCGATATAGCTCGATTGCGCGGGCGCGCGCTCGAGCGCGAGAGCATAGAGGTTGGCAAGGTCCTCGCTGTGCGCGAGCGGCCAGCGTATCTCTTCGCTCCCTACCACGCGGATCGCATCGCGCTCGACGGCATCGCGGGCAAAACGCCGGAAGACGCCGCCTCCGCCCGCGTAGACCATCGCCGGATGGATGACGATGCCATCGACTTCGCCCGCTTCGAGGATTCGCTGCAGATGGGACACCATCCAGGCGAAAGCGGGCAGCGGACAAAACGGCGTCTCCTCTATCGCAACGTCGTCGCCGGTTGCACCGAACAACCAGCAGCCACCGGTATAGATAAAGCGTGGCTTGTTCGGCTGCGTCGCGAGCGAGGGTAGAAGGACATCAAGCAGGCGACGATCGATGAGGCCCATATCGGTATTGAAATCACAGGCCGCATGAATAACGGCGTCGACGACCGGCAGCCTTCCGGTCCATTGCTCGGGCGCAGTGATATCGCCGGCGATTGGCGTCGCGCCCAATTCTTTGAGTTTCGCCGCCGAGGCGTTGGTCCGCGCCAAGGCCCAGACATCGTGCCCCCGTTTGATGAGCTCGCGTACGGTGGCCGAGCCGATCGAGCCAGTCCCACCGATGACGAAAACGCGCACGATTCCCCCCAAGAGGCCGCGCTTCAGGCTGCCTTTAATCTAAGCACACCATGTTATTGTGATGGGTGTGACGCAATATCGATTTCGCACCGAAGCGAACCGCAAGAATCATCTCCTGCGAAAAAGTTCCAAAGAAATTGCTTCTCAGTCTAATTTTCTTTTCCGTTGAGTGGTTTCCGTCTGACTGAGACGCGCGGCGCACGCTTCTCACGGCGTGCGAATGTGCTAACACTTTGGCGTCTAATCCACCTTCACATCTCTCAGCTACCTCACAGCACACCAAAATCCGTCTCTCGGAGCCTTCAAATCAAATAACAAGCGCAGCCGCATGGCTGCAAAAGGGGAGTGTCGCGATGAAATCGGCTTTCAATCGTTCTATTTTTGCGCTTGCAGCAATCGTTGCTGTCGCGGGGGCCAGCACGGTCTACGCGCAGCAAAAGCTGCACTCGTATCAGTCCGGAACCAAGGATTTCTGGACCCATCCACCGGATGACTGGTTCCTCGGCGACGAGACCGAAGCCCAAAAGGGCCTCGCCCCGCCGTCGGGTCCGCCGACCGGCGCGTCGCAAGCCGAACTCGACGCGATGATGAAAAAGATAAAGCTGCCGGCGGGCTTCAAGATCGAAGTCTACGCGCCGGGCGTGCTGCAAGCGCGGCAGATGGCCTGGGGCGACAAGGGCACGCTGTTCGTCGGCTCGTTCGACCTCGGCAGCGTCTACGCCATCACCGACAATGGCGGCAAGAAAGAGGTCAAGACCATCCTCAAGAAGTTGAACATGCCCACCGGACTCGCGTTCCGCAACGGTGCGCTTTACGTCATCGCCGTCGACAAACTGATCAAATACGACAACGCCGAAGCCAATCTCGATCATCTCGGCGATGGCAAGGTGGTCTATGACGACATGCCGTCCTACGCGGCGCATGGTTGGAAATACCTCGCCGCCGACAAGGATGGCTGGTTCTACGTGCCGTTCGGGCCTCCCTTCAACATCGGAATTCCGCCGACCAGCGTGTCGCAGATCCGCCGCGTCGATTCCCAGACCGGCAACGCCGAACTGGTGGCGCTCGGCGTCCGCAACAGCGTCGGTGGCGATGTCGATCCGCGCAGCGGCAAATACTGGTTCACCGAAAACGCGCGCGACTGGATCAGCGACGACCTGCCGAGCGACAAGCTTAACATGATCTCGAAACCGGGCGAGCATTTCGGCTATCCCTATTGCCACCAGGGCG
>WNFM01214931.1_pt1 | contig 10504 bp, 7 predicted proteins | sample 5400271 | NCBI WGS metagenome assembly WNFM01 (sample SAMN13153352, study PRJNA577476) | soil metagenome | isolation source: 60 cm saprolite on Douglas fir-dominated hillslope | place: USA:California | collected 2013-09-17 | reverse complement strand
AGACGATACTCGGCGAAGCTTCTCTTCCAGTATCGTGTCATGGTGGACGGCTCGTCGGGTCCACGCCGTCTCTGCGAGGAGAGGATTCTCACTTTTCCCTCGACTGACGGCCGCGCCGCCCTGCGGGAGGCCAAACGTCGCGGTCGCGCGGCGCAGCACAGCTACAAAAACAGCGACGGCAATCCGGTTTACTTTGAGTTCGTCGGCGTCATGGAACTTCTCTGCTTAGAACCAGTTTGCGAAATCGACGAAGTTTGGTATGAGATGCCGGAGCGGCTTCGGCCGATGGAGCGTCGTGCGCGACTCATCCCACCGGAGTCGCAATTACATGCGATCAGAAACAATGACTGAGCGACCTTACTATGACTCGTATCTGCGTTTACTGTGGCTCCACGTTCGGAGCGTCTGCCGAGTACGCGGCGCTGGCTTCTGCTTTCGGGGCCGCCTGCGCACGGCGTGGGGTCGGCATTGTCTATGGCGGTGGCGGCGTCGGGTTGATGGGTGCGCTCGCCGATTCGGCATTGGCGGCAGGCGGCGAGGTCATTGGCGTGATTCCCCGCGCAATGATTGCGGAGGAGCGCGCGCACCGCGGACTAACTCGGCTGATTGCGGTGGAGAGCATGCACGAGCGCAAGAGCCAGATGGCGCACCTCGCCGATGCCTTTGTCGCGCTTCCGGGCGGCATCGGCACTTTGGAAGAAGTCATCGAGATGTTCACCTGGCTTCAACTCGGATTGCACCTGAAGCCGGTTGGATTGCTTAACGCCGCAGGCTTTTACGACGCACTCCTTGAGTTTCTGGAACATATACGCGCCGAGCGATTTCTCTCCGCCGAGCACCATGCAATGCTTGCCGTGGCCGAGGCGGTGGAGCCGTTGTTGGACCAGATCCTCGCGGCACGGCACGTTCACCTTCCCAAACCGATTGCGCGGGTGCGATGAGGGCGGGGTGGGGGCGTGGGGGCGTGACTGACGCTGGCCTTTTGCCGGAACCACGGGTATAAAGTAACCACTCGAAGTTTTTATGCGCGTTATCCAGATCCTGACGGCCCGATCATCCACATCCGAAATGATCTCTCGAACGGAAGTCCGTGCGATTCCGGCCAAGGGAATTGAGGGGGATCGTTATTGCTCGGGGGATGGCACGTTTTCAAAGCAACCGCAATGCCCCGATTTTGAGATCACGTTCATTGAGCGGGAGAAGATTGAGGCTTTCGCTGCGGAATCGGGGCTGCCGTTCACCTCTCTCCATGCCCGTAGGAATATCGTGACCGAGGGAGTCGATCTGAACCAGCTTGTTGGCAGGGAGTTCCATGTGGGCGAGGTGCGCATCCGTGGGATTCGCCTCTGCGAACCTTGTCATTACCTGGCCAAGACCAGCTTCCCCGAAACTTTGAAGGGCCTGGTGCATAAGGGTGGTTTGCGCGCCCAGATTCTTTCGGAGGGGCTGATTCGGGTTGGCCACAAAATCCTCGTTATTGAATAAAGAGTTTCATGGTGAAATCGAAATTTGAGGCTGCCAAGCTGCGACCTAGCCGCTTTCAAATCGGTAACCAATGTCGCGGATCGTTTGGAGGTAGGCCGGATGATGGGGGTCGGGTTCGATCTTGGCACGCAAGGTGGTGATGCACCGGTCCACGCTGCGGTCGTTGACGATGATTTCGCTGCCCCAGACGCCGTCCAGAATCTGGTCGCGGGTCAGGGCCCGTCCAGGCCGCTTTACGAAGAACTCCAAAAGACGGAATTCCTTGGCGGTCAGTTTGACTTCCGCTCCTCGCTTCAAGAGTTTGTGCGAGATTAGATCGAGCCGATGATCACCAAAGTGATGCACGATTGAAACCTCTCCGGGCCGGCGGCGCAGAAACGCCTTCGCCCTCGCCAGCAATTCGCGGATGCTGAACGGTTTGGTGACGTAGTCATCGGCCCCCAATTCAAGCCCGCGCACGATGTCCTCTTCCTGTCCTTTGGCGGTGAGCATGATGATGGGCATGTCGAGCTTTTGCGCACGCACCGCACGGCAGATTTCGTAGCCGTTCACTTTGGGCAGCATGATGTCGAGCAGCACCAGGTCCGGAGGACTCGCCAGCGCTCCGTCCAATCCTTCCCGTCCATCTCGCGCCGTTCGCACCCGGTAACCTTCCTGCTCGAAATTGTCCTTCAGACCCCGCAGCAGTGTGGAGTCGTCTTCAACGATGAGGACGGTTGGTGTGTTCATTTAGACAGGTCGTTCGGCATCCAGCTCCTGTTGCATGGCGCTGTCATCACTCGCCGCAGGCAGCCGCAGCGTGAAAGTGCTGCCTCGGCCCGGCTCGCTTTCCACCAGCACATGGCCACGGTGGGCGGTGGCGATGAACTGAACGATGCTCAAGCCCAAACCGCATCCGGCGCCTTTTCTGGAAAGACTTTGATCCACTTGGTAGAAGCGGTTGAAGATCCTTTTCCTTTCCCGGGCTGGGATTCCGATTCCATGGTCCTCCACCTCAAAGGCGACGTGCCCGTTTTGTGAGTAGGCGCGCAGAACAATGTGTTTGATGTCCTCCGAATACTTGCAGGCGTTTTCCAGGAGGTTCCGCAGAGCGATGGCGAGGGCCTCGGGATCAGCATCCACCGCCGGCAAGTGGTCGGCGATCTGCGCTTCGAATTTGAAGCCAGGGGCCTGGAGGTGATCGCGGACAGACTCGACGGCGCTTTGGATGGCGGCGGATGGCCGGGTTGGTTCGAAATGGAAGGCGTATTTTTTGCGATCCAGCCGGGAAAAGGTGAGGAAATTATCGATCACTCGGCCGAGCCGTTCGTTTTCACTGGCGAGCAGTGGCAAGTAATCACGGACAGTCTGTTCCTGAAGTGTTTCCGCGTTCATCAGCGTATCGACCAGCAGCCGCATGGATGCGAGCGGCGTCTTGAGCTCGTGCGAAACGTTCGCCACCAGATCGTTCTTCAGCCGCGCCAGGGTCACCTGTCGCCGCAAGCCTCTCGCCGCCGCCAGCGCCAGAATGGCCACGACCGCGACGACCAACATGCCCGTCCAAAAATGCGTGGCCACGCTCGCGTTCGTGGCGGCATCAAAAACCGTTTGATCTCTGAGTGAGAACGCCAGTCGCCATCCGGGCGCGAAGGGTCCAGCCGGCAGCGTCAGCAGCGCCGTTTCGCTCTCCGCCGCCGGAGCCAACAATGAGAAACCGACCTCCGCCGGCACGGGTTCTTCTGACATCAGGTTTTGCATTCTTGACGGCAGTGTTTCGCCGCGAAAAAGCGCCAGTAATCGGCCATCGGGGGTGCCGCATTCCCATACACCTGGGACCGGGCTGGGGCGGAGTTCTGTGTCTGCTTCGTTCGGGTTTCCGCGCGACGTGTGCGCTTCGGACCAGCGAGCGGCCAAGTCTTCAGCCGCCAGAGTCGGAAACCGAGGCGTTTCTGGAGACAGCAGTTGCACTTCTTTCATCAGAAAGAGTTTTTGAGAAGCGGCGATGTCGGAATGCTCGTAATCCATCAGCCGCCGGGCCAACCGTGCAATCGTCTCGCCAAAGAGAGCTGAAGCCGGATCTTTCAACAATTCCAGGACGAGCAACTCCGCATTGGCGACAATCACCCGGCCCTGCCCGTCAGTAGCATCACGATAACGGTCTTGTTCGAGACATTCGGTTACCACGTTGATGGCTGCTTCGGTGTCGCCCGCCTGAACGAGACAACGGGTTCGGGCCTGGAGTGCGCGCGCGGCGAGGTTGGGGTCTTGGGTTTCATTCGCAATCGCTTCGTACTTTCTGGCGGCAGCTGTGAAGTCCTTGCGAAATCGTTCCAGTCCGCTGGCTTCAGCCAGTTTGCCGTCCCCACGGTCGGGCCCGGTTTGAGTCGCCAAAGGGATGTTCGGATAAAGCAGGCGGCCTTGACCGTCGAAAACGAGGACGCTGTCCACCTGTCCGGATTGGACGCAGCTCGCAAAAAGGGCTGGGGCCGAGGAGCCAGGTCCCAGCTTCTGCAAATCCCGAAGGCGTTGACGCCAATGATCCTCCAGGCGGCCTCTTAACTTCTCCAGGTGCCCACGATAAGCGCCCACCAGCTTTTGGCGGACGGCGAGGCGTTCGTTCTGCATGGCGGCATTCATGAACCAGAGCAGGCAGGCGGTGGGCGCCAGGACGACCAAAACCAAAAGCATCCACGGCCACCAGCCGTCGGTTTGGCCTAGCCTGGCGAGGCTTCTTCTAATCTTTAAACTCATGCAGCCGGCTCAATTCACCTTCATTTCTTCTCCAATCGTTCCAGCAGAAATTCAAGGGCTTTCTGCATCTGGCGATCGTGGAACGCCGTTCTCGATGGCTCCTCCAGGATTTCTCGCTCCCGCCAACACTTCTCCCGCCCTTTCTTCTCTTCCTCAGAGAAGATCACTTCATAATTCGGGTCCGGACGCACCCCCCAATCATCCGAGTCCTTCGACTCCGGGTAGCGATGCATGTTTTTCCCGCTGGGCCGATAATAGGCCGACGTTGGCAGTTTCAATGCGCTCTTCCCTCCTTCGAGTTGGATCAGGCTCTTGACCAGCCCCTGCCCGAAGGTCCGTTCGCCGATGACCACGGCCCGATGGTGGTCCTGCAGGCAGGCCGCGATGATTTCGCTGGCCGAAGCGGTGTTGCTGTTGACCAGCAGCGCCATGGGAAATCCGGAGAAGACGCCCTCGTCTTTGGCGCTGAAAATCTGCTCTTTGCCGGTGCGTCCTTTGACGGTCACGATGGTTCCACTCTCGACAAAGAGATTGCAAATCGCCACCGCCTGATCGAGCAGCCCGCCGGGGTTGTTCCGCAAGTCCAACACCAAACCTTGCATCCCCCGCGCCGTCAACTCATCCAGTGCTGCGCCCATCTCGGCCGGGCTTTGCCGTCCGATGGCGGTCAGGCGGATGTAAGCGACCTTCCTCTGTTCGTCGAGCATGAACTCCCAAGCCTGCTCTGCATTGTAACTCACTCCCAATACGCTGGGAAGCCGGACGACATCCCGCACGAGTTTGAGTTGCAAGACCTCCTCCGACCCTGGGTGCCGGATTCCCAAGGTTATCGGCTCTCCCACCGGCCCGTGGATAAGTTTGACGACTGCCTCCAGCTCTTTGCCGGCTGGAAATCCTCCGGCGGGCTGCCCGTCGATCTCGATGATGCGGTCACCGGGGCGGAGGCCACCTTTGGCGGCGGGCGAACCGGGCAAGGGGGTTTCGACTAACACCTGGCCGCTTTCTTTGTCAAACTTCAACCGGGCGCCGACACCAGCCACCTTTTGGTCAAGCTGGCGATTGACTTGGGCCAAATCTTCTTCGCTCAGAAAATCTGATTGCTGGTCGAGCTTGCCGATGATGGCCTTGATGGCGGTGGTCATCAATTCGCTCCGGTCCAACTCCTTGACGTAGTTTTGCTCAATTTGGGTCACGATCTCGTCGAGCAGCAGTGGCATCTGCTTTTCGACCATGCCGAGCAGTTTTTCCTTGTCCGGAAAATCCTGCGTCAGGCGTTCCAGCGCCGCGACAGCTTTGGACTTGTTGCCCAACTTCAAATGACACAGCCCGAGCCGCAACTGGGCCTGCGCCACCAGGCCGCGGGCGGCGTTCCGGTCGTCCACGATCTGCTGATAGAGCGCAACCGCCTTTTCCAGGTCGCCCTTGGTTTCCTCGTTGTAGATGCCTTTCTCCAACAATTCGACTGAACTAGCACCAAGTGCCCCGTGCGCTAAAAGCGCGAGCAGGCACGACAGAACGAGGGTTGTTCTGCTTATGATTGATAACGTTTTGAAAAGAGATTTAGTTTTCATGGAGGAACGTTATGAGACGCATGTTACCGCTTTATTACCTGGATGTCTTGTCTTTATCCTTTCCTTGCCACCGATTTTAGTCCTGCACGCTCAGCCGCTCGTCGATCGAGTCAGGGACGAGCACTCCCGCCCGCAGTGAAACTCTCGGCCAGGGCCACGGCTTTGAGCATTGCTTTGGCTTTGTTGACGGTCTCCTGATATTCCGCTTCGGGGATCGAATCGTTCACCCAGCCGCCGCCCGCCTGGATGAAGGCCTGGCCACCCTTAATCAGGGCGGTGCGGATGGTGATGCAGCAGTCGAGGTTGCCGCTGAATGAGAAATAACCGACACACCCCCCATAAGGCCCGCGCTGGGTCTGCTCCAACTCGGAAATGATTTGCATGGCGCGCACCTTGGGCGCGCCGGAAAGGGTGCCGGCCGGAAAGGTGGCCCGCATCAGGTCGTAGGGCGTCTTGCTGGCGGAAAGCTGCCCCTCCACCTGGGAGACGATGTGCATGACGTGGCTGTAGCGCTCAATGATCATCAGGTCCTTTACCTGCACGGTGCCGAAATCGCAGACCCGGCCCAAGTCGTTCCTGGCGAGATCGACGAGCATGACGTGTTCGGCGCGTTCTTTGGGATCGGCGAGCAATTCCTTCTCGTTGGCCTGGTCTTGCTCCGGTGTTTTGCCCCGGGGCCGGGTGCCGGCAATGGGCCGGATTTCCACCCTCCGATTTTCGCAGCGAACATGGATTTCCGGGGAGGCGCCGACGAGGGAGAAGCCATCCAACTCCAGCAGGAACATGTACGGAGAAGGATTGATCGAACGGGCCGCGCGGTAGATGTCGAGCGGGGCTGCTTTCACCGGGGTGGAAAAGCGTTGCGATCCCACCACTTGAATGATGTCGCCCGCGGTGATGTATTCCTTGGCTTTGAGGACGTTCGCAGAAAACTGTTCCTTCGGCACGTTCGATTGAAATGGGATCGCGGGCACTTCCTTGGGGACCGTCACGGGCTTATGTTCGGAGGGCTGTTCCAGCAACGAGATGAGCCGTCGGATTTCCGCCACGGCCCGCTGATGGGCTTCCGCCGCGCTTTTGGATTCATCGACCACGGCGTTGACGAGGATGGTCATAGTTTGAGCGACGCGGTCGAAAATGAGCAATTCGTCGGCGATAAGGAAGTGCAAAACGGGGGTTTGCAAATCGTCCCGCGGTGGACGCGGCACCACTGGCTCGACATCATGGATGAATTCGTAGCCGATGAACCCCACCGCCCCTCCGGTGAAACGCGGCAGGGTGGGCATTGGGACGGGCCGGTATTTCTTCAACAGCTTTTCCACAACTTCCAGTCCATCTTTGACACTTCCGGCAGGAGCGCTGGGTCCGCGCGCGACCAGCGCCGTCTCCACCACCCGGCCGTTTTGGAGAACTTCGACCTTTTGGCCGGTTTGCCGGATGATGGCGCGCGGGTTAAAACCAACGAAGGAAAAGCGCCCCAGATGTTCGCCTCCCTCGACCGACTCAAAGAGAAAGGACTCGCCCTGGCCTCGGAGCTTGCGGTAAGCCGAGAGTGGCGTCTCAAAATCAGCCAGCAGCCGCCGGGTGACCGGGATCAGGTTTCCCCCGGCAGCGAGTTGCGTGAATTCTTCCAGCGTCGGTGAATACATACCTCCCTTCAGGGAGCGGCTCGATTACTTCTTCCCGTAAATGTCTTCGGGAGGCTTGAGTTGTGGCTCGGTCACTTTAAAACCGCCATCCTTGTCTTGCACCGAGCGAAAGAAGCAGGATTTAAAGCCCTCGTGGCAAGCGGCGCCGATCTGCTCCACCTGGATGAGCAGTGTGTCGCCGTCGCAATCGAAAGCGATGTCTTTGACCGCTTGAGTGTGGCCGCTGCTCTCGCCTTTCATCCAGAATTTTTGGCGAGAGCGGCTCCAGAAATGGGTCTTGCCTGTGGCAAGGGTGGTTTCAAGCGAGGCTCGGTTCATCCAAGCCATCATCAGCACCCGGCCAGTGGATTGCTCCTGGATGATGGCCGGGATCAGGCCATCGGGCGTGTATTTCAGTCTATCGTAAAAGCTCATGACATGACATGGTCCAAATGTCCCATGATTCCACACCATTCGAGCCGATTATTAAAGCGGAATATTCAAGGTGCAGTTCACTTCCCCTCGCGAGCCGCCACCTTCTTTTCCTCGGCGAGGATTGTAAGGCGGATGGGAGCGGAATAGACCGTCAGGGTGACCTCCCTGGGCTTGGCTTTCTCGGTAAGTTCCTTGGCGCGGCTGGCCAAAGCCGCTTTTCTCGCCTCCGCATCCTTGGCTTTGGTCGAAGCCTCCGCCCCGGCCTTTTCCGCGGCAGCCTTCGCTTCCGCGGCGGCAGCAGCTTTTGCGGACGCCTCGGAAGCCGCTTTTTCAGCGGCCATTCTGGAGGCTGCCAATTCCTGCTTATCGGGCGCTTTCTCTTCGGCGGCCTTGGCGGCTGCCAGTTTTTCAGCAGTGGTTTTGGCCGCCGCTTCGGTTTCGCTGGCGGCTTTGGCGGCGGCAACGGCCTTGGTGGCCTGCTTGGCGGCTGCCGTGAGCTCGGAGGCGGCCTTTTCAGCCTCCTTGGCCGATTGCTCGGCTGCTTGCGCGGCCTCCGGATTGTTCCGATATTTGCCTTTGGTTTGCGCCTGAAGATAAAGAGTGTGAGTTCCGGGCGGAACCTTGTATTGCGCCAGGTCTAATTCCACGCTGGCATTGGTTGCTTTCCCGTCAATTTCGATCTCTTTCATGCTGTCGAGCGCGGCAATTCCGATGGCCTTTAGCTTCAATGTTTCGCTGAAGTCCCCGTGGCGTGTTACGCGCAGAGGGATTCTCGTTTTGGCGCCCGCCTTCGCTTCCCACACCTTGGCAGGCGCGTTGGTGTCTTCGGTTGCGATGGAAATGGGCGCGGTTTCAGCGCCGCTCACGGCCAGGACCACCTCGTGAGTCAGGCGCGACTGAATTGGTTCGGTATTGTAGTCGCCTACGTTCCAAACCACCGTGGCGCCATGCGCCTGGCGAATCAATTCGGGGACGTTCGCGGGCGGGACGCCTGCCCCACTCGCCCCAGGGCTCGCTTTGCCGAGGATTTGGATTGGTCCGGCCCAAGTCGAGCAAGGCGGCGAACCTTCGGCGGCGGTGAGCAAGAGCACGGTCGAATTCTTTCCCGCCTCAATCTTCGTCTCAGGGTAAGTCACACCCTGAGGCAGACCTTCGACGGTAATCTGGATCTCGCCCTCAAAGTTGTCGCGGCGAAAGGCCAAAACCTTCATTGGAATGGTTTCCCCCTGGCGCAAGAAGGCGCTCCAGACATGAGCTTCGCGCGAATCCGTTTTGGCCGGAGGCGCCGCCGGCGCGAGAGCCACGAGTTGGAAATCAGGCGTCTCTCGGCGCACCGAGAGGCGGTACACCCGGCGCGGGTCGTTTTGCGTCGAGTTGAACAGATCACGGAGGGTGATGCGATACGTTCCATCTTCCTTGACCTCGAAACGCCAGGCCGGATCGAGGGTGCCGGTTTTGAACTCCCTTCCTCCGAGGTTGCTTTCGGAAGCATAGACCTCCGCCAATTCTGCGACCTGCTCTTCGCCTTTTTCGGTTTTCGCAATACGTTGGACGAGCAGAAACGGGCTGGTCGGCAGCCCCAGCCTTTGCGAGAACACTTCCACTGAATACACTTCCCCTTTCCTGGCCTCGAACGTGAATCGGTCCTGGTCTCCTGCCGGATAAAACTGCCCAACCACTTCGCAGGGCACGGACAGCTTTTGAGCGTGTTCAGGTCTGTTGTTGGGCTCCTGCTCGGTGATGAGCGGGCCGGTCGCAAAGGAAATCAGGATTGGATTCGAGATGCCCTGCGGCGTTTGGAGCCGATATTCGAATCCATGGACAACACACTGCGGCAGACCCTCACCCACCCGGGAAACGCTGACTCCGTATGGCGGTGATGGCAGATTGGTTCCGAACACCGTCGGATCTGCCGTGGTCTGGGTCTTCGGATTTCGGATTCCGCACGCCATCGGGTCAGCAGGGGCCCCGATCTCCACTTCCAGTTTCTCCAAGGCCTTGCCTTCAACCTTCAGGTCCCTGGCCGGCACGCTGCCGGGCAGATTGCGCCCGTAGAGCACGTATTTGCTTTTCGTGCCCGGCAAGCCGGCCGGCGGAAAAATGAAGTCGATGCGCGGGCCGGTGCTGAGGCAGAGCCGATAAAAGTATTCAGGTCCGCCGCGGAACAGCAAATCATGCACCTTCAGAATATACTGGCCATCGGCGCCGGCGGTGAAATCCAGCAAACCGCCTCGCCGGTTCCGCTCCAGTTCACGTCCGGAACTGTCGTAGAGGACCAACCCGGGGTCCATTCGCGAGTCGATGGCTTTGGACACACACTCGGCGAGAAACCGCTGGCCCTTTTTGGCGGAGAATTTGTAGAAGTCGGCCGCGCTGGCTTCACTGCGCCCGTTGACGGTGGTATCGGTCGGAATTTCCATGGCTGCAGCCATCGTATGATTCGTGTCCTTCTCCTCAATCTCCGGCAAGCCGCCCACCACAAATGCGCGCGGATTGGAGATGCCAAACCGGCCCACAAACCGCGCCTCATAAATTCCGGGAGGGGCGTTCGAGGCCACCTGCACCACAAATCGTGTGGCATCCCCAGGCTTGGGCTTCCCGGCGATGTTGGTGCTGGAGAAGAGCAACTGAGCGGGCTCATCCAAATCAGCCCCG
>WNFM01288008.1_pt1 | contig 10507 bp, 15 predicted proteins | sample 5400271 | NCBI WGS metagenome assembly WNFM01 (sample SAMN13153352, study PRJNA577476) | soil metagenome | isolation source: 60 cm saprolite on Douglas fir-dominated hillslope | place: USA:California | collected 2013-09-17 | reverse complement strand
ACTCATGATTTGGCCGGGCTCCTCCGCCGTAAATGTCATGGATTCCTCCTACAACATTTCCGCCGGCTCTAACAGAGGTGCTAGGCGTGACGCTTACGGAGTTAGTGTTCGAAGCCTCGGTTCATATTGAGGCCCATTCGGGGATGCTGGCCGAGGTTGCTGAGATTGAGTCACATATCTCGCGCGCCGAGGTAAACCATGGTCTGGGGGAATTCATTGTCGAGTTTCAGCTGCTCGAAACGCTAATTAGAGAGGCGATCAGTTTCTTGCTTAACAAAACGGAGCGGACACCCGGACTTATCGCCACCGCCGAGATTCCGTTTTCACGATTATTAAATATCTTCCTCGCGTTGTTTCATTACGAAACAAGAGACGAAGAGAAAACCAAGACCCTCGGGAAAGCTCTCGATGATTGCGGGAATACCAACGGTCGTCGCAACCAGCTAGTACATTCCTTCTGGTATATGGAGGATGGCGAAAACATTCGAGTAAAGACCCTCGTTAAAAATTTGAAGCCTTATCGTGAGGACGAAGAGAAAATGTCCGGCAAAACGCTCGAAGCTGATACGAAGAAATGTAAAGCGCGTCGCGAACGGATCGGTGAACTGATGGAGGAAAGTTTTCCGAAATGGGGTCTGGCCGAAATGCCGTCTGAAGAATAAATACCGTTTCTCTATTTCCCGCGCTTCTCGTCCAAAAACTCGGTAACCGCCGCTTGGACGAGCTCTTCGACGGTAAAGCCGCTCTCTTCGCTCGCTTGCGCTAGCGCTGTGAGCCGTGCGTCGTCGAGTGGGACATAGACGAGCTCGGTAGTGGGCATATTAGAGATCTTTGAGCTTTTTAAGTAGCGCGTCTAGATCCTTCTGAAGAATTTCCAGTCCGTTTCGGAGCCCTTGCTCTAATCCCCAAAGCATATTGGCGATCATCTGCTTTTCGGGACTCGTATCCAAAATCTGACGCCAGCGTTCGAAGTCGCGCGAATTGGTATTCAGCGTATCCACTAAACCTTTAGCTATACCGTAAACGGCAACGATCTCCCTCAGTAAGTTCTGATCATCGATCATCCCGAGCGCGGCCGTGTTCGATTCGTAAACGATAAAATGATTTTGTTCGATACGCATCATCGCTAGCGGAGGGAACTGTACCCAGCTGGGATTTGTTATGTTTGCGCGGTTCTCGGCTCGCTCTTTTAAGGTCTTCTGCAAGGAATCCAGGTTACGGGTTTTGAGAACTGTCAGTTCCGCTCTAATCGCTTGAAGTAAATTCTTAACCGCTCGGCGCTCAGCTTCCACGGCGTACTGCCGCTGATCTTTGGCCGCTTGCTTCTGAGCGAGTAAAGCAAACCATCCGGCCATTAATCCACCGAATACCGCACCAAGAATCGCTGCCCAAAACTCTTTGGAACCCAATAGCGAAGAAAAGAAATGCTGTAAATGCAGCCAAGCGTGCACGCAGTACCTAACAATTTCGCCAACTCAAGCACAAGCGTAGCGTATCGATGTACGTCGAATTACGTATAGCGAGGGCGTTCGCGAAACTGATAAAACGTTCGGACTATGGAAACGCGTAAAGGAAAGATGACTGAATGCTACGAGGAAAACGATGGATGGCGATATGAAATCGACGTTTTGGTTCCGGCATGGGCAAAACAGGCAACGATCGTACTACCGGGTCAGGAACGTGTTGTTGATCTACTTTTCGCCGGTCAGGGAGACGCTTCTAACGAAGAATCTCACTCACTATCCGAATGGGTAAAGGAGAAGCCGCCATTTGCGGTCGGCGATGAAGTGCCGGTTCGCTTTACGTAGGAATTCCACATTGCGCGATTCGATAGGCGTCGCTCAAATTGCTAACATTTAGCAATTTGTCTTGCGAACTAACCAAAACGACGCTCGAGGATTCGATTGGAGCGCTCGCGTCAACTAGCTCGCGCAAATAGGTTCTCCTGGCAAAATGCACAGGTCGCTGTGTCCGCTGCGCCTTTTAGGCGAGTGTCGCCTGCAATATTTTTAGCCCAAGCCAACGGGTCCTAGGTCACGTCGATACGCCAGGTGTCCTACTTCGTCGAAAAAATGCGAGCTTCATTGAAAAAGAAATTCTCCACATATGGATAGAAAAGGCGACCATATGTGGAGAATTTTGTTTTGCTTGGAATTCGCAAAAAGGTCGCGACGGACACAGCGACTCTTGAGGTAGCTCTGGAAGAACCTATTGGCGCTGAGGCACTTACAACTAATGACGACATGCAGCAACGTCTTTCTCATTCGCCCACACATGACGCGGCGAACAGAAACGCACACGGCTAACAGGCTTCGGCCGCATCAATGAACGCCAACTCATTGAGCGCAACTGTGCGCGCCGGCGTTGCTTGGCGGACACCCGCGGCTTGAATGCTCGCTGTCTCTCAAAGCTTAGATCTCCTAACCGCCTAGCTTCCTGGATCAAACTGAAAGCAGCATTGAGGCTAGCCTGGCCCCATATCGCTAATTCACGACCACCGTCCGCGATATAGATACAGTCTGGCGATCCAAGCAGATGCTTCAATTTGAAGCGACAAATCTCTAGACGTCTAGAAGATTCCATTAGGCTATAGAAAGCCAGCGGTTCTTCTGGTGGCGCAATCAGTTGGCCGGCGAGAAACGCCATGACGCGAGCTCCTCGATACGCTGGTAGCTCGTGGCGTCCGTTTAATATGATAGCGCACGGCTTTCCGAGCCTTCGTATGACTGTAGGATTTGAGCATCCGAGAAGATTTGCTGATTCGCCTCGGCTGAGCAGTTCCCGCATCGATACGAAAGATCATTGTGTCTACAAGCAGGCTTCAATTTTCCGAGTGGTGTAGATTCTTGTTTTCTCGTTTCCACCCTTAAAGAGACAATATAGGAAACGAACAGGCTATATATCGGCACCGGCTGACGCGGTGCCGTAAACCAGCCGTTTCCTCCTAGGGAGAATTGGAAACGAGTTTGGAAACGAGTAATCTCAATTCGGATTTTTTGGGAAACGTAAAACTCAATCGTTTTTCTCCTTCATAAATCCCTTGGGGTAATATTGACCGCGCCCGTGAATATCAATTAACCCTTCAGATTTAAGCCTCTTCGCTGACTTTGATATAGTGCTCTTTGCTACCCCCATCTCCTGAGCAATATCTGTTGCGCTCGTCAGTCCATCTTGAATCTTGCGCAATACCTGCGCATCAAACGACAGCTCCTTGCATCCTATCGTCAAAATTCCGTCGACCATCAGAAACGACCATTCCCGTCCCCATTCCGAAGAGCAATGATTTCGGTTTTTCTCGAATTCTGTGCCGAACCTAGCGCCTACTTCATCACGAGATCGATTTTTAATCTCTTCTACCTTGATCACCCAGAAAGCAGCATCTTCGCGCCTACTGGCTCCGCGCATACGACCGTTGACGCCAGCGTGATGGATAATCAAGACAGCGATACGCTTTCGCCGAAGTTCTAGCAGCCAGTTCAAAACCGCTTCCCATGCGTCGTTATCGTTCTCCTTCATTCCGCTGAAGAGGCAGCTCAGGTTGTCCAGTATTAACAGTTTAACCTGTTTGGCATCGCATAGGCGCGTAGCCACTCGCTGCATCCTCGGATTAGTCAGATTGATAGATTGCCCGTTCTGCTGAAACAAAACGTCATGATGCAAGGTGTGAAGCTTTTCGTTCGTTCCGAACGATTGCAAACGTGCCTTGAAATCGTCGTAAGGCATTTCGCCATCTAATAGCAAAACATTCTCGGCGCTATGAAACTCCCATGCATCAGTCGGAGCAACTCCGCTACTGACGCCAGAGGCTAAAAAATCTACTAGCCAAGTTTTGCCACTCCCTCGGAAACCGTAGATGAAACCTAGATCTCCTTCGCGCATCCAGTCACCGATCAGCTTCTTTCTTGGTGCAATTGTTAGTTCGCCAAGTTTTGCGGAAGTAACGACCGCCTTTAGGTATTCTTCAGAAAGCTTCTGAAATAGTTTTTCTTCGTCTGTTTGCTCGGTGTTCGGCGTCTCTTTAAAATGTTCTTCGCTCATAGTGAAATGTTCTCCGGGTTAAAATAGATAACTGATTGGCGTTCGCCTTTTCGCTCGCCGCTGTCGCGTGTGCCATCCGGCATCCTCATGTACTGGGACAGAACCCAGCCAGCCGGATCGGCGCCGAGGCTAACAGCGTAGCTCATGAATCGATGCATCTTGCCGCCTTTCGATTCGTCGCTTCCTTTGCAGTAGAACCAAGCGTGCAAGCTCTTGCCGGCGGAATCCACTACCATTGTGAGCAGACCGAATTTAGCCAGATGCCAAATAATCGCGGCTTGATTGTCGCGCTCTTCCTTGTCGAATTCGGTGACGATAAACCGGCGATACTCAACAGCATCGTTGCACTTATGCGACCAGTGACCGGCTTGCGTTTTTCCTCCCAAATCGTCTACCGGATTCGGTACGATATGCGAGCATTTAGAAAGCTCGCCCCTTAAAGCTCTCCTCAAATTGGTCCGAAACTCTTTTGCATGCCTTCCGATACATAGCCACGTCACAGGCTCAGGAAAAAGCGCGTCAATGATCTCTTCAGTGTGCGACTGGTCGTCGTCAAAGCGAATAGGTGAACGCTCCCATAAGTCATAGACGCCTAGACCGTCCTTGATTATCTCAGCGATGGCTGTCGGGTTGCGATCTGGCCATTTCGTCTCTTTGACGAACGGTACACCGCTATTGTAGGCGCCAGGAATGAAGCTGCCCGCGTCCCTATAAGCTTTATCAAGCGCCATCCGTATCTGACGCGGGTTTACTCTGCCGGCCTTACGTCCGCAGTCCTCGAGTATATGATAGGCTTCCTCTTGGCTTACTTTCTCCCATGCCAGCTTGTTAGCCGCGGACATTTTCCAAGTATGAAAACCTGAGCCGGCCGGTGTGGGGTTAGCAAGGAACTCTTGCAGCTTATATGATAGCTGGCTCATTGTGCCGCCTCGCTTTCATCCAATCGGCTTCCACCGTACTTGATGTCTCGTGCAACCTGGCGAAGCTGATGGGTGGCATTAAGCCATACGCTTGCGTCTTCAGTGCGCTGGCTGATCTGATATCGCTCGAAAGCCTGTTGCTCGACTATCTGCAGCTTGCCAAGAAGAAGCGTTGACAGAGCGAAGTATTCGCGCTCTCGTGCTTTGGAAATATCGTTTGATGTCTTGACGGCTCCCTGCTTTGAGCGGCGGGAGCCGTTCTTTTTTGGCGTTTTCATTGCGCGCTACGCTGCCGCCTTTTGTTTTGCGACCCGCGTTCGCTTCCCGCGGTAAATTTCGCTTTTGCCGAGGAACCGATTCAGCTCCTCATCAGAGATCATGGCTCTACCAAACCCGCTCAGAACGCGAATATCTCCACGGCAGACGGCCCGGTAGACAGTGTAGTAGCTTCTGCCGCACATCTCGGCGGCTTCCTTTATTGAATACGCCCGACGCACGGTCGGGACCGACATAGTTTCGATTAGCATATATGTATAGAGTATATGCGTTATCGTGGTTTGTCAAATCTTGACACAGATAGGCATTGAGTATATGCTTTTCTGCAATGAGACGCTCCCCATTACGCACGACGCTCGCTGTTCTCCGATCAGAGCTCGGCCTATCCCAGGAAGAGTTTGGAAAACTGGTCAAGCGGTCACGCCCTACGATCCAAGCCATTGAGCTTGGCAAGCTGCGCTTAACCGAGGATTTGGCTGCTAAAATCTCTGCCGAAACCGGAATCTCGGCTCGTTGGCTACTCGAAGGTAACCCAGATAAGCCGATGATCAATGATGGTTCCTGGGGTCCAGGGGATAACCGTTACAACAAAGGACTCTTTGAGCACGTTCGAGCAACCGCTCAAGCGATGGCGAAGGATCCGGGCCACAAACGGTATGTACGCCAGCAAAAACGCGATGCCCAGTCGCTTGAAATGTGCTCTCAATGGTTTGGAATCCTGGCCGCGGCGCGTAAAGATGGAAAACAAGAGGTAGCCGAATACCTGCTGAGCCAATTTATCGACCAAATGAAAAAGCGCTTCGGATACGAGTCGGCCCGGAAACGTCAAATAGATCTCTAAAAACTCACCTTTTGCGCCATTGCCTGCGAATGTTCGTCGCGCAAGTGGCCGTAAGTCTTCATAGCTAGTGCGCCACCGTCTTTATGCCCTAGCCAGCGCGCGACTGTCGGAATGTCGATTCCGCTTTCGATGCATCGGGTCGCGAACAAGTGTCGCAAATCGTGGTGCGAAATCCTTTTGATCTCAGCCTTGTCGCATGCTGATTGCAAAGCCTTTGTGCATTCGGTGACGTTCAAGACGTAGTCGCCTCCATGCCTACGCGGGCTCCGCGGATCTTTCTCTCGTTCCGTCAATCTATCGAGCAACTGCCGCATTTGCGAAATGATCGGAACGGCGCGGCTTTCGTAGTTCTTTGTTCCGCTATCCGGTTTCCCGTTGATCCAGACTTGATTCTTGGCGCCGTCAACGTCCTGCCAGCGCACGTGAGCCGCCTCCGTGATCCTGCAGCCCGAGTAAGCGAGGAACCGGACCAGATCAGCGCAGTCTACCGAAAACCCGCCTCCGGCCTCTTCCATGTGTTTCACAAGCTCCTCGAATTTAGCCTTAGAAGGAAGGACAAGCTTCTTGGCGCTGACCCGAACCTTTTTTATTCCTAACGCCGGATTGTTATGAATGATCCCTTTTTCGATAGCCAAATTGAAAACATGGCGCAGGCTGTCTGCCGTGTTGTTAAATCGAGTTGCGTGCATGCGCTTCGCGTAACCGCGCGCCCAGTGCTCACATTCAGAAGCAGTGATCTCTCCGAGCTTGCGGTTCGAAAGATCCGGCCAACTCTTTAGTAAAGCTTTCACGGTCTGCTTTCGATAGAATTTGCTGGATTCCTTTAAATGCGTGCTAGCCTCAACACCCGCAAGGTAAACATCTGCAGCATGGCCGAACGTTGCTAGGCCACTCGTTAGCGCTTTCCGGGCCGTATGGCCTTTCTTAACTTCGGCGATCTTGTTAGCAACACGTTGTTCCGCGACGCTCAAAACGGTTGTCTCTAGCGTGATCCACTTATCAACGCCACCGGCCCGCGATCTTGCGTAATAGACTCCTGTCGGAACGTGCCTGTACAAGTATTGCTCACGCGACTTTTGCCAGATTTTCGCCTTCTTCACCCGTTTTGGTGTAGGTGCTCGGTGTAGAAGAGTCAAGGAAATTGGCACCGCGCTCGACAGGACTCGAACCTGCGACCCAGGGATTAGAAATCCCTTGCTCTATCCAGCTGAGCTACGAGCGCTGACGGCTGATTCGCCTCCACGAATGGTCGGGACGATTGAGAATGGTAAAATAGTGACCAACCTGAAAAACACAAGCGTGAGTGGTTTGGCATCGGTCGGCCCAGAAATTGTCGTGGACCAGTCGCGCGGCTGGCTTCCCTCTGAGCTCACCAAAGTGGCGGCGATTCTAAATATCGACGCGCTGAAAGAAGCGGAATCGATGAATGCTCCAGGCATTTCTGGATGCCGAGACGAAGCGACAGAACCTCTTTTGTGCGACGCTTCCCGGCCTCAGCGCAAATCCTACGATGGTTCTGAGCAAGTCGCGGTTTCCATCCGCACCCTACAGATAGCCAGCGCGTCTCAAAAAACCCGCTAACCTCGCCAGCATACACCGTTGAGGTCGATCTCGACCGCCCAGCCAAGCGGTCAACGTCATTCGGTTGACGCCGAGTTTTGTTGCCGTCTGACGATCACTCTCGCGTGCCTCTTCCTTCTTCGGTGCTCATACGCGCGGAAGGCAACGCCACCCGTGACGAAGGGCCAGAGTGGTCAGGTCCATGATGATCGAAGCCTGTCGGTTCCATAGTTGAACGCGACGGCGAAAGCCGATGGCTTTGAAAACTACCGGGCTAGTGATATTATTAGAGGTGGAACTTCTCATTGTCGGTGACTCGGTGATGGGTTGTTTATCAAGCGCCGGGGGATGGTGACGCATCTCCCGACGCGCGTTCATTTATTGGTCACTGCGCTTCGTGTTCGGATAATAAGCCCAAGCCGCTATGCGGCCGCAACACACTGATCCGGGCGGGTAGCTCTGCTGGTCCTTTCTTACCAGTTACGCGTCTTGCGTTACCCTGAGCGATATGCAAAGACAGGGACATTAATGGTCGAGGCTCCGTTCTTCCAGGCGCTATCAAACTTGAGAATCTTTTAGACTGTCAAGATAAATATTGGAAGCAGTAGGAAGACGCTGGTGCTCAACGCGTTAATCGAAATGCAGCGGCCATTGAAAGAAGCGCTTGAATCGGCGAACCGCCCTGATCGAATCGAACATGCGGATATTGCCAGAAGCTAGCGAGAAGGTAAATGCGGCGATTTCAGTTCTGCGCGTGATCCAGGGTTTCGAGCCCCAGACGAGGGCGTCTGGAATAGGGTCGAGTCTAAACCTCCTTCGACACTATAAGAAAGATGTGCTGAAGCTGAAGCTTTAGATTCGACCCTTCTTGGTCGACCACCCTAACTGGCGCCACTGTTCTCGTTGTTGGGCCATGCGGTTAGCGGTCGCGACCTCCTTCTGCTCGCGGGTGGGCTGTTTCTTTTGGATAAGAGCACCCTTGAAATCCACCATAAACTCGAAGCGGGAAAAGCAAACGGCCGCTCGGCTCCGATCGCGACCTCCTTCGCTGGTGTAATCGTACAGATTCTTCCGCTCGACATTGTATTCTCTTTCGACTCGGTTATCACTGCCGTCGGCATCGTCGACCAACTCAGATCATGGTCGTCGCGGTCGTCCTCGCTACAATCGTTATGATGGTATTCGCAGCGGTCATTAGTTCCTTTGTCGAGCGTCATCCTACCTTCAAGATGTTAGCCTTGGGGCTTTCTGCTCCTAGTTGGAGTGATGCTCATTGCGGAGGGACTTCATCGACATGTTCCCAAGGGTTATATTTATTTTGCCATGGCTTTTGCCGTATTTATCGAGCTGCTCAATATGCGGATGCGTCCCAAACCAGTAACAGGACCCCTAAGCGGACGGCAGCACACGAAGGGAAAAGGAAAGCAGTGAGAGTGGAAGCTGTCGCCCCGCGGAATTTCCACCGAATCCGATGCGCTCTATCGCAATTGATCTGCAGTGAAGAGTCTGGCCGGTATTTTATCGCCCACCTTGACCAATGGCTGTCCGTTTCCTTCGATACTAGTCCGGTACAATCCCGATCGGACATTCTTCAACGGTATGCCGAAGATGGAGTTGCCGATTTTCTCCAAGGTCAATTCAGTGTAATCGTCGCCCTCGGGAATAATCACCTCTATTACTGCATGGAATCGATCGGTGGCTTCTTTGTACTCGAGGCTAGTAATTTCCGCTGTGGTGGTAGCCATAAAGGAATATAACGACCCGACCGCGACTGTCACCAACGATGCTTCAGTTGCTATGAAAATGCTAGAAATTCTAAAGTCAGCCGCGCTTCGGCCGTACAATCAACTAACGAGACAACCAACTATGAGCACTAGCTTACAATCGGCTGATTACACGCAGAAGCATCGTGAAACCGTACAATCCAGGTACGGATCCGCCGAGATACTCGAAATCTATTCACCTGCTGGACGATTCATTGGCTTCCAAGTGTATCGTAATGGAAGCCCAGAATACGCGCCATTCCAGACGCTGAAGGGTGCGCAATTATGCGCAAAGAGGCCAAGATGGCGAAGCGAAATTCACCGGCTAGACTAGCCTGCGAAACTCACGCACACAAATCTTTAAGGATTTGTGAGCGGTGCGGGTTCCGGATTCGAGAATAACTTCAGATCAATGGAATCGGCCAAGGATCTTGACGTGATGCGCATGGGCGCGAGCGATAAATTGTTTCAGACCACCTACTCGCGAGTGACAAATCGCGGAGGCCAGTCCAGACGCTGGCCGCTGTGATAAGCGCGCAGAAGCGCATCCGTGCAGAGCTGAAAAAAGTGGCTTCGGTCCTTGAACCCGAATTCACGAACAACGATCTCCAGACGCTCCAGATTCTCCAATCGCACGCTGGTAGTCCGTTTCTTGCTGTTCGCAACATCACTTGCGGGGTTGGGTTCCATAATGTCGAATCCAAAAGTAGGCATAGCAAGACTGCGCGCTTCCAGGGACGTTTTAAAGGATCTTTCGATGCTACGTCGTACTCGGTTCGACGGCAACTTCATTATCAAAACCTTTGCGCCAAGAGCGGGATCAATTGTAACAGCAATTGTGGAAGTTTTTATTGCGATCAAAGCTGGTCTGCTTTATAAAGTTGGTTGATGATTGTGATTCTTCACCTGGCCAACCACCTTAAATGCGTCTCGGTAACGATGTGGCGCATTTCTGTCGTGCCGCGCTGCGACGCTACCAATAAGCGGTGAGGAAGAAGCTCGAAAAAAATATTACAGAATTTTCGAAAAACCCACCGCTGAAGCCCGGCGGTGGGTTTTTTGTGAACCGTATGGGCGGCGGCGAATAGGAGGAAAAAATGAACATTCCA
>WNFM01275238.1_pt1 | contig 10507 bp, 11 predicted proteins | sample 5400271 | NCBI WGS metagenome assembly WNFM01 (sample SAMN13153352, study PRJNA577476) | soil metagenome | isolation source: 60 cm saprolite on Douglas fir-dominated hillslope | place: USA:California | collected 2013-09-17 | reverse complement strand
GGACGCGAGACGTTGTTTAATCAGGTGTGGGGAACAGATTGGTTCGGCGATATGCGCACGCTTGATGTGCATATCCGCTGGCTGCGCCAGAAAATTGAGGATGATCCCTCGAATCCCCGTTATATACAGACAGTGCGTGGAGTTGGCTATCGCTTTGCCACTCCAGAGGAATTGCAAGCATGAAATCCTTACGAGTACAGCTTATCTTCGCAATTCTTGCGGTTTTAGGTCTGGGCTTGGGTGTCCTTCTATTAATGGCCGGTTCGCAGATATCCAGCGTCACAACGGAGTCTTATACGCGTAGACAGGAAGTCGTGACACTGGCTGTTGCCAACGGTCTATCCGAAGCCGTCATGCAGTGGAACCAGGGCAGGCTCGATCCGCAGGGGTTGCAGCAATATGTCACCGGACTCAGCGGTCAACTGGGGACCGATGTTAGCATTGTGTCTCCCAGCGGCAGCTTGATAGCTACTACGCACAATCCATCGTTATCTGCTAGCAATGCACCAGAACTGACGTTTGCGCTCAGCCATCAGGCCGTTGCTTCGGCTATAAGAGACGATAGGCTATATGTCGCCTCGCCTATTGTTCACGACAGTAAATACATACTGGGAGTGGTGTGGACAGATATTTCTTTGTCCCCTGTCCAGGGTGAATTACTGGGTCGTTGGATCGTTTTGATCGCTGCTACTGCGGGTGCATTGCTATTGGCCTGCGCCGCTGGATGGTGGCTCTCGTCGCGTATCGTTCGCCCGTTGGCATCAATCCAGGTCGTCGCGGAACAAATGGCGGGTGGACGGCTGGACGTGCGGGCCGATGTTTCACATAGCTCCCAGGAACTTGCCTCACTTGGGGAAGCCTTTAACCACATGGCGCAGCAGATCGAGGCAATGTTAGCCGAGCAGCGTGAATTTGTGGCTAACGCGTCCCATGAATTGCGCTCACCGCTTGCCGCTGTCAAACTTCGCGCTGAGGCATTGGCCTACGGGGCTGTCGACGGCGAACGCGCTCATCAGTACGCGGTAGAAATTGACGAGGAAATGACGCGCCTGGGCCGACTGGTAAGCGATCTGCTTCAACTTTCAAGGATTGACAACAACGCATTCACACGGCCTGTTGAGACCGTAAATGTCAATGAAGAACTATCAGCCAGTGTCCGGGCCATTCGACCCCGCGTGGCGGATAAGCACCAGGACCTTGACATGACTATTCAAGACGATATTCCACCGCTGTATATAGAGTCGCAGGATTTGCAGGTGATGGTTGGCAATCTGCTGGACAATGCGGTTAAGTACACCCCCAACGGCGGCAAGATTGGCCTTGTCGCCTCCTGGGAGCGTAACTCGCTCAAAATCGAGGTGACTGACAACGGAGAAGGGATCCCGCCTCGCGATTTACCACGGGTCACAGAGCGCTTCTTCCGGGTAGATCGCGCTCATAAGCGTGGGACTTCGGGCACGGGACTGGGCTTGGCCCTTGTACAGGCAACCGCACAACAATATGACGGCAAGGTAATCGTCACGAGCAACGGTATCCCCGGCAATGGGACCCGCGTACAGTTAGTGTTGAAGCCTGTCCAGGCGACTTTACTCTCTGCCAGCGCTGTTTAACGCCGAATCATGTCCGTCAAGTTCGCTGCGATTCTTGATCCACTCGCTGAAATTGGCGCGGCGTGAAAGGTCAGACGATCTATTCTTGACCTCATCCTGACCGACAGGCTGCACATTTGCCAGAAAATAGGCTTCGAGGCGCAAACGGGCTAACCAGAATTGGTCACCCGATGTAAGCACTCTGGATGAGTGCGGGGCCAAAAGTGTCCCATTGACCCAGGTTCCGTTACTGCTGCCTTCGTCTACGACCATTAGTCCCGCTTCAGTGCGACGAATACAGGCATGTACCCGTGACACACCGCGTTCATAGGCTCCGTAGGCACTGAGATCAAGCCCCGGCTGAATACCACTGTTTGCGACGCGCCGCCCCAGGGTAATCTCCTGCCGGACCTCAATCATAATTGGCTCGTCGACCTGATTGGCATAGAGCGCAATGGTATTGGGTCCGAGTTTACCGACATGGGCAACCCGCTGCACGATAGGGAAATTGGCGGGTGGCTGACCGTCCGTTGGCAGCGTGGCCCGGATTAGGGACGACGGCTGGGTCTGATCAATTAAAGGTTCAGAGCATTCTGCACATACAGAACTGCCAGCAATATTGGGACAACCGCATTTAGGGCATGTAGAAAGCATAGCGAACGGCCTTATTAAGTTGGCGTTGTGTAGAAATGCAATCCTTTGCTCATTCTAACGACTTTTGATGCGCATGAGAATGCAAAATTAATTGAGCTTTCCTCAAGAAAGCACAAATACTCTATGATTCTATGCAGACCTCACTTACTCAAAAAGTCGGATTTGCTAAAGTTCAGCTTTCGGCTGCTCTCACTAATGGATCGACGTGTTTCATCATCGAAACTGCCTACTGTACGCGCTTCGATCTCCATTGAGACTTTTACGTCACAGCCCTCCAGTCCGGCAAGCCGCTTCACGATTTCCTGAGCAATTGCGTTCAGGTCGCCGTTTATATGATTGGCATCGAGCGAAACCTTGCCCAAATACAACGACAACGACTCTGGCTTTGGCGGTTGAAGCATTGTCGGAGAACCATCTAGTGTACTGGTTTGCTTGACTGGCTCTGCCGCGATGACGGTTGACGGTAACAGGAGTGCTTTAACAGACTCACCTGCGGCTGTATCCAGCGGTCCTGCGTCCGAAAGGATAGCCGTTGTGGGCGCTTCAACCGTGATCTTCGTTTCCGTTCGGAAATAGACTTCAAGCGGCATCCGTGCGAAAAGCAACTTATCGCCGGGAGACAGGGGCCGAGGGCTGTATGGCGTCAACCGGACACCGTTCAACCAACTGCCGTTGCTGCTGCCCATGTCCTCGACCAATAGTCCGCTTTCGACGCGCCGGATGCGCGCGTGGACGCGCGAAACGCCTTTCTCGTAAGCCTGATACGCAGTCAGGTCAAGACTTGGTTGCGAGGCATTGTTAGGAATATGCCGACCAATGATCACCTGCTGCATCACTTCAAAGATGATCGGTTCGCTGAACCCTTCGGCATACAATGCAATTGAATTCGGTCCAAGTCGATCCGCGTGCGCCGTGCGGGAGCCACGTGATTCTTTGTTGGTATCGGCGTCGTGAACGGCTGGAAGTGTCGATAAGCGTGCATCAGGACCTTTATCCTGCTGCTTGGACAACGGAGTGCCACATCGGGCGCACACAATTGCACTAGGAGCATTGGGGTAGCCACATTTGGGACACATGGATAACATGATGGTATTTCGCCTTAGCCTCAATTACTGAAAATGTTCGTCAATGCGAACAAATTTTTATTATACACAGATTTTTTGCTTGTCATAATATGTCAAATTAGTTAAGAAGGTATTTTGCCTTGAATTTTGACAGTTATTACTTTTACTTACCTCCCCAGTTAGTGCAGATAGAATTGAGATTGCCGCTCGTAACCTGATACACGGTTTTCGTCGCCACTTCGATGATAAATACTTGCCATCTGCCGCTGCGAGTTGAGGAAAACGCTATAAATTTGCCATCGGGCGACCAGTGTGGACGCATATTGTCGCCTTCACCGTTGGTCAACTTAACTGGATTAGTGCCATCGGCATTCATAATGTAGATATCGTTAGTTTTGGCATCATTCGGCCTGGAGTGGTATGCAATAGACTTGCCGTCGGGCGACCATTCTGGCGCACCCTCGATGTTGTCCAGGCCGTCCGTCGTGAGCTTTTTGGGCGTCCCTCCCGCAATCCCGACGACATAAAGGTCAATTGAATCTTCGCCGAGCGGGTGAGAATCGCTCACGAAGACGACAGTTTTGCCATCCGGTGACACCGACGGCCACGTGTTGATACCACTCTCTTTGGCAGTAACCCGGTTGACCTTTACCGTAGGGCCGCCTTTGGTCGGAACAGGCGTGGTGACCCCAATTAGCGTTGGTGTTTGCGTCGGCTGATCAGTGGCAGCTTCAGTTTCCACTGGCGCTTCCACACCCGGTACATTCGGAGGCAAATTTGTCGCGGGGATCATATAGATGTCCGGTGTACCATCATTCTCGAGGAGGTTCATGGCTGAAAAAACGAGCACGGCACCATTACCTGAAATTGATGGCATTTGCATATTGGCAAGTGGCGGCAGGTTGTTCCACAGGGTGCTCAGTTCAGTGCCCTGTGTCCCGTTGGCATTCATCACGTGAAGCTGCTGTGAGTTCGTGCTGGCAAGGTAGCGGGCGTATACGATACGCCGACCATCAGGCGTCAGAATGCCATAATCGCCAATATCTTGCTGCGATACCTTACGGATGTTTTTGCCGTAAGGATCCATCATCACGACTGGTAGGCCCTGATCGGCAAGGGCGATACTACCTTGTCCCACGACCAACCGTCCAGTTAGATCAGGTGGCGGCGAGGCCAGCGGCGTAGGTCCGCCACCGGAAATCGATTCCGGCGAGGACGTCCAGGTCGGGGGCAGGGTGGGGACGACGAGAGACAATGTTGGCGTGGACGTGGCATTTTCTGTCGCAGCAGCGGCAGCGTTGGTCGTGGCTTTGGCGCTGGGTTGAGCCACGATTGCAGCTACTGTTGGCTCAGGCGGAGGACTGCCCTTCCCCGAAAACAGCACGACCAGCAGGATCAGTACGAGTGCGGCGATAGCACCGCCGATCAGTACGATACGGCGATCACGTAACAACCCTGCCCCACTGGTCAGTAAGTCTTCTCTAACAGGTCCAGTCAATCCCAACGTCGCATCGGTAAGCTGATTCAACAAGCGTTGAGCATGTTCATTTTTCGGGTTGATGACAACAACATTGCCCAGACAGGCACGCTTTTCCTCGTCGGTGTCGACAACAGAAGCAAGCCAAAACCAACCCAGTTCATTGTATTGATCGAGTGCGACGACTTCCTGCAATTTGGCGCGGGCAGTAGCCTTATCGCCCATTTTCGAGGCGGCAATCCCTTCGCGGAGCAATTGCGCTATACGAGGATCGCCTTGATTATTGGATGCTTTATTGCCTTCGCTGCTCACCCCAGATTGTCCTTTTTAGCTTTGTTTTAGCTACGTCAGTGTTACTCAGGAATAAAACGAGGGTTCAAGCTATCCGTCTTATCGTCCTGTCCCGCGATTTTCTGGATAAATTTGGCATTTGGCGTCATCAGGTACAAATGGTACACGTTACCATTCCGATTTGACGCGAAAACGATAAACACGCCATCCGATGACCAACTGGGGCTGCGGTTACTGGATTCGCCACCGTCATAGGTCAGGATGCGCGCGTTCAGGCTGTTGGCGACTTCCAGAATATAGATATTCTCAAAACGATCCCGTGTCGATACAAAGGCGATAGATTTCCCGTCAGGCGACCAGCAAGGACTGTAGTTATTGCCTGTCGAAGTTGTTTGTCCGCTGAGATCAGTATTGAATTTCTGTAAGTTCTTCTTCCCGGTTGGGTCAGAGGCAAAAGCCAGTTGTTTCCCATCAGGCGACCATGCCGGGTCCCGGTCTTCGACATCATTGCTTGTAAGCTGCTTCAAGCCAGAACCGTCGACATTGATGATATCAATTTCTCTGGTGGCAGGGTCTTCTTTGCTACCGGGGTCAGCCACAACAAAGGCGATTGTGGTTCCATCCGGGCTTATGGTAGGCTCGGACACAAACTCGCCCTTATCAAATTTCGTGACGGCAGCACCGTTTTGACCTTTGAAATCGGCGACGAAAATCTGCGGTTTATTATTGACTGTGCCCACATAAACCGATTTCCCTGCTTTGCTAAAGGCAAGGTCCGGTGCCGACGGCGCATTGTTACCGAAGAAGGGAGCTTTCTGTGAGCCATCGGCAAGTACCGCCCAGACCACATTTTTCGGGTCAGTATAGGCGATGCGGTAATCGGTGAGTGGTGGGAGAGGCGGTGTTGGGGTAGAGGTCGGATTCGGTGTATTAGTCGAGGTTGGTGTAAAGGTCGGCAGCGATGTTGCGTCCGAGGTCACCCACCAGAATGCCGTTGGGGAGCAGGGTGGCTAAAGTTGCATTAAGTGCTACGGCAGCCGGTGCTGTGACTACAGGAGTTGGCGTTGCTGCCGTCCCAAATGTATTAAAGGCCATCAATAGCCCAATGGCGATCAGGGCGAACGCCAGGATACCGCCGCCAATGAAAACGATGGGGTTCAGGCCGCTTCGACGTCTGGCTGTGGGAACTGGTGCGCCGGCTGCGGGACGGGGCTGCGGGGCGGAGCCAGCCTGTTGCCCAGGACGTAACGGTTCTGCTGCCGTGGTCGGTACTGGCCCCAGTGCTGCCAGCGCTTCTCTGGCACGCGCATTGTTGGGGTTGATCTCAAGGACATTTTCGAGGCAAATTCGTTTTTCGCGCGGTGTATCAACGACTGAGGCCAACCACATCCAGGCTGGCTCATTGCCGTCATCGATTTCAAGCACTTGCTCCAACAACCGCCGTGCTTCTGCTTTCTTTCTATCCTTAGCAGCTTGAATACCCGCCTTTAACAGCTCAGAGATGTCTTCGTGTGCCAACGGTTGATTCCTATTCGCATGTCAGGTTGCACGGCTACTATCTTATATGAGCTTTGCATTTTAGGCTAAATTGGTGTGGCGAACTTTATCTGGGCACCCTGGTAATAACAAAAACGGCCACGCCAACAGCCACCACAGCGACCACCAGGATCACCAGGATAATGATCCCCAGACGAACTGACGCATTCTCACCGCGCTGGACGGTCCGATCCATCTCAGAAAGTTTTTTGCGGGCAGTCGCATTGTTGGGGTTGAGCTTCAGCACTGTTTCGTAATAGCGGCGGCGATCAATATCATTTTCGGCAAGGGATGCCATCCATAGCCACGCGCCGACGTTGCGCTTATCGGCTGCCAGCACCTGCCGAAAGATCACGCGTGCATTATCTCTGTTCCCGGCTTTGGCCGTATTTGCGCCGAGACGCATCAAGTCTTCCAGATTAGGGTTCTTCGACTCGCCACCAGAGTCCATACTGTTTTCCCTCTAACAAGATGAATAAAAAGCTTGCAATGTTCTTGTGAAGAGCTGGCATGAGTGAAGACTAGCAGTTGCCAGCGACTAACCGCATGTTATAGTCCCAAATAGGGCTTGAACGCAAGTAGTCAGTTGTACTATATGACTGAGGTCGAGTCTTGCAGCACTCCATAACTTCTTGCGTTCACGGTTCCAGTCGATGAATATCGCGTGGAAACAATGTTGCCAGCCGGATATTGTCCAGGCACAGCAACTGCATGACAAAACGTTCGAGGCCGATGGCAAAACCGCCGTGCGGAGGCATCCCGAACTTGAACGCCTCAAAGTAGTGTTCAAAAGATTCAAGAGGGAGTTTGAAGCGTTGCGCAGCGGCAACATAATCATTGTACTGATGCAGGCGCTGCCCACCTGTCACCAATTCTGTTCCACGAAATAGGAGATCGAAGCTGTTGGAATAACGCGGATCAGCCGCGTCGGGATGCGTGTAGAACGGACGCTTGACCATTGGATAGCCAGTCACAAACAGAAAATCGCTGTTGTGTTCCTTTTGCGCCCAACTGCCGAGCAATCGCTCATGCTCAGGCGCGAGGTCAGGTTCGCCCAGCACGTCAGTTACGCCAAATTGATCGTGGAGCATTTGCTGCGCCTGCGGAAAAGGAATCCACGGAATTTTGTCCAGGAGCGCGGGCATCTGCACCTCAAGCAGGGCGAGTTCTGCTGAATATTCCTGCGTGAGATAGTCGAGAATGCCGCGTATCACATCGGTCAGCAACGCCATCACATCGAAGTGATCGCGAATGAAGCCAAACTCAACGTCAAGGCTCACGTACTGGTTGATATGGCGTGTGGTCGAATGCGGTTCAGCACGGAAAACAGGGCCAACTTCAAAGACGCGCTCAAAGACGCCAACCATAATCTGCTTGTAAAACTGTGGACTTTGCGCCAGATAAGCCGTGCGACCAAAGTATTCAACCGGAAATACATTTGCGCCGCTCTCAGTCGATGTGCCGACCAATTTGGGTGTCTGAATTTCGGTGAAGTCGCGGTTGCGCAGCGTCTCGCGGAAGCCAGCCATCACACCAGACGACAGCTTGAGAATTGCACGGCGATCAATGGCCCGGTGTCCGATCACGGCATGATCCAGGAAGATCGGAAGTGATGCGCGTATCCGATTTTTATACAGCGTGAAGGGAATGTCCGTCGTGACTGGCGAAATAACTTCTATCACCGGATCATGTACTTCGAAGCCGCCGGGGGCTTGATCTGCGGCGACCACTGTTCCCTCAATGGCAATCACTGTCTCCGATTGGAGTCCTTCGAGTGGCTCCAGTCGCTCTGGTCCAATCACGGCCTGAGCCAGCCCGGCGCGATCCCGAAGTACGACAAAATTCACTTCGCCGAGCTTACGAAGGCGATGCAGCCAACCCATCAGCCGGACGCGTTCGCCAACATGCTTACTGATCTCAGACGTCAATATTCGCTCTAAAGTCATGCTTGCTGCCTGTTGATTGAGGAGAGTCGGGGTAGGGTAGCATAGCGGCTTGCCGGGTGTCAATATGCAATTGAACAAGGCTTGTATTCTTTTGTGCCTTGTGTTATATTGTAGATACCCCTCCCCGGAGGGGGTGGGGTGATGAGGTAAGACATGGAACACGCTTATAAAACCGATGTCGTAAACAGGCTCAAAAGTATTGCGGGGCACGTTAACGGCATCACCACGATGGTCGAGCAAGATCGCTATTGCATTGATGTGATCAAGCAGATTCAGGCGACGCAAGCGGCACTGGCAAAAGTTAGCCAGATGATTCTCGATGATCACCTGCACACGTGCCTGAGCACTGCCGTTCGCGGCGATGACGCCGACGAGCGGGAGCGCGTGCTGGCTGAAATTAGCGAAGTATTTTCGGTTAAAAACCGATAGGAGCAAAGAGTTATGGAAACAAAAACTGTCACCGTCCCAAACATTAGCTGCGCTCACTGCGTGCATACCATTGAGAGCGAAGTCGGCGAATTGAACGGCGTCCAGTCTGTTCATGCTGATGAGCAGAGCAAGCGCGTGACTATTCAGTGGGAGGAGCCTACGACCTGGGCGGAGATTACTCAGACGTTAACCGAGATCGAGTATCCGCCGGAGGAAGTCAAGAACTAGCCGGAGTGATAGACAGCCCTCGCTTAACTTGGTCGGGGCTGTTTTTATAAGGAGTGCGCAATGGCAACGAATATTCAGCGCAAACAGGAAACATTGCCCATCACAGGTATGACCTGTGCCAACTGCGCTGCGACAATTGAGCGGAACGTCCGAAAGCTGCCCGGCATTGAAGTGGCAAACGTGAATCTGGCGAACGAACGGCTGAGCATCACCTATGATCCAACATCCGTCAGCCACGACGATATTGTCGCGCGGGTTCGCAAGGCTGGCTATGACGTGCCGCAGGTCGCCGCTGACGAGGAGATGGAAGACGCCGAAGCCAGAGCGCGTCAAGCTGACATCGAACACCAGTGGCGGCGGTTGATTATCGGGGCTGCCTTTGCGATCCCGCTGCTGGTGCTGAGCATGGCCCGTGATCTGGGGGGGCTTGGCGCGTGGGCGTTTGCGCCATGGTTCAATTATCTGCTGTGGGCACTAGCAACCCCGGTCCAGTTCTACGTGGGCAAAGATTACTATGTCGGTGCTTATCGCTCGCTGCGGGCAGGCAGCGCCAACATGGATGTGCTAGTCGCGCTCGGATCATCCACGGCCTACTTTTACAGCGTCCTGGTTACGCTCGGCCTCATCGGAGGCATGGAGGGTGGTGCTCACGTTTACTTCGAGACGGCAGCCGTCATTATTACTCGAAGTTCGCGCTAAGGGCCGTACCAGCGAAGCGATTAAACGGCTGATGGGAATGCGCTCTCGTACCGCTCGTGTTGTCCGCACTGACAATGAACTCGATATTCCGATTGAGCAGGTAGTGGTTGGCGATGTTGTGATCGTGCGACCCGGCGAGAAAATTCCCGTGGATGGTGTCGTCGTCGAGGGCGCGACCAGTGTGGACCAGAGCATGATCACAGGTGAAAGTTTGCCTGTGACGCGCAGTGTCGGCGATGAAGTGGTCGGCGCGACGATTAACAAGCAGGGCATGATCAAATTCCGGGCAACGCGGGTGGGACGCGAAACCGCGCTGGCACAAATTATCCGGCTGGTCGAGCAGGCGCAAGGCTCGAAAGCGCCGATCCAGAAACTGGTCGATCAGGTTTCGGCAGTCTTTGTCCCGGCTGTGATCGTTATGGCTGCCCTGACGTTTATCCTGTGGATGCTGGGCGGCGCGGATTTCACCACCAGCCTGATCCGCATGGTGGCGGTGTTGGTAATCGCCTGCCCATGCGCGATGGGCCTCGCCACGCCAACCGCGATCATGGTAGGTGTGGGCAAGGGGGGCCGAAAACGGCATCCTGTTCAAAA
>WNFM01263331.1_pt1 | contig 10507 bp, 7 predicted proteins | sample 5400271 | NCBI WGS metagenome assembly WNFM01 (sample SAMN13153352, study PRJNA577476) | soil metagenome | isolation source: 60 cm saprolite on Douglas fir-dominated hillslope | place: USA:California | collected 2013-09-17 | reverse complement strand
GTGTTGATGCCCGACAGGGTGAGGGTGCCGGTGCCGACTTTGGTGAGCGCGCCCGGGCCGCCTGGTCCACAGCCGCAGGAATCGGCAATCACGCCGCTGACTTCGGTCGAGAGATTGTTGCTGCCGACGATCAGCGTATTGCCGGCGCCGATATAATAGAAGCCCGAGCCGGCGATCGAGCCCGCGGCGATCCGGCCGTCGCCGTTCGGACCAAGACTGCCCGAGAAATCGACAAAGCCGGTACCGTTGGTGATGAACTGTGCGCTGCCTCCGGTTGAATTGTCGAAGAAAAACGTGGCGCCGCCGCTGTTGGTGGTAATGATCGCATTGCCGGCGGTTGAGAATGCATTGAAAATGGTTTCGCCGCCAGAATTGTTGGTAATCATCGCATTGGCGGCCGTAACGGTGTCCGTGCCCCCGGAATGGCCAAAATTTGTAATGCCGTGGAAGTTGTTGACGATGGTCGCGGACCCGGCGGACGACGAATCGCCCAAATCCGTTATGCCGAAATTGTGGTTAGTGATTTGGGCGGTGCCCGCGTTGGTCGACGCGTTGAAGATGGTTGCACTACCACCGCCGTTGTCGATGGTCGCATTGCCGGCCGTACTGGTATCGGTGCCGCCAGGCGTGCCGAAAAGGGTAGCGCCGCCGCCGCGGTTGGTAATGTTGGCGCTGCCGGCGGTGCTGTTGTTGAAGAATCCGGTCTCGCCGAGATCGTTGACGATCGTCGCCGTCCCCGCGGTGTTGCTGCCGAAGAATGATGTAAGGCCGCCATCGTTGGTGATCTTGGTGATGCCGGCAGTGTTGGCGTTGACGATGTTGAACTGGCCTTCGTTGAGGACGGCACCGACGATGCTGCCGGTATGGGTGGCGTCGCCGAGTTGCAGCGTCCCGCAGACACAGATCGTGGTGCCGCCCGAATAGGTATTGGTGCCGGTGAGGATCACGACACCACCGCCGATGGTATCACGTACGGTTAGCATACCCGCGCCGCCGCTGCCGTCGGTAATGTTGCCGGTGATCGTCAGTACGACGCTGTGGGCATCGATGAAGCTGCCGCCGGCGGTGCTATTGATTCTGAAATTGTTCGCGAAGGTGAGGTCGCTCAGGCCTTCGGCCTGGAATGTTTCGTCCTGAAGCGTGACCGTACCGGACCCGACCGAGTTGTTGTTGCCCACCTGCAGCGTTCCGAATCCGCTGACAGTCGTCCCGCCCGAATATGTATTGGTGCCTGTCAGCTTCAGCGTGCTGTTGCCCAGCACCTGAACCTGAACGCCGGCGACGGATTCTCCGATATTGTTGTTGATCGAAATCGTCTGACCGGTATTGGCGTTGTTGATGATGCCGCCGCCCGATCCCGGCAGGCTGAAATTCACGGCAGCGCCGGAGATCGAATAAAATCCCGCGTTGGTGGTAAAGGTCCAGGAACTGGGAGTGATGGGACCGGCGATCACGTCGACGGAGGCAGCCGTCGGACCGAAAATCGCCGATTGGCCGGCAGCAACCGGTGCCGTAGTCGGAGTCCAGTTGCCGCCGACGTTGTAGACGCTCGAGACACTACCGTTCCAGGTAAAACTTTGGGCCTGCGCCGCGGCGCTCGACAGCAGGCTTGCTGCGGCCAGAACCATGCCGGACGCCAGCGCGGTCACGCGTCGGCGCACTTCGCCCTGCACCCACGATGGCAATTGAAAACGCACGCCCCAAAACCCTGTCATTCCCAGCGCTCTGCGGCGCTCCCGGAACTAGGCTAGCATGCCGTCGACGGTCGGATTTGAAGGACCGCCCCGAATCCATTGATCCGGCACCCAAAATCGGCGCTTTCCGCCGCAACTGTTGCTCCCGTGCAACGTTTGTGGCGAGACCGCCGGCTCGATTTCAATCGCTAACTTCCTGCCTCCGGCACCGGAACATCGAAGGTGTTCAAGGTGACCGACACCAGACAGTACAATCCGACGAGATAGGACAACTCCGCGGCCCCGTGCTCGCCAAATTGCTCAACGGCCGCGCGATAGGTGAGTTCGGGCAAAACGCCGCCGCCGACAAGCGCGGAGGCCACGTCATAGGCCACCGCTTCCTGCCGTGTCAGATCTACCGGCCGCTGTCCCGCGACGATCGTCGCCAGCTTCTCATCCGACAGGCCACGATGCTCCGCGACGATGACGTGGGCATATAGCTCATATGCCGAACGGAAATGCGCGCCGGTCACGAGGATGGCGACCTCGCGCACGGCCGCCGGCAGCGACGGCTTTGTCACCATCGCTTTCGTCAGCTCCCAGACCGGCTTGCCGAATTGCGGTTCGTGAATCCATGGATTCCACGGTCCGAGCAGCGCGCCGTCGTCGCGGATATTGATGAAACCTTGAAAATTCGCAGCGATGCCCGCTCGCATGTCGTCGTAGAGCCGTTTCTGTTCGGAACTCAACTCCGCGGGCGGAAGGATCGGCAAACGCATGTTGCAATCTCCTTTTGGCCCCGTTCGGAGACGATCGCCATTCGGTGGTGGGATGGCAAACGAATTGACCTCTCGGCGGCATCGCCTCACGCCGACGTGAGAGGATGCTGCCGCTGATATCAGGCGTTGGGGGACAACTCGGCGTCCAACGCCAAAAGCTGCGAGCGCCGCAACCGCTCGCGGTGCGCGGTATAGAGGCCGCTGGCGACGATGAAGACCGCACCGGTCACGGTCCAGATATCAGGCACCTCGCCAAAGATCGCAAAACCGAGGATGCTGACCCACAACAACTGGGTGTACGAAAACGGCGCCAGCACGGAGGCGTCGGCGTAACGAAAAGCCAGCACGACGATCCACTGTCCCGCCGTCGATGTCACGCCGATTAGAATCCCGAACAGAATATCGTGCCAGCTCGGCGCGACCCAGACGAACGGGACCAGCACTGAGAGAATGCAGACGCCCACGATCGACGAATAGGTCATGGTGGTGAGGACGTGTTCCCTTCCGCTCATCATCCGCGTCATGATCAAGGTGCAGGCCCAGGCCAGCGCGGAGACGATCGGGAAAAACGCGGCGAGATGAAACGCGCTCGAGCCCGGCCGCAGGATGATCACCACGCCCATCAGCCCGACTGCGGTCGCGAGCCAGCGCCGCACGCCGACGCTCTCGCCGAGAAAGGCAATCGACAGCGCGGTGACGAACAGCGGCGCGACGAAGGTGGTCGCGGAGGCTTCGGCAATGGGGAGAAATCGCAAGCCGGAGATGAAGAACAGCGACGACGACAACAGCGCGATGCCGCGCATCGCCTGCAGACCGGGTCGTTCGGTTCGCAGCGCATAGAGCGGCGAACCCGGCAGCATCGCCGGGACCATGACCAGCGCGAACACCAGAAACCTGATCCAGGCGATCTCGATCGACGGCAATGTCGTCGACAGATATTTCGCGGTGACGTCCGAGACTCCGAGAAACACCGTCGAGGTGAGGATCAACGCGATGCCGCGGAACGGCCGGTCGGCGCGCGCCGGCGCGCTGCGCGTCGCCGATTTCTTCTCAGGCAAAGGCAGTGGGGCGCTGTCCAGCCTGGCGGCTGCGGCGGGTGGCGGGGTCACGGTCGAACTCGGATGTAAAAATTATCGAATCGGGCGAACCCCTAAAAACGACAATTGCGCGGAATCGACAAGGCCCGAAAACAGGAAGCGGATATGCGCGATTGCGCGCGGCAAATCGCCATCGCCCTCGCGGCAACTTGCCGTCGGCGGCGCGGCACTTGCCGTCGCCCACTGAAGCATTTCGTTAACAACTGTGTGAACTACAGCATCGGCAGGCTTCGCGGTTTGGGTCCGCGTGGAAAGGCTTTGTCGAGCGCTGCGATCTCGTCATTGCTGAGGACGAGGTCGCCGACCGCGGCGTTCGCGGCGGCGTGTTCCGGCGTTGAGGCTTTTGGAATCGCGAATACAAAAGGTTCGCGCGTCAGAAAGGCCAGGGCGACCTGGCGCGGCGTTGCATCGCGCGCATCTGCGAGCTTCTGGAGCACCTCGCCCGCCTTGCTGCGCGGAGAGGGAAAATCATTATGACCGAACGGCGAATAGGCTACCACGGCGGTGCCATGCTGCTTGCACCATGGCATCACCGCGTGTTCGATCGCGCGCTCCTGCAGATGATAGAGCACCTGGTTGCAGGCGATCTTGCCCTCGCCCGCAACCTCGAGCACCTCATCGAGATCGTCGACGTCAAAATTGCTGACGCCCCAGGAGCGGATTTTCCCCTCGCTGACCAATTGCTCGAATGCCGCGACGGTGTCGGCGAGCGGAAACGAACCCCGCCAATGCAACAGGTAGCAATCGAGCCGCTCGGTTTTCAGCCGCGCCAGCGAACGCTCGCATGCCGTGATGGTGCCGCGCCGCGAGGCGTTGCTTGGCAACACTTTCGAGACCAGAAAAATCTCGTCGCGCCGCCCGGCGATCGCCTCGGCCACCACGAGTTCGGCGTCGCCGTACATTTCGGCGGTGTCGATGTGGGTCATGCCGAGATCGATGCCGCGGCGCAACGCAGCGACCGCGCTTCTGCGATCGCCGCGGTCGATATACCAGGTGCCCTGCCCGATCACGGATACCTGTGGACCGTTTTGGCCGAATTTTTGCTTTCTCAAGATTACCTCCAACGCTTCCGTATTCCCGTCATTGCGAGCCAACGGGTCGCGCGAATGCGCGTCCGATGACAGGCTCCGCGAAGCAATCCATCGTGCCGCGGATTGGATTGCTTCGTCGCTTACGCTCCTCGCAATGACGAGTCGAGGACGCCGATATCGGCGACCAGGACTGTGCCGGTCGCCGATTCCGTCACGTAGAGACGATCGCGGTTTTTGCCGCCGATCGCGACATTGGTGCAGCTCGGTCCCGCACAGGACTTTATGCGCGCGATCAACTCGCCATTGGGCGCAAACACGAACACATGTCCGAGCGATGCATGCGCCACGAACAGCCGGCCCGCCTTGTCCATCGTCAACCCGTCGGGGCCGCTGGCACCGAATGTCGAGCAGAAGCGGCCGACCTTCGAGACGCTGCCGTCCTTCATGAAGGGCAGACGCCAGACCGCGTTGTCGCGGGTCATCGCCACGAACAGCACCTTCTCGGCGGGATCGAGCACCAGGCCGTTGGGGCTGATGCCGGTGTCGATCAGGCAATCGAGCCGTCCATTCGACGCAAGCCGAAAAACCCGCCCCGTGGGATCGTGCAGCCCGGTCTGGCCCTGGTCGGTAAAATAGATGTCGCCGTTGGAGGCGATATGCAGATCGTTGCAGCCTTTGAACGATTCGGAATTGCGCGCGGTCAGCACCGGCTGCATCCGTCCCGCTTTCGCGTCGAGCTGCATGATGCCGTTCATGTAGTCGGCGACAAAGATGCGTCCGTCGGGGTGAATCTTGAGGCCGTTGGGCCAGCCATCATATTCGATCACCAGCGACCATTGGCCGTCAGGCGCGATCTGAAAAATGCGTCCGAACGGGATATCGACGATATAGAGATTGCCCTCGGCGTCGAATGACGGACCTTCGATGAAACAGTCGGTCGGCTGGCCCGGCCGGTTGGCATCGGCCCAGTCCGTCCGCGTGCCCCTGCGACGAAACTGGTCGGGCATCGCCGAAAACACTTCTGTCGCAATGAGCCGCGGTGGGGCGTCCAGATACATCATCGCGCGATTTCACCTTTCAAAGACGGGGCGCACCATAAACGAGCACGTCCGCGCCGTCGATGTCATGTCGCGCCCGGCGCAGCCGGCGTAAAAAGCAAGATGATTTCTTGTTCCCGTTCCGCGGCGTGCTATGAATCAGACAAAGGCACGCACTCGCGGGGTCGCCCGGAGAACGCGTCGGCCAAATAATCATCGCCACCAAATGGCGAATTGCAGGGAGGATAATCACATGGCCCATTTCGGCCCGACCCGGCGTTCCCTATTGCAGGGAACACTCGCCGCCAGCGCACTCAGCCTCACCGGAATTCCCGCGCGCGCCGAGCCGCAGTGGAAGAAATATGCCGGCACCACCATTGAAGCGAACCTGGTCAAGGGGCCGCGCGGCGAGCTGTTGCAGAAATACGCATCCGAATTCACCGAGCTCACCGGCATCAAAGTTGAATCCGAAGTGATTCCGGAACAGCAGCAACGCCAAAAGGCCGTCATCGAGCTCACTTCCGGCAAGCCCAGCTTCGACGTCATTCATGTCAGCTATCACGTGCAGAAGCGCCAATTCGAAAAGGCCGGCTGGCTCGCCGACCTGACACCGTTCATGAATGATCCGAACCTGACCGCGCCCGACCTCCGGGTGGACGATTTTTCCGCCGGCGGGCTTCAGTTTGCCCAGAATGACAAGGGCGAAATGCATTCGCTGCCCTGGTCGGTCGACTATTTTATCTTGTACTGGAACAAGGAGCTGTTCGCGAAAAAGGGCGTGGCGCTGCCGAAAACCCTGGACGAGATGGTGGCCGCCGCCGAGAAGCTCAACGATCCCGACAACGGCATCTACGGTTTTACCGGCCGCGGCCTGCGCAACGCCAACATGACGCTGTGGACGAATTTCTTCCTCGACTATGGCGGCGAGTTTCTCGACGCCAAGGGCAATATCTTAACCGACGGTCCGGAGGCGATCGAGGCGACCAAACTATATCAGCGGGTATTGACCAAGACGGCGCCTCCGGGTGTCGCCGGTTTCAACTGGATGGAATCGATGGCTTCGCTGACGCAAGGCCGCGCCGCGATGTGGATCGACGGCGTCGGCTGGGCCCCGCCGATCGAAGATCCCAACGCGTCGCGCGTCGTCGGCAAGATCGGCTACGCCCTGGTGCCGGCCGGACCCAAAGGTCAATATTCCGCCGCCTATGGCGACGGCATCGGCATTCCCCAGGCGAGCACAAAAAAGGAAGCCGCCTACCTCTATTGCCAATGGGCGGTGTCGAAGACCATGGGTGCGCGGCTGTTGCAAAGCGGCGGCGGCGTCCCGTTCCGTAACTCGGTGCTCAATGACGATACCGTGCGCAAGGGCGTGAAGATGCCGCCGGAGTGGCTGGACTCGGTGATCGGCTCGGCCAAAATTTCAAAACTCGGCCTTCCCGTGATCGTTCCGGTCGCGGAGTTCCGCGACATCGTCGGCGCCGCGCTGACCGCGACGCTGTCGGGGGCAGACCCGGCGACCGAACTGAAAAAGGCCCACGAACAATTCCGCCCCATCCTGGAGCGCAGCGAAAAGTCGTGAGCGGTTTAAGCGCGACGGAATCGACGCAAGTTCGATCAAGCGATGCCGCGCGCGAAACCGGCGGGTGGCAGCCGCCATCCTATTGGCCATTCGTTCTGCCGGCGCTGATCGTGGTGCTCGCGGTCATCATCTTCCCGTGGGCCTATACGATCTGGATGAGCCTGCACGAATGGAAGGTCGGCTCGCCCCCCGCCTTCGTCGGCCTTGCCAATTACATTCGGCTGCCGAGCGATGCGCGCTTTGTGGAGTCGGTGTGGCATACGCTTGTCTACACCCTGCTGTCGGTCGCGCTGCCGCTCATATTCGGCACCTTCGCGGCTATCGTGTTTCACGCCAAATTTCCGATGCGCGGTTTTCTGCGCGGCCTTTTCATTTTGCCGATGATGGCAACGCCAGTCGCGATCGCTTTGGTGTGGACGATGATGTTCCACCCGCAACTCGGTATCCTCAACTACCTCTTGTCGCTGGTCGGCCTGCCGCCGCAGCTCTGGGTGTTTCACCCCGCGACCGTGATTCCTTCGCTGGTCATGGTCGAGACCTGGCAATGGACGCCGCTGGTGATGCTGATCGTGCTCGGTGGATTAGCCGCGATCCCGGCCGAGCCCTATGAGAGCGCGTTGATCGACGGCGCCACGCGCTGGCAGATATTCCGCTACATCTCGCTGCCGCTGATCATGCCATTCCTCTTCATCGCGTCCATGATCCGCATGATCGACGCGGTGAAGAGTTTTGACATCATCTTTGCCATCACCCAGGGCGGCCCCGGCACCGCCTCGGAAACGATCAACCTCTATCTCTACAGCGTCGCCTTCGTCTATTACGACGTCGGATATGCCTCCGCGATTGTCGTCGTGTTCTTCGCCCTGATTGTAGCTCTGGCGGGTGCGCTGCTTCGCCTGCGTCAAACGACCCACTGGAACGACACCGGGGGCATCGCATGAGCCCGCTCCGACGCTTGCTTGGCCAAATCGGCCTCGCCTTCGCGCTCATTGTGATCGTGTCGCCGGCGGTCCTGTTCTTTGTCTGGATGCTGTCACTATCGGTGAAATTCGAGGTCGATAACGCGTCGTATCCGCCGGTCTTCATCCCCCAGCATTTTAATTGGGGCAATTATTCCGCCGTCCTCGACTCAAAACGGTTCTCGACTTATTTCACCAACAGCTTGATCGTCACCGGTGCGGCCACTGCCTTCGCGCTATTGGTCGGCGTGCCCGCGGGCTATGGCCTCGCCCGCATGCGCGCGCACAAGGCGGCGGTGGTGATCCTGATCGCGCGCATCACGCCCGGCCTCTCCTATCTCATTCCACTGTTTCTTCTGTTCCAATGGCTGGGACTGCTCGGCACGCTGTGGCCTCAGATCATCATCCACCTGGTCGTGACGGTGCCGATCGTGATCTGGATCATGATCGGCTATTTCGAGACCACGCCGATGGAGCTTGAAGAATCGGCGCTGATCGATGGCGCCACCCGCTGGCAGGTGTTCCGCTATGTCGCACTCCCGATCGCGCGGCCGGGGATCGCGGTGGCGTTCATCCTCGCGGTGATTTTCTCCTGGAACAATTTTGTCTTTGGCATCGTGCTGGCCGGGCGCGAGACACGCACGCTGCCGGTTGCCGTCTACAACATGATTTCCTTCGACCAGTTGAGCTGGGGCCCACTCGCCGCCGCGGCGTTGATTGTCACCCTGCCGGTTCTGTTGTTGACGGTGTTCGCGCAGCGCCAGATCGTGGCGGGCTTGACGGCGGGAGCAGTCAAGGGCGGGTAGTAATTTCATGTAGCCGGATGGAGCACCATCAACCCGCAACGGCCCGTGGTGGAGCCGCTAATGCTCTGACATTACTTCCGCTTTCGGGGCATAACGGACGTGGCCATACTTGCTGCTGGCTCGCCCCGGTCGCGTTTGACCCATCTCGGACATCGGGTGTGGCAAGCAGCGCAGCAAAAGTCTCGGGTGCCCCTATCAGTGGTGAGCCTGTGCGTGCAATATTGCTCACTGGGCTGTACTTCGCAGCCACTTTGAAGCGCATGGGGGAAGTTAGTTTGTCAGCGATTTTGCCGTTTATTCGAAAGGCCGGAATCGTTTTTGACGACGGTGACCCAAATCATCGGTGAGGCATTCGACACCGCCTGCAAAGAGCTTCACGATAAGGGACAACCAGCAATCGTTTACGAGATAATTGCCAAGCGCATCATTGATTCAGCCAAGAACGGCGAGCGCGACCTAGTCCGATTGCGCAATGCCGGATTGGCAGGTCTTGGGCTCGACGACGATAAAGAAGCAAGCTAGTGTTGCGACTCTAACGCTTGTTTCGCACGGGCGACTTTTTCCAGAATTTCGCCGGCTGACTTGGTCCGTGTCGAGCACCCATCGGCCGCCAACAGCACGACCCGCGCACGAAACACTTGCCGTTGTTCCGCCGTCGGAGCACGAAGCCGAGCTTCAAGCACCGCGCGATCTTCCGGGCTCAGCCGGACTTCCACTGCATTGGGTATCATCCCAATGTTGAATCACGAATCACGCTTCAACGAAAGTTGGTACTAGCGCAGGCGCGCGACGCGCACTGCGACCGCGGCCCCTTTGCTGCGCAATGTTAGAGTGCGGCGTTCCAGACTGGGAAATCGCTCGGCAACGGCAGCGTAAACTGTTCCGCTCAGCAGCACTTCGCCCGCTGCGGCGCTCGACGCGAGATGCGCTGTGGTGTTGACCGTATCGCCGAGCGCAGTGAAGTCGACCACACCTTCGCTGCCGACATTGCCCACGTAGGTGAGGCCTGAGTTCACGGCCGCTCCGATCGGCAGCTGCGGCGCATCCGAACGTCCAGGTCCGATGGTATCTAGCAGCGCCAGCGCAGCCTCCACGGCGCGCCGGCGATATTGGGGGCCGCAGATTCCCGGAATGAACAGCGCCATCACGGCGTCGCCAATCAACTTATCTATTATTGCATCATGGCGGACTAGTACTTCGGTAGCGGCACGGTAAAACCGATTCATCAGGGCGGCGTAGGCACTGGGCTCAAGGTGCTCGCCCAGGGCGGTGGACCCGCGCACATCGGCGAAGAGCACCGCGATGTCAATTTCGGCTCCGCCCGGCGGGAGAATGTCGCAGCAACGCGCGCAGAGATTAGGATTCTTGCGAGAACGCGAGAACCCTGCGAGACCCACCAGCTTACCGCCAATCCCGCCGAATGGGTTGTAACAGACCTTGCATCGCGGCGGGCTGGGCAGGTGGCGGAACAACAGGTGAGCAATCCGAAGTGGCCGATGGCCCTCGGTTAGAAGTTTCTGCCAGCGCGCGTCATTATGAGCCGACT
>WNFM01011457.1_pt1 | contig 10507 bp, 16 predicted proteins | sample 5400271 | NCBI WGS metagenome assembly WNFM01 (sample SAMN13153352, study PRJNA577476) | soil metagenome | isolation source: 60 cm saprolite on Douglas fir-dominated hillslope | place: USA:California | collected 2013-09-17 | reverse complement strand
GATCAATGTGGCGAATTGGTGTGTGTCGATCTATCTGAGCGGATGGAAGCGATCGCGCGTTCCAAGTCAGGTCACATCCTAAATCGACGCTTTATCAAAACGTTCCTCTTCCCTATAGCGAGTTTCGCCGCTTGACCAATACTTGACACTTTGTGATTGTTTTCGTATCTTTGCGCTCTAATGCGCATGACAAAGAAAGGGGGAAGGAAAGATCGGTTTTCGCCACGAAAGACGCGAGTAAACGGCAAGGTGTTCTGGCAAATCGCGCTCCCCTCGAAGCTCGAGATTGGTGAAGATGGCCAGCCACGCCGGATTCGCCAGCGAAGAACCTTTAGGCGCTTCGATCAAGCGACGGTATTTGCGGAACAGGCTCGGATTGGGGCGAAGAACCTTGGAGCTGCTGCCTTCTCGATTTCTGACCGGCTACGTATCGATGCTATTGAAGCTGCCGCGATACTTGAACCCCTTGGCATCAGTCTTACCCAATCCGCGAAATTCTTTGCTACCCATAACCGCCTTGTGGTCGAATCTGTGACGGTCGCTCACGCCATAAAAGAACTTTTGGCTTCCAAGACACACGACAATCTGCGGCCACGGTACTTGACTGATCTTCGGGTCAGGCTCAATCGTTTCAGTGAAACCTTTGGGATAATCAAAATTGCTATCCTGACCGGGAATGAGATTGACGCATGGCTCCGTTCGTTCGCCTGGAAACCACTCACCCGAAATACAATGCGCCTCCGACTCTCCACGTTGTTCGCTTATGCGGTCGGACGCGGCTGGCGCGAATCCAACCCGATAGAAGAGGTTCGGAAAGTAAAATCGAGCGGCGGAGCCATCGAAATACTCACCCCGGAACAGCTTTCCAGGCTGCTAGAAGCATCAGATGAACGGACCCTCCCTTATCACTTGCTGGGTGCTTTTGCTGGTCTGCGCCGGGCGGAAGTTGAACGCCTGGAATGGGAGGATATTCATTTCGACGAAGGGTTGGTTGAGGTTCCGGCGTTAAAATCCAAAACCGTTAGCCGACGATTCGTAAAGATCCAACCCAATTTGGCAGCATGGCTCGAAGAATACAGGGGCCGCTCCGGCAACGTTTGTCCGCCCAATCTTCCGGTACGGTTAGCAATCGACCGGAAGGCCGCCGGCATCAAACCGTGGCCAGTCAATGCGCTTCGCCATTCGTTCGCTTCTTACCACTTGGCCCATTTCAATGACGCGGCCAAACTCGCGCTCGAGCTCGGGCACACCAACCAAGATTTGCTTTTCAAGTGTTACCGTGAACTGGTGAAACCGACGGTTGCCGCGAAATACTGGAGCATTGTTCCTGCACCGCAAACGAAGCTGATGGCCATCTCCGCGTGAGCCGGAGGCGTCCGTCAAGCCGGTCACAGGGACCGATTTGATCGCCGAGCCGAAGACGGAGCAATCATCGGCCGAACAGCCGACTCCGGCAGCGGTCGTCAAGCGCCTTCATTACCTTACAACGTTCGCTGGCAAACCGAGGAGCAATACCAGAGATGGGACACCCTTCCGAGAGGGAGTCGTCTCGAAATTCCCGTTAAAATCATTGCTATAGACTACGAGAAGCTGTTCTTTTGCGCTCGGCTATGACGACGCCAAAAAAGGCCCATCCTGGAGTACCTAAAAGTGTGCAGATTCAACTACAACAGCACACGACAAATGTCGGAATCTGCAACACTTACAGCATCGATAGGGAATCGATGCCCAACTTTATCCTTGCCAGCTTCGGCCTGGTCTTAGCTAAACAGATCACTGCCAGTTGGAATTTTGCGATCAATCGCGCTTCCCTTCTCGCCTGGAAGAATGATTTCTTTGAATATGCTGGACGCGTTCGATCGTTGATTCCCGAGGAGAGTTTTGATAATCCTGCCTTTCTCTCTATTAGGAGCGATCAAATCAGCGTAATTCCCGTCGATTTTATCGCGTTGTCGCACCAGGATAGAATAGGCGAATTTTCCTTTCATGGTTGGTCCATCCATGCAACAACACAGATTGCGCAGGAAATTGCGCAGGAAAGTGACAAACCAATTATTCAGGCACAACTTTATTGTCAGTTGCGGTGTACAGTATACCTTCAGTTGAATTGGCTCACCGATGTTTACGATAAGCTTTGATTCTGATTTCCATCGCTCGAGTGCGCTCGCGCGGCCAGAGATGATCGCGGCCGAATCTGCTGAGGTCGGCGATATTGAGACTATCCCTGCAGTCGGGTCGTCCAGCCCACATATTGTTTATGGCAACAAGCCGGCAAGTTCCTATACGAGAGAGGAAGCCCCGGCCAAGAGCTACTTGCCCTGGGACTCTTCAGCGTCCAAGAGGTTCAAGGAACTCGCAATTCTTAAGGCCCTGAGCAAGGCCTCACAGGAACAACTAGACGAGCTGAATGATCTCTCGGTAAGGCGCCGAGTTTCTCAAATAAAGCTGGATCCCGAAGTGATCATTTTTGAAATACGTCATAAGCGCGCAGTTGATGAGCTCAGCAGATTCCTCGAACACAATTCAGCAGTCATTGGATCCATCTCCAAGGGTTCCTCCCCCGCGCGTGCCGCGGAAAAACACGCCCAAGCGTAAGTTCACGCGGCATAATTATCGAAAAGCTCGTCCTTCTTTAGAGAAGGACTTTGAATTTCGTTGTGCGTACTCAAGGATTCATATCTCCGACGCTGGCGGCCCGCGCGCGTTTCAGGTTGATCACTTCAACCCCACCCTAAAGGCGGGGGTCAGGAATAGATACACAAACCTGATGCTGGCTTGTGTACACTGCAACTTGGAAAAGAGTGACGTGTGGCCTACAAAGGCTGAAATCCGATCTGGCATTCGTCTTCTTGATTGCACGAAAGAGCAGGATTATGGCCCACACATAGTCGAGGATCGGAATACTGGACTGCTTCAGGGGCGCACCCCCGCGGGGGATTTCCATATCACGGTCCTCGGGCTCAATGACCCTTACTTCGTAGGCAAACGTCGTGATCGGACAGCCTTACTCAGATTGTCTGGGAGTAACCTCATTATTTCCGGCAACATTTATTCGCAGCTAATCGAAGATGTTAGAGCGGCGGTTCAATCGCTCAGCAACATGATCCCGGAACTGCCGGAATTATGATGAACGCACGAGTGATCACGAATTAGCCCTCCCATTCCACGCCCTGAGCGCTTCCTGGGTGGCTCTCTTGCAAGCCAGCCCTGACAGACGCACGCTAAGGGTTCGAGCTGCGAACTAATAGTGAAGTCTGGGAAAACAGCTGTGGATGGCGGGTGTCCCGGCTTCAGGCATCTGGGCGCTTCGTTCCATTGGCGCGCCCGGTGCCTTAACTCTCACCCTCTTCCTTGCGTTGTTGATCCTGATTGTGTTCACTCGAACACTATATGCCAAAGCTTAATCCTGCCTTGTTCGATCCGCTAACACGGATCGAGAACGCTTGCCGACGTGCGTCCAACATCATGCTTACCGCGCCGGACCCACCACGAGAAAACGAGTTGGTCCTACGCGAGATCCAAGAAATCCGCGAAGCTCTTGAAGCATTCAAGACCGCTGTTGAATCCGGGGAGGTCACTGGATTTAAGGACGACGCAATTAGGTCGCATGGCGACTCTTGAGGTCAGGGAGCTGCGCTATTGTTTTCGCACCAAGTTCACCGCTTCCCCGAGCCTGTGAAATGCCGCAGAAGTGGCACGCGCTCTATCGATCCGAGTTGATCGAGAAATCAAAGACGACACGATCTGAATTGATCTCGAAAGCGCCCTAAAACTGGTGGGTATTGCTGTGGGAGAGTGTTGTTTTGGCTGGCAATCCTAGATCTCCTTTTGGCCTTAGCGAAACTCTTGGGGTGGCTATGAGGAATCACGTATTCCTGCTTGATGATGCGTTCGGGCCGTTCCGTCATCGGCTGGTCTGCAATGGTCATTCAGCATCGATGGTCGTCCTGCAGGTCGTGCCTGGCTGACCAGAGGGCAAGCATATCGGGCCGCCAGGAAAGCAGCGGGCACTACGCCAACATTTGGAGGCAAGAAACTGTGGGTGCGCGACGTCTAAAAGTATACTTTATATGAAAAATTACATTCTCAGCGGATTTGTCGCTGTTTTACTTGGTGGATGTACCACCTATACAACTCCTGGGTACAGTACCAGAGTCTATAGCGATGGTTATAATAGCGGAGACTATTACAGCAGAGGCTATCACGATGGCCGTTATTATGGCGGTAGCGGTTATTATGGCGGTGGTTATGACGAACGCAGGTACGGGTATGACGGGCGTGAAGTACGCAATAATGTGGTAGTCGTTCAAGAACGCAATGCAACGGTCAGCCACAGAACTAGTACCAGTGCAACTAGCGCCACAGTTAGCCACGTACATAGCGGGCATTCTACCCGAGCGGGTCGGCCAAGCTCACCGCCGAAGCCTCATGCCGAGAGCAATAAAACGGCTGTTGTATCTCATGGCGTCGGAAAACATCCTCGTTCCGGCAAGACAGAAGAACCCAAGAAACAATAAAATTCAAAAATGGAAGCGGAGAGCGTCCTAAATGGTCATTGGCACCCGAAAATAGACCGGTAGAAGATTCTGCCCTTCGCGCGGCATGTAACTCCACTACAAGGTGACCGTGATCGATGCTTCGCTGAAACGACGGCGAGTTCCTCACTTCAGGAAATATTTATCGACGAAAGCAGAGAAACCTTTAGGTGTTGTACTCATCATAAACAGAATGAACTTTAGTAAAGCCTAGCCCTCATCATCTAAGATAGTTCTCCGGTCGCGTGGCTGCTTGGACGATAAGAGGGTTAACTCTATGCCAAATAGTGACGCCCAGGACACCTCGTGGAAGGAAGTGAGCGAAGAGTTGAACCGCTTGCACTGTTTGATGCCGAAGTACCAAGGCCAATTTCGATCGGCTGGGCGCGGTGACATAGTGGAAGATCTCGAATGGTGCCGCTACCTATTGATGAATGCTGAAACGGCCGCCATTAACTTTGTGAGGAAAGGGTCGTCCTAACCAAGTAGCACCAATGGGCTTCCGCTTCAGAAAACGCATTCGGTTGGCCAAAGGCGCGTATTTGAACCTGGAAGCTCTTAAGCTTCTTACATACTCTTGACCCAAGATGAGCGACGAGATGGTCGCCGATCGTCCGGAGAATAATCCTGACATTACCGGCGAATGATTGCCTACGGTCCGAGCGCGTAGCGACCACGGCTCCACATAGAAAGAAAAAAATGGGCTAGCTGCCTTTCAAGCGTTCGGGAATCACTATGAATCTTCTTCCATGATCGTCCATTCGTCCGAGTGGCAAGCGCGTCCTTATGGACGAACAGACCTGCGCCCCCGATAGACTGACGATATGGCACAAAAGGACCGATTTTATGCGCGAGCCTGAGTTGGTAGAGCGCCACAGGGCGGGAATGGATTCGGGTTACAAGATTTACCGCGGGCCTGTATCGAGAGACGATCTTCAGGTTGAATGACGAGTGCACGTGATTCTTTAGCTCAGTTTGCGCGCCACGGAGCTTTCGCGTGATTTTCTTGAGTGCGGCGTGAACATAGGAAACCACCCGGTCTTCATTCGCCGATACGTTGATTTCAACCGGATGGGGGAACAGGCCAACGCCGAACAAGTGTCTTCTAAATTCGGTTAATACTTGCGCCAGGTCCGACTGAAGATCGCGCCCTGTCACTGCCTGCGGGTCAATCAAGGTTGCTTTCTCCACGGCCGCCTGATCGATTGCCTTTCCAGATTCGCGCGTGGAGCTTGGAACCGAAAAACGACTGAACTGCTCGCTGAGCAGAAGCAACAGAGTAAAGAGCAACAGAAAGACACAAGCGGGAAAATAAATCGAGCGGTTCACGCTTGGAGATTCGACTCCAAAATCGGGAGCGACCCGGCCGGCGACCGTAGTTATCTTCGCTATCCCGCGCTTTCCTATGAAATCGCAGTTCCCTGGCTTAATCCAACCGATGATGGCTGTGGTCAAATGAGCGTTCGGACGATCACGCCTATACTGTGTCTTCCTAGTACTACGTCGCGCTGTGTAGAGTTTTTCTAAGGTGCTATCAATTTCTCCGGTTGTCGAACCACTTTGAATTTTTTGGAGTAATTCAGTTTCCGTCGATCTCTCGTCTTCGGAGGCTCCTTGGAGCCGTTCCGAGGCTTCCGTGATGATCGGCAGGGAATTTTTCTCGCTCCACGCCAGCGATTGAAGAATCACCTCGTCTTCGTCGGATCCGGTAACATGTCGCAGGAGTTGCTCTGAGTCCCTCTCGTAAATGAACGTCACAAACGTACCGCTGTCTCCGTTGCGCGATGCGTGCAACTCGACAACATGGTGGCCGTGATCAATACAGCATCGGAAGGACGGCGAGTTCCTCACGTCCTGAGAGTAGCAAGCTGAGCCGTCAGGATTCGAGCTTTTACTCCATCACAGCATTTCACCTTATCAACCAAATCTGCTGTTGATTATGACGAATGTAGAAATTGCGAAGACAAAAAGTCTAGGCGTGAGATCGCCTAAAGCCGCTCTTCACCAATAAATCACCGGTCGAAAATCCGCCCAACATTCCGCAGAGAATCCAATGGGTACTGCCAAAGCTGGTATGCGAAGTCGCTTTCGCCGAATGGACCGAGGACGAGCAATTGCGTCAGACGACTTTCTTGGGATGGCGCGATGACAAAAGCCCTGAGGAAGTGGTGTTAGAATAGGTGTTCCGATTCGGAACTCACGCGGGATGTTCAGAACGGGCCTGACAGATTTTAAGAGAGAATAGAGATCACTTTAATGAGTGTGGTTCGGTGAATAGGTTTGGTCGGCTTTTCAGAAGTGATTAACTCGTCTGCATTGGACAGTACCGCGCATGCGATATGGACTGCGTCAATTGCAGAAATTCCGGAGCCTTCACACCACGATATACAATCTGCACGATCGAGGATGATCCCAGCGACGCATTGCCTGGGAACTTGGGGATCAATCGGGGGAACGGTTGGTCGGTATCTGCGATTGGCAAAACCCGCCAATTCGATCACCGGCTCTGAAGGCGGCAAGGAAGCAAAAACGGCCAATTCAACCGCCGGGCCGGGGGAAGAAGTGCAAGTGGATTTCTGTGTGGGCAAGCTAGATCCCCGACCTGAGAAACTCTTTGATGCGCTGCGCCGTTTGTGGTCGGGCAACGTAACCGCTATCAATCCACTTACGCAACGCCACCTGAGGCACACCCAATAGATCAGCTAGTTCAGAATAAGTGTGCTGGTGAGCTATTCGGTAGTCTTCTAATTGCCGGATCAGGTTCGCGAGTTCCTCTCGGTTCATGTTTGTAGTTGTTGATCATTGCTCACGGCTAATGAATCCGGTGTATCTGCCCGCCTCGGGTCTTAGCTGCCGCCACCCGATAAGTGCCTTCGGTGCTTGCATCGTGCCAATACAATGACTGGCTTACCACGTTCAAGGTAGCTACATCCCTCAGTTCCTTTGGCTATTGGAGCCAAGTCTCTTCTCCGCTTTCTGTCAGTGATTGATGCGCCGCACGTTGGGCACGTCTTCATTTCGCCTTCCTCCTCCGTTGCGTCTTGAGGAAGTCTCGAATGTTAAACAGAGTTTCGGCCATTGGGTCAGTCTTTCGGTTGAACCAATCGTTTACTAACTGCCGGGACACCCCGCACATTTTAGCAATCTCAACCCGGCGGCCACGCTCCATATCGCACCACTCTCTCAGCTCGGAGATTATTCTCTCTATTTCTGGATGTGACATTTACCTTGCAAGCGTACGACCACACCGCACAGGCCGCAAGGGTTATTTGTACGATACCACTTGACAATCAATTAAATATGTACGACCCTATCATACATAACAGGAAATCGAAAATGAACAAATTAGACGTTTATCAAATCGTGACGGATCGAATCGTCAGCCGACTTGAACAGGGGGAGGTGCCTTGGATCAATACCCGAACCAAGCCGTTGCTATTGGCTCGGAGCGCAACAACGGGCCGAGTATATCGTGGTATTAATGCCTTCCTGCTTTCGAGCAGCTCTTACGCGTCCGTGTTCTGGGCCACTTACAAAACCGTGGAATCCATGAAAGGCCATGTGAAGAAGGGCGAGCATCCCTTTCGTTAAAGCCTACATTGAAGCCGCCCGGGCAGAACTTTTCGGTCCGTGAACGTCGTACCGCAGGCGCGAGGGTTCTCGTCACCTGTGCGTGTTGGACTAGCGTGAAATCAAGTTCGCCTAAGCTGCAGGTCATAATACAGATAAGGATCGGAGCCTTCATTCAAGGCTGAATACATGCGTGCAGCCACCTCTTTCCCTGATTGCCACTCCGGTTGTACATGGCTTTCAACGATCATCATCCGAGCTCGATGAAAACCTTGACGAGTGTAATGGCCGGCTGAGGGTCACCGCCAACGCGAGCTAAAAGATAAGGATACCACTCTAAAGAGATGAGCTCAGCGTCAGCGAGCGTCCTGCGGCCGCCTGCGACAATCTTGGCCTCTGCACCTTGCGCATCGATCTTGACGACGAGTGGCTTCGCGAGGAACTCGAAGAAATCATCTAGGCGACGAACCTCAACCTCAATGCGTTTCCAACCATTCTCTCCCATAGCCGGCTGCCCGGAACCTGCCAGACGGTTGTCGCCCGGATTACTAGGATTAATCTCGAAAGCAAGTTTGCCGTTCACGTCGCCTAGAGCGATTTGATGAAGCAAAACAGAGTGGGTAGGACAGTTGATCGCGAGATTGGCCTTTAACATCTGAAAATTTGTAGGATCGGGTTCAAAGGCGTGAATGACACATCCCCAGCCGCCGCTAAGGGCAGTGTTGTTGCGCCCAAATTCGCACCGATATCAAGATATGTGCCCCGATCGCGAAGGATATTCCCCGCCTCGCTCATTAGATCATGAATCTCGTCGCCGAAGTTCCGGTAGCGCGCCAGCCAGGGTAAGACCGCTCTGTCGTCAACCTTTGAAAGCAGGAGACCGTCACCGATTTGTACGGCCATGGCATTCACTCCGAGATCGGAAGCAAGTCGTGAGACCAACTCCCAACGCTACATTCGCGGTGCATATCGCAAAGAAGCAGCGATAGATCTCACAAATGGGCGAGCGGCTTCCGCAATCTTTCTCAACATCTTGGTTTGGTGCTTCATCAGGAGCCTACATTTTGAGACCGAAACCATGCAACCGCAAATCGGCTCGCTCGGATTTAATCGCGAGTAAACGTCCTCGATCGCGTCGGGATTGCCGTTTCACTTGCATACGGATCCAACGCCGACCCATTGGCCAAATTCCAAAAGCTCGCCATATTGCCGAACGTGCGAAGCATATTGTTTCGGCGAAAATCCTTGCAAAACCGGCATCACATAGGCCGAGGTTTGAGGCGATAACGCAACCGAACTCTTGAGCGTTAAATCCTGGTGTTCCTCGACCGTTTTTCCGGTTTTTTGCAAAACGAACGGCTCGCACATCCAATCTTGGGCGACCGCGCGGTGGTGAATCACCGGATAGAGCAGACGCGCTGATCGGTGCAATCATGATGCGCTTGCAAGCTGATCCTTACGCCTTCGATCCAGCCGGCCGCCAAGCCATGCATCAGATGATGCAGCAGACAATCCGTCAAATGGAACGCCAGCGGCTGTTCCCCGTCGAGCACGTGAACTGGGACCTATTGTAGTGCCAGACAATCCAAATGATTGGCTTTCGAATCAATTAACGTGCCGTCAGATGGGGTTTTCCAGCTTCACGTACCGATATGGCGATGGGAAGTGGACAAAGAAGAGCTAGAAAAATACCGCGTCACATTCCTTTAAATGCACGTTCAACCACAAAGCACATCGATTGGAATCGAGTGTGGTAGCCCTGCTATCGTAATCTCGCGGTAGCTTTAAGTCATCCGTCCGCTACCGAAGCGTATTGCTTCTGCGATCAACAATGCGCAAAAAAGAGTGATCGTCCTTTGGTCCCTCGATTTTCCGGCTAAATGCTTTGCTTGTTCAAGAAGTTCTTCTTCGGTTTTGGGCTCTGGAGTTGGCATATCCGTCGAGCTTATCAGACTCACCTGCACCGCAATACGTCAAAATACGTACAGGCAAAGATAGACCTTTCGAGTTAGATTCGAATAAGATCAATCCATGAGCGCAAGTAACCTCTCCGATGATCAAATCACTGCAATCTTAAGCGACGAGTATCGACGCCTTCATGATATTTCTCCCCATGACGACGACGAGGCAAAGGACCTGGAGCAAGTGAAAAATGCCGTCAAAATAATGAAGGTTTTGCACGCCCAAAATCTGGCTAAAGCGCAAGGAAACCAAGAGATTTTGCGCGCACTACAAACCGAAATTGCGGCGGCGGACCTTCAGTTGGCAAAAGCGGAAGGGAATCCTTATCTTACCACTGATAATCCAGCCGTATTCTGTCAGCGTATTCTCGATGCTCAAAAGCCACCGGAATCGGTCCCCCAGATCTCCGTCGAAGAGGCTCTAGAGCGACTCAGCAAAGG
>WNFM01346610.1_pt3 | contig 10508 bp, 12 predicted proteins | sample 5400271 | NCBI WGS metagenome assembly WNFM01 (sample SAMN13153352, study PRJNA577476) | soil metagenome | isolation source: 60 cm saprolite on Douglas fir-dominated hillslope | place: USA:California | collected 2013-09-17 | reverse complement strand
ACCTCGCCGATCGCGGGATGGGTCAGGATTTTTTCTTCCACCTCGCGCGGGTAGATGTTGGATCCGCCCGAGATGTACATGTCGGAAGCACGGCCGGTGATATAGACAAAACCTTCTTGGTCCATGTGGCCGAGATCGCCGGTGCGAAACCAGCCATCGCGAAACGCTTTTGCATTCGCCTCGGGATTGTCAAAATAGCCGGCGAACACGGCGGGGCCGATGACGCAAATCTCGCCTGTCTCGAACGGTTTTAACTCTCGCCCGTCGTCGCCCTGGATCGAAACCTGCATGCCCGTACGCTCGAAACCGCAGGTGCCGATCCGCGCCTGTGGCCCGTCCTCGGGATCGTGCAGCGCCGGCGGCAGCACGGTGATGTTGCCGGTGACTTCGCCGAGGCCAAAATATTGCACCAGCACGTGACCGAGTTTTGCCAGTGCCGCCTTCTGGTCCTCACGATACATCGGCGCGCCGGCATAGATCACGTAGCGCAGCGAGGAATGGTCGTAGCGATCGACGGCGGGGTTTTCGACCATCATCTTGAGGATGGTCGGCACCGTGAACATGTTGCTGACGCGATGCTTCTCGATCAGCCGGAAGGCTTCGTTGATGTCAAAGCGTTCCGATGGAAGCAGGATGGTTTTTGCGCCACGCGCGGCTTGCACGAGCTGATGGATGCCCGCGCCATGCGACAGGGGTGCGACCACCAGCGAAGCGTCGTCCTCGGTGGTGCCGGGCATGAGATCAGCAAGGTGATTTGTCACCACAAAGGCCATCTGGCCGTGGGTCAGCACCGCCGCCTTGGAACGCCCGGTGGTGCCCGAGGTGAAGAAGAACCAGCAGGGATCGTCGTACTCGACGCTGGTGTTATCGACGCTGGCGCCCGCATGCGCGGCGATCGCCTCGCTGACGGATTTCTCGCCGAGCGCACCCTCCCCGATCCGCCAGATAAAGGCGAGCGCCGGGCTCGCGGCTTTGACGGCTGCGGCATGCTCGGGAAAATCGCCGTGACACAAAAATGCTTTCGCGCCCGAGGCGGTCGCGAGATAGGCGACCTCGTCCGGCATCAGCCTAAAATTGGTCGGCACCCAGACCGCGCCCAAACGAAAGGCCGCAAACATCGACCAGAACATCTCGTCGCAATTTTTCGAGTGCACCAGGATGCGGTCGCCCTTGGCGATGCCCCGCGCGGCCAAGGCTGCCGCCAGTGCAGAGACACGGGCGTCGATCTCGCGCCAGGTCCAGGATTTTTCGGCCCAGACGAAGCCGATGCGGTCGCGATGCCGGCGCGCGTTCTGGGTCGCAAGATGCGCAAGGTTCATCACCCGGCGCGACATCCGCGTCACGCCGCCAGTGCCGGGTGCTGCGCCCTCGCCGCTCACCGTCGTCCCATCCATGCGCCCGCTGCCAGCAGCACCACACCAACGACGCCGGCGACGATGCCGTGCTTGTAATGCATGCGCGTCACACCGGGTTCATGGCCCGGGAAAAAGCCGGGCAGTTGATCCGCCGGCATCAGGAAATAAACCGCGGCAATGACGAGCAGGACGACGCCGAGCAAAGTGAGAATGAGCTTCATGATTCGACCTGTAGGAGTGGACGATGTTGGGAACAGCGCGGAGAAATTTAAGCCCTTGTTTATCGCCAACGCGCCCCGTGCAGCAAGTGCGCTGCGAACGGCAAGCCGAAGCCCGCCGCCGTGTCGCCAAGGCGACGGCCCGATGGCGTTTCCGCCGTTCGGCTATTGCCCGTGCTTGAGCATGTCCTGATCGCTCAGATCCCAGTCCTGCCACAACTGCAGTGCCGCAAGCAGCAGCACCAGCCCGCCAAGCGTCGAATGATAAAATCTAAGCAGGCCATCGCCGGAATAGCCGAAGACGTAGGGCGAGATGATCAGCCACAGCGCGAGGAAAATTGCGGCCACCTCCTCCCAGCGCTGCAGTGCGACATATTCGAGCTGGGCAAGTCCAAACACCAGCATGCCGACCGTAAAGGTATTGAGGATCACATAGCTGCGCTCTGCATCGACCACCTCATGGCTGGCCTGCGTGGGAAACCAGGGCGACAGGATGATCGCCATGCCAAGCAGCATGCCGGCCCAATCCTCCCATGTCCGATGGGTTTTGAAATAACGAAAGTCCGACATTGTAAACCTCCCTTCAAAAGAGGCATACGTCAGCGGCTGGCGAGCACGACACTCCGACTGTCAAGCGACCTTTCCGGCCGCATCGGGCGTATGTCTTCTCAAAAAGTGGGGAAGCTGCTCGCCCTTGCAAGCCCTATCGAGAGCGATCTTGGTGTCTGAACTGACGGATTGGATAAGATGGTAAACGATGTTTCCAACAACCCCGCCCATCACCGCTACGAACTCGCCGTCGACGGCCATCTCGCCGCGACCTATTACAAGATCGCCGACGGCGTCATCACCTTCATCCATACCGAGGTGCCGCCCGAACTCGGCGGCAAGGGCGTCGGATCGAGACTGATCCTGGGCGCGCTCGACCAGGCGCGGGCCGCCGGCCTCAAGGTGATCGCGCAGTGCCCGTTCGTGAAGGCCTTTATCGAGAAGCATCCTGCCTATCAAGATTTGCTCGAGGGCTAGACTGCCTGAAGCGACACGCCGCTGTCGCCGGTTTGCATCGGCGGGTTCGTGCGCCTAAATGACCGCGGAACGATCTTCAGAAGGTATGAGAAAATGGCGACAGGCAGCGTTCGCGACAATAAGGCTAAAAGCCGGTTCGAACTCGACGTCGAGGGCACGGTGGCGTTTGCGAATTATCGCCTGGCGCCATCGACCGTGATCATCACCCACACCGAGACGCCACCGAGCTTGCGCGGCCGCGGCATCGCCTCCGAGCTGGTGCGGGGCGCGCTGCAGCTGATCCGCGCCGACGGACTAAAGGTGGTGGCAGCCTGCGGATTTGTCATCGATTATTTGCAGAAGCATCCGGAGTACGCGGATCTCGTGGGGTGAAGATTTATCATCGACGCCAAATCCGTCTCGCAAAGAAAGGCCCGCGCAAGCGCGGGCCTTTTGGATTGTGTTAGATTATTTGGTCGAAACGATCCGTCACCACTTGATGTCGGCCGGCAGCTTGCCGCCATTCGCGGCGAGCTTGGCCATCACCTGCTTGTGGAGCCATATGTTCATGGTCGCGGAATCATTGGTGTCGCCGGTGTAGGCAAGCTCCTTCGCGAGTTCCTTGCGCGCGCCGAGACTTGAGTCGATATCGAGCGCCTTCATCAGATCGACGATCGAGGTGCGCCATTCCAGTTTTTCCTTCTTGGCGGCAACCGCCTTGTCAAGGATCGGCGCGACATCGACGGTCTGCGCCGGAGCTGCTGGCGCGGCCGATGCGGACGACGATGCGGTGGCCGATCCGGGAGCGGCCCCAGCCCCTGCGGCGGCACCGGCGCTCGTGGTCGCGGCGTTGGCCGTAGTCCCGAAGATCGCGCTCATGATTTTTCCGAAAATGCTCATCGTTCGCTCCCTGTGAATCCAATGATTTGAAGGCTGGAACGGCACCTCTGTTGGCTGCCGGCAGCGCCGGGCCTCGATCGCTCCTAAAGCTTAGCCGCCTCAGATGTACTTGCCAATGCACGGCAAAGATGGCGGAATTAGCTTAGCCGGGGCGAAATGACGGCGGAATGACGAGTTCGGCGACAAGGCAAAATTTTCACCGAAGCGTGAGGGACAGCGCCGGTGATTGAGAGTACCCTCAAAATTCAGTTCGCGACGAGGCCAGCTTCGGTTTCCTGTTTTCGCGCCTGGCCTGATCGTGATCGTTTCCAAGAAACGGCCCATTCGTGCCCCTCGATCGGCGCGAATAGAGGCCGCCGCGTCAAGGGAGACTCGACCATGGCCACCCCATACCAAGGCAATGTCACGCCACAGGTACCGACTGCGCAGGACAACGCGGCCGCGCCTGTCATCCGAACCATCGGCCTGTCCGACCTGCATGAAGCATTGCGTCTTGGCTGGGAAGATTTCAAGGCGGTGCCAAGCCACGCCATCATCCTCTGCGTGATATATCCGGTGCTTGGCCTGGTGCTGGCGCGCACGGTACTTGGCTATTCGGTGCTGCCGCTGTTGTTTCCGCTGGCCGCGGGCTTTGCCCTGCTCGGTCCGTTCGCAGCGCTTGGTCTCTATGAACTGAGCCGCCGCCGCGAGAGCGGCGCGGAGCCCTCCGCCTGGGATGCGCTGCAGGTTCTGCGCTCGCCGTCATTCGGCGCCATGCTCGGGCTCGGCACGCTGCTGCTGGCGCTGTTTGTGACTTGGGTGGCAACTGCGCAGGCGATCTACGTGGCGGCGTTCGGTTACCAGCCCGCCGCCGGAATGCCGGATTTCATCGAGCGCGTGCTGACGACCTCGCAAGGGTGGTGGCTGATCGTGGTCGGATGCGGCGTCGGCTTCCTATTCGCGGTGGTGGCCCTGTGCGTCAGCGTGGTCTCGTTCCCGCTGATGCTCGACCGTCATGCCGGTGCCTTCGATGCCATGGCGACCTCGCTCCGCGCGGTGGCGAGAAACCCGGTGCCGATGGCGGCCTGGGGATTGATCGTCGCGGTACTGCTGGTGCTGGGATCGCTGCCGGCCTTTTTAGGCCTCGCCATCGTCATCCCGCTGCTCGGCCATGCCACCTGGCATCTCTATCGCAAGGTGATTGCACCTGACCCCAATCTGCGGCCGATCCCGCCCCGCCCGCCTCGCGAACGACGCCCGGCAGCGGATTTTCCGGCCAATCTGTTTCCCTGGCGGCGCAAGGGCGACACGTAAGCCGCAACATTAGGCAATTGCCGTCAGCGCCGCCGGTCGTTCATCGACCGGCGGCTTTGGTATGCGAAGTGCGCGGTCGCGCCGAGGCTGCGGGCCATGTTTTAGCCGCGGTTGCCGTCGACATATCGGTCGCCGGTCATCACTCTTCGAAAGCGAATCGATCCTTATTGATGACGCCAATGTTCCTTCGCCCTCACCTCAAAGCAATCGCGCTTGGCGCTGTCCTCGCGCTTCCCGCCGCATCGGCGCTGGCGGCAACCTGCGGCACCGGCAACTTTCAAGCCTGGCTCGATGAGTTCAAGAGCGAAGCGGCTGCCAAAGGCATCTCGCAAGCCGCGATTGCATCCGGCCTGAACGGCGTGACGCTGGATCAGTCGGTGCTGTCGCGGGATCGCTCGCAGAAGGTTTTCAGTCAGAGTTTTGAAGAATTTTCCGGCCGCATGGTCCCGCCCCGCATGACCCGCGGCGCCAACATGATGAAGCAATATGGCTCGGTGCTCGGGCGCATCGAACAAACCTACGGCGTGCCCGGCGAGGTGATCGTGGCGATCTGGGGACTGGAGACCGACTTCGGCGTCAACCCCGGCAAATTTCCGACCATGCGCTCGCTGGCGACGCTGGCCTACGACTGCCGGCGCGCGGAAACCTTTCGCGGCGAGTTGATGGATGCGTTGCGTATCGTTGAGCGCGGCGATCTCGCACCATCGGAAATGCGGGGCGCCTGGGCCGGCGAGATCGGCCAGACCCAGTTCATGCCGTCGTCCTACATCAAATATGCTGTCGATTTCGACGGCAACGGCCGCCGCGACCTTTTGCGCAGCCCGCCCGATGTGCTGGCGTCGACCGCCAACTACCTTGCGAGCTACGGCTGGCAGCGCGGCAAGGATTGGGAGCCCGGCAGCGCCAATTTCGCGGTGCTGCAGCAATGGAACAAGAGCGAGGTTTATGCGAAGACGGTCGCGTATTTCGCAACCCAGCTCGCACACGCGCCCTGAGCACCTTCGTTGAACGCTCTGCCAACAGGGCCGATTGCGCCGCGCACAATCGGCCCGGCGGCGGATTTACTTCATCGACGAGTCCGAGCCCGAGCCCACGTGCATCGCCTTGCTCAGGTGCACCGCGCATACACCCATCTTGCCATCGAGCATGGCGGTCTGCGCCAGGGCCACTTCCTTCTGCGCCATGATCTTGCCATCGCCTTCGGCCATGGCCTCGATCATGGTTTCGGTCTTTTCTAAATTTGCACCACTGCAGCCACCCATCTTGGCGGCGGATGCGGGAGCGACTGCGAATGCGACGGCAGCGATTGTGGCTGCTCCGAGTAACTTATTGAGCATGTTACTTTCCCCTTTTTCATTTTGTTTTTAGAACAGATCCGGCGTCATTGCCGGTGTCTGTAAAACGATTGATCGCCGATCGATCCAAAGTTTCAGAATGAAATTCCCGCGATGAAAATGTGATGCGCGCGCGATGCAGAGGCTCATGCATAGCGACACGTTTGCATTACACGTTGGTAAGGAAGCGCTGCAGCAAGGAGGCTCCACAGCAAGGAAATTCCGCGCTTCATCAAAATTGATCGGGGCGCCGATAAACGTCTGCGTCGGTTCCACGCCCGCTGGATTGGAACCAACGGCGTTCGCCGGCGACGAATCGCTGTCGCCCGATCCCGATCGACATCCGTCGTGATTCGTTCCAGGCCGGCCCAAACTGCCCTAAGGAAGCAACGGTCCACCCGCCCATGATCGCGGTGCGCTGCAGCGAACCCTCTCGCAGCGGGTGAGACCGTGCTTGCCGTCGGCTTGGTGCCAGCGGCCTCTGCGTTCGCTCCAGAATGGCCGGCTGCCCCCGCCGGCAAAGGACGAAGTTCCAGCTTTTCCGGCCCATTCTCCTTTGAAAGAATGATCTTAAATTCAATTTGCTAGATCATGCATGCGAATCGCGCATGAGCCGTATTTTTTCCGCCCTGCAAGCAGGCGATGACGACTGAGATTTTTTCCTGAATTTCCCTTGATTTACGGCATCGTGCCCGCCATTTGTGGGCGGAAAAGGTGCCGTTCGCTACTGCGGCAATTACGTGATTCTACGGATAGTTTTCCGACCAAGGGTGTCCGTATCGGGCGCCGACATCGCCGCCTTAAGCAGCAGCGCCGAAAGGTTAATCATTCCTTGCTTTTGCTATGCACCAGACACTTAGCTGCACCGCAGCATTTGGACTTCTGGAACGAGGAATCCTGACCTATATTCATTTCAACGATGAGGTTCTTCCAAGAGCTGAATCGTAAATACAAGGAGATTACCATGTTGCTCTCGCTCATCCGCATGATCCAGGCGTTCCGGGACTATCAGCGCAATGTCAGCGAACTGTCCCAGCTTAGCGATCGCGAGCTGGCCGATATCGGCCTCGACCGTTCGGACATCCCGCGCGTTGCAGCCGGCAGCTATAACGGCTGATCCATTGTTAGCCGGCTGATGAACGGATAACGCCCGCTTTTGGTTGCGGGCGTTGTCGTTTTCTGCCGCCCGAAGACTGCGGGTTGCGCATTCCACTGCGGGCGGAAACGCGCTACCTCTCGCCTATGACAGGCACCAAATTCCCCTCTGAAGCCGTGCATATTATCGGCGCCGGCCTCGCCGGTTCGGAAGCGGCCTGGCAAATCGCCAAGTCGGGCTTCCCCGTCGTCCTGCATGAGATGCGCCCGGTCCGGATGACCGAAGCCCATCGCACCGACGGCCTCGCCGAGCTCGTATGCTCGAATTCGTTTCGTTCCGATGATGCCGCCAATAACGCGGTCGGGTTGCTGCACGCCGAGATGCGGCGGCTGGGCTCGCTGATCATGCGCGCCGCCGACACAAATCAAGTGCCGGCCGGCGGGGCGCTAGCGGTCGACCGCGACGGATTTTCCACAGCCGTGACCAAGGCGCTCAACGACCATCCCCTGATCGAGATCGATCGCGCCGAAATCATCGGCCTGCCGCCGGCGGACTGGCGCAACGTCATCGTCGCGACCGGGCCTTTGACATCGGCGCCGCTTGCCGATGCGATCCGCGAGCTCTCGGGCGAGAGCGCGCTGGCCTTTTTCGACGCGATCGCGCCGATTGTGCACCGGGATTCCATCGACATGTCGGTGGCGTGGTTCCAGTCGCGCTACGACAAGGTCGGCCCCGGCGGCACCGGCGCCGATTACATCAATTGCCCGCTGACCAAAGAGCAATACGACGCCTTCGTCGATGCGCTGATCGCGGGAGAAAAAACCGACTTCAAGGAATGGGAGGCCAATACCCCCTATTTCGACGGCTGCCTGCCGATCGAGGTGATGGCGGCGCGGGGCCGCGAGACGCTGCGCTACGGGCCGATGAAGCCGGTCGGGCTCACCAATCCGCGCGATCCCGCCGTGAAACCCTATGCCATCGTGCAACTGCGCCAGGACAACAAACTCGGCACGCTCTACAACATGGTCGGCTTCCAGACCAAGCTCAAATACGGCGAGCAGCAACGTGTCTTCCGCGCCATTCCCGGGCTCGAAAACGCCGAGTTCGCCCGGCTCGGCGGCTTGCATCGCAACACCTTCCTGAATTCCCCAAAACTGCTGGACAGCCAATTGCGGCTGCGGGCGCAGCCGCGGCTGCGCTTTGCCGGTCAGATGACCGGCTGCGAAGGTTATGTTGAATCCGCCAGCATCGGGCTGATTGCCGGCCTCTATGCCGCCGCCGATGCGCGCGCGACCCGACTTGCGCCGCCGCCATCGACATCGGCGCTGGGATCGCTGCTCGGCCACATCACCGGCGGCCACATCGAGACCATCGACGCCGGTCCCCGCTCCTTCCAGCCCATGAACGTCAATTTCGGGCTGTTCCCGCCGCTCGCTACTGCGCCGACCCGAAATGCCGACGGCAGCCGCCTGCGCGGCAACGAAAAGACGGTTGCGAAGAAGCAGGCGATGAGCACTCGCGCGCTAGCCGATCTCGATCGCTGGATTGCCGACAACCTGCATATCGCAGCGGCGGCGTGAGCATTTTATGAGTCTGCCAAGAGACGACGCAGCAGCGCTGTCGGCGCGATGGACCGAGGGCGTCCTGCTGAAGCGCGACGTGTTCTCGACCGTCGAGCGCGGCCGCTTTCGCGGCGATGGCGGCGAAGTCGATGCGGTGCTGCGCCGGCTCGACCAGGTGCCGTGGTGGTCCTATCTCCCGGCGCGCCATCTGTTCGCGCGCGAGCGGCGAGCGCTGACAAAAGCGCGGGGCCTTGATGTCGGTCCGGAACTGTTATGGTTCGGCCGGCAGGCGCTGGTGCGCGGCTTCATTGACGGCGTAGCGCTGCATCTGGCAAAACCTTTTGGCGATACCGCCTATTTCCGTTCCGCAAAGCGCGCGCTGCGAACGCTGCATCGCGCCGGCATCTGCCACAACGATCTCGCCAAGGAGCAAAACTGGCTGCGCGGCAGCGATGGCTGCGCCTATCTCACCGACTTCCAGCTCGCCGCCTGCTTTGAGACCCGCAGCCGGCTATTCCGGATTGCAGCCTACGAGGACCTCCGGCATCTCCTAAAACACAAGCGCAGCTATGCGCCGGAGGCGCTGACGCCCATGGAGCGCAAGATTCTGGCGCGCAAATCCTTTGTCGCGAGCCTCTGGCTCAAGACCGGCAAGAAGGTCTACCGCGCCATTACCCGTGGGCTGTTCAATTTCACCGATCGCGAAGGCGGCGGGCGAAGGCTTGTAAATGACGCGCCGGTATTGATCGATTTGATCCGCAAAAACCCGGCCGTGCGCGACACCGCCATTGTCGCCTTCGCCGACCGGCGGACCGGGGTCGGGCTTTATGCCTTTGTCGAGGCCGACCAGGCTGCGCTGGAAGCGCAATTGCGCAGCGAGCTTGCGGCGGCAAAAGGCCCAAAACCGCCGGAACATATCCAGGTGGTGCAGGCCTTGCCACGTGACGATGCCGGCAAACCCCGCACCGAGATCCTGCAGCTCGTCGCCATGAACCAGCTCGATCTGATCGAGCCGATGATGCGAAGCGAGACCGACCGCGCATTCCTGAAAAACATTTTGGAGCAGCGCAAGAATTTGCGCGACCGGTTCAATTTTGAAGCGGATGACTTGAAGCTGCCGTCAACGTAGCTCGAGAACCATCGTCGCCCACAACTGTCATCACCCGCGAAAGCGGGTGATCCAGTATTCGGTGACATCAGCGATAGAGTCGAGAAGCCGCAGCGTACTCGATCCCCGCATGCGCGGGGATGACGACCTTCTGTGGTGAAGCACCGTCGGCCCTTCGGCCTAAGAAAACACCCGCGACCGCGATGCCCGCCACAACGTCCATAACGTCCGGAACCGCGAGGTCGCATGTAGCACAAAGGGATCATTGTCCGCGCGCGCCATCCGCTCCAGCTCGCGGGCGGCCAGTGCCAGCGGCAGGAAAACCGGCCGCACCTCTGGCGGCGCCTGCGCCAGCAGCGCGAACGCTGTCTTCAAATGTTCCCTCGCCTCGCCGACCAGCTGCTCCAGCGCAGCGCGTACCGTCGGCCTCTCCTTGCCTGCAAACACCTCTTCCATGCTGCTGCCGTGTTGCTCCAGCAATTGCAGCGGCACGAACAATTGACGCCGCGAAGCGTCCAGCGGCAGTGCCGCCATCACCTGGGCGATGCCTTGCGCTAGCCCAGCATGGCGCGCCAGGTGCTCGATCTCCGGGGATTGCTGCCCGGCGATCGCCGCGGCAAGCGAAAACAGCGCCGAC
>WNFM01292011.1_pt4 | contig 10508 bp, 10 predicted proteins | sample 5400271 | NCBI WGS metagenome assembly WNFM01 (sample SAMN13153352, study PRJNA577476) | soil metagenome | isolation source: 60 cm saprolite on Douglas fir-dominated hillslope | place: USA:California | collected 2013-09-17 | reverse complement strand
CCACTGCGGATTGGTGATCGAATTCCACAACCGCGGGATCAAGGTCAGCGCGAATGGCGGCTTGCGCCCGTTGGCGCTGTCGACCGCGCCCTTTCCGGGCTTTGCCACCGACATGCAGGCGCAGTTCATGGCAATGCTGTGCGTGGCCGAAGGCGACAGCTTCCTCGAGGAAACGATCTTCGAAAACCGCTACATGCACGTGCCCGAGCTGCGCCGGATGGGGGCCAACGTCGACATTCATGGTCGTTCGGCAATCGTTCACGGTGTCAAACAGTTGAACGGCGCAAACGTGATGGCGACCGACCTGCGCGCCTCCATGAGCCTGGTGCTCGCCGGTCTCGCCGCCGAGGGCGAGACCGAAGTTCTGCGAGTCTATCACCTCGACCGCGGTTATGAGCGGTTGGAGGAGAAGCTCTCGGCCGTCGGCGCGACGATCGAACGGCGAAGCGCCGGCTAAAGCTTCTTGAAGAAACGGATGCCGCTCCGCTCGTAGCCCATGTGCCGGTAGAATGCGTGCGCCGCCGCCCGGCGGTCGTTGCTGGTGACTTCGATCAGCTGGCAGCCCTTGTCTCGGCACCATGCTTCAACTGCGTCGACGAGCATCCGGCCGATGCCGAGGCCTTGCGCCTCCTTGGCGACAATCAACACGGGGATCCTGCCCACCGGCGCAGGCCGGTGGACGGTCACCATCCGGTGACGGCCAACGAAGCCCACGACCCTCTTGTCGACCGTCGCCACCAGGGGAATCTCGCTGGCCTTCTTCAGCGCGGAGAGGTTCTTTCGCACCTGCTTTTCGCCGATCTCGTGGCCGAGCTCATTGATCAGCTCGGTTAGCCGCGGCGCGTCCGATGGGTTGGCATCGCGTAGCTTCGGTTTGTGCTTCTCCTTCGGCTGAGGTGGCCGGGAGGCCGCTCGCGGCTTCGGCGCTGGCTCGGTGTCGTTTGCAGCCTGCCGCTTCGGCTTCTTCTTGCGCGGCAGCACGGCCACGTCGAGCGACGCGCCCCAATCCCTGGCCCCGAGGTTGCGGAGATAGTCCTCGACCTCCTCAGGCTTGCCGATCGGCCCCTTGGTGTCCATTCCGAACACCGGCTTTCCCTTTGCGTCGGTCAGTCCAACCCTTCCGAAGCGCCGCTTGCCCGGGGTTCGAACGCGCGAGCGGACCAGCTTGAGGCCGCGGTTGCGCGCACTCGCGGCGAGCTGGTCGAGCCCGGGATCGCTCACAGTTTGTCGACCACGTGGAGGATAACGCCGACCAGGCCGCCGACCAAAGTCCCGTTGATCCGGATATATTGGAGATCGCGACCGACCGCCGCCTCGAGGCGGCTGGTGACGGTGCGAGCATCCCAGCCGCGGATCGTCTCCGACACCAATTTGACGATCGACCCGCCATAGCTCGCGGCCATCCCGACCACTGCGCGGCGAGCGAACTGATTGATTGCGGCGCGGATGCGCGGGTCTTTCTCCAGCGTCCCGCCCATGGAGTTCAGTACTTCGCCGAGCTTGCCGGCGAGCACCGCATCGGGGTTGCGCGCCGCCTTGATGATTGCTTCACGACCCCTCTGCCATAAAGCGTCGAGCCACAGGCTCACCGACTGGTTGTCGAGCAGCTGCTCCTTGATTGACTCGACCCGCTCCCGCGTCTCCGGCTTCGTCTGCAAATCGTTGGCCAGTTGGACCAGCGCTTCCTCGATCTTGAGGCGGACGGGGTGGGCGGGGTCGGTCGACATCTCGGCGGTCAGCTTCCGCAGGCCATCGATGATCGCGTCGGCAAGCCTGGTATCGAGCCCGGCGAGCTTGAGCACCCAATTCGCCTTTTTGCGGACCATGTCGCGGATCAGCTGCTCGTTGGCGTCGAGTGCCCGCGCGGTCCAGCGGATCGCCGCCTCGAGCATCGGCACATGGCGCTCGTCGTTGATTGCGCTCGCCAGCGCGTGGCCAAGCAGGGGCGCGACCTCCATCTTCCTTAAGCGCGTCGAGATCGCGCCTTTGACGATGCCCCCCAGCCGCTCGTCGTCGAGGCTTTCGAACACATCGGCGATGAGGCGCGAGGCACCGGCGCGGATCCTGGTCCCTTCGCCCGCGGGCGTCTGGAGGAAGCGCCCTGCGGCGCTGGCCACGTCGAGCCGCTGCATCCGCCGCGCGACAACCGACGGGATCAGGAAATTCTCGCGGATGAAGCCGGCGAGCGCCTCGCCGATCCGGTCCTTGTTGCGCGGGATGATGGCGGTATGCGGGATCGGCAGCCCGAGCGGGTGGCGGAACAGCGCGGTCACGGCGAACCAGTCGGCCAGCCCGCCGACCATCGCCGCTTCGGCGAAGGATTTCACATAAGCCAGCCACGGATAGGACGGCTCCAGCGCGCGGGTGACCGCGAACACGCCGGCCATCACCACCAACAGGCCGGTCGCGACGGCCTTCATGCCCTGCGCACCCGGCTGCGCCGGGTTGAAGCGGGACAAAGCGGCGTTGGTCATCGCCATGATGCCGGCTCAATAGCCGACATGGCCGCTCGGTTCACTCTGCGGGAATGGCGTGGCCGGTCGCATGGGCCTCGCTGCCGATGACCTTGTGAAACAGCCTGCCAATCCGACTCTCGAACGAAATCGCGATCGAGAAGTAGGACGGCACAAGGAGCAGCGTCAGGATTGTCGAGAAGATCAGGCCGCCGATCACAGTGATGCCCATTGGCCTGCGCCAGCTGTTGTCCCCCGTAAGTGATATGGCCGTCGGCAACATGCCCGCGACCATGGCCACGGTGGTCATGACGATCGGCTGCGCGCGCTTGTGGCCAGCTTCCCAGATGGCTTCATTCTTCGCCATTCCGTGATTCATCATCTCAACCGCGAAGTCGACCAGCAGGATCGAGTTCTTCGCCACGATTCCGAACAGCATCAGAATGCCGATCAGGACGAACAACGATACCGGCTGGTCGGCCACGTGCAGGGCGATCGCCGCGCCCAACGGCGCGAGGATCAGCGATCCCATGTTCACGAACGGCGCCAGGAACCGGCGGTAGAGCAGGACAAGCACCGCGAATACCAGCAGCACTCCGGACATCAGCGCGATAGCGAAGTTGAACAGTAGCTCGGCCTGCCACTTCTGGTTGCCAAGGTTCATCTTCTGGATGCCCTGTGGCAAGTTCTTCACCGCCGGGAGGTCGTTCACCTTAGCCCAGACATCGCCTTCCACCACGCCTGGCGCAAGGTCCGCACCGATCGCCACCCGCCGCAGCTGGTTCGAACGATTGATGGTCGTCGGGCCCGAGCCAAAGCCGATCTCCGCGACCGACTTCAACGGTACCGAACCGCCGGACGACGTCGGAACGGGCAGGTTTTCGAGCGTTGAAAGGTCGCGCCGAGCGCTCTCCGACAGGGAGACGTGGATCGGGACCTGACGGTCAGACAGCGAGAACTTGGCGCTGTTCTGCTCGATGTCGCCGAGCGTTGCGATGCGGATCGTCTGGCTCAGTGCCGCCGTCGTCACACCAAGGTTGGCGGCGAGATCGAGGCGGGGCCTGATCGTGATTTCCGGCTGGGCCATGTTGCTTCCGACGCGAGGCGCCCGAAGACCCGGCACGCCCTGCATTTCCTTCGCGATCTTGTTCGCCACGGCGGTGAGTCCGACTGGATCCTCACCACCGAGGTACAGCTCGATATCGCGTGAGTCGTCGTCGATGCCCCCCTGCTGACTCTGGAAGCTAACCCGCGCGTCGGGGATCGCCGCAAGCGCCGGTGACAGCGCGCGCTCAAACTCAGTGCTCTTCACCTTCCGCTTCTTCTTCAGGACCACGTTGACGTGCCCACTGCCCACCTGGAAGCTTTCGAAGACGCGATCGACGCTGGGATCACGCTTGACGATCTCCGCGGCCCTGTCGGCAACTGCCTCTGTCTGCTCGAGCGTGCTTCCGGGGGGCAGCGTGATGTTCACGCGCGAATAGTCGCTGTTCTGCGGCGGGAAGAAGGACAGCGACAATGTTCCAAACAAGACGACGCTGAGCAGCAGCGTCGCGACGCCCGCGCCGACCATGGTGATTCGGTGATCCTTGAGCCGGGCATTCCAACGGCCGGCGAAAACCGCCTGCCACTCGGCAAAGTCCACGCTGCCGAATTGTTGGATGAGGAAGCCAATCAGCTTTCCAAGGCCATAAGCCACGCCACCGCCGACCATCAGCGCCAGCACGAAGTTGATCGCACCGCCGGTCCAGCCGAGCTTCCCGAGCATAGTCATTGACGCGCCGGTCCCTGCGAGGAAGGCGCCGCCGACGATCAGCAGGAGCAACGCACCGATCCCATAATAGCCCCAGCGGCGCGGCGTCTTCGGGAGGCGCGCGAGCAATGCGTCGGCCTTCGAGGTGTCCAAGCTCCAGTTGAGGACGCCGAGATACCAATCCATCCATTTCCATGCGGCGTGCGGCTGAACGCCGCGCGAACGCAGGAAATACGCGGCAATCAGCGGGGTGATCATGCGCGCGACGAGCAAGCTCATCAGCACCGAGAGCACGACCGTGAAGCCGAAAGCCTTGAAATACTGACCGGCTATGCCGGGCATTAGCGCAACTGGTAAGAAGACTCCGACGATCGCCATCGTGGTCGCGAGAACGGCGAGGCCGATTTCGTCGGCCGCGTCGAGCGAGGCCTGGTAGGCCGATTTACCCATACGCATGTGCCGCACGATGTTCTCGATCTCTACGATCGCGTCGTCGACGAGCACGCCCGATACTAACCCCATCGCCATCGTCGACATGAAGTTGAGGGTAATTCCCATCATCGACATGAATAGGAACGCGGGGATCGCAGACAGCGGGATTGCAAGCGCGGAAATGGCGGTCGCGCGGATGTCGCGGAGGAAGAGCAGGACGACGAACACGGCGAGGATCGCGCCTAAGATCAGCCCCTCCATCGCCGATTTATATTGCGCCTTCGTATGGTCGACGCTGTTGTAAATCTCGGAGAAGTGGACCCTTGGGTTTTCCTTCTCCAGCTTGTGGATTTCCGTCCAGACCGCGTCGTAGTCGCTGACCTCGGAAGTGTCCTTGGCCCGCTGGACCTGGAATGTGACGACCTGGCGCCCGTTCATCTTCGATAGAGAGCGCTGCTCCCCATAGGAATCGGTGACCTGCCCAAGATCGCCGAGCTTGACGAACCGGCCGCCCGGAAGGGCGATCTGCATCTGCGACAGATCATAGGCATTAGTCGCGTTTCCTAGAACGCGGACGTTCTGTTCCGAGCCGGCGACCTCCGCGCGGCCTCCGGCTGCGTTAAGGTTGCTCGCACGAAGCTGCTGGTTGACCGCGGCGGCGGTGATGCCCTGTGCCTGCAACGCGGCAGGATCGAGGATAACGCGAATCTCACGGTTGACGCCGCCCCCGCGTGAGACGACGGAGATGCCCGGTACGCTCAACAGGCGTTTGGCGACGGTGTCATCGATGTACCAGCTCAACTGTTCGAGGCTCATGTCCGTGGTCTGCGCCCCGACGACCGTGATCGGCTCATTCTCGGCGTTCACCCGCTCGATGTCGGGCTGAAGGATTCCTTCGGGTAGGTCGCCGCGGATCTGGTCGATCGCGCTCCTGACATCGTTCACTGCGCGATCTGTCGGCGTGCCTAGCTGGAAGGTCACGAAAGTGAAGCTGTTGCCTTCCGTAACGTTGCTGTTGATCTCATCGACACCGTTTATTCCGCGAACCGCGGCCTCGACGCGTTGCGTGATCTGGGTCTCGACTTCGTTCGGCGCGGCGCCCGGTTGGGAGACGGAGATAATCGCCGCGGGAAAATCGATGTCCGGGGCATTGTTCACCTGCATCCGAGCGAACGCGATCAGCCCCCCAAGCATGAGCCCGACGAACAGGACGATTGGGAAAACCGGGTTGCGGATGCACCAGGAGGAGATGTTGCGAAAATTCATCGAATCTCGTTTCTAGCCGCGCCGGCGGTTTACGCCGCACTGCCCTTCGGTTTGACCTTCTGGCCCGGGTTCAGGAACGGGCCGGCCGAAAGCACGACACGCTCACTGCCCGAAAGGCCCGATGTGATCGTTACGCCATTTTCTCCGACCGTCCCGATCTTGATGCTTCGCCGTTCGATCTCATTCTTGCCGTTGACGATGTAGACGTAATTGCCCTGCTCATCGCTGAGCACCGCGCTTTGCGGCAGGACCGGTGCAGTGGTTGCGCCCGCAGTGATGCGCGCCTCGGCAAAGCCACCGGGCCGGATTCCGCTGCTGTACGGGATAGCAATCCGAACACTGCCAAGCCGCGACTGCGGGTCGATCATCGGCGCGACTTGCCAGACCGACCCGCGAACGCTGGTCGGCGATCCGATCGGGGTCACGTCGGCGGGCATCCCCGCATGCATGTAGGCGAGATCCTGTTGCGACAGCTGCGCCTTGAGCTCCATCGCGCCGCCTTCAGCGAGGTGGAACAGCGCGCCCGAGCCCGGACTGACGATCTGTCCCAGCTCGACGTTGCGCGAAAGCACCAGTCCGGCACTCGGCGCGACGACGTTGAGCTGGCCGATCTGGGCGCGGGTGGCGCCGAGCTGCGCTCCCGCGACGCGGACCTGGGCATTGGCCGCATCGCGCTCAGCGCGCTTCGAATCGATTTCCGCCTTGGACACGAAGCCGCGCCCCTGAAGCGCAACCGCGCGATCGTAATTAGACTGGGCGAGCGCCGCATTGGCCTTCGCAGCCTCGACCTGAGCAGCAAGCTGCGCCGCCTGCTGCGCCTGAACCGACCGGTCCACCACCGCCAGGACCTGACCGGCACGAACCCAGCTGCCGGCGTCCACAGTCACCCGCACGACGCGCCCGCCCGATCCGGCAATGCCAACCGGCTGGTCGCGCTGCGCGGCCAGGGGTCCGCTTGCCGAGACGATGCGGTCAACCTGGCTGGTTCCGGGTACGATCACGCTGACGGTCGGGATCTGCCCGGCGCCGGTCGCCGCTGCATCCTTCGCCTGTGTGTCGCTGCCATTGCGCCCGAGCACGGCGACAACCAGCAGAATCAGCAGCACCGCTGCGATCGCGCCCGCGATCAGCAATCGGCGGCGACGCCGCGAGCCGTCGACGACGACCAGCGTGTCGGATGAGTGGATCGACGTTTCCCTATTCATGATGTCCATGCCCGTTTCGAATCTTGGCTGCCCCGTATGCCAACTGTATTATAAGAATAAGGCACCGCGCGCAACAGAGCCTGTTCGTTTGTCCGCCGCCACGGTGTTTCGACCAACGGTCGCAGCCATTTTGCCAAGTGCGCGTTGCACGGCTGAACTGAAGGGTGGTTGAACAAACGTAACGATGGGCGCGTCAGGCGCTCCGACGGGAAAGGGCAATGCCAATGTTGATGCCACTTTTGGACCCCAATCATAACTGGCTTTGGTGGATCGTGATCGGCGGCATCGCCGGCGTCATCGCCAAGCTTCTCATGCCGGGCCGGGATCCGGGCGGGTGCATCGTCACGATTCTGTTGGGCATAGCGGGTGCCTGCCTCGCCGGCTGGCTTGGCCATCTGACCCACTGGTACGGGCCCGGCGAGGGGGCCGATTTCGTCGGTGCAATCGTTGGCGCGTTCCTCATCCTGCTGATCTACCGGATAATCGCCGGCCGCCGCGCCTGAGCCGCCGTTCAGCAAGCAGCCATGGCCTCAAGGCAACCGTTCGCCTCATGGAACGACTTGCCAGGGGAACAGGCATGAAGAAGCTTTTTGTGGCGGCGCTGCTGCTGACGCCGTCGGCGGCACTCGCCCTCGACGTTACCGCAAATGGCGAGGCCACCAGAGTGACGGACCTTGCGATCATCTCCGCCGGTGTTGTCACCCACGACCCGACGGCGAGCGGCGCGATCCAGCAGGCGGCGACGCGCATGGCGCGGGTCCGCGACGCGTTGAAGCGAGCCGGGATTCCCGATCGCGACGTCCAAACCAGCAACATCAGCCTCAATCCCGAATATGTTTATGCCAACAACGAGCCTCCGAAACTCAACGGCTATTCCGCGTCGAGCCAGCTGACTGTGCGGTTCCGCGACATCGCCGGCAGCGGCAAGATCCTCGACGCGCTGGTTGCCGAGGGGGCGAACCAGATCAGCGGGCCCAATCTTACCATCGACAAGCCCGAGGCGGCGCTCGACGAGGCGCGCGCGCAGGCGGTGGCGATTGGCCGCGCCCGCGCCGACCTCTACGCGCGCTCGTTGGGCATGCGCGTGGCGCGAATCGTGGTGGTTTCAGAAAGTGGCGGTTATGCGCCGCCGCCAATGGCGCCGATGGTGATGATGGCGCGTGCGCAAGCGGCTGACACCAAGATCGACCCGGGCGAGCAGAAGCTTCAGGTCAGCGTGTCGATGACCTTCGAACTGCAATAGCGATTGGTTGAAACGAAGAAGGCCACGCACGAGGCGCGGCCTTCCCTAAAAAAGGTTCGAGGTTTCGAATCGCGCTAGCGGACGGTCCCGCGGCGGACGAGGTTGACGATCGCCAGCAGGATGACCGCGCCGACAAGGGCGTAGAGGAAGCTGTCGATCGTAATTCCGTTGTTCATGTTCACATGGAACAAGAGGCCCGCGATCACCGCGCCGACGATGCCGACAACGATATTGAGAATGATGCCCTGCTGGGCGTCGGTCCTCATGATGAGGCTTGCAAGCCAGCCGCAGACGCCGCCGACGATCAGCCAGACGATAATTCCTATCATGGGCGTTTTCCCTCCTGTTTCGGCCGCCCTTAGGCCCGGGCGGTCCGTTCCGGCATCACAGACGCGTGATACGCGCCGGTTGTTCCGGATTCGCAAGGATCTGTCCAGAATTGGGGTGAGGCGACCGACTAACTAATTGATCTTTCAGGAGCCGAAACGCGAACGCGCTCGACTCAGTAGCGCTGCTGGCGCTCGTACTGGTCGCGATACTGCTTGATTCGCGTGACGCGCAGACCGGGCATTCCGCTGCGGTCCACCGCGCGCTGCCAGCTAGTGAACTCCTCGAGGCTGAGCGAATAGCGCTTGCAGGCTTCGTCGACGCTGAGCAAGCCGCCGGCGACGGCCGCAACAACCTCGGCCTTGCGGCGCACGACCCAGCGCGTGGTGCCGGCAGGCGGCAACGACTCGAGCGTCAGCGGCTCCCCAAGAGGGCCGATGACCTGTGCCGGACGGATCTTCTGGTTCTCGAGCATCGTTGAGTCACACCTGCTTAATCATTGGCACTGGGCATTGTTTAATCCGCAGCCGTTGAAAACATTCTGAAGCGCTCTGGTTAATTTGCCGGTCAGTCCGGCTGACGCTCCTTTAACCTTGCCTCGTCACGCGCGAACTTCCCGCCGAGCAACTTGACGGCCTCGCGCCAGCCGTCTGCGCCCGAGAGATAACAAGCGATTGCGTCCTCTCGTGACCGCCCGTCACGCTCGGCAGCGTCGCCGAGCAAGTCGAGCAGCTCGCTGAGGCTCAACGGCTCCCGCGCCGTCGTGCGTAGGTCGCTCTCGTGACGCGCCAAGCTTGCCCCCTCGTCCGTCTCTCGACAGGCGTATCTAGCGGCGAGGAGTGAAATTCGGGTAAAGACATGGGAAAGCACGTTTCCGATGCAGATCGATTTCCAGCTAGGCCGCCCCGCAGGTGAGGCCCGGATCGTCGTCGCCATGTCGGGCGGCGTCGACAGCTCCGTCACGGCCGCGCTCGCCGCCAGGACGGGCGCCGAGGTCATTGGAGTGACGCTCCAGCTCTACGATCACGGCGAAGCGGTGCGCCGCCCGGGCGCATGCTGCGCCGGGCAGGACATCTATGATGCGAAGCAGGTCGCCGACCGGCTCGGCATCGCCCATTACGTGCTCGATTACGCAAGCCGCTTCAGGGGCGGCGTGATCGACCGCTTCGTCGACGAATATGCCCGCGGTCGCACGCCCGTGCCGTGCGCGAGCTGCAACCAGGGCGTGAAGTTCGTCGATTTGATCGGCTTCGCGCGGGAGCTTGGCGCCGACTGCCTCGCCACCGGCCATTACGTCCGGCGGGTCGTGAACAACGGGCGGATTGAGCTCCACAAGGGCGCCGATCCGCGCCGCGACCAGAGCTACTTCCTTTACGGTACGACGCGCGAGCAGCTCGAGTTCCTGCGCTTCCCGCTCGGCGACCTGCCGAAGGACGAGGTGCGGCGGATCGCGGCCGAGCTCGGGCTGGTGGTCGCGGCCAAGCCCGACAGCCAGGACATCTGCTTCGTGCCCGACGGCGACTATGCCGGACTGGTCAAGCGGCTGCGTCCAGAGACCGAAGCGCCGGGCGACATCGTCGATCTCGACGGACGGCCGCTCGGAAGGCACCGCGGCATCGTCCATTTCACTGTCGGACAGCGCCGCGGGATCGAGATTGGCGGCCAGAAGCAGCCCTTGTACGTCGTTCGCATCGAGCCGGAGACGGCACAGATCGTCGTCGGGCCGCGAAGCGCGCTGGCGGTCGAGGCAATGCGCGTTGCCGACTGGAACTGGCTCGGCGAGGACGAGCGGGAAGGGAGCGTGAAGGTGCGCTCGCTCGCGCCCGGGG
>WNFM01324927.1_pt1 | contig 10510 bp, 9 predicted proteins | sample 5400271 | NCBI WGS metagenome assembly WNFM01 (sample SAMN13153352, study PRJNA577476) | soil metagenome | isolation source: 60 cm saprolite on Douglas fir-dominated hillslope | place: USA:California | collected 2013-09-17 | reverse complement strand
ACAACACCGAAGAGGTGAGGGACCTCCACCGCACCACGGTCGCCGACAGCGCCCCGACGTTGGAGCAGGCGGCGTAGGGGCGCCCTATTCAGCCGCGCGGAGCGGCGCGCCGCCGTCAGCGTCATCGCGTCACCCAGCGTCATCACGCCACATGGTCAGCGCGCGGGCGGCGACCATCTATCTATCTTGTCGCCACTGGATTGAAACCCTCCCCGCCATGACTGCGCCGACCACGACCGTTCCCGCCACGCCGCTGCCGGTCTCCAAGACCAGCGCCGTCCTGCGCGGCCTGCTGCAGCGCTGCCCGCATTGCGGCAAGGGCCATCTCTTCCGCCGCTACCTTAAGCCGGTCGAGAGCTGCGGCGCCTGCGGCGAGGATTTCGCGCATATCCGCGCCGACGATTTTCCGCCGCATCTCACCATCCTGGTGGTTGGCCATATCGTCGTGCCGCTGATGCTGGTCGCCGACCGGGCGGGCGTCTCGCTCGAGGCGCAGCTCGCCATCTGGGTCCCCGTCGCCCTCGCCCTCACTTTGGCGCTGCTGCAGCGCATCAAGGGCGGCATCATCGGCTTCATCTGGTCGACCGGCGCGGCGGCGCCGTAGGTAGCTTTCCTCCTCTCCCCTTGGGGAGAGGAGGGGACCCATCGCCTTAGCGATGGGAAGGTGAGGGGGCGCATCCACAGCCAATTTTGCTTCCGGCGACACCGCGAAAGCTGCACGACCCCCTCACCCTCCCGCGCCTGCGGCGCGGGTCCCTCCCTCTCCCCGTTGGGGCGAGGGAGAATGTTGGCGCTTCTGTCGAATACGATAGCCCGGCTCACCGCGCCCTGCGCCTTCCCTCCGCGGCGAGCAGCAGGTCCCGCACGCGCCAGTAGACATCGTCCATCTTCGGTCGCTCCGGCGGCTCGGGGCTCGCCTCGAGCACGCGATGGCGCCGCGCCCACGCGCGCACATATTCGCTCATGACAGGGTCGGTGACGATCGCCGCGACGACGCGGCCCTCGACGCCGGGCGGCGGCGCCGTGTTCTCGGCGGCGAGCTCGCGGTGGATCTCCTCGACATAGGCCATCGCGTCGAGCAGGAGCTCGGTGTCTTCGGTGGGGTTCATGACGCAGATAGAACGCGCATGTCACTACAACGCCGGGCCGCCGGAACTGGTCCCCACCATTGCGCGAAGCCGCCTCCAGCCCAGAACATCACAAGCGGGCCGCGCGCGCCATCGCCGCGGGATAGGCGAAGAGCCCGGGCGCGCCGCCGGTGTGCAGCCAGATCACCACATCCTGCGGCGCGAAGCGCCCGGCGCGCACGAGGCCGATGAGGCCGGCCATGCCCTTGCCCGAGTAGACGGGGTCGAGCGCGAAGGCTTCCAGCCGCGCGGCGAGACCGATCGCCTCCAGCGTTCCGGCATCCGGCACGCCATAGGCGGGACCGGCATACGCCGCGGCGATCTCGACGCGGTCGTCGTCCCAGCGCGAAGCGGCGCCGAGCAGGCTTGCGGCCTCGCGCCCGATCCGCCGAACATCTGACGCGACGCGCGCCGGCTGGGCATCGACATCGACGCCGATGCAGCGCATCGGATGTCCGAGGGCGGCGAGCATGGCGACGATGCCGGCTTGCGTGCCGGCGCTGCCCGAGGCATGCACGAGATGGGTCGGCGCGACGCCCAGCGCCGCGCATTGCTGCAAGAGCTCGACGACCATCCCGGCATAGCCCATCGCGCCGAGCGCATCGGAGGCGCCATAGGGGACGAAATAGGGGCGGCGTCCGGCTTCGCGCAGCGCCGCGACGATCTCGCCCAGGCGGCGATTGCGATCCTCGTTCCAGGGAATGTCGTGGATGATCGCGCCGTAGAGCCGGTCGAGCAGCATGTTGCCGGTCGCCGCATAGCCCGGCTCGGTGTCAGGGACGCGGCCATGCATGATGCCGAGATGGCATTCGAGGCCGATTTTGGCGCAGGCGGCGGCGACCTGCCTTGCGACGTTCGACTGGACGACGCCGCCGCAGACGACGCAATCCGCCCGCTTGGCCAGCGCGGCGGCGAGATCGTATTCGAGCTTGCGCAGCTTGTTGCCGCCGAGGCCGAGCCCGGTGCAATCGTCCCGCTTCACCAGGAGACGCGGCCCGCCGAGATGGGCGGAAAGACGCGCCATCTCCTCGAGCGGCGTCGGCAGATGCGCCAGGGCGAGGCGGGGCAGGGCGGCGAGACGTTCGAGCGGCGTTGCCATTCACCGATTTGATCCCGAATGCCGCCGCCTGTCACGCCGCCAGCCGCCCCGACAATTGCGGCTGCTCAGGTAAACCGCTCCCAGGCGGATTGGCGCGAGATACCCAGCGCGGCGCCGATCTGCGCCCAGCTCACTTCGCGAGAGCGCAGCAGCTCGACCATCGATTGGAGCTGGTTGCCTTTGCCCTGAAGCGTCTCCTCGATTGCTTGCAGGCGCTCCAGCAAGCGTTCGGTCGGCAACTCCTGGGGCGTGGCGCTCTTCGCTGCGTTGGATGGCGGACGGCCGGCAATGATCTCATTGCAGAGATCGATGCACTCGGCGCAGATGAAGATGGCGGCGGGACCGGAAATCAACCGCTTCACCTCGTGCTGCGATTTGAAGCAGAAGGAGCAGTAGAGGGTCTTTGTCGGCACGGCGCCGCCCGCTGCCGGTGCGGCCTTTGCCTCCTCTGTCTCTGTCTTATCTGTCTCTGCCTTGCCTCTGGCCGCCTTTGCCATATCGACCTCCACCGAGAGCGTCAGGAGTACCCTGACAGTCAGGTAAACCCTGACGATCCATTTTGTCAAGCCTGTGCGATTTTGGTTGCAAAATAACTGTTATGGATATATATTCGATCCCATTAGGATAAATAGGAGGGGTTTCATGTCCGCATCAGTTCAGCCCGCAGCAATGCAGCCCGGCCGCGATTCCGCCGGTCGCTTTCTTCCCGGCCAGTCCGGCAACCCCTTGGGCAAGGCGCCCGGCACGCGCAATCGCGCGACGGCGCTGCGCCAGCTCCTGCGCGACGGCGAGGACGCGGTCATCGGCCGCGTCCTCATCGACAAGGCGAAAGCGGGCGACGCGGTAGCGGCGCGCTTCGTCATCGCGCATCTCATGCCGCGGCCGCGCAGCCGGGCGATCGAGCTCGACCTGCCCGAGAGCACCTGGGCCGGCGACATCGTCGCTTTGTTCAATGCCACGATGGTGGCGATGGCGACGGGCGAGATCACCCCGGACGAGGCGCTGACCATCACCCGAACCTTCGACGGCCGCCTCAAGACGCTGAAGGCATGGGAGTTCGAGCGCTACCTGACGCGCCGGGAGCCGATCCCGGGCGACGCGGCGTTCGAGGCGGAGGATGAGGAGGAATGCGAGGAGGAGGAGGAGGAAGTGCACGCTCCCGCCGCTGCACGGACGGAACCCTCTCCCCTCGGGCCCTTCGACAAGCGCTCAGGAGGGCAGGGTGAGGGTCCCTCGCCGGCAAACACCCTGCATCCGGGCGCCAGCCCTCACCCCGACCCTCTCCCGCAAGCGGGAGAGGGGGATTTGGCAATGTCGGGTGACGCAGTTGCCGACCCATCGATAGAACCCTCTCCCCTCGGGAGAGGGCAGGGTGAGGGTGCTTCGCCTGCAAACACCCTGCATCCGGGCGAAGGCCCTCACCCCGACCCTCCTGAGCACTTGTCGAAGGGCCCGGCGGGAGAGGGGGTCATCTCGCACCCGGTCGCGCCAGCCGAACCACCCTCGTCTCCCCTGCATTCCGCCTGCATCCAGCCGTCGCCGGCGACGATCGCCGGGCGGCGGCGCGTCGCGGAGGCGGCGCTGCGGCAATGGGCGCGCACGCTGCCGGGCTGAGGCGCCGCGTGCCAATTGCCAGCCAATCGGCTTTGCCCGATGATCGCGGCAAAAGCCGGGATCGCCGGCGGCGCAACAGGCGAGGAAACGCGATGCGTGGGATGATGATGGATCGGCCGCTGCTGATCTCGCAGCTGGTGGCGTATTCGGCGCGTTTTCACCGCGAGGCCGAGATCGTCTCGCGCACGATCGAAGGCGGCATCCACCGCTATCGCTACCCCGATCTCGAATCGCGTGCCAAGCGTCTCGCCAAGGCGCTGCAGCGTCACGGCGTCCGGCTCGGCGACCGCGTCGCCACGCTGGCGTGGAACGGCTATCGCCATCTCGAGCTCTATTTCGGCGTCTCGGGCATGGGGGCGGTCTGCCACACCATCAATCCCAGGCTCTTCCACGATCAGCTGCGCTATATCGTCAACCATGCCGAGGACCAGCTGCTCTTCCTCGACCTCACTTTCGTGCCTCTGGTCGAGAAGCTCGCCGCCGATTTCAAGCCGGTGCGCCACTACGTCATCATGACCGACCGCGCGCATATGCCGACGACGACGCTGCCCAACGTGCTGTGCTACGAGGAGCTGATCGCGGCCGAGGACGACGACTATGCCTGGCCGGAGTTCGACGAGAACACCGCCTCGTCGCTGTGCTACACCTCGGGCACCACCGGCAATCCCAAAGGCGCGCTCTTCTCGCACCGCTCGACCGTGCTGCACGCCTTCGAGGCCTGCCGCGCCGACGGCGTCGCCATCTCGATGCGCGAATCGCTCTGCCCGGTCGTGCCGATGTTCCACGCCAATGCCTGGGCGACGCCCTATGCCGCGGCGATGAGCGGGGCGAAGCTGGTCTTCCCCGGCGCCGCGCTCGACGGCAAGAGCCTCTTCGAGCTCTTCGAGGCCGAGCGGGTGACGTTGAGCTTCGGCGTGCCGACCGTGTGGCTCGCTTTGCTCAAATATCTCGAGGAGAGCAAATCGCGCCCGACGACGCTGAAGCGCACCTTGATCGGCGGCTCGGCCGTGCCGCTCGCCATGATCGAAGCCTTCGAGGAGCGCTACGGCATCGACGTCGTCCAGGGCTGGGGGATGACCGAGATGAGCCCGGTCGGCACCTGCACGACGCTGACGCCGAAGCTCGCCGCGCTGCCGGCCGCCGAGCGCTACCGCATCAAGGCCAAGCAGGGACGGGCGATCTATACCGTCGAGCTCAAGATCGTCGACGCGGAAGGGCGGGAGCAGCCGCAGGACGGCGTCGCCATGGGCGAGATCCTGGCGCGCGGGCCCTGGGTCATCGGCGGCTATTACAACGATGAGGCGGCGAGCGCGGCGGCCTTCGACGAGGCGGGCTGGCTGCGCACCGGCGACGTCGCGACGATCGATCCCGACGGCTACGTGCAGGTCGTCGACCGCCGCAAGGACGTCATCAAATCGGGCGGCGAATGGATCAGCTCGATCGATGTCGAGAACGCCGCGATCGGCCACAAGGCGATCGCCGAGGCGGCGGTGATCGGCCTGCCGCACCCGCGCTGGGGCGAGCGCCCGCTGCTCATCGTCGCGCTGCGCGAGGGCCAGACGGGCGACAAGGACGACATACTGCGCCATCTCGGCAAGCATCTCGCGAAATGGCAGCTCCCCGACGACGTCGTCTTCGTTCCCGAGATCCCCCACACGGCGACCGGCAAGATCCTCAAGACCAAGCTGCGCGAGATGTTCCGGGATCACAAGCTGGCGGCGGAGTGAGGATGTCCGGCCGCCTCAACCTAATCCCTCTCCCCTCGTGGGAGAGGGAGGGGCCCGCGAAGCGGGAGGGTGAGGGGGCCTTCCTTCTCCTCTCCCCTCGGGGAGAGGAGGGGACCCATCGCATTAGCGATGGGAAGGTGAGGGGGCGCATCCGCAGGCTCTTTGCATCAGGAAATCAGCGAGGAAGCGGCGAGTCCCCCTCACCCTCCCCATGCTGCGCATGGGTCCCCTCCCTCTCCCCGTTGGGGCGAGGGGATATCGAGGCGCCGTCAAATACGATTGCCCTCTCCCGCGAGGGGAGAGGGAGAACCCCATGACCCGCCTCGCCGGCAAGGTCGCCTTCATCACCGGCGCGGCGTCCGGGATCGGCCAAGCGATCGCGCGGCGTTTCGTCGCGGAAGGGGCCCGCGTCGCGCTCGCCGATATCGACGAGGCAGGCAGCGCGGCGCTCGCCGGCGAGCTCGGCGCCGCCGCGCTCTACCTGCGCCACGACGTCACCGAGGAGGCGGACTGGATCGCCAATCTGGCGCGCGCCGTCGCCGCGTTCGGCCGGCTCGACATCCTCGTCAACAATGCCGGCATCGGCCCGGCGGGCACGATCGAGAAGACCAGCCTCGAAGAGTGGCGCCGCGTCCATGCGGTCAATCTCGACGGCGTCTTCCTCGGCTGCAAGCACGGCATCGCGCCGCTGCGCGAAGCCGGCGGCGGCAGCATCGTCAACCTCTCCTCGGTCGCCGGGCTGCTGGGCACGCCGACCCTGGCGGCCTACGGCTCGAGCAAGGCGGCGGTGCGCCAGCTGACCAAATCGGTGGCGCTGCATTGCGCCGCGCGGCGCGACGCCATCCGCTGCAACTCGATCCATCCCGCCTTCGCGGCGACGCCGATGGTCGAGCGGATGATCGCCGAGTCGAAGGCGCCGGAGCGCACGCGCGCGGCGCTTGCCGAGCAGATCCCGCTCGGCCGGCTCGGCGAGGCGGATGAGGTCGCCGCACTCGCCCTCTACCTCGCCTCCGACGAGTCGCGCTTCGTTACCGGCGGCGAGTTCGTCATCGATGGCGGGCTCGCCGCGCGATGAGGGGGGCGCGATGAGGGGGGGCGCGATGAGGATGGCCGAAACCGGCACGGCGCCGGGCGCGACTCGGGCGGCGGGAAGGGGCGGGGTCGCGGATGGCGGGAACAGGAGTTGCCCAAAATAGAGGCAGAAATGTCGAAAGCGTGGTCAGGGATGATCGATGTTTGCGCGAATTGGCGAAGGATCGGCTGCTCTATATTGAAAGGCCGTCGATATTCACCTGAAACGAGTGCTGGCGATCACTCTGGCGGTATTTGTTGAATCGGCGTAGTACACGTATAGAATACTAGCGGGAACGGGCGAACAGCACCGCGGGCGAATCCGCTCCGTATAGCGACCCCGAAGGTGGTATGGTTAATGCGAGGCGCTGCCGAGGAACGGCAAGTGCCGCCGGCCTGGAATAGCGGCCACAGCCGGTCGTTAACAAGGGTAAGTTGTGAGGGTCATGGCGAGAGGTTGCCCATTGACGCCGAATACGTCAGCAGCATTGACAGGGAACGATGCTGAGCCGATTTGCCACAGGATTGACAAGATATTTTCCTATCTCTGTTCTGCGGCGGTATTCGGCGTTCCCTTGCGGCATTCTTAACAGGGATGCCGGATGCTTAAGCAAAAACTAACCAATCCATGAATAACCTTCTTCCCACGCCGCACGTATCGCAGAAGTCTCCGCTCTTTTCTCATTCGAGGTGCGAGATGCCTTCGGAAAACGGACTTTTCGGTCTCTATTCAAAGATTTACGAAAACCAGCGCGAAGTCGAGATGTCGGTGGACGGATATCTCGGCAAATGCGCCGACGATCCGGCGATGATGGCCGGCGCCGCCGATCGCCTGCTGCAGGCGATCGGCGAGCCGCAGATGGTCGATACCAGCCTTGATCAGCGTCTCGGCCGCATCTTCATGAACCGGACCATCAAGGTCTATCCCGCCTTCGCCGACTTCTTCGGCATGGAGGAGACGATCGAGCGGATCGTCGGCTTCTTCCGCCATGCCGCGCAAGGGCTGGAGGAACGCAAGCAGGTCCTCTATCTCCTCGGCCCGGTCGGTGGCGGCAAATCCTCGCTCGCCGAGCGTCTCAAGCTGCTGATGGAGAAATGCCCGGTCTACGTGCTGAAGGCTGGCAACGAGATCAGCCCGGTCTTCGAGAGTCCGCTCGGTCTGTTCGATGCGAACACGATGGGCGAGGCGCTGCAGAAGCGCTACGGCATCCCGCCGCGCCGCCTGCCCGGCGTCATGTCGCCGTGGGCGGCCAAGCGCCTCGCCGAATTCGGCGGCGACATCTCGAAATTCACCGTCGTGCGCCTGATGCCGTCGCGGCTGCGTCAGATCTGCATCGCGAAGACCGAGCCGGGCGACGACAACAACCAGGACATCTCGACGCTGGTCGGCAAGGTCGACATCCGCAAGCTGGAATTCTTCAGCCAGAACGATCCCGACGCCTATTCCTACTCGGGCGGGCTCAACCGGACGACGCAGGGCATCCTCGAGTTCGTCGAGATGTTCAAGGCGCCGATCAAGATGCTCCACCCGCTGCTGACGGCGACGCAGGAGAGCAATTATGGCGGCACCGAGAATATCGGCGGCATTCCCTATCAGGGCATCATCCTCGCCCACTCGAACGAGGCGGAGTGGCAGACCTTCAAGAACAACAAGAACAACGAGGCGTTCATCGACCGCGTCAGCGTCGTCAAGGTGCCGTACTGCCTGCGCGTCATCGAGGAGCGCAAGATCTACGAGAAGCTGCTCGAGACCAGCGAGCTGGCGGCATCGCCCTGCGCGCCGGGGACGCTCGAGATGCTCGCCCGCTTCAGCGTCCTCTCGCGCCTCAAACCGCACGAGAACTCCAACCTCTACTCGAAGATGCGCGCCTATGACGGCGACAGCCTGAAGGACACCGATCCGCGCACGAAATCGGTGCAGGAATATCGCGATGCCGCCGGCGTCGACGAGGGCATGGACGGCATCTCGACGCGCTTCGCCTTCAAGGTGCTGTCGAGCACGTTCAATTTCGACACCCTTGAGATCGCCGCCGGCGATCTGGCGCGAGCAGTTCCCCGAGGAGACCGAGAAGAAGTATCTCAACTTCATCAAGTCGGAGCTGGCGCCGCGCTATGCCGAGTTCATCGGCAACGAGATCCAGAAGGCCTATCTCGAATCCTACGGCGATTACGGGCAGAACCTGTTCGACCGCTACGTCGCCTATGCCGATGCGTGGATCGAGGACCAGGACTACAAGGATGCCGATACCGGCCAGCTGATGAATCGCGAGCTCTTGAACCAGGAGCTCTCGAAGATCGAGAAGCCGGCCGGCATCGCCAACCCCAAGGATTTCCGCAACGAGGTGGTGAAGTTCGCGTTGCGGGCCCGCGCCAACAATTCCGGGCGCAACCCGGCCTGGACCTCCTACGAGAAGCTGCGCGAGGTCATCGAGCGGCGCATGTTCAGCCAGGTCGAGGATCTCCTGCCGGTCATCAGCTTCGGCTCGAAGAAGGACAGCGAGACGGAGAAGAAGCACACCGAGTTTCTCACCCGCATGGTGTCGCGCGGCTATACCGAGCGCCAGGTGCGCCGGCTGGTCGAATGGTATATGAGGGTCAACAAGGCGGGGTAGCGTGCCGAGGCAGCAACGATGAATATCGTCGACCGTCGTCCCAACCCGAAGGGCAAGAGCCTCAGCAATCGCCAGCGTTTCATCGCGCGGGCCCGGGGCGAGCTGAAGGCGGCGGTGCAGGACGCCTTGCGCAAGCGCAAGGTCGCCGAGGTCGGCAGTAGCGAGAAGGTGGCGATCCCGAGCAAGGGGATCGGCGAGCCGTCCTTCCGCCATTCCCGCCGCACCGGCCGCAGCGAGTACATCGTCCCCGGCAACAAGGAATACGTCGTCGGCGACGAGATCCCGCGCCCCTCCGGCGGCAGCGGCGGCGGCGGCTCCGAGGGCAGCCCCGACGGCGAGGGCGAGGATTCCTTCGAGTTCACCCTGTCGAAGGAAGAGTTCCTCGACATGTTCTTCGAGGATCTCGAGCTCCCCGACCTGATCAAGAAGACGCTGAAGGAGACCAACGCGACCGATCTCCAGCGCGCCGGCTTCACCATCGCCGGCTCGCCCGCCAGCCTCAGCGTCCGGCGCACCATGCGCAACAGCATGGCGCGGCGGATTTCGCTGCGCCGGCCGAAGCCGGCCGAGCTCGAGGCGCTGGAGCGCGAGCTGGAGGAGAGCGAAGCCGCCGGCGACGAGGCTGCCGTCATGCGCCTCAAGGCCGAGATCGAGACGTTGCTCCGCCGCACCAAGCTGATCCCCTATATCGATCCCGTCGATGTCCGCTACAACCGCTTCGATCGCGTGCCGCGGCCGAACACACAGGCGGTGATGTTCTGCCTGATGGACGTCTCGGGCTCGATGACCGAGACGATGAAGGATCTCGCCAAGCGCTTGCGCTATCGCACCGTCGACATCGTCTTCATCCGCCATACCAGCACGGCCGAGGAGGTCGACGAGGAAACCTTCTTCTACAGTCGCGAGACCGGCGGCACCGTCGTCTCGACCGCGCTCGAGAAGATGCTGGCGGTGGCGCGCGAGCGCTATCCCCTCGACACCTGGAACATCTATGCCGCGCAGGCCTCGGACGGCGACAATTACGGCGCCGATAGCGGCCGTTGCGTCGAGCTGCTCGGCGGCGAGGTGCTACCGCTCTGCCAATACTTCGCCTATATCGAAGTCGGCGAAGGCATCGACAGCATCACCACGCGCGAAAGCGATCTGTGGAGCTCGTACAGCCAGGTGCTGCCGGCGCACAGCCATTTCGCCATGAAGCGCGTCGGCGATCGCACTCAGATCTTTTCGGTGTTCCATGAGCTTTTCGCCAAAGAACGAGCC
>WNFM01253070.1_pt6 | contig 10510 bp, 12 predicted proteins | sample 5400271 | NCBI WGS metagenome assembly WNFM01 (sample SAMN13153352, study PRJNA577476) | soil metagenome | isolation source: 60 cm saprolite on Douglas fir-dominated hillslope | place: USA:California | collected 2013-09-17 | reverse complement strand
GATCTGCGTATTACGGGCATGGGGCTGACGACCGTGCGGTATTTCCGAGACAAGCTGGCGATGCGCGCGCGGGCGAAGGAAGCGGGCGTCAATGTGCCCGAATTTGTGCACGTGCTGAACCACGACGAATTGCGCGAATTTATGGCTCGCGTGCCGGCGCCTTGGCTGCTGAAACCGCGCTCGCAAGCTTCCGGCATCGGCATGAAGAAGCTCCATCAGCCGGACGAATTGTGGCCGCTGCTCGATCGCCTAGGCGACAACCAGTCGCACTATTTACTGGAGCAATTTGTGCCGGGCAGCGTGTTTCACGTGGACAGCGTAGTGAATGAGAAGCAGGTACTGTTCGGTGACGCTCACGCGTATGGAGCGCCGCCACTGGATGTTTCGCATGCGGGCGGGGTGTTCACCACGCGAACACTGGAGCGTGATTCAGAAGATGCCAAGGCTCTGAGGGTAATCAACCAACGGTTGATTGATGCACTCGGTTTGTTTGAAGGCGCACGCCGATGGCCGGATTTATTTTATTGAGATTGCTTCGCGGGGTGGCGGCGCTCATATCTCCGACGTTGTCGAGGCTGCGAGCGGAGTGAATTTGTGGCGTGAGGGGGCCAAGCTGGAAGTGGGCGCGGGGAAAGCGCCGTACTCGCTGCCCGCGACGCGGCAGGATTATGCGGGAGGGATCGTGTCGCTGGCACGGCAAGAAGAGCCGGACACTTCGGCGTATAACGATCCGGAAATTGTGTATCGCGTGAAGAAATATCATCACGCGGGATTTGTGGTGAGGTCGGCGGATCCGGCGCGGGTGAAAGAGTTGCTCGAGAATTACACGCGGCGATTCGTGACGGATTTTCTGGCGACCCAGCCGGTGCCGGACAAGCCTTCGAGTTAGAGTGCTTGCCCTCCGACCAGTAACAGGACTGCCCTTCAGGGTAGTTACTTTCACGCACGGCAAACTGATACGGTAATTGCGGCACTCCACGCAGGAGACTAAAGTCTCTAATCACCCCGACCGAATTTAGCAAGGGGTGGCCTGTCCCTTGGGAGGATTCATGTGGGGGAATGACAAGAAGCCGGGAACGCCACAAGTAGCGCCACCGGAGACGAAAAATTTTGTATCAAATCAGAATCAGCCGCCGAAGTCAGCTCCGGCGACTTGGGAGGGAACTACAACAATGAGTACAAGTCCATTGGGCGCGACCGGCGACCGTGCAACAGCGCGGCTCGGTTCAAGCCTGCACGTGAAGGGCGAAATTACCGGGAGCGAAGATCTGCTGATCGACGGCTCGGTGGAAGGGTTAATCCAGCTGGATGAGCGCAAGCTTACCGTGGGAGCGACCGCCAAGCTTACCGCCGACATCATTGCCCGCGAGGTAGTGGTGTACGGCACCGTGAAGGGCAACCTTCGCGCGAAGGACCGGATCGAGATCAAGAAAGACGGTTCGGTGAATGGCGACCTGACGACCGCGCGCATCATGATTGAGGATGGCGCGTACTTCAAGGGCTCGATCGAAATCGATAAGAGCGCCGAGAAGGAAACCAGTAGCGCATTCGCCAAGTCGTCCAGCGCGGCGCCTGCGACCGCGGGACCCAAGAGCATCTAAGTTTTTTTGCGGTTCGAACCACGGTGGCGCGGATTTACTTCCGCGCCGCTGGCGGGACCACGGGAGCGGTACCGCCGCCACCCCCTTCTCCTGATTTTGTACTCAACCTTTCCACTTCTTCCGCGACCATCAGCCAAGGTACAACCAGTTCCGGAGTTCCGGTCAGCATTCAGCCGCTTTGGCTTGCACGGAAAATTCCTCACCATCGATGAAAATGGCCAGCGCATTTTTGCGCTTACCGCGTCGGGGCTCACAGTTGTGACGCTAGCGCACGTGCCGCTTGGTATTGGCACGGTTGTTCCGGCGGACGGTCCAGCTGCCGGAGGGACCACCGTTACCATTCGCGGCAGTGGTTTCCAGAGTGATGTGACACTTACCATCGGCGGCAAATCGGTTGCGGCGACATTTGTCGATATGAATACGCTGAAAATTGTCCCCCCCCACTCTTCCAGTCGGTGCGCAGCGTATCGTTGTCACCAACTCCGACGGCGAATCGGTCTCCTGGGACGCGGCCCTTATCGCTAATTGAACGTCTCTTCGCCCTCCAACTCAGCCATATAGTCATTCTAACTTTTCGCTGGCGCTATTCATCCAAACCAAAGTAGATAATAAGGGTGGAAATAATCCTTCGAGCGAGGCCCGATCAATGGAAACGAAGAAGCTCGGCGACTCCGATTTGCAATTAACGAGGGTAGGTTATGGCGCATGGGCCATCGGCGGCGGCGGATGGGAATTTTCCTGGGGCAATCAGGACGACGCGGATTCCGTAGCGGCGATTTTACGCTCGTTGGAATTGGGGGTGAATTGGATTGATACCGCCGCGGTATATGGTACCGGCCACTCAGAAGAAATCGTCGCGCAAGCACTGAAACAGTGGGCGGGCAAGCGCCCTTACGTTTTCACAAAATGCGTTTTACGCTGGGACGAAACCCGAAAAGTTTACATGGACCATTCGGCTGCATCGATTCGCAAAGAGTGTGAAGACAGCCTGCGCCGCCTGCAAACCGACGTCATCGACCTATATCAAATGCACTGGCCGCCAAAAGACAATGGCCCCGAACTCGAGGAAGCCTGGCGTGCGATGAGCGAACTGAAAAGCGAAGGGAAAGTGCGCTGGATCGGCGTGTCGAATTTCGAGCCTTCGCAGATGGAGCGCGCCGCAAAAATTGCAGCCGTCACTTCGAACCAGCCGCCCTACAACATCATCCGCCGAAAAATCGAAGACCAGAATTTGCCGTACTGCCTGAAGCACAATATCGGTGTAATCAGCTACGCGCCGATGGCCTCAGGCTTGCTCACCGGAGCGATGACCCGCGAACGAGCGGCCTCTTTGTCCCCGGACGACTTCCGCAGCCGCAATCCGGAATTCAAGGAACCCCGTCTTTCCAAAAATATCGAGCTGGTTGAGCGCTTGCGAAAAGTTGGCGCGCGGCACGGGCGCGGCCCCGGCGAGGTCGCCATCGCCTGGGTACTGCGCCATCCCGCGATCACCGGGGCAATTGTTGGCGCGCGCAACGCTAAACAAGCCGAAGGCGTGATGCGCGCCGGCGAGCTGAAATTGACAGCGGAAGAAATCGCGGAAATCGAAGGCGCAGCCGCCGTGGCCACCGCACGCTAGAGATTTCCAAGGAGACAAAAATGGATTTGGGCTTGAAGGGCAAATTGGCGATAGTGTCGGGCTCGACTGCGGGGATAGGATTGGCGATCGCCAGAACTCTTGCGTCGGAAGGCGCCAGAATTGTCATCAACGGAAGAACTGAAAAACGAGTGGCGGCGGCCGCGGAAAACATTCGCACGGACTTCCGCGGGGCGGAGGTGCAAGGCATCGTGGCGGATTTGGGGACCGCTAAAGGCATCGAAGATTTCATTGCCCAGGCGCCCGCTGCCGACATTCTCGTCAACAATCTTGGGATCTTCGAGCCGAAGCCTTTTCTTGAAATCAGCGACGCCGACTGGCTGCGCTTTTACGAAGTCAACGTACTCAGCGGAGTTCGTTTGACCCGGCATTATCTTCCCGGGATGCTCCGCAAAAATTGGGGCCGCGTGATTTTCATTTCCAGCGAGTCCGGCCAGCAGACTCCCGCCGAGATGGTTCACTACGGAATGACCAAGACCGCGCAAATTGCGGTGGCGCGCGGAGTGGCCGAATCCGTTCCAGGCACTGGCATCACCGTGAATTCAGTTCTGGTTGGACCGACCGCTTCCGAAGGCGTCGGTGATTTTGTTCAATCCATGGCTCTGCAACAGGCGATCTCAAAGGAACAAGTCGAAAAGGAGTTTTTCGAAAAAATCCGTCCCGCCTCGCTATTGAAGCGATTCGAGACCACCGAAGAGGTCGCTGCCGTGGTGGCGTTTGTCGCCAGCGCTCAAGCCGCGACCATCAATGGAGCCGCAGTTCGCGCCGAAGGCGGCGTGATCCGCAGCATCTTGTAATGGACGAATTTATACTCGCTGATAATCCGCTCGCCAATTCTGCACCATCTGCTTGATGGCCTTGCGGTCGTTCACTTTTCCGTCCAGCACCTTGCGCGCCAGCGCCGGTAGCTCCCCATCACTGGCGAAACGCAGCGAAACCAGTTGACTGATCGTAAATTCACCGATGCGCGGCTTCAAATCCTCGGCCAACAGCCTCTCGTAACGCATCCGCTCTTCCAACCGGATCACCCGGTCCTGCACTCCCAGTGCAAAAATCCGCGCCAGGAATGCCATCGTCAGAAATGCCGCTGCGAGTAGTACACCGAACACCCCGTGGAATATCGCCATCGGCGTATCCATCGGGGTTTTGAATACCATGTAAATGTGCCCTACCAGATTGATGATCAGCACCGGCGCTAGAAAGAAATGAAAGGCAGGGACGAATTTTGCATGATTGGAAAAATTCTGTTCGCTCATCGAATCTCCTCTTGGAACGAATAGACCGGTTGAATATCGACCGGGATATCGGTCACTTGCGCGAACGCGTTCCTCAGATGATCCGGCAACACTGCATATTTAGCAAACCACGCCGCAGTTCGCGCGCGATCGCCGGTCGCTTCCTGCTCCAGCAGCTCTTTTGCCAGTGCCGCGAACGTGCCAGGCATTTTTTCCAGCACCACAGCGTAGCGGCCGGTTGCGGCATCTCGCGTCACCGCTCCTTTTTCCATCAGGTAGTTGAACTCCATCATTTCGCCGCGGCCATGCGGTTCCGCGATGCCAAACCGAATGGTGCGGAAATTTCCGGCGACCTCCGAAATGTAGTCCTCATCCAGCTGTTCTTTCGGAATCGCTCCGTGATCTGCCAGCCACTTCAGGCAAACCATTCCCACCACGTCGGCCTTGGATTCCTCGAGAGCTGAGAAGTCTCCGCCAATCGCTTCGCGAATCTCTTTTTTGCCGGAAGGTGTCCGAGAATAGTTCGGCCCAAGCTCGTGTGAGATTTCGTGTGCCAAGGTGGCCGCAAGATAGCCATCACCACTCGCGCGAACCGCTTGGTCTTCGCGGAATAGCCGCTTGGCGATCGGCAGAATCACCACATTCACCCGCGCATCCATGAAGTTTTTGAAGAAAATCTTCTTGCTGCCTTTTGCTTCATGCACTCGCGCATCGTTCGGCAGATTGTCCGCCACCGCCTGGTAGCCGTGCCGCAAGTCGCCGGTTCGAAACGGCGCGTCCATCACTTCCATCGGAGTCACGTGGCCCTGCTTTGAAGGTAAATCTTCCGCCGCCAGCGGCAAGGACTTCTGCAATTCCGGAACATACTTTTGGAAGACCGCGAGCTTCTTGCTCTCCGCATCGTTTCGAATCAACACCGCCGCGCCGTAAGATGTCCGGACGCCAAGCAGGTTGTCGAGATAGGTTTCATAAGGCGCCAAAATCAGATCGAATTTCGGGTCTCTTAAATCCAGCCAGACCAGGTCGCTCGCATAATAATCGTCATTCAACAGCGCGTCGGCTCGCATTCGCAGGAATTGCCCAAATGCCGGATCGTCGCTAAGCTTCGCGGCTTCCCGCAGATCTTCCGCGGCAGGCGTGAGAAACTCCGCAAAGCGGACGTGATATGGCTCAGCCTCCAGCTTGTTGCCCTCGCGACGTAAAATCGAATCTTCGTTGTAAATGGCGTTTTTCCGTTCAGGGTGTCCCGCGACGTATTTCTCAACTTCAACCACCGATAGTCCCGCCGGATAAAGTCCTCGCCCCGGCGGCGCCGGATCTTTTCCCACGAACGGATGAAGTTCATCGATCAGATCGTACCGGCTTCCGTTGGCCTTCAAGAATTGCAGAACTTTTTTGTCGAGCGGATCCTGACTTCTTTCCAGCTGTGTGTAGAGCTTCAGTCCCTCCGGATCGCTCTGCCGCCAGTAGATCCGCTCGATGTTGTTCGACGCGTCTACCAACTTTTCCACCAGCTTTTGCTCGCGTTCGCCCAGCCCGGTGCGATCAAACGGCATTTCGAATGGCCTGAGTCGCGCCATCCGCGCGTCGAGATCCGGCGCCACTCCCAACGAAGCCGCAATGCTCGTGCCGGCGCTGCCGCCTTCCGGCGAATTGGCTTTATTTGTAGCCTGAAGACTCAGCAGGAAAGGGGATACCGCCAGGGTCGCAACTAAGATTGCCAGGGAAACCAATCGTCGAAGAATCATGCCGCCCAAAATTGTAGCAAACGAACGCTGATAATCACGAAAACTGGGCGATTGTGTTCCTATTTGAAAAAACCAATGCCGATCGCCGAAACTTTCTGCTGGCTCCCGCATCAAATTGACAGGTCAACGGTGAGCACAATGACAAAGGCATTCTGGGCAGGAAAATTAATTGCGGAAAGCGACGGCTGCGTCGTGGTGGAAGGAAACCAGTATTTTCCCGCCACCGCCGTAAAGAAAGAGTTTTTGAAATCGAGCGCGCACACTTCGTTGTGCCCATGGAAAGGCACCGCGCACTACTATCACCTTGAGGTCGACGGAATGCGCAACGACAACGCCGCGTGGTTTTACCCCGAACCCAAGCCTGCGGCCCAGGAAATCTCCGGCCGCATTGCATTCTGGAAGGGCGTTCGCGTCGAAGTGTGATTAGCCGCGTTGCGGCGCTACGTGCCGAGAAGGTTCCCATGAATCCGCTGGTATCCGTATTCGTCCGCCCACAGCGCCAACGGAATCGCCGCCAAATCATCCACCGCCGGAATCGCATTGCCGTCCTTGGTCAGATCCACCGTTCGAATGCAGTGCCGGCAGGTGTCGCAAGCTTCCACACGAATCTGGGGGAATTTCTCCGCCACGAACACTGGCAAGGATGCCTCGCGCGATTCGCCGCAATGCGCGCAGTAAATTCTGCGAAATTCCCATTCCGTTCCGCAAAACGAGCACAACAGAAACCGCTTGCCGCCGTCGCCTTCAATCCGCAAAACTCCCACCACCGGCCGGGCTTCGCATTTTGGACACAAATTTCCAGCCGTCAGACCGGCCGGAACATTTTGTCGCGCAGCAAGCAACTCCGCGTATGGCCCAACCAATATTCTCGCCAGCAACTCTTCCCGCGAATCCTCCGGCGCTTCATCAGTCCCGCCGCGCGTCACATATTTCTGCAACGAAGCCGCCCAGCGCTCTCGTGATCCTCGCAGAAACTCCTTGATATATTCCGCCAAAGGACCCGGCGAATCCGCCAGCAACTCTTCGAGTGTGGCCTTCACGAATGGCAGCTCCACATCGACATCGATTCGCTCACGGAAAGATTCAGCTCCAAACAGGTTCGCCTCACGCGGCAACACGAGCTGCAAATCCTTCGTCAAACGCAGCTGCGCCGCGCAGATTCGCCCGTAAAATGTCAGGATTTCCGGCGCGAACGGATAAATTGTCTTTAGATATTCCGCTCGTTGGATGCGCGCGTTGTAGCTTGCCTCGGGGCTCAGTGTCATTTCCGCGGCGTGGACTCGCGGCTCATAATCTCTTTATACCAACTGGGGTGAAATCGCTTGGCGAACGCCAGCGAAACATCGCCGCGAATCACCGAGCCAAACGCGCCACGCTCCGCGAACACACTCATGTAAATATGAATCAGAAAATTGGCAATGGTCACCAGCGCCGCGACCGGATGCAAAAACACCGAGATGTATCGCGCCCAGCGGAAACTCCACGGAATTTGTTCCGGGAACCACAGCACCAGTCCGGTCAGCAGCAAAACAATCGCCGCGTAGAAAAAACTCCAGAACAGCGTTTTTTGCCCCGCATTGTAGCGCCCCGCCGGCGGCATCCTGTCGTCTTGATTTTGAATGTAGAATCCCAGCGATTTCCACCACCGCGCGTCGTCATCCGTGCTCTTCATCTGCGGCGCCCAATATCCGTACATCCGCGCCACCGCGTAAAAGAAAAACAGTCCCGCCCACGGGTGCAGCGTGCGCGAAATCTGTCCGCCGCCCAGCAATCCCGCAATCCAGAAGCACCACGGCGACCAGAACGCCAATCCAGTCAGCAATAAATAAATGTATGAGCCCGCCGCAATCCAGTGATTCAAGCGTTCAACGAATGGATAGCGCAGCACCCGACCGTAAGGCAGCAATTGATCCGCACGTTCGCTCACCGCTGGCCTCCTTCGTCATCGGCTTCGTCATGCGCTTTCGGCCCATATCGCAGATAGTGCACGAACAATCCAATCACACCACCCACCATCGCCAGATTGCCAAGCCACTTAAGCGGGCCCTTCCACAATTTCACGAACAGCGGGACCGTCGGATTTTTCGGCAGCCCGCCGTAAATCTCGGGCTGCGTCGCGTCGTGCAGCACGTAAATCACTCCGGTGCCGCCCACTCCCGCCGGATCGTATACACCCGCATTCGGAAAATTGAAGTGTTCGCGCAACTGTTTTGCCCGCTGCTCCGCCAGCTCCTTCATGTCGTCCTTGCTGCCAAAGTGCAGGCAGCCCGTCGGGCACGATTTTATGCAAGCCGGCTCCAGCCCTTCGCTCACCCGGTCCGTGCACAGCGTGCACTTATAAACCCGCTTCGTCTCGGTATTAAATTTCGGAATGTTAAATGGACATCCGGTAATGCAATAGCCGCACCCGATACACTTATCCTGCTGAAAATCCACAATGCCATTTGTATATTGAATGATCGCGCCATCCGATGGACACGCTTCCAGGCAGCCCGGCTCCGCGCAGTGCATGCACTGATTTTTCCGCATCAGCCACATCAACGAGCCATCTTCCTTTTCGTGCTCGTTGAATAGAATAAGGTTCCAGTAATTCCACCGCGTCTCCGGCATGGTCTGATACGTATTGCCGAATTCCGTCGCCGAAAATGGCATGTCGTTCCACTCGACGCACGCGACCTCGCACGCCTTGCAGCCAATGCAGGTCGTGGTGTCAATGAGTTTCGCAACCTTGAATTCCCGCTGCGTATCCTCGCCGGGAATGCTTCCAGCGTGGCCACTGATCTTTTGTACGCGTAGTGTCGCCTGGCTCATCCTTTTACCTTTTGGCGGCTCACCGCCGCCGTCCTGCTAAACCCGTTCCAGCTTCACAAGGAATCCCTTGAACTCCGGCGTGTACGCGTTCGGGTCGATCACCGCAGGCGACAGGGAATTGGCCAAAGTTTTCGCGGTCTTGTTCTCGTCTTCGGCAATCCCGCGGTACCCCCAGTGAATCGGCAACCCGATCTGAAAAACTTTTTTCCCGTCAATGATCATTGGCTTGATGCGCTTGGTGACCATGGCCTTCGCAATGTACTCGCCGCGCGCGCTGGAAACTTTCACTTTTTCCCCGCCGTGCAGCCCCATGTTATCGGCAAGCTCCGCCGGAATTTCCACGAATGGCTCCGGCACCAGCTGCACGTTCATCGGATTATTTTTGGTCCAGTAGTGGTAATGCTCGGTCAACCGGTATGTGGTGCACACAATGTTGTAGCCCGTTTCAGGGCTGCCGTACTTGTCTTCCGGTGACTTGAATACCTTCGCCACCGGATTGTGGGTCTGCTTCGGATGAATCAGGTTGCCAATCGGACTTTCCACCGGCTCATAAAATGTCGGGAACGGTCCATCCGCAAGCGCCCCCAGCGGCGCGAACAATCTTCCCACGCCTTCCGGATTCATGATGAACGGGCCCATGTGATCCGCAGGTTTCGAATCGGCCTTGAAGTCCGGCACATCGTTGCCGACCCACTTCTGCGTGGCCTCGCTCCACCAAACCTGCCGCCGCGAAGCATCCCACGGCTTGCCGTCCAGGTCGCACGACGCGCGGTTGTACAGCACCCGCCGGTTTGCCGGCCATGACCAAGCCCAATTCTGGTGCACGCCCATGCCCGACGGATCGCTCGGATCACGCCGCGCCGTCAGGTTTCCTGCTTCGCTGTAAGACCCGCAATAAATCCAGTTCCCGCACGCCGTCGTTCCGTCGTCCTTCAGCCACGCAAATCCCGGCAACTGATTCCCCGCCTTCAACTGCACTTTCGTCGCCGGATCTTCCGCGTCCACAAACGTCTTGCCGTTAATTTCCTTCAGCACTTCCGCGAGCGATGGACTCTGCGGATTGGTATATCCCCACGTTAGCTTCATGATGGGATCGGGAAATTTCCCGCCATCTTTTTTATATAAATCGCGGACCTTCAGAAAAATTCGTGCCACCACGTCCTGATCCAGCATGCACGTTCCCGGCACCGGCAGCGCAGCATTCTTCCATTGCAGCCATCTCGCCGAATTGGTGAATGTGCCGTCCTTCTCCGCGAATCCCGCGCACGGCAACCGGTAAACCGTGGTCTGAATAGTTTTCTGTTCATCGGCGGTGATTCCCGGCGACATCCAGAACTCGCTGGTCTCGTCAGGATAAATTTCCCCAACCACCAGGAAATCCGCTTTCTTCAACGCGTCAATATTTTTCTTGGTGTCCGGCCCGATCGCCACGCCGTTCATGCCGAACGCAAAAATCCCTTTCACCACGCCATTGAGCAT
>WNFM01034099.1_pt2 | contig 10511 bp, 11 predicted proteins | sample 5400271 | NCBI WGS metagenome assembly WNFM01 (sample SAMN13153352, study PRJNA577476) | soil metagenome | isolation source: 60 cm saprolite on Douglas fir-dominated hillslope | place: USA:California | collected 2013-09-17 | reverse complement strand
CATATGGAGGAGCCAGGTACATTGATGACTTTCAGTTTGAAGGAGTCAAAAGCGCTGATAGTTGTATTTCTATTCCTACTTATATTCCTGAACCGGCAGCAGAAAATTTTTCTGCGTTTATCTCCGGCAATGAATTGATAATTCAAAATGTTTCTGAAAGCAGAGGGCAAACTGCCGAAATTTATTCTGTCAACGGCAAGAAAATTTATTCCGCCCCGCTAGCCGGCCGGGAAAGCAGGGTTAACATTTCTAATTGGAGCCCCGGAATTTATTTTGTGAGAGTGAAAACATCTGATTCTTCTTCCACAAGGAAAGTTGCTGTTTTGCATTAAACCCTGTCCTTTGTCCCTTTTTGGTATTTCCCGAATGATTGTATATTTGCGCCCCCCGAAGGGGTTATACGTTATAAGTTATTAGTTATATGACGTATAATGTGTAACATATAACTTATAACTATCAAGATGTCACGTATTTGCGAACTCACCGGAAAAAAGCCCACTGTTGGTCATAAGGTATCTTTCTCTAACCGGAAGACAAAAAGGCGTTTTTATCCTAATTTACATATAAAAAGGTTCTATGTTCCCGAAATGGGCGGATGGATTACCCTTAAAGTTTCTGCTGCTGCCCTAAGAACCATTAATAAAAAAGGCATCAGCGCCTGCCTTAAAGAAGTTCAGGAAAAGGGAAGAATCTGATTGAGTGGGAAGTTCGGAGTGGGGAGACTTTTTTAATATCCACAAATTTATACAGGCATAGACCACGCACTGCGTGGTCTTTTTTATTTTCTAAAAGCCGCCATCGAGTTGCGACAATCCGCAACATAGTTGTGGGTAATTTTTATATTTGTTTGAAAATGGATAATTCCTAATATTGGGAGTTGAGGATAATAGATGTTATCCGCAACTGCTTTCCGCTCCGAACAAACGGCAGTGCTAATTTGAAATTGATTGCAAGATGATTGAAAAAGTAACAAATAATAAATTCAATACTGAGAAAAGGAGAAACTTGACTATTACAGAACTCTTTTTAACAAAACACACGATTTACCATCTGAACAGTTTGAAGAACTCACGAATAGCATTAAAACATTTTTCAACCTGAAATCAGTTGGTTTTACCGACAATCCACCAACAAGATTAATTCGCATTTCAAACAACAATCGTATTCTGGAGGGTAAAGAACTAAGTTACTTAACTGACATTTCTCAAATACTTGCTCCACCTATCAAGTACTGCAATTTTGGAAGATGCAATGTTCCGGGACAGCAAGTGCTTTATTGTTCAACAACAGAAGCGGGAGCATATTGGGAAACACGACCGAAAAACGGAGATGTTATTACTCTCTCTCAATTCGAATTGAAAGAAGGTGCAAAAGTGAATTGCAATGTTGTTGACCATCAAAATAAGGTGAACCAAAACGGAACGCACCCGCTGCAAATTGTCGGTGCAATGCTTTCGGAATTTTTAATTGATGCTTTTAGTTTAGAGGTTTCAAGAGACCGTCCAAAAGATTATTTATTTAGTTCGTTACTGGCTTCTGAACAATTATTTTATCGTGTTGCTACCGACAACAATATCCAAGCAATGATTTATCCAAGCGTTCAGAAAAAGAAATTCGGGACAAATTTTGCAATTAAAAACGAGTTGATTTTTGAAAAATATAATCTTATTGGAGTTGAGACAAGGTTTATATTAGATGAGTTTGAGAATATCAACCCTCAAACAGAGGAGTTAATTACCGATAATTTAATTAGCTCTTTTGCTACAGAAACATTTGATTTTGTCAATGGTAAAATACTTTACAATGAGGACGCTAAGCACCTCTTTAAACTTTCAAGGAGACTTCAGACAGGCGCAGGAAAACAATTCAGGTATGATAATCCTGGAAATGTAAAAAATTTGACTTTTAATGTATCTGCAAATAGAGCAGCACAATGGCCAGAATCATTCAAATCAAATTAATTAGATATAGAACAAGTAACTCAGAGTAGCAGTATGCGGATAACATTAAGATTAAAGAAATAAAAAAAAGAAGGGCTTTGATAGGTAAACAAAGAGTTGAGCTTCTAATGAACAGTGTAGGTAAACGAACAGTTGTGCTTCTAAACCCTTCTTTTTTTTACTTCTTTAATCCCTTCTTCGTTATGCGTCATGCTTGGGGACACTGCTAACTTTGAACTAACTGTAAGAAACTGACGAACTAAAAACAAACGGGAATGCTGAAAACCGATTAGAGTAAGCACAACTAAATTTTATATGAACATACAAGAACAAATCAAAAAATATATTACTAACCAACCTGAACCAAAACGCAGCGACATGCAAGCGTTGCACCGCATCATTCTGCAAGTAATGCCAGCATGTAAATTATGGTTCTTGGATGGTAAAAACAGTGAAAATAAAACCGTTTCTAATCCTAATATAGGATATGGATTTCACACCATAAAATATGCTGATGGAAAAATCAGAGAGTTTTATCAAATTGGTATCAGTGCAAACACAACCGGAATCTCTGTCTATATCCTTGGTATTAAAGATAAGAAATACTTAGCCCGGACATATGGAAAAAAACTCGGCAAGGCGAGTGTGAGCGGATATTGCATTAAGTTCAAAACGCTGAAAGGTATAAACATTGATATACTTGAAGCGGCAATACGATATGGGGTTGAGGCTACGAACTAACTACGAACTTCAAACAGTTGTGCCTTGAACGAGCAGTAGCACGAACGCATAACATAAGATTAAAGAATTTTTTTTAAAAAGGGTTTTGTTCGGTTAACAAACAGTAGTGGTTTCTATTTACATTTGTGGTTAATGAAAGTGAGTGCAAGTAATCCCTTCTTCGTTGTGTGCAATGCTAACCGCTCCGATTAAACTTTACACCTAAACGATATGGACGAGCAATGAAAATAGTAACATTATTTCTTCTGACATTTTTGTTCTGCACTGCAAATGCTCAAACGTGGCAATGGGTAAAAAACCCGCGAGGTATCGGCTATGAAAGCGGAGAAGGAATTGTAACAGACAAATTCGGAAACTCTTATGTTCGCGGACATTTTGATTATGATTCTATTCAATTTGGTAATAACATAACGCTTTATAATCCCAATGCTTGGTTGTATCCACAAGCTTTCTTTCTTGCGAAGTATGATGCTGCAGGAAACATAGTATGGGCAAATAAAATTGATGGTCACATAGATGCTGCTTATCACCCTAATGGAATCTGTATAGATAATTATCAAAATATTTATATAGTTAGTGACTTTGATAGCACTTTAACTATTAACACCACCATTCTTACTACAACTTCCTATAATGATTCTTGTTTCGATAATTTGACATGGACTTGGTATCCCTGTATAAAATATTACAATGCAACTTTTATTGCAAAGTATAATTCCAATGGCGGTTTAATTTGGGCAAAAAAAATCTGCGAAACCAAAACAGGCAAAACATTCTTCTATTCAAAATCTATTACAGCAGATACTTCCGGTAACTGTTATATAACGGGGTCATTCGCTGATACACTTTATTTTAATAATGGCTCTTCAATAATTTCTAATAATCAAAACTTAAAGAATATTTTTATTGCAAAAACTGATAGCAGCGGAAACACCATATGGGCAAAAAAAGCAAGTGGGAATAGTGCACACGGAAATTATTCAACTGATATCAAAATGAATGATTCAGCTAATGTTTTCATAATTGGAAGTTATTCGGATACAGCAATATTCGATTCCTATGTCTTGAATGGAACAGGAATGTTTGTTGCCAAATATGACACTACCGGAAACTGCATTTGGGCAAAAAAGATGGGTAACGTAGGTGAACCCCATAAAATTGATATTGATAAATTTGATAATTATTTTATTACAGGAAAGTTTAGAGCCCAGGCAGATTTTGATACTATCTCATTAACCGCTTCAGGTACAGAAGATATGTTTATTACAAAATATGCTCCGTCCGGAAATGCTCTTTGGGCTAAACAGGCCGGTGGCAACCATGTTAATGATTATAATGAAGGTAACGGAGTAGCTGTTGATAGTTTGGGTAATTGTTATATCACAGGGGACGTACGCGATACCGTTCACTTTGATTCTTTAACTCTTATTTGCAACAATATTGATATTTTCGTTGCAAAATATAATGCTTCAGGGAATCTTATTTGGGTTAAAAGAGCAGGAAACGTGGGCACTCGTATTGACCTGGGAAACAGCATTGCTGTAGATGATTCCGGCTCTGTATATATTACAGGAGGGTTTGAAACGAACGCTCTTTTTGACTCTATTGCTCTTACGAGCGGAGGTGGTTGGGATGCGTTTATTGCCAAACTTTCTGATAACACTGTTGGAATAACAGAATTGGTACGAACAAAAAATTCTTCAATTGTTTTTCCCAATCCTTTTTCTCAGCATGCGACCTTTTACTCCACCTATGTTTTTTATAATGCAACACTAACTATTGAAAATATTCTCGGGCAACCCATTAAACAAATAAAAAATATTTCAGGGCAGACAATAATATTACAACGTGACAACTTGTCCAGTGGACTTTATTTCGTTCGACTAACAGAAGACAATAACGTAGTAGTAACAAACAAAATAATAATTACGGACTGACTACGAAGGATGAGAAGCACATGCCCATAACAAAGGATTAAAAGAAATCTGTTACGTCTCCTATATCCCAACTCCCTACTTATTTAAGAATCCCTCTTTGGTTAAGCGCTTTATGAAAGCGTCTTGCATTAACCTGGTGCTGTGCATATGTAGAAGCAAAAACATGATATCCTGAAAAATCATCGCGCGCGCAGAAGTACAGGTAGTTGTGTGGAAAGCGGTTAAGCACTGCATCAATGGATATAATAGAAGGAATGCAAATCGGCCCTGGAGGTAGCCCTGCGTATTTGTAGGTGTTGTAAGGAGAATCAATTTTTTTGTATTCGCTCAGAACACGCTTAATAGAAAAATCTCCGAGTGCATACACCAGCGTAGGGTCTGCCTGGAGGTTCAATTTTTTTTTCAGGCGGTTCAGGTACACGCCGGCAATAACAGGTTTCTCATCATCGCGCTGCGTTTCCTGCTCTATGATAGATGCAAGAACCGTTACCTGTGCAGGTTGAAGGCCAAGCTGCAATGCTTTTTGTTTCCGCTCTGCATTCCAGAATTTATCATGCTCTGTTTTCATCCGCCTCACAAATTGCCTGCCCGAAGTATTCCAGAAAAACTGGTACGTGTTGGGAATAAAAAGCGTGAGAACTGTGTTGGAGTCCACATCAAGAGGGGAGAGAAATTTTTCATCGCGCATTAAATACAGCAGGGAATCTTTTGCCGGTTCAATCTGTTCGCTGATGCGCTCTGCAAATTGTTCCCTGGTCCTTATGCTGTTAAACACAAGGTTCACCGGTAATTGCTTTCCCGACCGAAGCATTTTTAACAGCTCAAGATTATTCATGCCGCTGTAAATTTTATACCTCCCGGGATAAACATGCTCCTGGTATTTCATAAGCTGCGATGCCATGCGGAATAAAAACTTGTTGTTAAATAGTACAGATGTATCCAGTGAAGCAAAAACATTTTCAATCGTTGAGCCGGTAGCAATAAAAATATATGGGCGTTCCCGCTTAACAGGAGTAATGTTGGGATTCAAAAAAATAAAATACAGCGCCAGCGCTGCGGCTGCGAGAAGAAGCACAACAGAAAGAAAAAATATTTTAAGAAACTTTTTCACGGAAAACTTTGGAGTAATAAAGACAGAATTGTTTCAGCTCGCATTCCGGGCATTTCGGGTTCCTTGCAGTGCACACATAGCGCCCATGCAGTATAAGCCAGTGATGCGCAATGGCAACCTTGTCCTCCGGAATATATTTTAACAGTTGTTTCTCGGTCTGTAACGGATTTTTAGCGCCCGTAGTTAAACCCAGCCGTGCCGACACGCGGAATACATGCGTATCCACCGCAAGTGCAGGCAAATTATAAACCACAGAGGCCATAACGTTTGCTGTTTTTCTTCCCACGCCGGGAAGCTTCATAAGCGATTCGACATTATCGGGCATCACGCCGCCGAAATCGTTCACCAACATTTTCGCCATTGCCACAAGATGCTTTGATTTACTGTTGGGATAGCTGATACTTTTTATGAGGGGATAAACTTTTTCGGGTGTGGCAGCAGCAAGCGCTTCGGGCGTAGGAAATGATTTGAAAATCAGGAGTCGTCATATTCACTCTTTTGTCGGTGCACTGCGCCGAAAGAATTACCGCTACGATAAGTTCATAAGGAGTACGGTATGATAATTCCGTCTCTGCCCGGGGCATTTTTTTACTGAAGTAATCCAGAATTTTCGAGAACCTTTCTTTTTTTGTCATAAAACTGTGCGCCTGAAAATGAAAAAATGATGTGCGAAAATAATAATGCCCGTTATAAAAGAATAATAATGTAAATTAGCATTTGATTTCTTCGGTATGAGACAAAAAATACTTTTTCTGCTGTTTATTTTGCTGGCGTCCCTGAATGCAAATGCCAAAAAACTATCCGCACTTTTTTCATACGGTACTTTTTATTCTCCTCAGCAAGGCCCATATCTTGAAACGTATCTAAGCATTGACAGTCGTTCGGTTAATTATAAACTCAACGAAAATAAGCTCTACCAGGCAAAAATTGAAGTGATTTTAACAGTGAAGAAAAACGAAAAAATTATTTACTACGATAAATACAACCTGCATAGCCCTGAAGCAAAGGACACTTTGCAGGCCATGAATAATTTCCTGGACCAGCAACGAATAAAGCTTGCCGAAGGCAGCTACGACCTGATGCTTGCATTGACGGATAAAAACTCTGACGACCGGTCGTATGAAGTGACACAGAAAATTGAATTGTTCTTTCCTGAAAATAAAATTTCGATTTCAGACATTGAATTTATTGACACCTATACAACTACTGCAAGCGAAAATAGCTTTTCTAAAAACGGTTACGACCTTATTCCGCGCACTTCCAATTATTTTGGAAAAAACGAAAATGCGCTTACTTTCTATGTTGAAATTTACAACACTGACAAAGCTCTTGGCGAAGAGCCATGGTTAATCAATTATTATGTGGGTGAATTTCAAAAGACGGGCGTTGTTGGACAGCTCACCGGCTTTTCGCGCCAGCAAGCGGTTCCGCTTAAGGGGTACATAGCCCGGATTCCATTAACGGATGTGCCTTCAGGAAACTATGAGTTGAATGTGGAAGTGAAAAGCAAAGCCAATGAATTGCTCGCTTCCAAAAAAATATTTTTCCAGCGAAGCAATGGAACCCAGGCAGAAGATGTAAGTGCACAAACTGTAAATATTGAAACAACATTCGCTTATAAATATACGCATCGCGATACACTGAAAGAATATTTGAATTCGCTTTATCCTATAGCGAATCCCATGGAAAAGCAATTTATAGATAACCAGGTTGCAAGTGCAGATGTAACCAGCATGCAGCATTTTCTCTATAATTTCTGGAACAGGAGAGACAAGACAAATCCTGAAGCTGCGTGGCTGTCGTACCTTGAAGAAGTAAAAAAAGTAAATGACGCCTACGGTTACCATCTTGTAAAGGGATATAAGACAGACCGCGGCAGAGTGTATCTTCAATATGGCCCTCCTAATTCAATCTACGAGAGCAAAAACGAACCCTTTGCATACCCTTACGAGATATGGCATTACTATAGATTAGGAACGCAGAGCAATAGAAAATTTGTTTTTTATAGTGAGAACAATTCTACAAACGACTTTACGTTGATTCATTCTGATGCCCAGGGAGAATTTTATAACTCGCAATGGGAATTTACTGTTAATAAGCGTGTGCCCCGAAGCGGGACGCCCGATTTCGACCAGGAAAAAACGAATCCTCAGTTGGGCGGACATTCATCTGATGAATATTCATTCCCAAAGTAATCTTTCTTCAATCAGATTTTATTTTATTTTATGAGCACTGCCGTAGTAATTCTTAATTACAACGGTTTGAAATTTTTAAAGCAGTTTCTCAGCCAAATCGTTATCCAGTGTCCAAAGGGTGCAGAGGTAATTATTGCGGATAATAATTCATCCGATGACACGGTGCCCTGGCTTAAAGAAAATTATCCCGAACTAAGAATCATCCGGCACCCGGTTAATTATGGTTTTGCGAAGGGATACAACGAGGCGCTTAGGCAGGTGGAAGCAAAATATTTTGTGATTCTGAATTCAGATATTGAAGTTTCTCCCGGATGGCTTGCTCCGTTGATTGATTATATGGAGCAGCATGAAGAGGTTGCGGCATCTCATCCAAAAATTCTTTCATTTAATAACAAAGAATATTTTGAATACGCAGGAGCGGCAGGAGGATTTATTGATGCTTTCGGATTTCCCTTTTGCAGGGGAAGAATTTTTACGACTCTTGAAAAAGATATGGGGCAATATGATGATGTGAAAACAGTTTTCTGGGCGACCGGCGCCTGTATGATTGTAAGGGCAGATTGTTTCTGGCAGGCAGGCGGTTTCGATGATTTCTTTTTCGCCCACATGGAAGAAATTGATTTATGCTGGCGCTTTCAGCGCATGGAATACAAAGTGATGTGTGTGCCGCATTCAAAAGTGTTTCACATTGGCGGTGGAACCTTGCCAAAAAATTCTCCGAGAAAAACATTTCTCAACTACAGGAATAATCTTTCCATGCTTGCAAAAAATTTACCGGCAGCACTGCTTATTCCGGTATTTTTATTTCGCATCATTACGGATATAATGGCGTCCGCTGTGTTTTTATTTCTCAGCGGGCCCGCTCACTTTGCCTCTGTCTGGAAAGCATACTTCAGTTTTGTGGCTAACTTGGGTCGCATTATCCGCAGCCGAAACGAATTCGGCAAAACGTATTCTTTCCGTTTGCCTTTCACCATTTACAAAGGCTCTGTGCTTTTAACCTATTTTATGGCAGGTAAAAAGAAATTTACTGAATTACACTCTGAAAAATAGCTGGTTTTCATTGAAATATTTAGTGATTTGTAAGATTTTCGCTTTATTGTTATTTATTGAAGCAACTGCTACTTTTACATTCACGCCATAAAATTTCCGGGCATCATCCTTAATTTTTTGGAATGAAGGGCAATATAGAAACACTGATTCAAAAAGCGGTTAAGTGCAGGACGTCAAATCCTGTGCAGGCTTTGGTATTTCTGGATGATGCGATTACACTGTCCGAAAAACTTTCCATCCCACCACTTAAAGCAAAAGCAAAATTTGAAAAGGCGCTTTGCTATTTGACCCAAAACAATTTTAAGAGTGCACTGACCCATATAACCGAGGCCTACGAAATTTTTAAAAAGGAAAACAACTACGAGGAAATTATAGAATGTCTTGCTGTTAAAGCCGATGTGTATTTCCGTTTGGGCGACAGCATGCAGGCCATAGCACTGCTTATTGACCGCCTGAAACTTTGCCGTACCCAACAGGATGAAAAACGTTATGCCCAGAATCTTCTCTCCCTCTGAAAAATTTTTATTGCCATAGGAGAAAGAGAACGAGGAATTGAAAACTTCAGGGAAGCGGCAAAAATATTTGAGCGATTGGGGCAAACTGAACAGATGCTGAGTTCTTTTCTGCACATTGGCAATGCACACTGCTCGGCAAAATTATTTGATAAAGCACTTTACTATTTCTTCCGCTGCAGCCATATTCTCGAGACATTCGAAAATCAGAAACTGAAAATACGAACGCTTACCGGCATTGCTTCGGTATATACAGCACAGAAAAAATTCGACACTGCACTTACTTACCTGCAGGAAGCACTTACGCTTATCGCTAACATCCAGGATATGCAGGTTAAAGCTGAGCTTCATAAAAACCTGGGACAGTTGTATATTGAACTCACGCAATACGATTATGCTATAAATCATTTGGTGAAAGCAAAAGAGTTTGCAGCCGATTCTCCCCTTGAAGCGCAGCTCGAAAAAATATACGAATTGTTGTCTTCTGCATACGATTCAATAGGAGACAGAGACAATGCGCTGAAATATTTTAAGCTGTATCATACACTGAACCGTGAAATTGCTTCGGAGAAAGTCAGCTTGCAGGTGATGGGACTCCAGATACGTTATGACCTTGACGAACTGAGGAAGCAAAAAGAAATTGCAGAACTGTCTTCCAAACTAAAGGAACAGTTTCTGGCCAATATGAGTCATGAAATCCGTACCCCTATGAATGGCATCATCGGTATGACCCACCTGTTGGGCAATACCGGCCTTTCTGCCGAGCAGAGGGAATATATCGAAGCCATCCGCCAATCAGGAAACAACCTGATGGTGCTCATCAACGACATTCTGGATTTTGCTAAAATCAATTCAGGCAAGATTGAATTTACCGAGCAGGAATTCAACCTAAGGGAAACCGTAAAAAATATCATGCAGATTCTGCAGGTAAAAGCAGATGAAAAAAATATTGAGCTCGCATACACTATGGATTATGGCATCCCTGAAATTATTCTCGGTGACCCGATACGTTTGAACCAGAT
>WNFM01324553.1_pt1 | contig 10513 bp, 9 predicted proteins | sample 5400271 | NCBI WGS metagenome assembly WNFM01 (sample SAMN13153352, study PRJNA577476) | soil metagenome | isolation source: 60 cm saprolite on Douglas fir-dominated hillslope | place: USA:California | collected 2013-09-17 | reverse complement strand
GATCCCCTTGCCCGGGAGCCCAGGCACGGCGGTCGAACCGATGTGCTCGACGACGAGCTCCGGCCGCCGCTCGTTGATGAGCGCGGCCACCCGCCGGGCGACCTCGACCGTTCGCGGATCCCATGGGTGGACCTCGGCCGTTCGCCGCTCGTACGGGCCGATCGCGCTCGTCACGCCGAGAGTGTAGGTGGCCGATCGGAGCGCAACGACCGGCCGCCTGATGCGTCATCGTGGCGGAGCGCAGGAGGCCTGATGACGACGCCCGAACCGGAGCTCACCGCGGGGCTGCATGGCAAGGCCACGTCCGAGCCGGGCCTGACCTACCGCATTCTCCGGTTCGTGTGGCGTGTCCTGGCCGCCTGTCTCGGCCTCCGCCTGACGCTCGAGGGCGCCGAGAACCTGCCGCGGGACGCCGATGGGCGCCCGGCGGGTCACTGGATCGCCGCCGGGATGCCGCATCGCAGCTGGATCGACCCGTTCGTCCCGTGGGTCCTCCTCCCCGCGCGGCCCCGCTTCGCGTTCTTCGGCGACGCCCGGATGATGGCCCGCTCGCCGCTCCGGCGATGGGTCATCGCCCGCCTCGGAGGTGTGATTCCGATCCCCGCCGAGCGTGACCCGAAGGTCGTCGCCGTCCACCTCGCCGCGGCATCCGAGGTCATCCGCGCGGGCGCCGTGTTCATGCTGTTCCCCGAGACGGGTCCCGCCTCCGAGGTTGGGCACCTCCGGCGACTCGGCGGCGGCCTCGGCTACGTCGCGCTTCGGAACCGGACGCCGATCGTTCCGCTGATCCTGGGCGGCAACCACGAGATCTACTTCGGTCGCCCGGTCATCCTGCGGGTCATGCCGGCGCTCGACCCACTCAAGCTCGCGGGCCTCGCGGCCGATGCGCCGTTGCCCGAACAAGGCAGCTCGGCCGAGCGGGCGGCGGTCCATCGCCTGACGGCTGCGCTGGCCGAACGGGTCGGCCCGACGGTCCTGGAGGTCCACGAGCGAGCCGAATCGCGGGTGGGGACCCGAAAGCCAGGGCTGTTTCTGACGAAGATGTTTCGGTAAGGTCGAGGCATGCGAGAGGACGGTTCGATGGACGAGCAGTCACCGACACCCGGCACCCAGCCAGACAGTGACACGCCACCAGCCGCGCCCCCGCCGACCGCGGCGCCGATCGCGCCGCCGGTCACATGGGCCCAGGCGCCGGCCATGGCCACCGGCATCCCAGTGCCTGGCTCGCCAGGCGTGTTCTTCGCGGGGATGTGGGCGCGGTTCGCGGCCTTCCTCCTCGACAACTTCCTGCTCGTGCTCGTGTACATCGTGGTGGTCGCGATCGTGCCGGGAGACGCTCGGTCGGGGGTCTCGACGGCCGGCACCATCGTCCTGGCGCTGGTCAGCGCGGCGTACTTCATCCTCCAATGGCGTGGCGGCCACCGGGCCACGATCGGGATGCGAGCCCTCGGGATCCAGGTCGGTAACGCTTTCGATGGCGTTCGTCTGACGGATCGCCAGGCGCTCATCCGCTGGGCGATGCTCGGCTATCCGCTCGGGCTCGTCGGGGCGATCGCCACCCTGAGCGGGCTGGCCGGGCTCATCAACATCGTCCTGCTGATCGGGCTGTTCCTCACGACGCTCGGGAGCACGACCCGCCAGGGCTGGCAAGACCAGCTCGCCAACAGCGCCGTGGTCCGCCGACCGGGCTCCACCGGCTCGAAGAAGATGTTCCGGTAACGCCGAGGCAAGCGGAACATCCTCTCGACGGTCGGGACATCGATCTAGGCGATCGTCGTGACTCTGGCTATCCTGCCCGTCATGCTGAGAACGCTCGAAGGACGACGACTCGTCGAGGTGGACGTCGGCTAGTTCCCCCGGATCGTTGCCCGCTACGAGCGGGTGACGATCGATGTCGGCGCGGGTGATGGCCGAGCGGTCCTGGCGACCGCGGCCGCCGAGCCGGCGAGCCTCGTCATCGGCGTCGATGCGAACGCAGCGCCGATGGTCGAGTCGTCCCGCCGCGCTGCGCGAGGCCAGGTGTCGAACGCGCTGTTCGTCGTGGCCTCCGCCGAGGCGATGCCCGCCGAGCTGGTCGGACTCGCCGATCGTGTAACGGTTGGCTTTCCGTGGGGATCGCTGCTCCGCGGCTGCCTCGGTCTCGACGACGCCGTGGCGTCGGGTCTCGCGAGCCTTGTCACCCGGAACGGCGAGCTCGAGCTGCTGCTCGCTCCCAACGCTCGAGATGGCCTCGGCAGTGTGCCGACCGAGGTCGCCGATGTCATCCGAGCCGCCGGGTCCACCTTCGCGCGTTCGGGATGCGAGCTCGTCGAGGGTCGTCAGGCGACGACGGCAGAGCTGTCGGCCTCGCGGTCGACGTGGGCGAAGCGACTCCTCTCGGGTGGCTCGGCGGCCGATCGACCCGTGACGTTCGTCCGCCTGCGATCATCGGCGCGATGAGCCGGATCCCGGTGATCCTCGACGTCGACACGGGCGTCGACGACAGCCTCGCGATCCTCTACGCCTGCGCCTCGCCCGAGGTCGAGCTCGTCGCGGTCACCTGCGTGGCCGGCAACGTGCCCGCTCGCCAGGTCGCGAAGAACAGCCTCGCGGTGCTCGAGCTCGCCGGGCGGTCGGACGTGCCGGTGATCCTCGGCGCCGAGCAGCCTCTCATCCGGCAACTCGTCACGGCCGAGGACACGCACGGACCCCAGGGTCTCGGACATGCGACCCTCCCAGCGGCGAAACGAGGCCTCGAGTCCGGACATGCGGCAGGCCACCTCGTCGAGCTCGTGCGGGAGCGCCCCGGCGAGATCCTTCTCGTGACCCTCGGGCCACTGACGAATCTCGCTCTCGCGCTCGATCGCGAGCGGGCGCTGCCAACCTTCCTCGGCGGCTACGCGCTCATGGGCGGCGCCTATCGGGTGCCGGGCAACACGACCCCGACGACGGAGTGGAACATCCACGTCGATCCGGACGCGGCGAAGGCGGTCTTCGCCGCCTGGGCAGCCACGCCGAACCCGGCGAGCGACCGCCCACTTCCTCGGCCGCTCGCGATGGGCCTCGACGTCACCGAGCTGAAGCCGTTTCTGCCACCCGACCTGGCCCGTCTCGGGATGCGGGCCGGCTGCTCCCACATCGAGGCGGCCTCACTCGCGACGGCCGGCGACTTGGCGGACCGGCCGCAGATCGACAACCCAATCGTCCAGTTCGTTGCCGACGCGCTCCGGTTCTACTTCGAGTTCCACGCCGCGAACGACGGCTTCTACGGCGCGTATATCCACGACCCGTTCGCCGTCGCGGCGGCGCTCGACCGGTCGCTCGTGACGACCCGCCCGGTCTTCGTCGACGTCGAGGCCGGCCCCGGCCTCGCGAGCGGGATGGCCGTCACCGATTGGCGCGGCCTCACGAAACACGCTCCGAATCTGGACGTCGCGATCGACGGCGAGACCTCGACCTTCATCGATCGCCTCATCGAACGCGTCGGAGGGCTGGCGGCAGACGCGTCCGGCGTGTCACGCTAGCGTCGGAGGCGGGCTCAGGAGGGACGATAGGAGGAGGCGCGTCGTGAGCGGTCAGTTCAGCACTCGCGTGATCGCCCTGATCCCGGTAGCGATCGCGATCAACATCGTGCTCGGCTACACGGTCCAGACCGTCCTGAAGCTGCCGATCTATCTCGATTCGATCGGCACGATCCTCGTCGGTGTCCTCGCGGGACCCCTCGCGGGCCTCGTGACCGGCGTCCTGTCGAACCTCATCTGGCAGTACGCGCCGGGGATCGGCGGTGGTTCGATCGGCCCGTTCGCGATCACCGCCGGGGTCATCGGCCTCCTCGCCGGCATCTGGGGTCGCTACGGGGTCTACCGATCGCGCCCGGCAAGCGGCAGCCAGCTCCTGATCGCGGCCGTCGTGGCGGCGGCTCTCGTGCTCGTCGTCGTGATCCCGATCATCAACAACCAGACGTACCTCGATCCGAACGTCGGCGGATTCCCCGAGTGGGCCGTGCCAGCCGCGATCGGCATCGCGATCATCGCGGCGATCGTCGTCGCGGGCTTCACCTACATCCGACGCGACCTCGCGGGGCTGTGGGTGGCGCTCGCCGGCGTCATCACGGGCCTCGTCGCGGCCGCGGTGTCGGCCCCGATCTCGGCCTATGTGTTCGGCGGCGTGACCGGTTCCGGGACGGACCTCATCGTTGCGGCGCTCCGGCAGGGCGGCGCGGACGTCCTGAATGCCTCGCTCGGCCAGGGGTTCTTCAGCGATCCGATCGACAAGGTGATCACGAGCTTCGTCGTCTTCATCGTCCTGGCCGGCCTGTCGCCGCGGGTCATTGCCCGGTTCCCGAACGGCCCGCGACTCGTCAGCCCCGAGCCCGAGGCCCCGAGTTGAGCACGACCCGGGGCGCCGCCTGAGCGAGCCAGCGCCCATCGAGCTGCCGGCGTTCCTGACCCGCCAGCCCACGGGCGTCTACCGGAGCCTCAATCCGACGACGAAGCTCGTCATCGCCTTCGCGATGGCTGCGGTGGCGTTCGCGGTACGCGAGTGGACCGGACCGATCGTCGTCCTCGCGCTCGTCGGGGCGATCGCCGCTACGACCGGGATCGCGCGCCGGACCGTGCCGTTCGCGCTGGCGACGATCCCGCTCGTCGCCTCGATCCTCTTGGTGAACACGTTCCTGTACCCCGGCGCGACCGACGTGCTCTTCCGGCTCGGCCCAGTCACCGCGACCGCGACCGGGCTCGCTGCCGCCCTCCAGGCGACGCTCCGCGTCGTCGCCTTCGCCCTGAGCGTCGCAGTCCTGTCCCTGACGACCTCTACCGACGACCTGCTGTCGGACCTGGAGCGGCGGGGCCTCGGTCGGCGGGCCGTCTATGTGATCGGCTCGGCGATCGGCCTGGTCCCGCGCATGCTCGAGCGAGCTGGCGAGATCACCGACGCGCAGCGGGCTCGCGGGCTCGACACCCAGGGCTCGCTCTGGCGGCGAGTCCGGGGCGTCGTGCCGCTGACGGGACCGATGATTTCGGGCGCCCTGTCAGAGGTCGAAGAGCGGACGCTGGCGCTCGAGGCCCGGGCGTTCGCGGCGCCGATGCGCCGGACGGTCCTGAGGCGCCTTCCCGACTCCGCCGCCGAAGGGGTCCTCCGCTGGATGGTCGGCATCGGCAGCGCCCTCGTGATCGCCCTCGCCCTGAGCGGCCGCCTCGTGCTCCCGTGAGCCTCCGGCTCCGCGGCGTCAGGTACGCCTACGCGGGCACCACGACACCGGTCCTCCACGAGATCGATCTCGACGTCGAGCGCGGGCAGATCTTCGGCGTCGTCGGGCCGAACGACGCCGGCAAGTCGACGCTGTGCCTCGTCGCGGCGGGGCTCGCGCCCGGCGTGATCGCCGGCCGGCTCGACGGCACGGTCGAGCTCGATGGCACGGACGTTCGGGAGTTGCGCCCGTGGGATGTCGCGCAGCGGGTGGGGATTCTGTTCCAGAACCCACAGACGCAGCTCTCGGGCACGGCGGCAACGGTCTTCGAGGAGGTCGCGTTCGGGCCGCGCAACCTCGGGCTCCCGCTCGGGCAGCTCATTGAACGGGTCGAGTGGGCCCTCGACACGGTGGGAATTGCCGACCTGGCGGCGCGCGATCCGCAGCGGGTCTCGGGTGGACAGGCACAGCTCGTCGCGCTCGCATCGGTCCTGGCGCTTCGGCCGGCGGTCCTCGTGCTCGACGAGCCGACGAGCCAGCTCGACCCGGCCGGGACCCGCCTCGTCTCGGACCGCCTGCGGCGGATCGCCGCGGAGACGGGTGCGGCGATCCTCATCGTCGAGCACAAGGCGGCGGTCCTCGCCCGCGTGGCGAGCAACGTGCTGGCGCTCGACGCCGGCCGGATCGCCGCCCAAGGCGGGATCGAGGTCCTCGGCCGAGCGGATGTCATGGCGCTAGGCGTGCAGCCGCCCGCATCGACGGTGATCGCCCGGGCCGCCGCGGAGGCCGGGGTCTCGGATCGACTCGCCGGGCTCGACCTGGCCGCCATGGAGCTCGCGGCGGCAGGTACCGAGGCCCGCGGGACCGGCAGTGACGATCGCGCAGACGGAGCCGCCCGGAGCCCATCGGACCCCGCGTCCGCCGCCGCCGAGACGCTGGCCATCCGGTGCGCCGACGTGGGCTTCACGTACCCCGACGGGACCCGGGCGCTCCGGGAGGTCGATCTCGCCGTCGCGCGGGGCGAACGTGTGGCGATCGTCGGCCAGAACGGCTCCGGCAAGTCGACGCTCGTCCGGCAGTTCATCGGCCTGCTTCGACCCGGCGAGGGTGAGATCGAGGTAAACGGCCGAGCCGTTGGACGGCGCCACGTCGCGGACCTCGCTCGCGAGATCGGGCTCGCGTTCCAGAACCCGGATCGCCAGCTCTTCTCGGGCAGAGCCCGAGCCGAGGTCGAGTTCGGCGCCAGGAACGTCGGTCTTCGTGGCGAAGCGCTCGAGCGGGCGGTCGCAGCGGCCCTCGATGCCGTCGGCCTGGCCGCTCGCGCCGAGGCGAACCCATACGACCTCGGCTACTCGCGACGGAAGCTGCTTTCGCTCGCGTCGATCCTGGCCATGAGCACCCCGATCCTCGTGCTCGACGAGCCGACGACCGGCCAGGATCAGCGCGGCATCGAACGAGTCGCGGGGATCGTCTCGAACAGCAACGCGGCCGGGCGGACGGTCATCGCGATCAGCCACGACATCGGGTTCGTCGCCGCCAGCTTCGAGCGAATGGCGGTCATGCGCGGTGGGAACGTGATCCTCGACGAGCCTGTCGAGAGCGTCTTCGCCGAGCGGAACTGGACGCTGCTGGCCTCAACGGACCTTGAGCCGCCGCTCGCCGCAAAGGTCGGGATCACTCTCGGCGTTGGCCCGACGCCGACCCCCGCCGCCCTCGTCGAGGCGCTCAGCCAACCGGCGAAGCCGTTGTCGTGATCTCGGTCGGCCGCGTCATCCGCACCGTCAACGCGCAGCGCCGGCCGTCTTGACGAGAGATCTATCATGATTGACCACGCGCGAATGCTAGAGAGCCTGCCGTGATCGTCTCGTCATTCAACGTGGAAAGCCTGTTCGACAGGCCGATCGCGATGAACCAGGCCTCGTGGGCGGCGGGCAAGCAGGCGCTCGAGGACTACAGTGCCGTCAACGCCCTGCTCGGCGAGCCGACGTACACGCCAGTAATTCAGGCGCAGATCGTCACGCTGCTCACCAGCCTCGGCCTGGAGAAGAGCGACGATGGCCACGGCCTGGCGATCCTGCGGCAGAACCGCGGTCACCTCGTCTCCCGGAGCGGCGGCGCGCTGTCGATCACGGCGGCCGGACGCGAGGACTGGGTCGGCTGGGTGGAGCTCAAGACCGAGCCCGTCAACGAAACAGCCACGCTCAATACCGCCCAAGTCATCGAGGACATCGGCGCCGACGTCCAGGCAGTTGTCGAGGCCGAGGGTCGAGTCTCGCTCCACGCGTTCTCCGATCTGCTGCTCAAGCAGGTCGGCGGCACCCCATTCGAGCACGTCATGCTCATCGACGGCAACGACCTCCGGGGCATCGACGTCGGAATGCTCACCCGCGCCGGCTACGACATCGTCGGCATTCGCTCGCACGTCGACGACACCGACGCGAAGGGCCGGATCTTCAGCCGGGATTGCCCCGAGTACACGATCCGGACACCAAACGGCATCGAGCTGGTCGTGCTCGTCAACCACTTCAAGAGCAAGGGCTACGGCAGCCCCGCCGCGAACGACGCCCTGCGCCTGCGCCAAGCCACGCGGGTGAAGGCGATCTACGACGACCTGCGCGCGGCCGGCCAGCCGAATGTCATCGTCTGTGGCGACTTCAATGAGCACCCGCTCGGCGCACCGATCCAGCCGCTGCTCGCGGGCACCGACCTCCGGGACATCTCGACCCATCCGACGTTCGACGACGGCGGCAGGCCTGGAACGTTCGGCAACTGCGGCAAGACCGAGAAGTTCGACTACATCCTGCTCTCGCCAGCGCTCTTCGGAGCTGTGACGGGCGGGAAGACGTTCCGTCGCGGCGCATGGGGCGGCAAGCACGGCGACCTATGGGACCACTACCCGAACATCACCCGGGCGGTCCAGGCCGCATCGGACCACTGCGCGGTCTACGCGGAGCTCAACATCTGAGGGTCATGCGGGCCGGGCCAGCGACAGCTCCGTGGCGAGACGGCCCTCGACGCGCCAGGCTCGCACTCCTGCGGTCGCGTTCATGAGCGACACGATGAGCTGCAGCGCCTCCGGGTAGAACGCCTCACGGACGTCGGTCGGCGAGGGTTCGGCGGGCGAAGTCGGGTGGGAGTGGACGATCGCCCAGATCGCCTCGCCGCGGTCGTCGAGCTCGATCGTCAAGGCAAGAAGCGCATCCGGATCGATCGCGTACCGGAATGGCGAGACGTGGGTGTTCGCGAGCGGGATCCAGCGGAGCGGTCGGCCGCCCTCGGCCCAGGGCCGATCGCCGGCGACGATCCCGCAGGCCTCGTTCGGGAGTGCGCGCCGGGCGTGCTCGACGATCGCCGCAAGCATCGAAACGGGGAGAACGGGATCCGAGGCCAGTCGCGACGGCGGTCGCTCGTCCCCTGCCGTCAACCCAGCAGCGCCTCGTCGAGCTCGCCCCCCGGCCAGTCCGGACCCGGCGTGAACACGCCGCCGGAGAGGTACTTCCAGCCGCCGTCGGGCAGGAGCGCGACGATCGTGGCGCCCGGCATCTCCTTCGCGAGCCGTCGCGCGGCGACGAGGATCGCGCCGGAGGATGGGCCCGCGAACATCCCTTCGTGGGTGAGAAGCGCCCGAACCCCGGCGATCGCCTCGGCCTTCGAGACGATGAACGTCTGGTCGATGAGGGACATGTCGAGGATCTCCGGCACGAACCCGTCCTGGAGCGATCGCAGGCCCGGGACCCCGGCTGCGGGCAGCGGTTCGGCGGCCACGACCCGGACGCCCGGCTTGGCCCGCCGCATGTAGCGGGCCACGCCCATGAGCGTCCCGCCGGTGCCGAGGCCCGCGACGAAGGCGTCGATCTCGGGACATTGGGCGAGGATTTCGGGGCCGGTCGAGCGCTCGTGGGCGAGCGAGTTGATCTCGTTGCCGTACTGGTCGACGAGCGCGTAGCGAGGGTCAGCGGCGGCCAGTTCACGGGCCTTCAGGATCGCGCCGTTCGAGCCGAGCTCGCCCGGCGAATCGATGATCGTCGCGCCGAAGGCCTCGACGAGCTGGCGCCGCTCGACCGAGACGTTGTCGGCCATGACGAGCGTGATCGGGTAGCCCCGGCGAGTCGCGATGAGCCCGAGGGAGATCCCCGTATTGCCCGACGTCGACTCGAGGAGGATCCGGCCGGGACCCAGCTCGCCGCGCGCCTCGAGGTCGTCGACGAGGGCGACCGAGATCCGGTCCTTGACCGAGCCGGTCGGGTTCTGGCGCTCGAGCTTGGCGAGGAGGCGAACCGAGGGATCGGGCGACAGCGACGCGATCCCGACCAGCGGCGTGTTCCCGATCGCGGCGACGATGTTCGGGAAGACTCCACCGCCGGCGGCGGCCTCGACCCTCATGCGCAGACCGGGCACGCCGGGTCGCGCTCGATCGTGAGCTCGGTGAATGTCCCGTCGAGGGCGTCGAACATGAGCAGCCGGCCCATCAGCGTCTCGCCGATCCCGAGCACGAGCTTCAGGACCTCGTTCGCCTGGAGCAGGCCCATGATCCCGGGCACGACCCCGAGGACTCCGACGAGCGAGCACGGCGGAGCGAGCTCCGGCGGCGGCTGGGTCGGGTAGAGGCAGCGGTAGCAAGGGCCGGCCTTCGGGACGAATGTCGTGAGCTGACCTTCGAACCGGTAGACCGAGGCGTGAACGACCGGGATGCCGCAGGCGACCGCCGCGTCATTGAGGAGATACCGGGTCTCGAACGTGTCGGTCCCGTCGACGATGACGTCGTAGCCGTCGATCAGGGCGTCGACGTTGTCCGGCCCGAGGATCGCCTCCGTCGCGACGATGTGGACGTCCGGGTTGAGCGCCGCGATCGTTCGCCGCGCGGACTCGACCTTCGGCTCGCCGACGCGATCGGTGGTGTGGAGCACCTGGCGCTGGAGGTTGCTGACGTCGACGAGGTCGAAGTCGACGATGCCGAGCGTCCCGACGCCTGCTGCGGCGAGGTACAGCGCGGCCGGGCTGCCGAGCCCGCCCGCGCCGACGAGGAGGACCTTCGCATCGAGGAGCTTCGCCTGACCCTCGGGCCCAACCTCGGGGATGAGGAGGTGGCGACTGTACCGCTCGCGCTGCGCCGCCGTGAGCCTCGTCGGCATCTCGACCGCGAGCCCGAGATGCTGCCAGTCGTGGATACCGCCGCGCATCGAGGCGACGTCCGTGTAGCCGAGCCCGGCGAGCGTGATCGCCCCGTGGACCGACCGAACGCCGCTGGCGCAATAGAGGATCAGGCGAGTGTTCTTGTCGGGCGCGACACGCTCGATCTCCGCGGGGAGGGCGGCCCGTGGGATGAAAGCGGCGCCGGGGATG
>WNFM01229009.1_pt2 | contig 10513 bp, 10 predicted proteins | sample 5400271 | NCBI WGS metagenome assembly WNFM01 (sample SAMN13153352, study PRJNA577476) | soil metagenome | isolation source: 60 cm saprolite on Douglas fir-dominated hillslope | place: USA:California | collected 2013-09-17 | reverse complement strand
CATGCCGGACGTGACCTTGCCCCAGACCGTGTACTGCTTGTTGAGGAAGGAGGCGTCGTCGAAGCAGATGAAGAACTGGCTGTCGCCGGAATCCGGGCTTGCCGCGCGCGCCATCGAGGTGGTGCCGCGCACATGCGGCTCGCTGTTGAATTCGGCCTTCAGCTTTTTGCCGGAGCCGCCGGTGCCGGTGCCATGCGGGCAGCCGGTTTGCGCCATGAAGCCGTCGATCACGCGGTGGAACACGATGCCGTCGTAAAATCCTTCGCGCACCAGTTCCTTGATCCGCGCGACGTGACCGGGGGCGAGATCGGGCCGCATCTCGATCGTGACCGGTCCCTGGGTGGTTTCCAGGATCAAAGTATTTTCGGTGTCAGCCATGCTCTCTTCTCCGCGGGTTGAGGTTTGCGATTGTGGAATTGCACCGCGAACGGGCGGCCGGCAATAGCGCCGCCCATACTCTCGGTAAATGGCATCGGCGTGCAGCGTTGCAACGCCTCCATCACGGCGATGCGATACTCCAGCCGGTCATTGTCGGTGGCCTGTTCCGATTCATAGGTGATCTTCGGACGGCCGAGAATGTCTCCGTTGCGCTTGAAACTGACGATCACGGTGATGTCGATATCAGGGGTGGCGCGAGACGGGGGCGGCGGTCGCCAGCAGGTCCTAAGTTTTGCAACAACGTCGCGGATGGTATTGACCTGCGCCGGTTCTCCTTGCGCGAAGGCCGATGACGGCTGCAGCAACGCCACGGCAATCGGGAGGAACCGCGAGAGGAATTGCGAGACCAACTGGTTGCATCGCCGCGTCATCGAGGCTCACTTCATATCGGCTGCGACCTGCACCTTTACCATTTTGTCGGGATTGGCGACGCTGCCGCTTTGCGATCCCGGCGGGGCCTTCTTCAGTTTGTCGGCAACGTCCATGCCGGATGCCACTTCGCCTACCACGCTATATTTGCCGTCGAGGAACGAGGCATCGCCATACACAATGAAAAACTGCGAGTTCGAGGAGTTCGGCTGCCCGGTCGAGGCCATGCCGACGATGCCGCGCTGGAACGAGACCTTCGAAAATTCGTCCGGCGGATTGGGATGGTCGGAGTGGCCGGTGCCGTCGAAATTCTTGCCGTCGCCGGTCTGCGCCATGAAGCCATCCATGACGCGGTGGAACGGCACGTTGTTGTAGAAGCCCTCGCGCGCCAATAGCTTGATCATCTCGGCGTGTTTCGGCGCGATATCGGTCCGCAACTTGATGACGATGCGGCCCTTTGTCGTGTCGATGACTATCGCATTCTGCTTGTCGAGACCGGCAGGCAGCGGCTGTGCGAGCGCGGGGGCCGCGCAGATCAGCGCGGCGATAAAAGCGAGAGCTCGAATCATGAAAACTCCGGATCAGGTTGCGAAGATTTGGGGTCTTTGGGTGGGCGCGAATTCCCGTCGCAAGTTCTAACTTTTGCGGAAGACGCGTTGATGTCTTTAATTTAGCCGCCGAATTTGGTCTTGAAGCTGGCCGCGACCGATGGCGGCACGAATGGAGATACGTCGCCGCCCATGCCGGCGATTTGGCGCACCAGTGTGGCGGTGATCGGGCGGACGGCCGGCGAAGCCGGAACGAACACGGTATGCACGTCAGGCGCCATGGTCTCGTTCATGCCGGCGATCTGCATTTCGAAATCCAAGTCTGTGCCGTCGCGCAAGCCCCTGATCATGATGGTCGCGCCATGCTTCTGCGCCGCGGTCACGGTGAGATTGTCATAGGTCGTGCAATCGAAGGCGCAGCCGGCGCTCGCGGCGACCGGCGCAAACACCGCGCGGACCATGTCCAGCCGCTCGTCGGCCGAAAACAGCGGTTTTTTGGTGGAATTCAACCCGATCGCGACAATCAGCCGGTCACACAGCATGACGGCGTGCCGGACCACGTCCAGATGGCCGTTGGTGACGGGGTCGAATGAGCCGGGATAAAGCGCGATACGGGGCATAAGCCCCGTCTACCCCGCCCCGGGCGGCCCGGCAAGCCGGCCCTGGTTCCAGGCGCAGCCGCAAAAGCGCGCATTTTAATATTTTGCAGGCGCCCGAACCACTTCGGGGCTTCCGACGTCTCCTATGCAAGCCGGCACTGTTTCGTCGCCCGGTTTGCGACGAAACAAAACTCCGGCGGGATGAAACCGTTTTCCAGATTCGCGAAGACATCCCGAAACGGGCGCTTTGTATCAGTTAACGCAACGAAACGGGCCGCGAAGGCCCAAATGACAGGGGACCGTCATGATCAAGGCTCTTTCGGCCGTCGCTGTTGCTGCGTTTGTCGCTGCCGCCCTCACCGTTCTTCCCGGCTTTGCCCCCCAGGTCGAAGCCTCCACCCCGCAAGCCCTAGCCAAGGCGGACCGGCTCGACATCCACGCCGCCGGCCCGAACTGCTCACAGAAGGCCTGGCCGAATTTTGAAGCTTCCTGCCTGCGCGTCGCCGGCTCCAAGACCATGGCGATCCGCCAAGCCCGGCTGGTGACCGCCGACCGCACGCCGTAGGGCGGGCTGCCTCCAAAGCCAAATCATCCCATACCAATTTGCGGCGTGACGTCGCAGACTGGCGAATGATCGAGCGCCTGCCGGCTGAAAGTCGGGGGCGCGATCAGCCTTTGGGGGCCTCGCCAGTGACCGCTACGCCAGCCGCCGTTTCAGTCAGCTCCCACGCGCTTCCACTCGCGGCCACGCTGGGAGCCCTTGGCGTCGTCTATGGCGACATCGGCACCAGTCCCCTCTATGCCCTGAAGGAAGCGGCCAAGGCTGCCGCCCATGGCGGGCCGCTCACCTCCGAGGCGATCCTGGGGGTGGTGTCGCTGATCCTCTGGGCGCTGATCCTGATCATTTCGCTCAAATACGCGCTCCTGATTTTGCGCGCCGACAACCGCGGCGAAGGCGGCATCGTCGCGCTGCTGGCGCTGCTTCACGCGCGCAATGCCCAGCCCGGAACCTGGCGCGCCCAGCTTTTGATCGTCGGCCTGGTCGGCGCCGCGCTGCTTTATGGCGATGGCGCCATCACGCCCGCGATTTCGGTGCTCAGCGCGATCGAAGGCCTGAAGGTCGACGCGCCGTCACTGGCGCCGGTCGTGGTGCCGCTGACCATCGTCATCCTGGTCGGGCTGTTTGTGATGCAGAAGCAAGGCACCGGATTCATCGGGCAAATCTTCGGACCGGTGATGCTCGGATGGTTCGCGGTGCTCGCCCTGCTCGGTATCCACGGCATTGTCAAGGCGCCGGCGGTACTTGCCGCGCTGAGCCCATTCTATGCCCTCAACTTCCTGGTCCACCAGGATTTCCATATCAGCTTCGCCATTCTCGGCGCCGCCTTTCTGGCGGTGACAGGTGGTGAAGCGATGTACGCTGATATGGGCCATTTCGGCCGGATGCCGATCCGGCTGGCATGGTTCGTCATCGCGCTGCCCGCGCTGGTGCTCAATTACTTCGGGCAAGCCGGCCTTTTGATCTCTGATGCTGCCGCGATCGACAACCCCTTCTATCAACTCGCGCCTGATTGGGCGCAGTATCCGCTGGTGGCGTTCGCGGCGCTTGCCACCGTGATCGCCTCGCAGGCGATTATTTCAGGCGTGTTTTCGCTGACCCAGCAATCGATCCAGCTCGGCTTCCTGCCGCGCATGCAGATCAAGCACACCACCAGCCACGCCATCGGACAGATCTACGTGCCGCTGGTGAACTGGTTGCTGGCCGCGGCGACGCTCGGCGCCGTGATCGGCTTCGGTACGTCGGATGCGCTCGCCGGTGCCTATGGAATCGCGGTGTCGCTGTTGATGGCGATCACCACGCTGTTGGCTGCGCTGGTAGCGATCCAGTGGGGTTACCCACCCATTATCGTGATTGCCGTGAACGGCTTCTTCCTCGTCATCGATTGCATTTTCTTTGCACCGAATTCGACCAAGCTGTTCGAGGGCGGCTGGTTTCCTCTGCTGCTCGCGGCCGCGGTAGCATTTTTGATGCTGACCTGGCGGAGCGGCGTCAAACTGGTCGAGCGCGCCCGCGGCAAGCTGCGCCAGCCGGAAGAGGATCTGATCGAGACCGCGGTCAGCAGATGTCACGCGCGGCTCGCCGGAACGGCGGTGTTCCTGGCGTCGGCGCCGAACGGCGTGCCGCTCGCGCTGACCCAGTTCGTCAAGCATAACCATTGCCTGCATCAGCGCATCGTGCTCGTCACCGTGCTGATCGAGGAATCCCCGCGCATCCCGGACGAGGATCGCGCTGAGGTGATCGAAATCATCCCTGGCATTACGCGGGTCATTCTGCACTATGGCTTCATGCAGTATCCGACGATCTATGAGGGGCTGGTGCTCGCTTGCAAGCAGGGCAAGCTGCCGGGCATCGATCTCACCGACATCACCTACTATGTCGGCCGCGAAACAATCATTCCGCGCGAAGATATTCCGGGCATGTGGATGTGGCGCGAGTCGCTGTTTGCGTTTCTGCAACGTAATGCCGAACGAACGGCCGCATTCTTCGACGTGCCCGCCCGCCAGGTGGTCGAGTTCGGCACCGAAATCGAGATTTAGAAGTGGGCGAATGGCGAGGGGCGAATCCTTTACTCGCTATTCGCGTTGGGGGCTCCGTTTCCGTTGCCGTTTTCAGTGTCCTCGCCGATGTGCTCGACCGAGACCACATGCTCGTCTTCGGCGGTATCGAACACGATGACGCCCTGGGTGGAGCGGCCGGCGATCCGGATGCCCTCGACCGGGCATCGGATCAGTTGACCGCGGTCGGTCACCAGCATGATCTGGTCAGATTCCTCGACCGGGAACGAGGCCACCAGCTTGCCGTTGCGGTTGTTGACCGACATCGCGACGATGCCTTTGCCGCCGCGGCCGGTGGTGCGGTATTCGTAGGATGAGGTGCGCTTGCCGTAGCCGTTGACCGAAACCGTCAGCACCACCTGTTCCTGCGCCGACATCTCGACATAGCGTTCGGAACTGAGCTGGATGGTGCCGGCGGCCTCCTCGGCGTCGGTTTCCGTGCCTTCCTCGGCCGCGACTTCGCCGGCTACCGCGCGGCGCATCTTCAAATACGCCGAGCGCTCATCCGACGTCGCCTCGACATGGCGCAGGATCGCCAGCGAGATCAGCTTGTCGCCCTCGGCCAAGGCGATGCCGCGCACGCCCATCGAGGTGCGGCCCGAAAACACCCGCACATCGGTGACGGGAAAGCGGATGCACTGGCCGCCGGCGGCGGTCAACAGCACGTCGTCGCGCTCGGTGCAAATCTGCACGTCGACGATCGCCTCGTTGTCGTCGAGCTTCATGGCGATGATGCCGGAGCGCCGGACGTCGACGAAGTCAGATAATTTGTTGCGGCGGACATTGCCGCCGGTAGTCGCAAACATCACGTCGAGATTGGCCCAGGAGCTCTCATCCTCGGGCAGCGGCATGATGGTGGTGATGCGCTCGCCCTGCTCGAGCGGCAGGATGTTGATCAGCGCCTTGCCGCGCGCGTTTGGCGCCGCCACCGGCAGCCGCCAGACCTTTTCCTTGTAGACCTGGCCGCGCGAGGAGAAGAACAACACCGGCGTATGGGTCGAGGCCACGAACAGGCGGCTGACGAAATCTTCGTCGCGGGTCTGCATCCCGGCGCGGCCCTTGCCGCCGCGGCGCTGCGCCCGATAGGCCGACAGCGGCACCCGCTTGACATAGCCGGCATGCGAGACCGTGACCACCATGTCCTCTCGTTGGATCAGGTCTTCGTCCTCGACCTCGTTTTCCTGGTCGATGATGACGGTCTTGCGCGGGGTTGCGAATTCCGACTTCACCGCCGCGAGTTCTTCCTTGATGATGGCCTGGACACGGGCGCGGGAGCGCAGGATGTCGAGGTAATCGGCAATTTCGACCGCAAGCTTGTCGAGCTCTTCGGAAATCTCCTCGCGGCCTAACGCCGTGAGCCGCTGCAGCCGCAGATCGAGGATGGCCTTGGCCTGCTCCAGCGACAGCCGCGCGGTGCCGTCTTCGGCGAGCCGGTGGCGCGGATCGTCGATCAGCGTGATCATGGCAGCCACGTCCTGCGCCGGCCAGACCCGCGACATCAGGGTCTCGCGCGCGGTGTTGGGATCGGGCGAGGTCCGGATCACCCGGATGATCTCGTCGATATTGGCGACCGCAATCGCAAGACCGACCAAAATGTGAGCGCGGTCGCGCGCCTTGTTGAGCAGGAACTTGGTCCGCCGCGTCACCACCTGTTCGCGGAAGGCGACAAACAGCGTCAGCAAATCCTTCAAGTTCATCAACTGCGGCCGGCCGGCATCGAGCGCCACCATGTTGGCGCCGAAATTGGTCTGCAGCGGCGTGAAGCGATAGAGCTGGTTCAGGACGACGTCCGGCACCGCGTCGCGCTTCAATTCGACCACGACACGAAAACCATCGCGGTCGGATTCGTCGCGCAGGTCCCCGATACCCTCGATCTTCTTCTCGCGCACCAGTTCGGCGATGCGCTCCACCATCGTGGCCTTGTTCACCTGATAGGGAATTTCCGTGATGACGATCGCTTCGCGGTCCTTGCGGATGGTATCGATCGACACCTTGCCGCGCATCACGATCGAGCCGCGGCCGAGATGATAGGCCGAGCGGATCCCCTGGCGTCCGAGGATAATGCCGCCGGTCGGAAAATCCGGTCCCGGAATGATGTTGATGAGTTCGTCGATGGTAAGCGCGGGATTGTCGATCAGCGCCACGCAGGCATCGATCACCTCGCCGAGATTATGCGGCGGAATATTGGTCGCCATGCCGACCGCGATGCCGCCGGCGCCATTGCCCAGCAGGTTCGGAAACTTCGCCGGCAGAACCGTCGGCTCGCGATCCTTGTCGTCGTAATTGGCCTGGAAATCGACGGTGTCCTTGTCGATGTCGTCGAGCAGGGACTGCGCGATCTTGGTCAGGCGGGATTCGGTGTACCGCATGGCGGCGGGCATATCGCCGTCCACCGAGCCGAAATTGCCCTGCCCGTCGATCAAGGGCACGCGCATGGAGAAATCCTGCGCCATGCGCACCAGCGCATCGTAGACCGACTGGTCGCCGTGGGGATGGTATTTACCGATGACGTCGCCGACGGTGCGCGCCGACTTGTTATGCGATTTGTTCCATTCGAATCCGTTCTCGTACATCGCGTAGAGAATGCGCCGGTGCACCGGCTTCAGACCGTCGCGCGCATCCGGCAGCGCACGCGCCACGATCACGCTCATGGCGTAATCGAGGTAGGAGCGTTTCATCTCGTCGAGGATGGATACGGGACGAATATCGGAAGGCGCCGGCGGCTCTCCGGGGGGCGTATCTTCAGGGTCAGACAAAGGGGGAATCCGGTGCGTTTTTGGTGTCGAATCATATAGCGCCTCGGGCCTGCCAAAACCACCCTTAACTGGTCAGCGCGAGCGGTTTTTCCCTTCGTTTTTCCAGAGACTTACGCCCCGAGCGCGGCTCCGCGCCGCGGCGCTGAATCGGGCCGCCGGAACGAGCTCGCGTGCCTTAAGGGCCGAACACGACAGCGTGCATGATCCGCCCCGGCAACAGCGTGAACAGCCCGGCGATGACGAGCGCGCCCGAGAACGTAAAGATCATGATGCGGCGATGATCAGCGACACGGTGGCGGTGCGCCATCCAGACCCCGAGCGGAAGCATCGCAAGCGTGAAGATCGACAGCAGGTGGATCGGGCTCCACGGACCGAGCAGCCGGATCTGATGGATCCAGAACGAGCTGAGCGCCACCCCGGCCATCAGGCCGACCCAGATCCAGCCGAGCGCGCGGTGCGGCAAGGTTCCCTTCGGCGCGGCGAGCTGAACCACGCCGAGGACGAACGCGGCCATCGCTGCGAAGGCATGAAGCGGGATCGCGGGAGCTGCCTCGAGCAGCGGCGTAAGGCTCATGGCGCGGGTCCCTCGATCCGGATCTGAGCCTGGAACTCCAAAAGGTTCAGGCCGGCAGACGAATGTTAATATCATTAACATCAACTGAAATCAAAGAAAAAATGTCGCTCGAATGCCGAGATTATTCGGCATGTATTTCAATAAGTTACATATAAGTTATGTGAATTTACTTTAAGGTGTTCCGGGCCATGGAGAAGCGCGGGCCAGCTGCGCTTGCCCTCGCCTCGCGCTCAAACCGCAATCGCTCAGAACGGAATATCGTCGTCCATGTCGCCGTTGCGCGCGCCGGCCGCGACCGCGCGGCGCGGTGCGGCGCTGGACGGACCGGCCGAGCCAAAATCGCCACCGCTATCGTCAGGACCAAAACTGCCGCCGCCGCTGCTGCGGCCGTCCAACATGGTCAGGTTCGAATTAAACCCCTGCAGCACCACCTCGGTCGAGTATTTCTCGACGCCGGCCTGATCGGTCCATTTGCGCGTCTGCAACTGGCCCTCGATGTAAACCTTGGCGCCCTTCTTGAGATATTGCTCGGCGACCTTGCAGAGCCCCTCGTTGAAAATCACCACGCGGTGCCACTCGGTCTTTTCCTTACGCTCGCCGGTCGCCTTGTCGCGCCAGCTTTCCGAGGTCGCCACGCTCAGATTGGCAATCGGGCGGCCGTCCTGGGTCCGCCGGATTTCCGGATCCTTGCCGAGATTTCCGACCAGAATCACCTTGTTGACGCTTCCTGCCATCGCCGCCTCCACTCTCCACTCTCAAAAATTACTGGGATGATCCGACCCTATACGCTTGCCGACCGCGCGAGCTTGCAGATCGCCCGGTTTCCCCGGTTATCCACATATAGCATTTTTGCCTGCAATGTTCCAGTTTTGTTCCCATCAACATTACGCAGATTTAATATGCAATGCGGAGATTAAATTGTGGGCGGTATTTCGATACGAATACATCGCCACGGCGTCATTTGGCTTCCATCGGACTGCTAGAAAAACGTTACAAATCATTAACTTCCGGCAGATCCACTTCGCCCGTGGGTGTTGCATTTCGGAGACGGCGTTTCCGGCTGAACCCGGCTATATTCCGGGCAGAAATTAGATCGCCGCTGCGGTCGCGCCATTTTTAAGGACGCCTCATGCAAAACGAAGCGAAGAACTTCCGGAGAGAGATGCGATGAAAAAGCTTTTGCTGGGTATGGTCGGATTGGCTGCGGTGGGGATCGCTGCACCCGCCTCGGCTGCGGACCTCGCCGCCCGTCCCTACACCAAGGCGCCGCCGCCGATGATCGCCGCCATCTACGACTGGAGCGGTTTCTACATCGGTCTCAACGGCGGTGGTGGCTGGAGCCACAAGTGCTGGGACATCTCGAACGATGCCGGTGTGCCGGTTGTGCCGTCGTCGCCCGAAGGTTGCAACAACGCCAGCGGCGGCATCGCCGGTGGCCAGATCGGCAAGGCGATTGGGCCGGCCTGAAGGGTTCGAATACCAGCCTGTTCTTTGGTCCCGCCGTAACCAACCAGAGCAAGATCAACGCGCTGGGCCTGTTCACCGGCCAGGCCGGGTACGCCTGGAATAACGTTCTCTGGTATGTCAAGGGCGGCGCCGCGGTTGCAGACGACAAGTACACGGGTTTTGTGGCCGGCGTGGCGGTTGACCAGGCGAAAGAGACTCGCTGGGGCGGCGCGATCGGCACCGGTATCGAATTCTCCTTCGCGCAGAACTGGTCGGCTGGTGTTGAGTACGACCATCTGTTCATGGGAAGGCACACCAACAACTTCACTGATCTCGCTGGCGTATTCTCGCGGACCGACAGCATCAAGCAGGACGTCGACATGGTCACCGCGCGCATCAACTACCGCTGGGGTGGCCCGGTGGTCGCGAAGTACTGATCTCGGCCTGATTTTTGGCCTGATCTGAGGCGAACTAGCGAAAACGCCGGCATTGCGCCGGCCTTTTTGTTTTGCTCCAAGGTGTTGCATCTCGGAGACGGTATTCCCGTTTGAATCCGATATATTGCTGCGCACCAGTCGGACCGCCATGTTCGGTCGCACGGGCTAAATCGACGCTTCGGGGACAACGGGGCGAGCGGGTGGCGGATAACAGGATGAAGAAGTTCTTGCCGGGCGCGGTTGCGCTCATTGCGGTGAGCTTGGCCGCCGCTTCCGCATTGGCCGCGGATCTTCCGGCGCGCGCCTACAGCAAGGCACCCGCAGTGTTCGCGCCGATTTATGATTGGGGCGGGTTCTACATCGGCGTCGACGGCGGCGGTGGCTGGAGCCACAAATGCTGGAGCTCGCAGAGCGTCGGCGGTGTTCCTAACGTTCCCGCCATCCCAGAAGGTTGTCACAACGCATCCGGCGCGGTCGCCGGCGGTCAGATCGGCTACCGCTGGCTGAGCGGTCCCGTGGTGTTCGGCGTGGAAGCGCAGGGCGACTGGGCCAATTTGCGTGGATCGAATGTGAGCCAGGCGCTGCCGCCGACCGTAAACCGGTCCACCATCGATGCGATCGGCTTGTTCACCGGCCAGGTCGGCTATTCCTGGAACAGCGTGCTTTGGTATCTCAAGGGCGGCGGTGCGCTGACCAACGACAAATACGAGGGTCTGCAAGCTGGCGCGGT
>WNFM01025698.1_pt1 | contig 10513 bp, 9 predicted proteins | sample 5400271 | NCBI WGS metagenome assembly WNFM01 (sample SAMN13153352, study PRJNA577476) | soil metagenome | isolation source: 60 cm saprolite on Douglas fir-dominated hillslope | place: USA:California | collected 2013-09-17 | reverse complement strand
CGCCGCCGCCGACTCCTGGGCGACCGACGCTCACAAATGGCTGAACACCACCTACGACTGCGGCATCGCTCTGGTGCGGGACGGCGAGGCGCTGCGGGCCGCGATGCGGGCAGATGCCTCGTACTTGCCCCTCGGCACCGCGCGTGACCCGATGCAGTTCACGCCTGAGTCGTCGCAGCGCGCCCGCGGCGCCGAGGTGTGGGCCGTGCTGGCCGCCCTCGGCCGCGACGGGGTGTCGCGCCTGGTCGGCGGGCATGTCGTCCTGGCCAGGCGGTTCGCGTCCGGCCTGGCGGCAGGAGGCCTGGAGGTGCTGAACGAGGTGCGGCTCAACCAGGTCGTGGCCGCGTGTGATGGCGCCGCCGCGACTGACGAGATGATCGCCGCGCTGCAGCGCGAGGGCACCTGCTGGTGCGGCCCGACCACGTGGCGCGGACGTCGGGCCATGCGGATCAGCATCAGCAACTGGGCGACTACGGAGGTCGGCGGCGCGAGGCTGGCGAAGATGTCGCGCGGCGGCCGGGCACGGCTGCGGCGCCGCTCGGTCGGGTATGGCCGATGAGCCGACGGGCGCGCTCGACTTGGTGAACGGGGAGGCCGTCATGCGCCTGGTGCGTGCCGCGTGCCGGCGGGGTGTGGCCGGCGTGGTGGTGACCCACGACGCGCAGCTGGCGGCGTGGGCCGACCGGGTGGTGTTCCTGCGCGACGGCCGCGTGATCGACCAGACCGCGCCGCCGCCGGGTCCTGAGTCGCTGCTGCAGCAGCGAACCTAAGGGCCGAGGCCGAGGAACCTGGCGAAGTTGTCGCCGAGCAGGCCGTCGATCTTGCGCGCCAAGGCCTCACATGGAACACCGCCCGGCTTGCCGCCGGTCACACGCGCTGGGCGGCGATCAGGTCCCGGTACCAGGCGAACGACGCCTTGGGCGTGCGGCGCTGGGTCTCGAAGTCGACGTGCACGAGCCCGAACCGCTGGCGGTAGCCCTCGCTCCACTCGAAGTTGTCCATCAGGGACCAGACGAAGTACCCTCGCACGTCCACGCCGGCGATCATGGCCGCGTGCACGGCCCGGATGTGGCCGTCCAGGTACCCGATCCGTGGCTGGTCGTCGACCGTACCGTCCGCTGCCACCTCGTCGTTCACCGAGCAGCCGTTCTCGGTGACGTAGACCGGCGGCAGCCGCTCTCCGTAGCGGTCCTTCAGCATGGTCAGCAGCTCGGTCAGCCCGGCCGGGATCACCGGCCAGCCGAACGCGGTCACCGGGTACCCGGGGATCGGCTCCATCCGGAACGGCAGCGGCGAGTCGGGCAGCGCCGACAGCCTGGTGGGGCTGTAGTAGTTCACGCCGAACGCGTCCAGCGGGGCGGAGATCACCGCGAGGTCCCCGTCGCGGACGCAGTCGAGGCCGCCCGGGCCGACCCCGAACGCGGACAGGTCCGGGTACCGGCCGAGCAGCGGAGGGTCGGCAAACATCCGGTTGTGCAGGGTGTCGTACGCATTCGCCGCCGCGACGTCGGCCGCGCTGTCGGTAGCGGGCCAGGCCGGAGCGTGATTGTTGGTGATCGCCACCTGCCTGGCTCCGGCGGAGCGCAGCGCGGACGTAGCCAGCCCGTGCCCGAGCAGCTGGTGATGGGCGGTCGGCAGAGCGCCGAGCATCAGCGCCTGGCCGGGCGCGTGGATGCCGAGTGCGTAGCCGAAGGCGGTGACCACGAAGGGCTCGTTCAGGGTGATCCACAGGGGGATCCGGTCGGCCAGCCGTTCCGCGGCCAGGGCTGCGTACTCGGCGAATCGGTGCGCGGTGTCCCGGGCCAGCCAGCCGCCCTGGTCCTCGAGCGGCTGCGGCAGGTCCCAGTGGTACAGGGTGGGCACCGGGGTGATGCCGCGGGCGAGCAGCGCGTCGGTCAGCCGGTCGTAGAAGTCCACGCCGGGCTCGTTGGCCGGGCCCTTCCCGAGCGGCTGCACCCGCGGCCAGGCGATCGAGAACCGGTACGCGGTCAGCCCGAGCTCGGCCATCAGCCCGACGTCGGTATTCCAGCGGTGAAAGTGATCGGCCGCCACGTCGCCGGTGTCGCCGCCGGAGATGGCGCCCGGCTTCCGGCAGAACACGTCCCAGACGGACTCGCCGCGGCCGTCCTCCTGGACCGCGCCCTCGATCTGATACGCGGAGGTGGCCACACCCCACGCGAATTCGTCAGGGAAGCGCGGCATCGGAAGGTTGGTCACCCGGCGATCGTATGCCCGATCCCGGCCGCCCCAAAGAGGACACGAACCCCCAGCCTTCTGATCCGTAGAATCGGGCACAACGTCCATGGCTGTTCACCTGCCGCTGATGCGGGCCAGGTTCCGCGGCTGGCGCCGAGCCTCGGTCGTTGCTTGTCGCGTTGGCAGCAGGTCGTGATCGAGTTCAGGGCGGCTAGCCAGTGGAGGTCCGGTTGCAGCTTGATCTGGGTGATATCCGGCTGTGGTTCGATGCGTCAGGCCCGTCGCTGCTTCCCGAGGGGGACCGGGTTGCGGAACGGCCGACCCTGGTGGCGGTGCACGGCGGGCCAGGGCTCGACCACATCAACCTGAAGCCGACGCTGGCTCCACTCGCCGATCATGCACAGATCATCTTCTACGACCAGCGCGGTCATGGCCGCAGTGACCACAGCACCGCCGAATTCTGGAACCTGCCGACCTGGGCCGATGATCTGCGGCGGCTCTGCGACTCGCTCGGACTGACCAGGCCGGTAGTGCTCGGCAGTAGCTTCGGCGGATTTGTCGCCCTCACCTACGCCGGGCTGTTCCCCGGCCATCCCGGCGGTGTCATCTTGACCAACACCACGGGCGGCCGTAGCGACCACCCCGCCAGCGTGGAGATGTTCCGCCGGCTCGGCGGTGACGAGGCGGCCGATGTGGCCGCGCGTGACTTCGCAGAGCTCACCGAGCAGTCGGCGGAAGAGTTCAATCGGGTCTGCTACCCGCTGTATAGCAGCAAGCCCGGCTACGTGGAGGAGTCCCGGCAGCGGATGGCCAGATCGATTCATACCACCGAGGTCAACCTGCACTACTTCCGGGCCGAAGCGTCCCGTTTCGACGCGTGGAGTGTGCTGCCTGAGGTCAAATGCCCGGTTCTCATCCTGGCGGGGGAAGACGATCCTATCTGCCCGATATCTGTCGTCGAGGATCTCGCCCGCCAGCTTCCTGCCGCCACCACTCGACTGGTTCGCCTGCCGCAAGCCCGCCACGCTGTCTTTCGCGACCGGCCCGACCTAGCGTTCCCAGCAGTCAAGGACTTCCTCCAAGACATCACCGACCGCGTGACAACCTGAGTCGCCACGGCCCCACACGAAGTCGCTTCCGCATGGATGTATATCTGGCCCCAAACGGATACCGGACCCAAACCCACCGTGGTCTTCGGTCCAGGGGCATGAAACTGTGTCGGCGTCGGGCTGTGGGGGATCGGCGTCAGGCGGCGCCCTGGGCCACTGCCTCCTCGACCTCGGCCTGGCGGACGGCTATCTCGGCGGCGTGCTTTTCCGCGTCGACCTTCTCGGCAATCTCCTCGTCGGCGCGCATCAGGGCCTCGAGGTCGCTCTGCGCGGCGTCGATCACGCCCAGGTCGGTGTAGGCGCGGCGCACCTTCGGGCCCCAGAGCCCGATGTCTCGCACGCACGGCACGATGCGCGAGAACAGCAGTGTCCGGAACGCCTGCTGCACGGGGGAGTGCTCGGTGAACTCCAGGCACTCCTCGACGTTGAAGCCCATCCGCTCCCAGACCTCCTGCGCCCGGAACCGGTTGCGCATCAGGTAGCAGCCCTCGACGATGAACTCCTCGCGGTCGGCGCGCTCGGCCTCGGTCAGCTCGGCGTAGTAGTCGCGCAGGGCCAGCCGCCCGAACGCCACGTGCCGTGCCTCGTCCTGCATCACGTACGCGAGCAGCTGCGTGACCAGCGCGTTGTTGGACATGTCCCGGTGCACGCCGAACGCGGCCAGCGCCAGTCCCTCGATGAGCACCTGCATGCCGAGGTAGGGCATGTCCCAGCGGGAGTCGCTGAGCGCATCGGCCAGCAGCTTGGCCAGGTCGGGGTTGACGGGGTAGTACAGGCCGATCTTCTCCCGCATGAACCTCGCGTACAGCTCGACGTGCCGTGCCTCGTCCATGGCCTGGGTGGCGGCGTAGAACTTCGAGTCCATGTCGGGCACCGACTCCACGATTCGCGCGGCGACCGTCAGCGCTCCCTGCTCGCCGTGCAGGAACTGGCTGAACAGCCAGGCGGACAGGTGGTGGCCCAGCTCGTCCCGTTCCTTCTGGGACAGCTTGTCCCACTGGGCCGACCCGTAGATCGGGACAAGCTCCTCAGACTGCTCCATAACGTTCGTTGGGTCGACCGGGATCGACCAGTCGATCCGCTTGGCCGCATCCCACTGCTTGTCCTTGCCGCGCTGGTAGAGATCGAGCAGGCGGCTCCGGCCGCCGTCGTACTCCCAGCTGAACCGCGTGGCTCCGGCCGTCGGCACGTCCCAGGTTCCGGGCTCGACCGGGGTCGTGTAGTGGTCATAGGTGCTCACGGCGGCCTCCTCGGCAGGCATGAGGCGGTGCGGCCCCGCTTCATTACTACTCAGTAGGCCGCCCTGGCGCAACCGTTGCAGCTCAGCGAGCTCGCGGGTTCGCCGCGTGCGCTTTGCCTTTCGCCTGGCCCGGCCGGCGGCTTTGGCAGTACCGGCGGGGCATGGTCCTTGCCGTGAGCCTGCGGAGGGAGCGGCTTGCCGTGGCCCTTCCCGGGCCCGGCGGATCCCGGAGTGGGGTGAGCCCCCGGCCGGCCGGGGTTGCCCCGGCCGGGTGGCGGCTTCAGCGGGTGAGCCTCCTGCGGGCCGAGGTTGGCCGGGCCGGGCGCCCGCTTCAGCGGGTCAGCCCGGTGCGCGGGCGGGGCGCCGATCATGTAGTGGGCGAAGTCCTGGATCGGCCCGGGCATCGCGCCGGCGTATGCGGCCGCGGTACCGCCGAGCCCGATCGCGGCCGCGATCAGCGCGGCGACGGGCCTGGCGCTGCGAAAAGGCCAGGACCGCCGCCGCCGGGCGGGCCGCTGGGCTGGCCGACGGGTCGGTCGGCGGGCTGCGGGCGAGACGCCGGCCGGGGAGGCGCTGCGGGCAAAACCGAACCGCGCACCTGCTTCCCCGGCCAGCTCACCGGGCTCCGCGGGGCCGGCCAGTTCGGCGAGCATCTCCGCGACGACGCGCGCCTCCTCCCGGGCGTCGGGAGGCAGAGACCGACCGTCCAGGAGGGCGTCCAGCAGCGGCTCGCCCAGCTCGCGGCCAGGCCAGCTGGGAGGGGAGAACCCGGGCATCTCACTCTGCGAAGCGTCCGGACTGCCCATGGCGTTACAACGCCCCCGCCCGGTCGGCCACCAGCCAGGCCCCGCGATGCGGTCTCGTCGGTCTTAGTCATGCATCGGGCGCTCGTGGTCCGCGTGCCCGGCAGGCTCGAGCTGGAAGGTGGAGTGCTCGACGTCGAAGTGGCCGCGCAGGCAGTCCTGCAGCCGGTCCAGCATCGTGGCGCAGCGGCCATCATCCATAACGCCCGGATCCACCACGACGTGCGCCGAGAGCACCGGCAGCCCGGAGGTGATCGTCCAGGCGTGCAGCTCGTGCACGTCACGGACGCCGTTCAGCGTGGTCATGTGGCGCCGGACCTCGCTCAGGTCCATGCCCCGCGGGCTCGCCTCGAGCAGCACGTCCACCGTTTCGCGCAGCAGCTGCCAGGTCCTGGGCAGGATCAGGAGGCCGACCGCGAGCGAGGCGATCGGGTCAGCGCGGGCGAATCCGGTGGTGGCGATCACCACGCCGGTGACGATCACTGCGGCGGCGCCGAGGGCGTCCGAGCCCACCTCCAGGAAGGCGCCCCGAACGTTCAGGCTCTCCGCCTGGCCGCGGCGCAGCAGCAGCAGCGACACGGCGTTGACGCCCAGCGCGATCAGTCCGAACACGATGAGCAGCCCGGAGTTGACCCCGGGCGGGGACATCAGCCGCCGGATCGCCTCGGTGATGATGAACGCCGCCATGCCCAGCAGCAGCACGCCATTGGCCATGGCCGCCAGGATCTCCGCCCGCGCGTAGCCGAACGTGCGCCGGCCGGTGGGCGGCCGGGCGGCGAAATGCGCGGCCAGCAGGGACAGGCCGATGCCGGACACGTCGGCGGCCATGTGCGCCGCGTCGGCCAGCAGTACCAGCGAGCCAGTGATCAGGGCGCCGGTGACCTCGGCGACCGCGATCACGGCGCTCAGCGCCAGCACCGTCATCAGCGCCTGGCGATGCCGCCCGGTGGCCGTCGTCCCGTGGCCGTGGCCGTGGTCACGGCCCTGCCCTTGTCCTGGGCCGGTCGTGCCTGGCCTGCCTGGATGCCTGGTCATGGTTCCTTGCGGCGCCCGCCGCGGCGCCGCAGCGGGGAGTCGGGCGGCGGGCTATCCTCGCCGGCGGAGCCCGCCTCCGGTGGCGGCCCGGCCGTGCCGGGGGCCACCAGCTCATACGCGGGGTTGATCATGACCGGGCCGCCGTCGCGCATGCCGACCTGGCCGCGGAACCTGACCCGGGAACCGCAGTCCAGTCCCGTGATGTGGGAGCGTCCGTAGAACAGGGCGGTCATATGGCCGGTCGAGTCGGCTATCTCGGCGGCGAGCACGGTGTTGCGCTCGACCGGGCGGATCTCGACCGCGTACACGCGCCCCTCTACGGTGGCCTTGCCGGGCTTGGTCAGGGATCCGATCGGCTGAACGCCCGGCGGAGGAACCGGCCGGTCATACTGGCCGCCATCGTGGGCCGGGCCTGCGCCGGCCGCTGCGCCACCGGCCACGGCGACCTCCGCGGCAGCCAGGGCCCCGGCATCGGCCGCGACGTCCTGCCTCTCCGCCTGCGCGCCCTTGTCGTCTGGTGCCGCCTGCGCCGGCTCGGCTGCCTGCGGGGGCTTGGTCCGCCGCTCGGGCTCGGCACGCTCGGCAGGCTTTGTGGGCTTACCCACTTTTGCGGGCTCGGGCGTCGCCGGGCGCTCGGACGCAGCGGCCTGGCGGTCGTGTATTTCCTCTAGCCTGCTGCGCACGTCGAACGGTACGATCGTGGCCGCCGCGTGCGGTATCCGGCTGACCGCGCTGGCGATCCGGTCCGCCGTGCGGTCGTGCAGCAGCCTGCCGAGCAGCGGGGAGTAGCCGCGCCGCGGCAGGATTACGGTGACGCCGACGCCCGGAAGCTCGGCCTCGGCGCTGACCAGTTCCGCCGCGCACCTGGCGAGCCTCCGGTCCGCGCAGTCCACGAAGTCAAGCACGACGCCCGTGTGCGCGCGCACCCAGTCCCGGCGCAGCGTGTCGGCCTGGGCGCTGTCGATGACGAAATGCACCGCGCGCAGCGTGGTCGGGCGCAGGCTGCGGGCGTACCGCAGCCCGGCCACGGTAGCGAGATCAAGGTCGTCGACGAAGACGAACACCGTGCGCCGGGCAAAGGTCGGCGGCTCGGGCGGCTTGGGCCGGCTGCCGATGCCCTCCAGGACGCTGGCCTCCATCCGGTACTCGCCGTTGAGCCGGATGAGCGCCGGAACGCCGACCGCGAACAGGATCACCACCAGCCACGCGCCCTCGGTGAACTTGACCACCACGAAGATAAGCACCACGACCAGGGACGTGACGCCCGCCGAGAAATTGATCACCAGCCTTCGCCGCCAGCCCGGCTCCCGGACCCGGTGGTGGTATTTGGCCATGCCGAAGCCGGCCATCGTGAAGGCGGTGAAGACCCCGATCGCGTAGAACGGCACCAGGTTGTTGACCTTCGCCCCGACGGCGGCCAGCAGGGCGCACGACAGCACCGCGAGCACGACGATCCCGTTGGAGAAGACCAGCCGGTGGCCGCGCTTGGTCAGCCAGCGCGGCAGGAACGCGTCCTCGGCCACGAAGCTGGCCAGGAACGGGAAGCCGTTGAAGCTGGTGTTGCCCCCGGTGTAGAGGATCAGCGCGGTCGCCGCCTGGACCAGGATCCACAGGGAGGTGCCGAGGACGGTATGCCCGAAGACTATCTTCGTCTCTTGCGAGATCACCGTCGGAACACCGGAGACGAACGGCGCCGCGTGCGTGACGTGGGCCAGCCAGGAGATCCCGGCCACCAGAGAGCCCAGGATGACGCCCTCAGCCACCAGCACCCGCCTGGCGTTGATGCCCTCCGGCGGGCGGAACGCGCTCACCGCGTTCGACACCGCCTCGATGCCGGTCAGCGACGAGCCGCCGTTGGCGAACGCCCGCAGCAGCACGAAGACCATCCCGAAGGCAATCAGGCCGCTGGTGCCGGAGTGCGCGGTGTACTGCCCCGTCATCGGGTAGTGGTTTCGCGGCAGCGAGCCGAACGTCTCCCGCACCAGGCCTGTGATGATCATGAGCAGCACGGAGCCGGAGAACAGGTAAGTAGGCACCGCGAACGCACGCCCGGCCTCGCGGATCCCACGCAGGTTGCCGTAGCACATCAAGATCACGATGCCGATTGAGATCAGCGTGATGGTGTCGGGGTGGTTGATCGCCGGCCAGGCCGAGGCGACCGCAGCCGTGCCGGCCGCCACCTGCACCGCGACCGTCACGACGTAGTCGATGAGCAGCGCGATGGCGGCGACCTGGGCTACCCGCGGACCAAAGTTGTCTCGCGCCACCACGTAAGATCCGCCGGCCCTGGTGTAGACCGAGACGACCTCGCGGTAGGACAGCACGACCAGCGCCATCACGAAGAGGATGACGCCGGTCATCGGCAGGATGAGCGTGAACGCGGTGATGGCGAGGCCGCCCCTGAGCAGCTCGATGAGGATTTCCTCGGTGCCGTAGGCCGACGAGGAGATCCCGTCCGGCGCGAGCACCCCGAGCGCGAGCCGCTTGTTCAGCCGCTGCTCACTGAGCTGCTCGTTGACCAGTGGCCGCCCGAGCAGCCGCCGCTTTAGCGAGTAGCCCAGACCCTCGGCCAGGTCGGCCTGGCCGTCCAGCAGGCCCACGGCCCTACGCATGGCCACCCTGTTGTGCCCTCCGCTCGATAGCAGTGCTCAGAAACACCAGCCGACGTGGTCTTCATACCACCCCTGGCGCCTGCGGCGGAACCGGGAGCAGCCCCGGGCCTGCGGAGACCGTGGGGCGTCGAACGAGCGTAACCGCCTGTTCACGCGCTCATGACAGGCTGCCACCCGGGAGGCGGGCGACCTTATCGGGCGATACCGCGAGGAAGGCTGGATCGGGGCCGCCGCGCGCGTGGCAAGGTGATCGGGTAGGGACTTACGGCACCAGACGACCTACGGGCCGAACCCGATGAGAGAGGCACGACCATGACCACGACACCGGCAGCCCCGGCACCGCAAGCCGGCAGCGCGCGGACGCTGCACCTGTCGGAACTGCTGCGCCGCCCGCTGGAGCGCGGCGGCGAGTCGATCGGGCGGCTGTCCGACGTGATCGTGCGGCTGCGTGGCGCGGACAACCCCGTGGTGACCGGACTGGTCGCCACGGTCGGCGGCCGCGAGGTGTACGTGCCGATCGAGCAGGTGGACTCCTTCGACCCCGAGGCGGTCAAGCTCACCAGCGCCAAGCTCGACCTGCGCTCGTTCGAGCGGCGCGAGGGCGAGGTACTGCTCCGGGCGGACGTGCTCGGGCACCGGCTCATCGACGTGGAGACCGCCCACCTGATCAAGGCCGGCGACCTGGAACTTGAGCAGCACGGGGACGACTGGGTGCTGGTCGGCGTGGACACCCACCGCCGGTCCCGGCGGTTCTTCGGCGCCCACCTGCCCGCCGCCCCGGAGCGCGGCGATCATCCGTTCCGGGAATGGTCGAAGTTCGAGCCCCTGCGCAGGCTCAAGCCCGCCCAGATCGCCGACCTGATCGAGGACGCGTCCAAGGAAGAGGAGACCGAGATCCTGGGCCAGGTGCACGCGGACCCGGAGCTCGAGGCTGACGTCTTCGAGGAACTCGACGAGGACCTGGCGACCCGGCTGCTCGGCGCTCGGACCGACACCGAGATCGCTGAGGTGCTGTCGCGGATGCGCGCTGACGACGCGGCGGACACGATCGCCGAGTTGCCGCAACGGCGCCGTCAGCCCGTCCTCGACCTGCTTCCCGCCGGGCAGCGCACCAAGGTGCTGACGCTGATGGGCTTCAACCCGACCAGCGCGGGCGGCCTGATGGGAGTCGACTTCCTCACGGTCGCCGCCGACGCCCGCGTCCGCGACGCGCTGGACGCGGTCGCCCGCTCGGTCAGCCTGCAGCCGGAGGCGCTCACCAGCGTGCACTGCATCGACGAGCGCGGCCGCCTGCGGGGCGTCGCCCGGCTGGTGTCCCTGGTGCAGTCGGATCCGGAGACACCGCTCAGGGACATCTACGACCATGACCCGGTCCGGGTCGGGGCGGACACCGACGTGGTCGACGTCGCGGTGCTGATGAGCGACTACAACCTGATCACGATCCCGGTCGTGGACGAGCGCCGGAAGATGATGGGCGTGATCACGGTCGACGACGTGCTCGAGGTCACGCTGCCCGAT
>WNFM01335400.1_pt1 | contig 10514 bp, 12 predicted proteins | sample 5400271 | NCBI WGS metagenome assembly WNFM01 (sample SAMN13153352, study PRJNA577476) | soil metagenome | isolation source: 60 cm saprolite on Douglas fir-dominated hillslope | place: USA:California | collected 2013-09-17 | reverse complement strand
GGCGGCGAGCCAGCACGCCGACGCACTGTCGCTGATCAGTCCGACCGCCGCGCCGGCGGCGAAATACGCGTCCAATGGATTAATGACCGAGGTCCACGGCGGACATGGCGGCGGTGGTTTCCACGGCGGAGGCGGCGGCGGTTTTCATGGCGGCGGAGGCTTCCACGGAGGCGGCGGCTTCCACGGAGGCGCTGCGGTGTTTCACGGCGGCGGTTACAGAACCGGCGGCGCCGTATTTCATGACGGCGGTTATCGCGCCGTCGGCCCGGCCTTCCATGGCGGCGGCTATCACTACGGCGGATATCGTTACGGCGGCAATCGCTACGGTGGTTTTCGGTTCGCGCACCATCACCACCACTTCTTCTACGGGCCGTCTTATTACGATTACCCGTATTATGATGACTACCCGTATTACTATTCCCCGCACCGTCGTTGCCCCGTGGTCTGGACCCATCACGGCCCGCGGCGCATCTGTCACTTCCGGCGCTGGCACCACCGGCGGCATCATCGCTTCTATGGGTGAGGTTGGTTAGAGACGATCGCTGAAATCAATCGGGCGCCTGTTCGGCGCCCGATTTTCTTTAGAAGGCAATCTTGCCTTTAATCCCAATTCTTGAATTTCCAGGATTTGAGCTTCCAGGGCGTCAGCGTCTCCATCCGCCACTGCTGCCACCGATCCGGCGGCCAGTGACTGAGCTTCGAGCGCTCCTTGACCTCGCCCTCCGCCGCGCGCGGCATCGCCCTGCGCCTTGTCTGGCGGGTCGCCTCGCTGATCATATCGACGAATTCAGGCTTATCGGCCACGGCCCGCTCCTTCGCGAAACACCTCGCCTTCGCTTGCGAGCCAGTCTGCTCCCAACTGCTTAACGAGTTACTTCGAGGATGCCTCGAGGTTGAGGGAGCGTGCCTACCGCCACTCCCTGATATCGACGAAATGCCCGGCAATGGCTGCGGCCGCGGCCATCGCGGGCGACACCAGATGGGTGCGACCCTTGAAGCCTTGCCGGCCCTCGAAATTGCGGTTCGAGGTCGAGGCGCAGCGCTCTTCGGGTTTCAGCTTGTCGGGGTTCATGGCAAGGCACATCGAGCAGCCCGGCTCGCGCCATTCGAAACCGGCCTTGATGAAGATCTTGTCGAGCCCCTCGGCTTCGGCCTGCTCCTTCACGATGCCCGAGCCGGGCACGATCATGGCGTTGACGTTGGCGTTGACGGTCTTGCCCTCGGCGACCTTCGCCGCCGCGCGCAGATCCTCGATCCGGCCGTTGGTGCAGGAGCCGATGAAGACGCGATCCAGCTTGATGTCGGTGATCTTTGTGCCCGGCTTCAGGCCCATGTAATTCAACGCGCGATGTTTTGACAGACGCTTCGCCTCATCCGCGATCTTGTCGGGATCAGGCACCATGCCAGTGATCGATACGACGTCCTCCGGCGAAGTGCCCCAGGTCACGATCGGCGGCAGCTTTGCCGCATCCAGCCTGATCTCGTGATCGAAATACGCAGCCTCGTCGCTGCGCAGCGTCTCCCAGTAACGCATCGCGGCGTCCCAAGCCTCGCCTTTCGGCGACTTGGGGCGGCCCTTCAAGAACGCAAAAGCCTTTTCATCCGGCGCCACCAGGCCGGCGCGGGCGCCGCCCTCGATCGACATGTTGCACACCGTCATGCGGCCTTCCATCGAGAGCGCGCGGATCGCATCGCCGGCATATTCCAGCACGTAGCCGGTACCCCCAGCGGTGCCGATCTCGCCGATGATCGCCAGAATGATGTCTTTGCCGGTGACGCCGTCAGGCAATTTGCCGTCGACGATCGCGCGCATGTTTTTTGCTTTTTTCTGGATCAGGGTTTGCGTCGCCAGCACGTGCTCGACCTCTGATGTGCCGATACCATGCGCCAGTGCGCCGAACGCGCCGTGGGTGGAAGTATGGCTGTCGCCGCAGACGATGGTGGTGCCGGGCAAGGTAAAACCCTGCTCGGGGCCGATGACGTGGACGATGCCCTGACGCTTGTCGAATTCGTGGAAGTACTCGATGCCGAATTCCTTGGCATTTTCGGCCATCACGCGAATCTGCTCGGCGGATTCCGGATCCGGATTAGGTTTTGAGCGATCGGTGGTCGGAATGTTGTGGTCGACCACGGCCAGCGTCTTCTCCGGCGCGCGGACTTTTCGCCCCGTGGCGCGTAAGCCCTCAAATGCCTGCGGCGAGGTCACCTCGTGCACGAGATGGCGGTCGATATAGAGCAGGCAGGTGCCGTCGTCGGCTTCGTGGACCAGATGGTCGTTCCAGATTTTGTCATACAGCGTGGTCGGTTTGGACATGATGTCAGGCCTTGAATCGGGATTTTAAATCGGAAAACGTGATTGCGCGCGGCGACATGCGACGCGCTACGCGTCAGGCCGCAAGTGCAGCCGTCGTCAGCCGACCGAAGAAGCGCCAGGGCAAACGACTGCGGTCGTCGAGAACGACGCGAGACGCAGTTATTTGACGATCTCTGAACATTCGGGCCTTATAGCACATCAGGTATCTAGGCGCGATATGCGTCTGCCGCCACCGTCATTGCGAGGAGCCCTTGCGACGAAGCAATCCCGCTTTGCTGCAAAGAAAAGAATGGATTGCTTCGTCGCAAGGGCTCCTCGCAATGACGGTACGCCGTAACAAAAAAGCGCGGGGACGCCCGCGCTCTTCGTCAAATCCATGCGAGCCGTGACTTACTCGCCGACGGCTGTAGCGCGGTCCTGCTTCTCGACGATGCGGGCCGACTTGCCGCGCAGATTGCGCAAGTAATAAAGTTTTGCGCGGCGCACCTTGCCGCGGCGCACCACCTTGATCGAATCGATCATCGGCGACATCACCGGGAAAACGCGTTCCACGCCTTCGCCGTAGGAGATCTTGCGCACCGTAAAGCTCTCGTTGAGGCCTGCGCCGGAGCGGCCGATGCAGACGCCTTCATAGGCCTGCACGCGCGAACGGTCGCCTTCGACCACCTTGACGTTGACGATCAGGGTGTCGCCGGGTGCGAACTCCGGAATTTCCTTGCCGGCGGACAGTTTGTCGAATTGCTCTTTTTCGAGCTGTTGAATGAGGTTCATTGGAAAATCTCCATCGGCGGCGCGCCCGGCGCGGGCTGCGCGAGTATTTCGGTATCCTGCCATTGCACGGATTTGGCGCTCGTATACGGCAAAGGCAACGTCTTGTCACCCATCCGTCGTGTTTTTTGGGCGTTTTTGGCGACTTGTCCTCGCCGCCCAAAGATCAGGCCGCCCGGCCCGCGTCAAAGCCTCAGCCTCGGCCTGCCGCCAGGCCGCAACCTTGGCGTGGTCGCCGGATAACAGGATTTCCGGGATTGGCCGGCCCTCGAAGGTCTGCGGGCGGGTATATTGCGGGTATTCCAGTAGCCCTTCCGAAAAGCTCTCATCCGCCCCGGAGGCGAGCTTTCCCATCACGCCGGGCAACAGTCGGACACAGCCATCGATCAGCGCCATGGCTGCGATTTCACCCCCCGAGAGGACGTAATCCCCGACCGACACTTCCTCGAGCCCCCTCGCCTCGATCACCCGCTGGTCGATACCCTCGAACCGGCCGCACACGATCAGCGGGCCGGGGCCGGCGGCGAGTTCCATCACCCGCGACTGGGCCAATGGCCTACCCCGCGGGCTCATCAGCAGGCGAGGGCGCCCGGGAGGTGCATCCGCCGCGTCGATCGCCGCTGCCAGCACGTCCGCGCGCAGCACCATGCCGGGGCCGCCGCCGGCCGGGGTATCGTCGACGCTGCGATGGCGGTCAGTGGCGGAATCCCTGATGTCGCGCGCCTCCAGCGCCCACAGGCCGCTCGCTAGCGCCTTGCCCGCAAGGCTGACGCCGAGCGGACCCGGGAACATCTCGGGAAACAGGGTTAGGACGGTTGCGCGCCAGGTCATTCAAAAACCCACCGAATTACGACGGACGTCATACGCGGGCTTGACCCGCGTATCCATCATCCTTGCGAAAAGATGGATCGCCAGATCAAGTCCGGCGATTACGACCGGAGTTAGGGTTCATCGCCCTCGATCTCCGCGGGCAATTCGATCACGACGCGCCCGCCCTTGAGATCGACCGACGGCACCACCGCGTTGCTGAACGGCAGCAGCATGGTTGTGCCCTGCGGCGGCGCGATTTCGATGATGTCGCCGGCGCCGAAATTATGGATCGCGACGACGCGGCCGAGCGGCTCGTTCGCCGTGGTCACGGCGGCGAGCCCGATCAAATCGGCGTGGTAATACTCATCTTCGTCAGTCGCCGGCAGTGCTTCGCGCGCGACATAGAGTTCGAGGCCGTTGAGCCGTTCGGCCTCCTCGCGTGTCGCGATGCCCTTCAGCGTCGCGACCAGGTGGCCTTTTGCCTCACGCGCGGTCGCTACCTCGAACTGGCGCGCGCCGTCCTTTGTCACCAAAGGCCCATAGCGCTTTATCGCCAGCGGGTCTTCGGTAAACGTCCACAGTTTTACGGCGCCGCGCACGCCATGCGCAGCGCCGATCCGGGCGACGCAAATCGGTGCCGCCACCGTCGCTCGCCCTTATCGCTTACGCCGTCTTGGCGGCGGCTTCGGCTTGCGCCTTGCGCTCCTTGCGCGGCACCGCCTTTTCCGGATTGTTGCGCGCGGCGCGTTTGACGACGCCGGCGGCATCGAGGAAACGCGTCACGCGGTCCGACGGCTGCGCGCCCTTGGCGAGCCAGGCCTTGACCTTGTCCATGTCGAGCTTCAACCGCGCCTCATTGTCCTTCGGCAGCAGCGGATTGAAATGGCCGAGCCGCTCGATGAAGCGGCCGTCGCGGGGAAAGCGCGAATCGGCGACGACGACGTGATAGACCGGGCGCTTCTTGGTGCCCGCGCGAGCAAGGCGGATAACGACTGACATTTGGTTCTCCTGATAAGTTTGAAAAGTAACGTGAGAGGATTCTGGTGAATAGTTCCCGTCATTGCGAGCGCAGCGAAGCAATCCAGCTTCTTGTGCCGCGGCGATATGGATTGCTTCGCGGAGCCTGTCGTCGGGCGGCGCTTCGCGCCGACCCGTTGGCTCGCAATGACGAAAGAGAGATCATTTCTTCTTCCCCAACCCGGGGAAGCCGCCGAGGCCCGGAAGCGTGGGCTTGCCGCTCAAGCCCGTAAGGCCCGGCAAATTCGGCAAGCCTTGCCGCAAGCCGGCAGGCAAATCCTTCGGCAGCGCGGGCATGCCGTCCGGCGCGGCACCGCCGGGCATTTTTTCCGCAAGCGCCTTCATCTGTTCGGGCGACGGCATGCCGCCGCCAAAACCCATCGCCTGCGCGATGCCGGCCATCGGGCCGCGCTTGCCGGAGCCCATCGCCTTCATCATGTCGGCCATGTTCCGGTGCATTTTTAAGAGCTTGTTGAGCTCCTCGACCTTGCTGCCGGCGCCGGCGGCGATGCGTTTTTTACGGCTCGCTTTGAGGATATCCGGGCTCTTGCGCTCCTGCCGCGTCATCGAATCGATCAGCGCGACCTGACGTTTTAGAATCTTGTCGTCGAGCCCGGCATTCGCGATCTGGTTTTTCATCTTCGCGATACCGGGCATCATGCCCATCAATCCCGAGATGCCGCCCATATTCGCCATCTGCAAAAGTTGCTCGCGCATGTCGGCGAGGTCGAACTGACCCTTGCGCATCTTCTCGGCGACGCGCGCGGCCTTTTCGGCATCAATATTGGCGGCGGCCTTTTCGACCAGCGACACCACGTCGCCCATGCCGAGAATGCGGCCCGCGATCCGGCTCGGATGGAAATCCTCCAGCGCGTCGGTCTTCTCTCCGGTGCCGATCAGTTTTATGGGTTTTCCCGTGACCGCGCGCATCGACAGCGCGGCGCCGCCGCGGCCGTCGCCATCGACCCGCGTCAGCACAATGCCGGTGAGCCCGACGCGCTCGTCGAAGGATCGCGCCAGATTGACCGCGTCCTGGCCGGTCAGCGAATCCGCGACCAGCAGCACTTCATGCGGATTGGCGGCGGTTTTGATCTCGGCCGCTTCCGTCATCATCTCTTCGTCGAGCGTGGTGCGGCCGGCGGTATCGAGCAGCACCACGTCGTAGCCGCCGAGTTTTCCGGCTTCTAGCGCGCGCTTTGCGATTTGCGCCGGCTTCTGGCCCGCGACGATCGGCAAGGTCGGGATATCGAGGTCGCGCCCGAGCACCGCGAGCTGCTCCATCGCCGCCGGGCGATAGATATCGAGCGAAGCCATCAGCACCTTGCGCCTGTCGCGCTGGGTCAGCCGGCGGGCGAGTTTTGCCGTGGTGGTGGTTTTGCCGGAGCCCTGCAAGCCGACCATCATGATCGCGACCGGCGGCACCGCGTTGAGGTCGATGCTCTGGCCGTCGGATCCAAGGGTAGCGATCAGCTCGTCATGAACGATCTTCACCACCATCTGGCCGGGGGTGACCGACTTGACCACGGTGGCGCCGATCGCCTGCTCGCGGACTTTTTCGATAAAGCTCCGGACCACGTCGAGCGAGACGTCGGCTTCCAATAGCGCGCGGCGCACCTCGCGCATCGCGGCATCGACGTCGGGCATCGCGGCATCGACGTCGGCCTCCGTCAGCGACCCGCGCCGCGTCAGCCGATCGAGAATGCCACCAAGCTTTTCCGACAGATTGTCGAACACTTTTGCTGTCCTTCGTCATGCCCATCGCGGGCACCGCATTACTCACCACCGTCATACCCCGCGAAAGCGGGGTATCCAGTACGCCGCAGCTTCTCGGCTCAAGCGAGCTGCTCTGGGATACTGGATCACCCGCTTTCGCGGGTGATGACGAGCTATTGTGTCTCGGCGCAATGCCAAGACGGATCTTCCAAACACTTTTGCGCCCGAGGGCGCATCGCGCTGTCGGGCGTTGACCTCCGGCCTCGCGGGCCGGGCGGCGGGTCGAAAAGAAAGTCTTTCCGAGATTTGCGCGGATTTACAGGGGATGCGGGCTAAGAGTCAAGGAAAGTTCTCGTCAGAAAGACCGCGATGTTCCGCTAACGCACTCAAAAACAATCAGAATTTCTCGTCGCCCCGATGCCGGATCGAATCGGGAAAGTCCCGATACAGCGCAAATTGCACGTTCGCGACCAGTGAATTGACCCCGAAATGCACGCCCTCGATCGCCTCGCGGCGGCTGCCGACCCGGTTGAACGCGGAATCGAGCTGGGCCAAATCCAAAAATTCCATCATCAGATGAAATTCGCCGACCGGCGCTGCGCTCAAGCCCAGCTTGCGCCGCGTCAGCCGCCAGCCCTGCATCAGCCCGTCGCTTTTCAGGCTGTCCATGTAGGTTTTGAGCCGGTCGGAGAATTCGACGTCGGACACGCCCGCTTTCAGGTCGAACCACGCGTTGTAAATATCCATCTCTGCTCTCGTGTTATGGCTTAACCCAACCATATACGACGGAGGCTTCCGCTCTCCCACCCGATTTGCGATCTCGCCACGTGTCCTTCACTCGCCGCCGGTTTATCGCTGTGCTCGCAGGCCTTGCGGCCGCGGCCGGACTCCCGGCTTTTTGGGCTTTCCGCATGCGCAGCTATGACGGTCCCGTCTCCGATCATTTTGACGGTTTGCATTTCTTCGACCCCGATGGCTCGCCGCCGAAATCGCTTGGCGAGGTGTTGCGCTGGCAGTTCGGTCCCGGCCGGGAGCGCGCGACGTGGCCCGATTGGGCGCCGAGCCCGCACGCCGACACGCCGCCGGCGCGCGTTGCCGGCGACAAGGTGCGGCTGTCGTTCGTCGGTCACGCCAGCTGGCTGATCCAGACCTCAAGCCTCAACATCCTGATCGATCCGGTGTGGTCAGAGCGCGCCTCGCCGGTCGCCTGGGCGGGCCCGAAGCGCCACAACGACCCTGGTATTGCCTTCGACGCGCTGCCTCCGGTCGATATCGTGCTGGTTTCGCATGGCCATTACGATCATCTCGACGTCGCGACGCTGTCAAAACTCGCTGCAAAATTCTCGCCGCGCGTGATCACGCCGCTCGGCAACGACATCACCATGCGCAGCGCCAACGGCGCGATCCGCGCCGACGCGTTCGACTGGCGTGATCGCGTCGAGATTGGAGGCGGCATCGCGGTGACGCTGGTGCCGACGCGGCATTGGTCGGCGCGCGGATTGTTCGACCGCAACAAGGCGCTGTGGGCAAGCTTTGTGCTGGAGACTCCCGCAGGCAAGATCTACATCGTCTGCGATTCCGGCTATGGCGAGGGCAAGCATTTTTGGAGTGTCGCCAAGGCCCACGGTCCATTGCGGCTCGCGATACTGCCGATCGGCGCCTATGAGCCGCGCTGGTTCATGCGCGACCAGCACATGAACCCGTCGGACGCGGTAAAAGCACTCGCCGATTGCGGCGCGGCGCAGGCGCTGGCGCATCACCACGGGACGTTTCAACTAACCGACGAGGCGATCGACGCGCCGGTCACGGCGTTGCATGCGGCGCTCGATGAGGCAAAGATTCCGCGCGAAAAATTTGTCGCGCTAAAACCGGGACAGGTGTTCGAGATTTAACCTCGCCCCGCTCTTGCGGGGAGAGGTCGGCGCGAAGCGCCGGGTGAGGGGAGGCTCCGCATTCGCTATCTTCGGCATTCGTGGAGACAGCCCCTCACCCCAACCCTCTCAGAACGAGCTTCGCTCGTCTCGACCCCGCGAAGTGCGGGGCGAGGGAGAAGACCTACTGCCCTGCCTGCTTGATCGCCCAGGATACGCTCACCGTCACCCGCAGCGTCTCTTCGCCCGGCGCGACTGGTGCGGATTCGGCCATGCCTACTGCCATCTTGCGATAGGGCATCGGGCCGGGCGCGCCTTCCTCGGAGATGCTGAGCGGCGCGCCGAGCGTGACGCCGGCCGCCTTGGCGTAGATCTCGGCCTTGCGGCGGGCGTCGGCGATCGCCTGTTCGCGGGCATCGTCGAGCAGCTTTGAGGCGTTGGACACGCTGAAATTGATGCCGCCGATATCGTTGGCGCCCGCGGCCACCATGGTATCGATCACATTGGCGACCTTGGTGACGTCGCGCAGCCGAACCGTGACGTGGTTGCTGGCGCGATAGCCGACGATGATCGGGGGACTGGGCGGGCTGCGGTTCGGCGCGCTCTCCGGCTGCAGCGACAATCGCGAGGTTTGAAGATCCTTCTCCGCGATGCCGGCGCCCTTCAGCGCCAGCAGCACCTTGCCCATCGCCGCGTTGTTGGCGTCGGACGCCTCGCGCGCGGTCTTGGCATCCGAGGTGACGCCGCCGTCGATCTGCGCCAGGTCCGGCGCCACTGAGACGGTGGCTTCGCCGGTGACGGAAATCACCGCGGGCGGCTCGGTATCAGCCAATGCGGGCGCTGTGAGCAGCGCGCCCGCCGCGATCGCGGCGGCGAAAACGGTGAGATGTTTCATGAGGCCTACTTCAGCGGCACGTAGACGTTGATCACCAGTTTGTCCTCTGCCGTCTTCAGGGGATCGGTGATGTATTCCTCGATAAACGTGTCTTTGGCTTCGAGTTTCTTGTCGTCGAGGTGATTGGTGATCGCCTCATAGGTGTTGTCCATATTGTCGTAGGAACCGCGATGGACGAACTTCAGCGCCTTGCCGTCGGGCGATTTGCCCATGCTCATTGTCTTGGTCAGATTCTTCGGATCCTGATCGACCGGAATTTCCGCAAGGTAAGTGAATCCGGTGTCGTCGGTGGAGGTATAGACGATCATCGGATTGCCTGAGGGCTTGATGCCCTGCTTTTCGAGCAACGCCGACAGCGACTTGAAGGAGTCGATCAGGGTGTCGAACGCCGAATCCCAGTTGGCGTTGCCCCTGGCGATGATGACGGTCTTCGGTTCCAGCGTGATTTGCTCGCCGAAGGGATCGGCGGTCTGAACCGGCGCCGCGGGGGGTGTCGCCGGGGTCTGTGCGGCTGACGGCATATCGGCGGGAGATTTGGTTTCGGCCGGCGGCGGGGCGGGGGTCGCGGTTGGCGCAGGAGCCGGGGTCGCAGGCCCGCTCGCCGCGGGAGGCGCCGCAGGCGATTGTGCCAGCGCGCTGCCAAAGCTTAGCGAAATCACAGCGATCGGGACCAGCGCGACCGTGGCAAGGCGGAACGAGCGGGGAAAATTCATCCAGTATTCTCCTTGAAACTTGTTCGGGCGCCCCGGCCAGCCTGTCCCGGGCCACGTCGACAGGGCGCACGTCGAACCGGTTTGATGCTAACACGCAAGGCCCGCTTTCGTCCCATGACGGATATTTCATGGGCCTCCCCGCTCCGGCAAAGCCAGCCGACACAGATTTGCCGCACTGGCCAATCCACCATCATTCGCCATATAAGGCGTGCTGGAAAACGGGAAATTCCATGGGCGCGCTGGCCAACCAAACGTTCGCCAAGATGAACGGGATCGGCAACGAGATCGTCGTGGTCGACCTGCGCTCCTCCTCTGCCATTGTCACCTCAGAGGAGGCGCGCGCGGTGGCCTCGCCGGCGGGCGTGCATTACGACCAGCTGATGGTGCTGCAGCCGCCGCGCCTGCAGGGCACC
>WNFM01016574.1_pt5 | contig 10514 bp, 9 predicted proteins | sample 5400271 | NCBI WGS metagenome assembly WNFM01 (sample SAMN13153352, study PRJNA577476) | soil metagenome | isolation source: 60 cm saprolite on Douglas fir-dominated hillslope | place: USA:California | collected 2013-09-17 | reverse complement strand
CACTTTTACATCTTCCTTCCCCTGCTCCTTTTGGTTCTACTACGACGAAGTCACCGCCTCAAGGATCCGTTTCGGCTCATTCCCCGGATTGCCGTGACGGTAACGGCAACGTGTCTGTTGGCTCGCATCTATGTGGCCCGGACGCGCCCTTTCGACAACCTCACTCATCTTTTCCCGACGCACCTTCGAATCGATTCCCTGCTGCTCGGGGTCGTGGTCGCTTATGCCTACCACTTCCATCGACCGAGGCTTCTGGCCTGGAGCCGGCGGTGGCGCGCTCCGCTTTTCGTCGGAGGCGCAGCGTTCTACTTGCCGGCCTTCTACTTTCCGCTCGGCAGCTACTGGTGGCTACATTCCATAGCGCTGACAGGATTCGCCTTTGGCGCTGCAGGCATGCTCATCGCGGTTCTAGAGATCGAGCCACCTCGCTCGTGGGCCTTCCGCGGAGCGGCATTTCTCGGCTCTCGTTCGTACTCGATCTATCTCTGGCATGCATCCGTTGCTGTTCTTGCGGCGAGGCTTTTGCTGGCCCGGGCCTCAACCGATACGTTGCGGCCTCTCTCCTCGTCGGGATCGTCATGGCGGAACTGATCGAGTTCCCGGCGCTCGCTCTCCGGAATCGTATTGCTCCATCGACGGTGGTGCCGTTGCAGCAGCAACCAGTCATAGGTCAGGCATCGGCTGGCGAGCCGCGACGTCCGCCGCACCAAGCGGGGGAATCTTCTGCTCCTGACACACCTTCCGAGTGACACTAACCGTGATCAACCGCATCCGCAAAGCGACGTCCATCGTCCGGGACCACGCCCGCGCCTTGTTCCCTGACTTGCGGCTTCTTCAGCAGCTCGATCGAGGATATGCCGTCGGCATTGAAGTGTCGAACATCTGCAATGCGAACTGCGTGTTCTGCGCTTACCAATACCAGGAGCGCCCCAAGCAGTTCATGAGCGACGAGCTGTTCCAGATGTGTCTCGACCAGTTTGTGGAGCTGGGCGGAGGCGTGACGTCGCTCGGAAGCCTCGTTGGCGATCCCTTGCTCGATCCTCAATATGCCGAGCGCGTTCGGATGGCCCGGGCGCGGCCCGAGATCACCGGCGTGTCGGCGACAACCAATGTCATTCATCTCGACAAGGTTGGCGCAAAGAACCTTCTACAATCGGGCATCACACACATTACTGTGAGCACGACGGGATTCGATGAGGAGATGTACAGCAGGATCTTCCGGACCCGGAACTACGAGAGAATGAAAGCCAATCTGCTCGAGCTTCTGCGTGTCAATGCGGAGCTGGGGCATCCCGCCAGGATTGAAGTTGGACTTCGCATCGATCGGCCCCTTTCCGATCTGATGAACGATCCTGACTTTAGCGAGGTCGTTCGGCTGGCAGACGTTGTTTCGTCCAGCGCCTACTACGACAACTGGAGCGGCAGGATCGAGACGGCCGACCTCTCTGGCACCATGAGGATCCGTCCGAATCTTTACAAGTTCGTCAAGCGCCGCCTCCCCTGCGCGCAGCTGTGGATCGGCACTCTGATTCTCGTGGATGGCACCGTCACCGCCTGCGGATGTCGTGACCTCAACGGCGACAGCGAGTTGGTTCTGGGAAATATCAAGGAGACTCCGCTCGGCGAGATGCTCCGTTCCGAGTACTTCCACAAGCTGCAGAGCGATTGGCTATCTGGGAAACTGCCTTCGATCTGTGTCGACTGCCGCCACTACCGGCCGTACACGTCGGTCACTCACGCCGAGTATGAGCACGGCGACCTGAACTGATCCGTCCTGACGGGCATCGCCAGTCACTTCAGACTCCTCCGACGCGGCGGCAATGTGCCGGAGGCCAACTGGAGGACGACTTGATGCATGAACCGAACGGAACCGGACGCTAAACTAGGAGCGGTGGCTTCGCTCCGCACACAGATTGGCGCGTTGATCTATGACGTGCCCCGCTACCTGCGATCCATGGCCGGTAATGGGAGATGGATTCACATGCGCAATCGCCGGGAGCGGACCTCGTTCGACGAGCTGCGAAGGTCTTCCCCCAGGCTGGGATGAGGTTGATGGAGAAGGCGTTCGAGCAGTGGCCAATCTCGAGCGTCGACACGCCACCTTCTCTCGATCAGCCGGCAGTGACGTTCGTGATTGGTCATCGAGGGCTGGCGCGCCTGCCGCATCTGCTCGCGACCTTGCGATCCATCGCCGGGCAGACCGATGTCCCGGTCGAATGCGTCGTCGTCGAACAAGCCGTCGAGCGCGAGGTCGAGTCCAGATTGCCCGCCTGGGTTCGGTACATTCACACGCCTCCCCCGAGCCGGGACTATGACTACAACCGCTCCTGGACGCTCAATGCGGGTGCTCGCGCAGCGCGGGGTGAGCTCGTCGTCCTCCATGACAACGACATGCTTGTTCCGCGAGGTTACGCAGCGGAACTGCACGCTCGCATGCGTGAGGGCTTCGACTTCCTGGACCTGAAGCGTTTCACGTTCTACCTTCCGGAGGAAACGACGCGGCGATTCTTCGAGTCGGGCGAATTGAGCACAAACGTGCCGTCGACCGTGGTCCAGAACCTGCGCGGGGCCAGTATTGCCGCCTCGCGGCGTGCGTACTTCGCCATCGGCGGCTTGGTGCGGAGAGGACAACGAGTTCTGGGAGCGAGCGTAGGCGGTTGGGAGCGTCTACGCGCACGGCTATCTGCCGTTCGTACATCTCTTTCACACACCGCAGGTGGGAAAGCTCCAAGGTGGCGAGGCGCCAGCGATTCGTCGCTACCACGAGCTCAGGGGCGTCCCACCTGAGGAGCGTATCCGGCGCTTGACGACGCGCTGAACCGCACAGCCCAGGCGTTCGCGAGGTGGAGTGCGAGCTCTCCGCCGGCGGGCCTTGTAAAGTCGACGTACCAACCACCGCCGCCGATCACTTTTCCGTCCCACAGAATGATCTCAGGTCCCAGCTCGGGGTGGTAGTAACGGAGCGGAAATAGGAGGGAACTGGTGACGAAGACCGGCTCATCGGACCTGTGATTGGCAGCCACGAAATCGTAGAGCGGGCGGAGATCGAACGTCCCCATATAGGTGGCGTTGTAGGTGTCGCGCTGGAGTCCGTTCCAGGCGAATGCCACGATGAACACCGCGACGAATACCCCGCCGGCGTACCGCGTGCGCATCGCCAACTGCGACAGCGCGAGGGCCACCAGGAGGTAAAGAGCCGGAAAGGTGAAGATCATCAGCCGCACTTCGCCAAAGGGGTAGTAGTGACGAGTGCTTGCGGCGGCGGCAGCGGCCACGGGCGCAATGGCGACGATCGTGGCCGGCAACTCGTCGCGGCGGAGAATGCAGAAGAGGGCCACTCCCGCGGCAACGATCCACCATCCGCGCACGAGGTTCATGGCCTGCCCGGCAAAGTGAAGGCTGTTCGACCAGAGGAGCGATGGCGAGGTCACCCATCGGCCCAGACTCGTGAAGTACGCGTTCATGTCGCCATGCAGGACGATCGACTCTGGCCCTGGCGCGAGGTAGCCGAAGTAGGCGCCCGCAAACGCGGCAAAGACAAAGGCAAACGGAAGCACGAGCCGGGGAGCGCGCGGCACTACGACCAGCGCCGCAGCGCCGATGACGAAGACTGTGCTGTACAGCGTCGTGGCTCCGAGCGTTGCCACCGCAAAGAACGCGACCCAGATCATAGGCTTGCCGCCGTCCAGCGCCCGAAGAAGGAGCACGATCAGCACGCCTGCGACAAGGGCCTCGAGCGTGTATTGCTTCAAACGCCCCGAGTAGAAGACGAGCGGGCTGCTGCATCCGAGAAGGACCATCCAGAGGAAGCGGGTGCCACGGTCCCGGTTCGCGAACAGGGGAAGAGCAGCAAGCGCGATCCCGAACAACGCAACCGGATCGCGAAGCTGCGCATCGGCGGTGCCGCGCAACGCCGCCCAAAGCCGCTCCACGGCGTAGAAGAGCGGCGGTGTGCTGTACGAATGCGCATGCCAGCCGCCGTGCCGCACCAGCTCTGCGACCCAGACCTCGTCCTCGAATAAAGATGTGTCGAGTTGCCTGAAACGCAGGATTGCCCCGACGACAAGGACAGCCGCGCAGGCAATCGAGTACCAGAACGCAGGCTCGGCCGGTGATTGGCGATGGTCGGACACTCTTTGTGATTGCTAGTATGCGATACATGCGGGTCCTGATACTCGGCGGCAGCGGGATGCTCGGTCATCGGGTGTGGGAGCTTCTCCGGGAACGCTTCGACACCTGGGTGGCAGTTCGCCGCCGGCCGGACTGTCCGCTCTTCGGCGCCGATGAGCGGGTCGTCGAAGGCCTGGAGGCAACCGACTTCGCACGTCTGGAGCGCCTCATCGCCGAGTTGGTGCCCGCCGCGGTCGTGAACTGCGTCGGCATCGTCAAGCAACTCGCCGCGGCGCATGACCCGATTGCCTCGATCACCGTCAATGCGCTCTTCCCTCACGTCGTGGCCCGTTCCTGTGCTCATACCGGCGCGCGGTTGATCCAGATCAGCACGGACTGCGTGTTCTCTGGCCGCAGGGGCGGATATCTCGAATCCGACGTCCCGGCTCCTTCAGATCTCTACGGCCGGTCCAAGCTACTCGGCGAGGTGGACAAGCCGCATCTGACGCTGCGGACCTCGATCATCGGCCGTGAGCTGCACGGCGCCCATGGCCTCGTGGAGTGGTTCCTCGCCAACCGTGTCGGTCATGTGAGCGGATTCACGCGGGCTCGATTCTCGGGGCTGACTACCCTGGAGCTCGCCGGCGTCATCGGTGACGTCATCGAACGACACCCGGGGCTTGAGGGCCTCTATCACGTAGCCGCCGAGCCGATCAGCAAGTACGATCTCCTCATGCTGCTGAACGCGGCCTTCGCCGCGGGAGTGACGATCGACCCGAACGAGACGCTTGCTCTAGACCGCTCGCTCGATGGCTCGCGCTTCCGGGAGACTACCGGGTGGACCGCACCGCCCTGGCCTGAGATGGTCGCGGCAATGGCCGGCGCGATGATGCTCGACGGAAAACGCGTGCTGGTCACCGGGGGCACGGGCTCGCTTGGACAGAAGGTCGTGCGGCGGCTGCTCGCCGGCGAGATGGGGCAGCCGGCCCGGATCACGATCTTCTCGCGTGACGAGGCCAAGCAGAACGACATGCGCCTCGCCTATTTGAACCGAGGCGCCGCGACCGATGACGTGATCTACGAGACCTCGCGGCGGGCGTTGGCCTTCCGTATCGGCGACGTGCGCGACTATGCCGCGCTCTCTCAGGCGGTCATGGACGCGGACGTCGTGGTGCACGCCGCGGCTTTGAAGCAGGTGCCGTCCTGCGAATACTTTCCGACGGAGGCCGTGAGAACGAACCTCGACGGCGCGATCAACCTCGTCCGTGCAGCGGCGCAGCCGGGATCACCGGTCGAGCTGGTCGTGGGCATCTCCACGGACAAGGCCTGTAAGCCCGTCAACGTCATGGGAATGACGAAGGCCATCATGGAGCGGATTCTCATCGAGGCGAACCTGAAAACGGATCGCACTCGATTCATCTGCGTCCGTTACGGAAACGTCGTCGCGTCACGCGGTTCCGTCGTGCCGCTGTTCATCGAGCAGATCGCCAAGGGCGGACCGGTGACGATCACTACCTCGGAGATGACGCGCTTCCTCCTCACGCTCGACCACGCGGTGGATACCGTGTTCGCGGCAATGCGGGATGCGCGCCGCGGAGAGACCTTCATCCCACGCGCGCCATCGGCCCGGATCACCGATCTGGTCGAGGTGATGATCGACGGCCGCGACATTCCGGTCGTCGTCACGGGAATTCGACCCGGTGAGAAGACGCACGAGATTCTCGTCAGCGAAGAGGAGTGCCACCGCACTGCCCGACGGGGCGACTACTACGCCATCCTGCCCATCCTGCCTGAGCTGCGAGAGGGCACGTTCGAGCCGGTGCTTCGCGGCGAGTACTCGTCCATGGACGACCTGTTGGACCACGAGGCGCTTCGCAAGTTGATCGCGCAGTATGTATCTTCAGGGGCGGAAAAACAGTGAAAGGGTAGACTCCCCCAGAGAATGAACGTAGTTACCTGGTTCGGCACTCGACCGGAGATCATCCGCCTCTCGCGGGTCATCGCGGCGCTCGATCTGCACTGCTCTCAGCGGCTCGTCCACACAGGACAAAACTACGACGCCAGCCTCTCCGACACCTTCTTCCGGGAGCTGAACGTCCGCGCGCCAGACGTGAACCTCGGCATCACCGCAAACGACTTCGGTACGCAGGCCGGCGCGATCCTCGAGAAGTCCTATGCCCTGCTCGAGGACGAGCGTCCCGACCGCCTGCTCATCCTCGGAGACACGAACAGCGGTCTGGCGGCCGTCAGCGCCGCACGCCTGGGCATCCCCGTTTATCACATGGAAGCCGGAAACCGCTGCTATGACGATCGAGTGCCGGAGGAGGTAAACCGGCGCATCATCGACCACTCCTCGACGATCCTCATGCCGTACACGCACCGCAGCAAGGACAACCTCGTCCGCGAGGGGATCCCGCGGCAGCGAATCGCGGTCATCGGCAATCCGATCTATGAAGTGCTCGAGTTTCATCGGGAGCAGATCGATTCGTCCTCGATCCTGGAAACACTCGGCGTAAAGGCCAAGGAGTATTGCCTGGCGACCTTGCACCGCGCCGAGAATGTCGATGACGCAACGCGCCTGCGTTCATTCCTGGACGGCCTCGGCCGCACTGGCTTTGAGGTGATCGTCAGCGTTCATCCGCGCACTCACGACAAACTCCAGCGCTTCGGTATCGCCGCTCCACCCGGTGTACGGCTCATACAGCCGTTGGGCTTCTTCGATTTCGTGAAGCTGGAGAAGAACGCGCGCTGTGTATTGAGCGACAGCGGCACGGTGCAGGAGGAGTCCTGCATCTTCGGCGTTCCGAACGTCACCCTTCGCGACGTGACCGAGCGCGCGGAGACGATCGAGTGCGGCTCGGCCATCCTGACCGGTGCCGCGCCTGACGATATTGAACGCGCCGTGAAGATCGCCCTCGCCAGCGTTCCCTGGCGCGTTCCTGCCGAGTACCTCGAGCCGAATGTCTCGCAGACGGTGGTGAAGGTGGTGCTCGGCTTCGGTATCTGATGCGCGTCTCGATCGTCATCCCGGTCTACAACGGCTCGAATTACCTCGCCGAGGCAATCGACAGCGCTCTGGCCCAGACGTACGGCGACCTCGAGATCATCGTCGTCAACGACGGCTCGCGCGACGACGGAGTCACGGAACGAATCGCGCTCGGCTACGGGGATCGCATCCGCTACATCGCCCAGCCAAATGGGGGCGTCTCCTCGGCGTTGAACACGGGCATCACAGAGATGACGGGCCAATGGTTCTGCTGGCTGAGTCACGATGACCGTTTCCTCCCACGGAAGACAGAGGTGCAGGTGGCGTTTGCCGAGGCGAACGCCGACGCCCGCGTCGTCGGCTGCGACTTTGAGCTGATTGACGACGCTGGAAAGGTCTTCGACGTGTGGCACTCGCCAGACTCCTTGAAACGCACAGGGCGGGACGTGCTCGGAGGATGGATCTTCGGCTGCGCCCTCATGATCCATCGCGACGTGCTGGATGCCTGCGGCCCTTTCAACGAGGCCAATCGCACGACCCAGGATCTCGAAATGTGGCTACACATCATCGAGCAGGCGCCGATCCACTGGCTGCCGGACGTCTTGTGCCAACTACGCCAGCATCCAGAGGCCGGGAGCCGGACGGAGTCACGCTACACGCGGGACAAGAACGACCTGTTCGCGCGCCTGCTCGAGCGCTACGACGCCACGTTTTACGATCCGGAAGCAAGGACCCCACAAAAGCGAGCGGAGGTCTTCGCCTGGCTTGCGCGCAATGCGGTCGGACGCGATGCTTACCGGGCAGCGCGAATGTGCGCCCGCCGCGCCTGGGGCGAGTGGCCGTCGCCCCGCAATCCTGGCCTTGGGATTCTGATGCTCGGCGTGCACGGATGGCTCTTGAAGCTGAAAATCGTGGCCAAGTCCGAGAACGCGCTCCGACGGTTGGGATTCAGGCCCCGCTGACCGGGGTCGTCCCGCCCAGCTGAGTCCACCGAAGAAGCGGGGCGATTTTCCCCTGGCGCTGGTCTCTGGCCATCACTGAATTCTCCTCGGTGACGCTCAGCGAGAGCACGTTCTCGCGCACGATGTCGTACGTGCCATACGGCTCGGTGATAGTCAGAAAGTAGCGGCCCGGCGCCAGTAGGTTGCCGGGAATACGAAGTGTGAGCGTCTGCCGGCCAAGTGACCACTCATGATTCAGATGCGCTGTGCCGTCGGCGCTGGTTGTCGTGAGGAGCGTCTCGCCACTGTCGTTGATGACTCGCACCTCGATCTTGCCCGCCGGAAACTTCTCATGAATCTCGAAGTCAAATACCACGTCAATGGCTGTATCGGCGGCGAAGGCGTCGGTGCTTACCGAGATGGAGTGGAACTCGAATGCGCTCACACGCGGATGGCGCGGCTTCCAGACGATGTCGTCCTGGCGTCCCTCATTGAGGTATGCCCGGACGACTTCCGAAGCGCTGCCCGTCATAGCCACGCTGCCCTCGCGAAGCCAGATTGCCCTCTGACAGATGCTGGTCACAGTGGCCATGTTGTGGCTGACGACGATCACGCTGTGCCCTTGTGCGCGGATATCGCGCATCTTCCCGAGGCACTTCTGCTGGAAGGCTGCGTCGCCGACGGCCAGGACCTCGTCGACCACCAAGATGTCGGGCTCCAGGTGCGCGGCCACGGCGAAGGCCAGCCGCACGTACATACCAGAGGAGTAGCGTTTCACCGGAGTGTCGAGGAAGCGCTCGATCTCGGCGAACTGCACGATGTCGTCGAACTTCCGGCGGATCTCCGCCCGCGACATGCCGAGGATCGCGCCGTTGAGATAGACGTTCTCACGACCCGAGAGCTCCGGATGAAAGCCAATTCCGACTTCCAGAAGACTCGCGACTTTTCCGTACAGGTGCACTTCGCCAAACGTCGGCTCGGTGATGCGGCTGAGGATCTTGAGCAGCGTCGACTTGCCGGCCCCGTTCTTCCCGATCAGGCCAACCACCTCGGCGTCTCCGATGGAGAAGCTGACGTCCTGCAACGCCCAGAATTCCTGCGACGCATCGTCCGGTGCGGCGCGAAAACCGCGGCGGATGAAATCTGCGAGCTGCTCTCGCAGGACCTTGTAGGCGGTGGCGGATGCACCCAACCTGTACTTCTTCGAAATCCCGACGGCAACGACCATCTCGTTCATCGTCAGATCACGTCAGCGAAGACACGCTCGGCGCTCTTGAAGTAAACCAGCGACACGACGAACAGAACGACCGAGACTGCGATCCCCAGAATCAGCCCTGGGACATATAACGTGTTCGTCCCCAACAGCGACCATCGAAAGCCATCGATCACGGCCACCATGGGGTTGAGCGAATAGAGCAGACGCCAGCGTGCGGGCACCACCGAGCTGCTGAAGGCGACGGGCGACACATACATCCCAAGCTGCGTAATGAACGGGATCAAGTGTCTGATGTCCCTATAGCGAACAAAGAGTGCGGCGAAAAGCAGACCCAGACCGACCGTGAAGAACATGCAGAGCACGAAGAAGAATGGCATGGCCCACGCGCGCGGTGAGGGCAGGAAGCGATACCAGGCCATGATCCCTATGAAGAAGAGAATCGTGACGGCGAAATCGACCAGCCCCACGGCGATCGAGGAAAGAGGCAGGATCAGTCTGGGAAAGTAGATCTTCTGCACCATGTGGCCATTACCGACCACGGAGTTGGCGGCCTCCGGAAATGCGGTTGCGAAGAATTGCCAGGGCATCTGCGCCGTGAAGATCAGGATCGCGTACGGCACCCCATCCGACGGCAGCTTGGCCAGCTTCCCGAAAATCACTGTGAAGACCACCATCGTGACAAACGGTCGAACAAACGCCCAAAGCACGCCGATGACCGTCTGCTTGTAGCGCACGGCGATGTCCCGCCAGGCCAGGAAACCGAGCAGCTCGCGCGACTCCCAAAGCTCCGCGACGTCGACCGCCGCCAATCCCTCCCGATGCTTGAGGACCCGATGCATCAGCGGACCTCACCGCTTGCCAGCATCTTCACCAATTCCCTGAACCGTGTCTTCGCCTCCCACCCCAACACCTGGCGGCTCTTCTCGGGGTTCCCGCGGCTGTAGGCGATGTCGGAGGCGCGGTAGAGCGTCCGGTCGACGTCGACATGATCGTGCCAGTCGAGGGAGAACTCCGCGAAGGCCGCGGCCGTGAGCTCCTCGATGGTGTGCGCCTCGCCAGTGGCGATGACGAAGTCGTCCGGCTTGTCCTGCTGCAGCATGCACCACATGGCCTCGACGTACTCCGGCGCGTAGCCCCAGTCGCGCCAGACGTCGAGACGGCCGACGCTCACCCGCTCGCGGAGGCCGGCCGCGATCTCGGCTGCGGCGGTCACGATCTTCTTCGTCACGAAGCGCTCGGAGCGGAGCGGCGACTCGTGATT
>WNFM01189947.1_pt4 | contig 10516 bp, 14 predicted proteins | sample 5400271 | NCBI WGS metagenome assembly WNFM01 (sample SAMN13153352, study PRJNA577476) | soil metagenome | isolation source: 60 cm saprolite on Douglas fir-dominated hillslope | place: USA:California | collected 2013-09-17 | reverse complement strand
ACCTATGTGCTGCGTCTGACGGAGGCCAAGCCGGCCATCATCGCCATCCTCGGTCATGACGAGGATACGCAGTGGAAGAAGAAGCAGAACTGATAAAGTGTGGGGAGCAGAAGCAATGAGTGTGACGATGGCACCGGTCAAACCGGCAGATCGCCTGGTGGCCAATATCAAGACGGCGCAATTCCAGCCCTTCGAGACCGATGGTGCCGTCATACCCGGCCAGAGCTATCTGCAATTCGACGACACCTTCCCGCCGGGGACCGGCATCCATCTCTATCGCATGGCGCCCGGAACCAGCAGCCAGCCCCATGAACATAGCTGCCACGAATCCTTCTATGTCATCGAGGGCGAGCTCATCGATCACGATGGCTATGTCTACCGGGCCGGCGATTTCGTGTTGCTGAAGAACGGCACCATCCATAATTCGCGCACCGAGACCGGCGCCACTTTGGTGGTCTTCATCCGCACCATGGAGAGAAACCTGTAGGTCGCGTGATCTTGCCTATCACCGCCCCTTGGTGACGCTGAGGATTGTCACCGGCAAAGCGCCGCGCCAGGTATCGAAGCTGCCGAGCGGTTTTGCCTGTTCGACGCTGAGGCGGGTGAGCGTGCCACCGATGTTATCGCGCCAGGTGATCAGCAGCATCTCGCTTTGGATGGTGACGGCATTGGCAACCAGGCGGCCACCCGGGCGCAGGGCTTCCCAGCAATGCTGCAACACGCCATTCTCCGTGACGCCGCCACCGATAAAGATCGCATCCGGTGTTTCCAGGCCGTTGAGCGCCGCCGGAGCGTCGCCGGCGATCAGGTGCAGGCCCGGCACGCCGAGATTGGCGGCGTTGCGCCGGATGATCTGCTGGCGCCCGGCATCGGCTTCGATCGCGATGCTGCGGCAGGTGGGGTGAGCGCGCATCCATTCAATGCCGATTGAGCCGCAACCGGCGCCGACATCCCAGAGCAGCTGGCCGGGCAAAGGTGCGAGATGCGCCAGGGTAACGGCGCGGATATCGCGCTTGGTCAATTGCCCGTCATGCTCATAGGCATCATCGGGCAGGCCGGCCAGCAGGCTGTAGCTCTTGGCTTGCGTATCGCCGCGGCAGGTGACGGCGACGATGTTGAGATCGGCGGCGCGGGCTAGCTGCCAGTCGCGGGCGAGGCTGTCATGGCGGGTTTCTCCCGATCTACCGAGATGTTCCAGAACGGTGATCTCGCTGAGGCCAAAGCCGCGCTGGCAGAGCAGTTGGGCAATGGCTGCCGGGGAACCGCCGTCATTGCTGAGGATCAGGAGCCGAGCCCCAGGAAAGATTTGCGCGTTCAGTGTTTCCAGCGGCCGGCCATGTACGCTGAGCAAGGTGGTTTCCTGCAGTGGCCAGGCGAGGCGGGCGGCGGCGATGGCATAAGAGGAGGGCGCGGAGAGGATGCGCAATTCCTTCGGCTGCACCCAGCGCGTGATGGTGGCACCAACGCCGTAGAACATCGGATCACCGCTGGCCAGCACACAGACGCGTTTGCCGCGTTCGGCCAGCAGCAATTGCTCGGCGGCGCTGAAGGGGCTGGGCCAGGCATAGCGGGTGGCAGTGATGGCGGCCGGCAGGAAGCCGAGATGGCGCTTGCCACCGAAGATGATCTCGGCCTGACTGAGTGCGGCACGTGCCTCCTGGCCCAGGCCCTCGAAGCCGTCCTCGCCGATGCCGATGATGGTCAACCACGCCGTCATAATCCATCCGATCCTGTGCTGCGCAAATCTCGTCCCGGTCGCGCCTTGATACGGGAAGGATCGGGCCGGCGGCAAGGGGGCTGGGGTCGATCGCCTAGAGCCGGATCGTTTTAGACAGAATCACTTTGCGATTCTGTCTAAAACGTGAATCCGTATCTCTCTCAATGAGATAGAGGGCGATTCACGTTTTAAATGGGAGCAATCTGCTTCCATTTAAAACGATCGCGCTCTACGAAAGCCAATCACGGCGCGGCCAGCCTTCAAGCTGCGTCGTTTATGCCTAAGTTCATGACGGAGAAAGACCTTTCGCCCCCTTGGCCGGTCGTGTAGAACAGCCCGGCTTGTCGGTGCCTGGCCGGGAGTCGCCTGTTTGGTGGCTGTCGGGCGGGCCGAAGAGGGAACACCGCGGAAGCTCAAGCTGGCGCTTAACTGCTTGCCATTATTGACTTTCCAGACGTGGCTGCCCCCGCAACTGTGAGCGGCGAGCCTGTGATCAAGGGCCACTGGGCAAGTTCCCCGGGAAGGCGATCATGGGTGCGGACCCGCGAAGCCAGGAGACCTGCCGACAGGGATAGTCGCCTGTAACAGCACCGCACGGGGCGTGACGGTGTTGCTGCGTTTCGGTTATCGGCCAATTGGCCGAGCCGGAAGGCGGGTTGCAGCGATGCTAGCTTGCGGTGAATGACGTGACGGAGCGCCAGCCGGTTGATCGCCGATCCGCCTGTCCAGGCTTGTTCCGCCTTGCCCCGGCGCTGGATGGCGGCATCTGTCGCGTGAAACTGCCGGGCGGTCGCTTGACAGCCGATCAGGCCGAGGCTGTCGCCGAAGCTGCACAACGGTTCAGCGGCGCTGACATCGAACTCACCAATCGTGCCAATCTGCAGATCCGCGCCCTGCAGGCGCGTGATGAAGAAGCGCTGATTGCGGCCCTGCTGGCGTCTGGTCTCGGGCCGAAGCCCAGCGCGACCGACGCCGCTTGCGATCTCGATGGCCCAGCCTTGCTCGGCAGCGATGATGTCCGCAATGTCATGGTGAGCCCCTTGGCCGGCCGCGACCCGCAGCAGATCATCGATGTCCTGCCGCTGGCCGACCAACTGCTGGCGAGTCTGCAAGGAAATCGCCGCTACCATACATTGTCGCCGAAATTCGCGATCCAGATCGATGGCGGCGAGAGCGTCGCCATGCTGCATCATCCGCATGATCTGTGGCTGGCCTTCACCAACACTGATGAGGTGATGATCGGTCTGGCGAGCTGCGTGCCGGTTGCGGGCGACAGCACAACGCCGGCCGGCGATGTTGCCTTGGCTGCGGCGCCGGCAGACCAGGCGCATGCCTTATCGTGTGCCACCCTCGATCTTTTCCTCGATCTCAGCCGCGACCTGCCCGGTGTCAACCGGATGAAGCAAGTACCGGCCGAGCTTGCAGCAGCTGCGTTCATCGATCGCCTGCAGCCACGCCTCGATTTTGCTTTGCGCCGCGATGCGACAGTTGCCGGCTGGCGTCGCAAGCCGGTGCCACGCGGCAGCCATCTCGGCATCATCGCCGAAAGTGTGCCTGATCTCGTTTCGGTCGGTGCGGTGCCGCCATTGGGGCGCATCACCGCGCAACAGTTTTCGGCCGTTGCCGATCTCGCTCGCTCGCAGGGGGATGGATCCTTGCGTCTGACGCCATGGCAAAGTGTGATCCTGCCAGGTGTGGCGAAGCGCGATGCTGAATCGCTCATGCAGCGTTTAGTGGCAATCGGGCTGACAAGTGACATGGCCCTGCCTGTCGCACAGATGATCGCCTGCACGGGGTCAGCGGGATGTGCCTCTGGCCTGGCGACGACGCAGGCGGATGGCGCGCAGCTCGCGGCGTTACTGGAGACGCAACAGCGTGCCTTTCCGGTGCATCTCAGCGGTTGCAGCAAGTCCTGCGCCGCCATGCGCGCCGAGCCGGCGACCCTGGTTGCGGTCGCAGCCGACACCTACGACCTCTATCTTCGTGCGCCGGATGCTCTGTCACGCTTCGGCAGGCCGGTTGCGCGAAACATCACGATTGGCGAGGCCGGCAGATTGCTCGCCGACCTCGCCGCCGAGACAGACTCACCCAAAGCCATATGACCTCGATTTCACGGGAATGACCTGATGCTGGACTATATTCGCGACGGACAGGAGATTTATCGCCGCTCCTTTGCCATCATTCGCGCCGAAGCGAATTTACGCCGCATCCCGGCCGATCTGGAAAAGCTCGCGGTGCGCGTTGCCCATGCCAGCGGCATGGTGGATGTGATCAAGGATCTCGGCTTTTCCGCCGGCGCCGGTGCCGCCGGCCGCGCCGCTTTGGCAGGTGGCGCAAAGATCCTCGCCGATTGCCGCATGGTGGCCGATGGCGTGACGCGGTCGCGCCTGCCGATGAATAACGAGGTCATCTGCACCCTGAACGATCCATCGGTGCCGGCTCTGGCCGAGAAGATCGGCAATACCCGCTCGGCGGCGGCGCTGGAGCTGTGGCTGCCGCATCTCGAAGGCAGCGTGGTCGCCATCGGCAATGCGCCAACGGTGCTCTATCGCCTGCTGGAAATGCTGGATGACGGGGCGCCGAAGCCGGCCCTCATCATCGGCTGCCCGGTTGGCTTTGTCGGGGCCGCGGAATCCAAGGACGAGCTGGCGGCCGATAGCCGCGGCGTCCCCTATGTCATCGTGCGTGGTCGTCGGGGCGGCAGCGCTATGGCTGCCGCCGCAGTCAATGCCCTGGCGACGGAGAAAGAATAATGAGCGTGCAAGCAAAAGGCCGCCTGTTCGGCCTCGGCGTCGGTCCAGGTGATCCGGAACTCTTGACCTTGAAGGCGCTGCGCCATTTGAAGGCAGCGCCGGTCGTCGCCTATCTGGCGGCCAAGGGCAAGAAAGGCAATGCCTTCGGCATCGTCGAAGCGTATCTCCGCGCCGATCAGGTGACGCTACCGCTGATCTATCCGGTGACGACGGAGAAGCTGCCGGCGCATCAGAATTACGAGCAGATCGTCAGCGATTTCTATGACCTGGCCAGCGCGGAAGTGGCAGTGCATCTCGATGCCGGCCGCGATGTCGCGGTGATCTGCGAGGGCGATCCGTTCTTCTACGGCTCCTTCATGTATATCTTCGATCGCCTCGCCAGCCATTATGAGACGGAAGTGGTGCCGGGTGTCTGCTCGGTGCTGGCTGCGGCCTCGGTGTTGGGTGCGCCGTTGGTCTATCGCAATCAGAATCTCAATATCCTGTCCGGCGTTCTTTCGGCTGAAGATCTGCGGGTGAAGCTGCTGGAGAGCGAAGCGGCGGCGATCATGAAGCTTGGGCAGAATCTGCCGAAGGTGCGGGCGGTGATCAACGAGCTTGGCCTCGGTGATCGGGCGCTCTATGTCGAACGCGCCACCATGGGGGCGCAGAAGATCGTGCCGCTGGCCGAGGTCGAAGAAGGCACCTCGCCCTATTTCTCCATCGTCCTGGTGCCGGGCAAGAAGTGGAACAGTTGAGCATGGCCGAGCCCGATGTCGCATCGGCGTTGAAATCTGCCCCAAAGAACGCACCGGCGATCCTGATCCTCGGTGCTGGCAGTCTGGCGACGGCGCAGCGTATCAAGGCCGCCTGTCCGGATGCGACCATCTACGGCCTCGCCGGTCGGGTCGTCGGCGCCGATATCGTCTATGAGAATTTTGGCTCCACCTTGCGCGAGCTTTATGACTTGGATACGCCGCTGATCGCGCTTTGCGCGGCGGGGATTGTCATTCGTGCCCTGGCGCCGCTGTTGCAGAACAAGCGCGCCGAACCGCCGGTCCTAGCGGTGGCGGAGGATGGCAGTGCCGTGGTGCCGCTGCTGGGTGGCTTGCGCGGTGTCAATGTGCTGGCGCGCCGGATCGCCGCTGCCTTGGAGGTCGCACCAGCCATCCCCACCACCGGCGAACTCCGCTTCGGCACCTGCCTCATCAATCCGCCAGCGGGCTATAGCCTGCACAATCTCGCCGCCGGCAAGACCTTTATCTCCAATCTGCTGGCCGGCGAAACGGCGCGGTTGCAGGGCGATGCGCCCTGGCTCCAGGAAGCACGCATTCCGATCGATCCGGCCGGTAAGCTCAGGATCACGGTCAGCGAGCGCGACCGGGAACCGGGCGAGAATGAATTGCTGTTCCATCCGCGCAGCATCGCCGTCGCCGTGACTGCCGCTGCGGCGCCGACAGCCGCCGTGCTCATCCAGCGCATCGAGGCCGCCTTGGCGATGCATCATCTGGCGCGCGCGTCGCTCGCTTGCCTGATTGCCGCCGAAGCCGAGATCACGGCTGGACATCTGCATCAGGCGGCGGCGCAGCTTGAGCTGCCGCTGCGCTTCGTCAAGGCGGTGGCGGGCGGCGCGGTCGATCTCGCACGCGCTGCCATACCGTCACCGATTGCGCAATTTCTCGAGCCCGGTCTCGCGATTTCTATCGCCTCGGCACCACTCGATCCATCCTCGATCGGTCGGGCGCGCGGTCGCCTCGCCGTGGTCGGGATCGGTCCCGGCGAGATCGGCTTGATGGCGCCACTGGTGAAGACCGAATTGCGACGCGCCCAGGACGTGCTCGGCTACGAGACCTATGTGCGCATGGCGGCCGATGCGATCGGCGGCTTCCGGCCGGATCAGACGTTGCATGCAACCGATAACCGCGAAGAGATGATGCGGGCCCGCCATGCCTTCGATCTGGCGGCTGAGGGGCACGACGTGGTGATGGTCTCCTCCGGCGATCCCGGCGTCTTCGCCATGGCGGCAGCCGTGGTCGAGGCCCTGCATGATAGCGACAATCCACTCTGGCACGGCGTCGATCTCGCCATCCTGCCTGGCATCTCGGCGGCTCTGGCGGCAGCGTCGCGGGCCGGGGCGCCGCTCGGCCATGATTTTTGCATCCTCTCGCTCTCGGATAATCTCAAACCTTGGGAGATCATTGCAAAGCGCCTCGATCATGCGGCGGCGGCCGATCTCGCCATGGCCTTCTACAACCCGATTTCCAAGGCGCGGCCGCATCAATTGGCCGAGGCACTGGCGATCATCCGCCGCCATCGCACGCCCGAGACGCAAGTGGTGCTTGGTCGTGATATCGGCCGCCCGGCCGAACGCTTGACGGTGGTGAGCTTGGGTGAATTGACGCCGGAGATGGTCGATATGCGCACCGTCGTCATCATCGGCTCCAGCCTGACCCGCAGCTTCGCGAAAATCGACGGCGGCCGCTGGACCTATACGCCACGCTGGTATGGCACCAAGCCGGAAGGCGAGAGCGGGGCGTGAAACGTCCGGCCTCAGTCGAAGGCATGATCATAATCCTGCCCGCCATAAAACACGCCGAGAACGGTGATCGCCATCTCATCGACCGTAAAAGCGATGACGACCCGGCGGCGGAAGCCCACCAAGCGTAATCCCGGGCGTAAATCATCGCGCTGCGCGCCGCGTTCTGGGAAAGTTGTGAGGCTGTCGCAGTAGTCGACGATGTCAGTTGTGAAGCCCAATGCGATATCTGGTGAGGCCGCATCGGCGATATAAGTATAAATCTGCCGGAGCTGTTCCTGCGCCGACGGCGCAAAGCCAACCTGTCGCGACATGGATTTGCGCCCTCAGCGTGGCTTCTTGGTTACTTTGTCGCGCTGCTTCTTCTGATGCTCAGCCAGCAAGTTTGCTTTAACGGCAGCAACCGTCAGGGGCTTTGTCGTGCCGGCCTTCATCGCGTCATAAGCAGGTGCCACCTCTTCACGCAACCAATGATCCAAAGCGCGATCTCGCGCCAGCAGGGCTCGCAAGCCGTCGCGAATGACCTCGCTTTCACTGGCATACTCGCCGGATGCGACCTTGCCGCGGATCATCTCCGCCATCTCGGTCGGTAGGGTGATGCTGAGCTGCTTGGTAGATCGCATGACAATCTCGCCAGTCGTGCTTAGTCCTATTTAATCCTACTATTTTCTTTGCATGGTGCAAGCGTAATAAGGGGGGGATGGCGCGAAACTATTCCACTTTACCTCGCAGCCACGCCATCGCCGCCGGGACATCCGGCGCGCTGAGAAGATCGGGCCGCCGGGGACGGCGCAGCATGATGACACGGAGGCCGAGATCGCGGGCGGCGGTCAGTTTGCCATCGGTCGCGTTGCCACCGCTATTTTTGCAGACGATGGTGTCGATGCGGTGCTGCTCCAGCAAGGCGCGCTCATCTGCATAGCGGAAGGGGCCGCGCGCCAATAGCAACTCCGATTGCACAAAATGCAGTGACGCATCCGGCGCCTCGACCGAGCGGATGAGAAACCAGATCGCATCGAGGCCGGTGAAATGCGCCAGCTCCTGGCGGCCGAGTGCCAGGAAGACCCGCCGGGCGGGCTGCATCCGGTCATCATCGCGCAAGACGGCGGCGGCTTCCGGCCAACTATCGATCTCGGTCCAGCGATCGCCCTCGACCGGTCGCCAAGCTGGCCGCTCCAGGCGTAGCAGTGGCGTACCGACCTCGCTACTAGCGCTGGCCGCATTCCAGCCCATGCGGGAGGCGAAGGGATGGGTGGCATCGATCATCGCATCGACCCGTTCGCGCTTGAGATAATCGACCAGGCCCGCGACGCCACCGAAGCCGCCGATCCGTACTTCGCCGGCCGGCAGGCGCGGTGAGCCGACCCGACCGGCCAAGGACGAGATCACCCGCAAGCTGGGCAAAGCGACGGCCGCTTCCGCCAGTTTGTAGCCCTCGGTGGTGCCGCCGAGAATAAGCAGGGTCTTACGGGTCATCGGTCTCGGCCAGTGATGATGATATGCCGCACAGTGCTTAGCGCGAATTCAACCGTGGTACAATCGCGTGCGGGCTAAGATCGTCGATTGAGGTTCCTCATCAACTGACGAGACCTACTGCGGCAATGACGCCGTCCCGCCAAGATAATTCAAATATGTCCAAATCAGCAGCAGGATGATCCAGATCCCCATCACGGTCCGAAGGCTGCTGGCGCGAAACTTCAGAACGGCCCAGCCCAAACAGGGGATCAGGCCGGATAACACAAACATCGCCGAGACAGCGCCGGCCAGTCTCGGAAGACCTTCGATCAGGTCGAAGCCACCACCCTCGATCAGGTGAAGTGCCAAGGCCGAGATGACGGTCAGGACAAAGATAATGCCGATCCCCTGCTTTCTCGTCAGTCCAGTTGCGGTTGATCCACCCCCACCATTCGGCATCCTTCGATCTCCAACGCTTGATGTTGAAATGTAAGAGAGTGAACTATTATAACATCAATTAAAAGTCGTGTAAATATTCGGATTTGACGAAGGAGTTTGCCCGGTCATGGCACGTTAAGCGCCGGTCCTTCCCGCGACGCTTTCCTTTGATGATAGGTCAGGGCCAAGGCGATGCAGATCGCCACCTGATCCAGCGGCAACGCATTGGCGGCGTCGAAGACAATGGCGCGATTGCTCTCGAAGGTCAGGCCTTGAGGAAACATCTGGCGGAAGGTCTCGACGAGATTGGTCTGACAGTTGACATAGAGGGCATAAGGGGATGGTTCGCGCCGCTTCCAGCCGAGGCGGATCGTGCTGCCGCTCCTGCTGCGGGTGAGATAGGCTGGCTCACCCCATTTCAGGGTTTTCCTCGATCTCGCCGACGCCATTCGTTGCGGCGGCGGTTGCGAGAATGCGCTGTCGCAGCGCCAACAGCTTTCGCCGGATGTTGGGCGGATAGATCTCGAAGACTTTGGCGACGTCACCAGTCGGAGCGTGTTTCATGATCGCCTCAACCATCGCGGATCGTCATGGAACTGTAGTAGCTTCCAGGTCGTGCCGACAGGCCGGATCGGAAACTTCGCAAGCGAGATCAAAGCGCCTTGGACTAGGGTCTGGGCGTTGGAGGATCAGATGAAGCCAAGCACGACCCTGGAATACCACCGCCGCCTCGACAAGGTGATCCGCTATATCGGCGATCACCTCGACGAAGAGCTCGATCTCAATCGGCTGGCTTCCGTCTCCTGCTTCTCGCTCTGCCATTTCCACCGCATCTATGCCGGCATTACCGGCGAGACCGTGGCGGAAACGGTCAGGCGGGCGCGGCTGTCGCGCTCGGCGGCCTGTCTCAGCGTCGATGGCGACATCAAGCCCGAGGGCGATGTGCGGGTCCTCGATCTGGCCGGTGGCCGCCACGCCGTCTTGCTGCATAAGGGACCCTATGCGGAACTCAACAAGGCCTATGCCTGGCTCTACGGCACCTGGCTGCCGCAAAGCGGCGAGGAGGCGGCAGATCGCCCCGTCCATGAGGAATATCTCAACAATCCCCGCGACCTGCCGCCGGCCGAGTGGCTGACGCAGATCTGCCTGCCGCTGGCGACGAAATAGGTCCCCGACATCGGCAGCTCAGTGCAGCGCTTGCGTGAGCGGTCGATAGAGAAACACCCGGTCGGCATCGCCAAGGCCCTTGGCCCGGTGCTTGTCGCGGATCGTGACAAGGCCCGGGCTGAGCGTGTCCAAGTCGCGAAAGCCGAGCCGGCGATAATAAGGCGCATTCCAGGGAATATCGCGGAAGGTGGTGAGAGTGAGGGCGGTCAAGCCAAGATGGATGGCGCGCAGATCCACGGCACCGATCAATTGCGCACCGATGCCGTGGCCGGCATGGTTCGGCAGGACATCGAGTTCGGCAATGTACATCGCACCATCCAGCGGCATGAACTGGATGAAGGCGACGACAAGACTATCGAGCTCGGCAACCAGCAGGCCGTCTGTCGCCCGCGACCGATGCAGGGCGACGAGATCCGAGTGCGTTTCTTCGGCCACCCAGGCAAAGGCGGTGCCGACAAAACGCTGGGCCGC
>WNFM01007693.1_pt1 | contig 10516 bp, 6 predicted proteins | sample 5400271 | NCBI WGS metagenome assembly WNFM01 (sample SAMN13153352, study PRJNA577476) | soil metagenome | isolation source: 60 cm saprolite on Douglas fir-dominated hillslope | place: USA:California | collected 2013-09-17 | reverse complement strand
TCTGCGCCGCCATAGTCGCACACCAAGGCCTCGGTTTCCGCGGCGTGACTGTGGCGGTATCTCCACCACTGTACGCCGGTCACTTGACCGTGCTAGCGTACTTGTGTCCGAAGCGCGCCGCCGTCGTGAGAGTGGGCCAGACCCATGTCGCCGAGCGTCTTGAAGACGTGCAGGCTGTGCCGATGTTCTTAAATCGCACGTTGGTTTGAAGAGACCCATATCAACGTGGCGGTATCGCGTTCCGGATGCGTCTTCTAGCCTCGCGGCGGGCGGTCTCTGACGAGGGACGTTGCGCGGCAACCGTCAGCACAGGCACCCATGACACCGAGGAGGACCATGCGCCGCGGGAGCCTGTCGTATATCCGCCCGGCCAGGCTATAGCATGCGACGCCGCGTCTGGATCGGGATCGGCGTCATCATCCTTCTGGTTGCGGCGGGCGGCTTCGCCTTGATGCGTAGATCGGATGACGCGGGCACGGGCACCTCAACGCCGCCGGGGATACCGGTGACGACCGTTGCGGTCGTCGAGGGCGACGTCCCGATCGAGCTCGACGCGTTGGGACGCGTCCAGGCCGCCAACACCGTGATGGTGCGTGCGCAGGTGGCTGGGCAGATCCAGAAGTTCGCGTTCGAGCAAGGCCAGCCTGTGGCAGCGGGCCAGCTGCTCGCGCAGATCGACCCGCGCCCCTTTCAGGCGACCGTCGAGCAGGACCAGGCCAATCTCGCGCGTGACCGCGCGAACCTGGCCAATGCCGAGGCCGATCTCCGCCGCTACATTCCGCTCGCCGGCAAAGGTCTCGTCTCGACACAGCAAGTCGATACGCAGCGCGCACTCGTGGCGCAGCTCAAGGCTACCATCGCTGCTGACGAGGCAGCGTTGGACCGCGACCAGGTGCAGCTCGGTTTCACCTCGATCACCGCGCCGTTCGCCGGTATCGCCGGGCTGCGCTTCGTCGATATCGGCAACGTGGTGAGCCCCACGGATGCCCAGGGCCTCGTGGCGATCAACCAGGTGCAGCCGATCTTCGTGCTGTTCACCCTGCCGCAGGCCGACCTGCCGGAAATCAAGACGCGGGCGGCTGCGGCCGGGAAAGACGGGCTCACTGTGGAAGCGTGGTCGCAGGACAACGCGAATAAGCTCGACACCGGGCGGCTCTCGGTCATCAACAACCAGGTGGATGTGGCGAGCGGCACCGTCACGCTGCAGGGGACGTTCCCGAATCCTCGCGAGCTGCTCTGGCCGGGTGCGTTCGTAAGTGTCCGGCTGGTGCTGGACGTGAAGCATGGCGGCCTGACGATTCCCGCCTCGGCGCTGCAATATGGCCCGCAGGGGACCTATGTCTGGACGGTTGCCGAGGATGGCACGGCGCAACCGACGCCGATCACAGTGCAGCAAACGGCGCATGGGCAAGTTCTGGCGTCGTCCGGCCTCGCCGCGGGTGCGCAGGTCGTGAGCAACGGCCAGTACGGGCTCGTACCCGGAGCGCATGTCGCCGTCCAGACCGGCGGCTCACAGCAGGCGAATGGTTCGACGCCCGCCCCATCGATGCGCAACACCCAGACCAATCGCCTGGGGTTCTCGCCATGAGCGAGGCGAACGCGCCGCCGCCTCAGGAAGACGCGTCTGGGCGGGCGAGTGGCGGCCTGTCGGCGCCCTTCATCGCGCGGCCCATCGCCACGATCATGCTCATGGTCGGCATCCTGCTGGTCGGGGTCCTCGCGCACGAGCTGCTTCCGGTCGCGTCGCTGCCGACCGTGAACGTGCCGACGGTTCTGGTCACGGCCGAGCTGTCCGGCGCCGATGCGCAGACGAACGCATCGGCGGTGACGACACCGCTCGAGCAGCAGTTCGGCCAGATTTCCGGCCTGACGCAGCTCACCTCGTCCAGCGCCAACAGCTTCGCGGAGATCACGCTGCAGTTCAGTCTAAGCCGCACGGTGGACAGTGTCGCCCAGGACGTGCAGGCCGCGATCAATGCCGCTTCCGCCTTCCTGCCGGCCGCGATGATCCAGCCGCCGGTTTATCGCAAGACGAATCCCGCGGATACGCCGGTACTGATCCTGGGCCTCACCTCCGACACGCTGCCGCTCACCACGGTGAGCGACTATGGCCAGAATGTCATGCTGCCGCGCCTGTCGCAGGTCTCCGGCGTCGGCTTGGTGACGATCGGCGGCGAGCAGCAGCCGGCCATGCGCGTCGAGGTGAACCCGGTGCAGCTCGCCGCGCATGGGTTGACACTCGAGGACGTGCGGACGGCGGTGATCCAGGGCACCGTCGACGCTGCCAAGGGTGTGCTGCAGGGAAAGCAGCAGTCATTCGCGCTGCAGACAAACGACCAGATCTTCAGCACTTCCGAATATGACGACCTCGTTGTCGCTTATAGCAACGGGGCTTATGGCAACGGGGCGCCGGTGTTGGTGCGCGACGTCGGGCACGCCGAGATCGGCCCGACCATTAGCCTGCTCGCCGGTTGGTACAACCGGCAACGGGCGGTGGTCCTGAACGTGCTGCTGAGCCCCGGCGCCAACGCCATTACGACCGTGGATGCCATCAAGGCGGAGCTGCCGCTCCTCGAAGCATCGCTGCCGCGAGGGATGAAAGTGTCGATCCTTTCCGACCGCACCCAGACCATCCGGGCCTCGGTCAGCGATGTCGAGTTCACGCTGATGCTGACCGTGGGCCTCGTGGTCATGACGATCTTCCTGTTCCTGCGCAAGTTCTGGGCCACGGTCATCCCGGGCATCGCCGTGCCACTCTCGATCATCGGCACCTTCGCGGTGATGTACGCGGTCGGCTACAGCCTCGACAATCTCTCGCTCATGGCGCTGTCGATCGCGGTCGGTTTCGTCGTCGACGACGCGATCGTCATGATCGAGAACGTGTCGCGCTATCTCGAGCAAGGAATGCGCCCGCTTGAGGCCGCGCTCAAAGGCGCCGGCGAGATCGGCTTCACCATCCTGTCGATCTCCATCTCGCTCATCGCCGTGTTCATCCCGTTGTTCATGATGGGCGGCGTCGTCGGCAAGATGCTGCAGGAGTTCGCCGTCACGGTGGCAGTCTCGATCGTCGTCTCCGCTTTCGTGTCGCTGACGCTCACACCCACGCTTTGCTCGCTGCTGCTGAAGCCCGAGCCCAAGGAGGGGGCGAAGCACGGCCGGCTCTACCAGGCCGCGGAGCGGGCGTTCGACTGGCTGTTGGCCCGCTACGACCGCGGGCTGCGCTTCGCGCTCCGGCACCAGCTCGCGACGCTTATCGCCATGCTTGCGACCATTACCCTCACCGGCGTGCTTTACGTCACCATCGCCAAGGGCTTTTTCCCTCAGCAGGATACCGGAATGATTGCCGGGATCACCGAGGCGGCGCAGGATATTTCTACCGGCGCCCTCAGCGAGCGCCAGCAGGCGGTCACCGACATCCTCCTTAGGGATCCTGCCATCGCGACGGTGGCGAGCTACATCGGTCCGGGACCGACCACGGCATCGCCGAACCAGGGCCGCATGTGGATCGCCCTCAAGCCCTACGGGGAACGCGCGGAAGTGCAACAGGTCATCGCGCGGCTGAACAAGCAGCTGCAGCAGCTCCAGGGTATCCGTCTCTACATGCAGGCGGCGCAGGACCTCACCATCGGTGCCCGCGCGGCCAAATCGCAATACCAATACTCGCTGGTCGACGTCGATCCGCAGGAGCTCAGCACCTGGGCGACGAAGATGGCGAGCGAGCTCAAGAAGATTCCGGGTGTCACGGATGTCGGCACGGATGCGGTGTCGAACGGGCCGCAGCTGAAGCTGGAGATCGACCGCAAGGCCGCCGCCCGCTTCGGCCTGAAGCCCAAGGACATCGACAACGCGCTTTACGACGCCTTCGGCGAGCGCCCGGCGACCAAGGTCTACACCCCCTATGGCCAATACTTCGTCATCGTCGAAGTCGATCCGGCCTTCCGCAGCGGTCCCGACGCCCTTGATCAGATCTACCTTCGCTCCTCAACCGGGGCGGCCGTGCCGCTGCGGCAGATTGCGGCCATCAGCACGCAGACCGGTCCGCTCGTCGTCAACCATCAGAATCAGTTTCCGTCGGTCACGATCTCGTTCAACCTGAAGCCGGGCGTGTCCATCGGCACGGCGGTGAGCGCAGTGCAGAATGTTCTGGGCCAACTCCATTTGCCGCCCACAATTCAGTCGTCATTCCAGGGAACTGCGCATGCCTACGAGACGGCGCTCGCGGGCGAAGTGCCGCTGATCGGCGCCGCGCTGGTCGCGATCTACCTGATCCTCGGCATGCTCTACGAGAGCTGGATCCATCCGGTCACGATCATATCCACGCTGCCTTCGGCGGGGCTGGGCGCGCTGCTCGCGCTGATGGCGGCTCGCATGCCGCTCGACGTGATCGGGATCATCGGCATCATCCTGCTCCTCGGCATCGTCAAGAAGAACGGCATCATGATGGTGGATTTCGCCTTGGAAGCGCAACGCGGCGGCAAGTCGCCGAGAGACGCCGTGTACGAGGCCTGTCGCCTGCGTTTCCGCCCGATCCTGATGACGACGATGTGCGCCATGCTCGGCGGCGTGCCGCTGATGGTCGGCACCGGCATCGGATCGCAGATACGCCAGCCGCTCGGCTTCGCGATCGTCGGCGGCCTCGCCGTATCACAGGTACTGACCTTGTTCACAACGCCGGTCGTCTACCTTTACATGGATCGGCTCGGGCAGCTGCTCTCGCATGGGCGCCATGCGGCCATCGGCGGCAGCGCGGCGAAGCCGGCGGAATGACGCGGCCGCGGACCGTGCCGGCGAAAGCCCGGCGCGCTCTCGCGCTGCTCCTGCCGGCCGCAGTCGGCGCCTGCAATCTGGGCCCCGACTACGAGCGCCCGGAGACGGCAGTGCCGCACACATGGAATACGGCCGCGCCCAGCGCCGAGGCCTGGCCCTCTCTGGAATGGTGGAAGAGCTTTGGCTCGCCGCAGCTCGACGCCCTCATCGCCGAGGCGCGCAGCAGCAACACTGATCTCGCCGCGGCGGCCGCCCGCATTCAGCAAGCCGATGCCCTGGCGCGCATCGCCGGCGCGCCGCTGCTGCCGTCCGTGGGCGCGAATGTCAACGCCGGGCCCACGCGCCGTCTCAACAACCTCGGCAAGGAGCGGCACTTCACGAGCTTCCAGGGAGTCCTCCAGGCAAGCTACGAGATCGACTTCTGGGGCAAGAACCGCGCCGCACTCGAGGCGGCCGAAGCGTCGGCGAGCGCCAGCCGCTACGACTGGCAGGTTGTCTCGCTCACGATCACGACGAGCGTGGCGACGAGCTACTTCCAGACGCTCGGGCTGCAGGACGAGTTGCGCGTCGCCCGCGACAACCTGGCCCGGGCGCAGCGCGACCTAGACGGCCTCGTTCAGCAGCAGCAGAGAGGGTTGGTGCCGCAGCTCGCGGTTGTGCAGCAGCAGACCGTCGTTGACGGCCTCGCCGCGGCGATCCCGCCGCTCGAGCAGCAGCTTGCCATGACGAAGGATGCTCTCGCCATCCTGGTCGGCAAGCTGCCGGAGGCGTTGGCGCTTCAGGCGGGGTCGCTTCTCGATCTGTCGCTGCCCGCCGTCGGGCCCCCGATGTGCAGCAGGCCGAGGCGCAGCTCATTTCGGCCAACGCCAACATCAGGGTTGCGCGGGCGCAGTTCTTTCCGTCCTTCGGTCTGACCGCGGATGGAGGGGTGAGCAGCCTGTTGCTCGCCAACGGCGCCATGCCGGTGCTGGGCGTCTATACGTTCTCCGCGTCGATCACGCAGCCGATCTTCGAGGGCGGCAGCTTGACCGGTCAGCTCGAACTGTCGAAGGCGCGCTATCAGGAACTCCTGCAGGACTACCGCAAGGCCGCACTCTCGGCCTTCGGCGATGTCGAGGATGCGCTCGCCGCGACGAAGGCCACCGCCGACCAGCAGGCCACCCAGGAGAAAGCCGTAGCCAGCGCTCGACAGGCCTATCAGATGTCACTCGACGCCTTCCACGGCGGCACCGCAACGATCCTGAGCGTACTGGTGAGCGAGAGTACCCTGTTCTCAGCGGAGAGCGCGCGGGTTCAGGCGCGACTCGCGCACATGCAGGCGCTGGTGGGCTTGTTCCGGGCGCTGGGCGGCGGTTGGAAGGCGTGATGACCGCAGCCGTTTCGGGCATTGCGAGCGCCGGCGTGGCGCTGCCGACGGCAGCGACCATACCCGCGCCGACGAACGCCGCCCCGTAGCCGAAGCGGTCGACCACGATGCCTGCGGCGACACCACTCAGAGAGGTGCCGATCCCCTGGCTAATGTCCGACATGGGTCGCGGGGATGCTTCCGGAAGGCGCCAGGGTCGGCACCGTCGACAAGTTCCAGGGCCAGGAAGCGGCGGTCGTCATCGTGTCGATGACAGCTTCGAGGGGCGATGCCGCTCGTGTGTCGTCCGTCAGTCATTCCTGGTGCTGAGGTGGTGCGCCGCGTGGTCCGCATGTGGTCCACTCGGGCGACCGACCTGTAGCACTCGGCGCGCAATGTATAGGTTTCACGTGGAGCGGCCGGCGCCGGACGGGCGCTTTTCCGCGGCGTTCGCGGCATCGCCCCGCCGCGGCCGCCTGCCGCCATGGTCAAAAGTATAGCACTCAGCCCTTGGCCGCGGCTGAGCGGGCCAGGTGGCCGCAAACGTTTATTGAGCAAGACAGGACAAACAACAGCAAGCGTGAAGCATGCGGCAGCGTCCGATCGCCCGATAGGCAAGCTAATGTGCCTCGTTCAGCTCCATTTCACGGAGGCACGATGTTTCTCCACGCGAGGTCATAGGCGTTCTCGCTTTACTCCCGCGGTTTGGTCGCGCTCGGCACCTTGCGCTTCTAGCTCAGGAGATTAGTCATGCCACAGGTGATTCCGCGCCGTCCTCTCTCGACCCGCCGACATTTTCTGGGAAGTGCCGGCACCGCCGCTCTGGCCCTGCTATCCGCGCCCGCATGGGCGGAGACGATGGTCGATCTTCCCTTGCCGGGCGGTCCGGGCCGGAGGCCGCTCACGACGGAGTTTCCGCAGAAAGGGGCGATGATCCTGCAGCGCACGCGCCCGCCGCTGCTGGAGACGCCCTTCGAAGTCTTCGACCAGTCGGTCTTCACGCCCAATGATCGCTTCTTCGTGCGCTGGCACTGGGCGGTCATCCCGACCGAGGTGAATGTGCCGACGTTCCGGCTGGCGGTGCGCGGGCATGTGAACCAGGTGCTCTCGCTGTCGCTCGACGACATCCTCGGGCTTCCCCGGGTGGAGCTGGCGGCGGTCAACCAGTGCTCCGGCAATTCGCGGGGATATTTCCTGCCGCGCGTGCCCGGTGGCGAATGGTCGAACGGCGCGATGGGGAATGCGCGCTGGACGGGAGTCCGCCTGAAGGACGTGCTCGACCGCGCCGGCGTGAAATCCGGGGCCGTCCAGGTTCGCTTCAAGGGGCTGGACGAGCCGGTGGTGGCGGACGGACCGCATTTCATGAAGTCGCTCGACATCGATCACGCGCGCGACGGCGAGGTCATGCTGGCCTACGCCATGAACGGCGAGCAGCTGCCGCTGCTCAACGGCTTTCCGCTCAGGCTCGTCGTGCCGGGCTGGTACTCGACCTATTGGGTGAAGATGCTCAACGACATCGAGGTCCTGGACCAGCCGGACACGAACTTCTGGACGAAGACGGCCTACACGATCCCCGATACGCCCCATGCCAGCGTCTATCCCGGCGAAAGCGGCGTGAAAATGGTGCCCATCAACCGGATGGTGCCGCGCTCCTTCATCACCAACATCAAGCCGGGCGACCCGTTTTATGCCGGCCGCGCGGCGGCGGCGCGCGGCATCGCGTTCGGCGGCGACGCCGGCGTGGCGCGCGTCGATTTCTCGGCGGATTCGGGCAAGAGCTGGCAGGCCGCGCAACTCGGCAAGGACGAGGGTAAATACGGCTTCCGACAGTGGCAGATGCAATTCACGCTGCCGGCCAAGGGCGATTACTTGTTGATGGTCCGCTGCACCAACAGCAATGGGGTGGCGCAGCCGGATGCGCCCAACTGGAACCCGAGCGGCTTCATGCGCAACGTGATCGAATCAACGCCCGTCGTGGCGAGCTGAGGAGCCAAAGATGATGCGCAACGTGCTGCTGCTCGCTCTCCTCGCGGGGGTCGCTCTGTCGCCGTTCTCCGGCAAGGCCGAGACCGGCGTGTCGCTGAAGTCCGTCACTGTCGAGCTGCCCGCCGGCGATCGCATGTTCCCGAAGGGGCCGGGATCCGATGCCGCCGACGACAATTGCCTCGCCTGCCATTCCGCCGGAATGGTTCTCAATCAGCCGGCGATGCCCAAGGCAGCGTGGGAAGCCGAAGTGAACAAGATGCGTGACGCCTACAAAGCTCCGATCGACCCCAAGGATGTGGACGCGATCCTCGATTATCTGATGAGCATCAAGGGGGCGTCATAGGAAAGCCTTAACGACGGTGGCGCTGGGGACACCCGCGGATTTGAAAGCATGGGCGCCGAAGAACCAAGGTCGGACCTTTTTGGGACCTCGGAGTCGTGCTGTGATCGTTATGGTGCCGGCGACAAGCGATGCGCTAGCATGACGCGCCGACATGATCGTGCCCGTTCCCATCTTGCTTATCGGCATTGCGGCTGCCGCGATGGTGCCGCCCGATGCGCGCGCGGCCGGCCCCACACTCACCATCGTCGTGGAGGACACGACGCGAAGCTTCGATCGCGATGCGTTGTTGGCACGAACCGACGCCGCCGACATCAGCGTCCCGCGCGACATCGCCTATGGCGCCGACATGAGCTATCGAGCGGTGCCCCTGGCCGGGTTGCTGAATGTCGGGGCTTCGGCCGATCGCGTGCTCGAAGTCGAGGCGGAAGACGGTTTCGTCGCGCAACTGCCGTTGGAACTGGTCAACAATCGTGATCCACGGCAAGCGGTTGCCTATGTGGCGATCGAGACCGCCGGCAAGCCATGGCCACCTGTCCCCACCAAGGCACGGAGCGCCGGCTCCTTCTATATCGTCTGGCTCGGTGATCGCGCCTCCTCGGTGCCGGCGCTCGAATGGCCCTACCAGGTGCTCCGCTTGACGGTGCAGGATGCGCCGACCAAGCGGTGGCCGGCACTCGCCGTTGATGCAAAGCTCCCGGCGCTCGATCCTGCCCGGGCTGGGCAAAACCTGTTCGCCAGGACTTGCTTCACCTGCCACAGCTTGAATCGGGCGGGGCTGGCGGCGGTCGGGCCGGACCTGAATGTGCCGATGAACCCCACGGAATATTTGACGGATTCCGGCCTGCGCGCCTTGATCCGCGATCCCCGCGCGGTCCGCGCCTGGCCGGAGCAGCGCATGCCCGGCTTCACCGCGGAGCAGCTCAGCGACCAGGAGATCGGGCTGGTCGTCGACTACCTCAAGCACATGGCCGGCCGCAAGATCCCGTCAGCAGAGGGAAGACCGCCATGAAGATCACCGCCGTCGAGACCATGCTGCTGCGCATCCCCTATCACCACAGCGGGCCGCCCACCGGCTTCGGCGGCAAGGTGTGGACGACGCTCGACACGCTGCTGGTTCGCGTCGACACCGACGAGGGCATCACCGGATGGGGCGAGGCCTTCGGCTACAACATCAACGAAGGCACCAAGGCGACCATCGACACGCTGATCGCGCCGCTCTGCCTCGGCCGCGACGCGACGATGGTTTCGCCGCTGACGGCGGAGTTGCAGAAGAAGCTGCATTTCTTCGGGCGCGGCGGCCCGGCGATCTATGGCCTGTCGGGCATCGAGATCGCCCTCTGGGACATCGCCGGGAAATGCGCGCGCTTGCCGCTGCATCGCCTGCTCGGCGGCGCCGGGCGGCGCGAGCTGCGCGCCTATGCGAGCCTGCTGCGCTACCAGGATCCAGCCGTGGTGGCGAAGCTTGCGGCGGAAGCGGTCGAGCGCGGCTACGCGCACGTCAAGCTGCACGAGATCGACGTGCCGCCAGTGGCCGCGGCGCGCGACGCGGTCGGCGCCGGCATCGCGCTGATGCTCGACACCAATTGCCCGTGCTCGCGCAACGAGGCCCAGGCGATGGCGCGGCGGCTCGAGCCGCACGATCTCTTCTGGCTCGAGGAGCCGATCTGGCCGCCCGAGGATTTCGCGGCGCTGGCCCAGCTCCGAGCGACCGCCGGCATGCCCATCGCCGCCGGCGAGAATGCCGGGAGCGCGGTGCAGTTCGCGCAGATGTTCGCCGCGGGCGCGCTCGACTATGCGCAGCCGAGCGTGACCAAGATCGGCGGCATCGGCGAGATGCGCAAGGTGCTGGCGCTAGCCGAGGCGGCCAATGTGACGGCGGTGCCGCACTCGCCTTATTTCGGGCCGGGTTTCCTCGCTACCTTGCAAATCCTCGCCGCGGCGCCGCAGGAGACGCTGGTGGAGCGCCTTTACGTCGAGCTCGAGGCGAGCCTCTTCGGGGGTTTCGTCGATGCGCGCAACGGCATGATGACCGTGCCCGATGGCCCTGGCCTCGGCTGCGACCCGGATCCCTCGGT
>WNFM01262880.1_pt1 | contig 10517 bp, 16 predicted proteins | sample 5400271 | NCBI WGS metagenome assembly WNFM01 (sample SAMN13153352, study PRJNA577476) | soil metagenome | isolation source: 60 cm saprolite on Douglas fir-dominated hillslope | place: USA:California | collected 2013-09-17 | reverse complement strand
TCTTTGCCGGTCACAATCTGGATGTCCTCTCAAAGTGCATCCTCGCGCTCCTGGCAAACAAACCGGGCCTGACGATCAAGCAGATGGCAGACAAGTTGGGATACCCGGTGAAGGTTCTTGCCGAGAAGGTCAGCGATCTCGTGAGCCTGGATAAGATCAGCAAGCAGGGCGCGGAGTATCACATTGTAGGGACGCTCATTGAAGAATGGGGGAAACACAATCTGGAGATGCCTTCCAGGAAATCGCCCTGGCCGCAGAGAATGAGATGGGCAAGCGCCTTCTTGCTTATCGCATTGGCCATAGGTGTCTATGTCTATACCCATCCAGGAATACAAACATTTTCATTTCCGATCTCTGGCAGCATCGTGACTGTTCAGATGCCCGCGTCTGTCGAACAGGGCGAGATGGGAAATGTTGTTGTCTTTGTCCAGAACACTAGCGATCACGCAGCAGCCAAGGTTCACGTGTTTTTGAGTTCATCTGCCATCAACTATCAGCTTGATGGAACTAACCAGGTGACGTTCGATGAGTTGGTCAAAGGAGAGAAACGATCGGGGCAACTAGCCTATACGGTCGATGGAGCAGAAAGCTTCTCTTCCGGCACATTAACTTCGCGGGTTCTAATCACGCAGGATCAGACAACCAGAACTGTATCTCAATCCTTTACCACTGCCAGAAGGATCCTCCCCTTGCGACAAATTTGGCTTCCTGTCAGTTCGTTGCTCGCTGCTCTTGTTGTATTCATAAATGGGAAAGACTTGTGGAAGCTTCTCGCGGGCCTGATTGCCTTTGTGCAAAGCGGGCCGCAGTAAGAAGAATCTCCCGTTTGATGTGATAAAGGAGAAGCCAAAAAGGCCCTGTCCAGTCCCCGTGAGAATTCCATCGTAACTCCGAAATGAAATGAGCACAAGATGACCAAAAAGCCGTTGGAAAACTCCGAAATATTCCATGCTAACTCCGAAAAAAGTGAGCGATTCCAGCGTAACTCCGAAAAAAGTGGATGCTTGTTCAGTATACTAATACCGCTATTTCATGATCACTTAATTTGTATCGTAATGATGGGAGCGAATTAAAATCGATTAATTTAGAACGGACAATCTAAGTAGCCAGTACAGGCCTGCCGAAGCCTGGGAGCAGCGATATCTCCCCTGATAGCGTTGGGCCTTAGCCTGCCGCAAACCACGCGGTTTCGAGGAGATGGTGTAGTGTTATCCATCCACGGATGTGTTTCGCCAGTAGACCGAGCCATCCTCCGTGCTGAGCGCGAACAGCGCATTCGCTGGCTCGGAGAACTGGGGCATAAAGTCGTAATAATGCGGAAAGACTTTCTGGCTGTTGGCAAACAAGACACCATGATACATGTCAAGTACCCGTTTGTATGGTTCTCCCGCACTTGTCGTGCTCAACCATTGAGCTTCTCGTTCGTAGAACGAGGGAATAAAGAATATCAGCCTTCAACAGGAGCTTTTCATTGCCATCCATTCCTTTTCCCTTGCCAGGCTTTCAGGTAACAGATGTGATCTCTACCGAAGAAAAAGTGATTATCTGCGCATCCTCGCAGGCAACGCAGGCGCAGTGTCCTGCTTGCCAGCACCTCTCAGAGCGGGTTCATAGCTATTATCACCGCTCGCCACGCGATCTACCAGTCAGCGGTCAGGCCGTCCAATTACGGCTTCGAGTGCGACGATTTCGCTGTCTCAATGCAGCGTGCTCGAAAAAGACGTTTGCAGAACCTTTAGCAGATCTCGTCGGTCCTACCGTTCGGCGAACCATTCGACTCACTCTCCTTTGGAGAGTCTTCGCCATTCACAGTGGAGGGGAGCCAGGAGCGCGACTGCTCAAAGCCGTCGGGACAAAAGTGAGTCCTGACACGCTCTTACGTCTTGCCAAAGCCGGGAGTTTACACGAGGTGACCGTCCCCTCCATTCTTGGTGTAGACGATTTTGCTTTTCGCCGTGGTCTTAAGTACGGAACTCTGCTTATTGATTGGGAGCGGCACTGTCCAGTCGATCTGCTCCCAGACCGAACCGCTGAGACCTTTGCCGATTGGCTACGTGCCCATCCAGGTGTGAAGTGGATCAGCCGAGATCGCTCAGGGGAATATGCCCGCGGCGCACAACTTGGTGCCCCGTCCGCTCAACAGGTCATGGACCGCTGGCACGTGATCAAAAATTGGCGCGAGGCACTGGAACGGGTGATGAATCGGGTGTATCCTCGTCTCAAACAGCGGCAGGAACAACCGCGTTCTACTCCGTTCCCCAAGCGCAAAAAACCACGGACGCTGCATGAGCAAGCCGTTTCCGATGCTTCACGTGAACTTCGTCTCGCGCACTATGAGCAGGTCTTAGCGTACTATCAACAAGGACTGCCCATTACCCAGATTGCTCAACAAACCCATCTCTGCCGGGGAACGATCTACAAATATCTGGCGACTGAGAGTTTTCCAGAACGCAGTCCCCGATCAGCATCCCCTGGTACAGGGAAACTCATTGCTCCCTACACAATGTATCTGCGCGAGCGTTGTGCAGAAGGGTGCCAAAATGCTCAGCAGTTATACCGAGAAATCCGTGAGCAAGGATTTGCAGGCAATCCCAGAACGGTGTTACGCTGGCTTCAAGCACAAGGATTGTTCCCCCGGCGCTATGAACTGCATCGATTTCAAGACGATTGGAAGCAAGCAGAGGCAAAAGGGAGGCAAATACTCCCTGGAGGTGAAGAGGAGAAGCCGGCCTTCCTCCCCACTCAACAAGAAGAACGGATTTCCACTGTGGAACTGGCCGTACCCCTCACCTCCGCCCGTCAGCTTTCCTACCTCTTTGTGAAGGATGTTTCCCGGCTGGAGATCAAAGACCAACAGGCTCTTGCCTTCATCCGGCAGGAAAAGGAGCTTGAGCTAGTACACGTGGGCAGAAATCGCTGTGTGATAGGATAGGAGAAAAAGCGAGCGGGAAAAAGATGCCAAAGCGAGCGACCCTGGTAGTGTTAAGCGAAGAAGAACAAACAGCATTGGTGCAACTCACCAAACGGCACAAGAGCGGTCAACAACTGGTCTTGCGAGCACAGATTGTGCTGGCAGCAGGAGAAGGGCAAAGCAATGTCAAGATCGCGCAGGAGTTGTCGGTGAGTGTCGAAACGGTACGTCTGTGGCGAAACCGTTGGGTTGCAGGGCGAGGCATTGCTCTCAAAGAAAGAGGGGTCGAAGAGCGGTTAGCAGATGCTTTCCGGCCCGGCGCTCCGGCCCGCATCAGCGCGGAGCAACGATGCCAGATGGAGGTGCTCGCGTGCGAAGCGCCAGGTCAATCAGGACGCCCAATCAGCCAGTGGAGCGGGCGAGAAATTGCCGAGGAGATAATCCAACGAGGCATCGTGAAGCAGATCTCGCGTCGGCATGCAGCCCGCTTGCTCAAAAAGGGGGCTTTCAACCGCACCGGTTCCGCTATTGGCTAACACCGGTGCCCGATCCACAACGAGAGGAGAAGATTCATGAGGGATGTCACCTCTATCTCACGGCGCAAGAACGGGCGAAGCAGGGAGAGCGAACCGTCAGTTTGGATGAGTTGACCGGAGTGCAAGCGTTGGAGCGGTTGCATCCCGATTTACCGATGACCGCAGGCCATGTACTTCGGCGCGAATTCGAGTATATCCGGCATGGGACGCTTTCCTGGTTTTTCAATTTCGATGTGGTCACTGGACAAGTGGTTGAACCCTCTTGGGGACCCACTCGCAATGAGGAAGACTGCCTTGCTCATCTGCAACGCCTGATCGCCAGTGATCCTGCGGCAACCAAATGGCACATTCTGGTCGACAACCTCAATACTCATCAGTCCGAGTCACTGGTGTGCTGGATTGCCAAACGGGAAGGCATCAAGAAGGAAACCTTAGGCCTCAAAGGGAAAAGTGGAATCCTCCAGTCAATGGCCACCCGCGCAGCCTTTCTGCACGATCCAACGCACAAAATCGTCTTCTCTTACACGCCTCTGCACGCTTCCTGGATGAATCAAGTGGAAATCTGGCTCAGCATCCTGGTGCGCAAACTGCTCAAGCGAGGCAATTTCCGCACTCTGGAGGATCTCAAGCAACAGATCCTGGCTTTCGTTGCTTACTACAATCGGACTATGGCCCATCCGTTCAAGTGGACGTATCAAGGCATTTAAGAGGGAAGAGGTTTTTGGCTTGCTCTTCACGAAAGATGATACCCAAACAAATGACTTTAAAAGCGCGCATGCAGACGCATGATCCCTGGAAAGGAGGAAGCGATGGGTGCGCGAATCGAGAACTCAAAGATCGAAAATCAGCGTGAATCGCGCGAAACTGTCGGTTTATCCGTCTTCTCAAGCCGCAGAAGACTCGGCACTTCTGTCCCCGTCGCTGTAAATTGTTCCAGGCTGAGGACGCCTGTTGGGAATTCATCAGAGAAGTGAGGAGTGCAACTCCACGCGGGTCCTCTCTCGCCTCGTCTTTAATACTCAACGCCAGAGTTCGCGTTGGAGGCGATCCCGATTGGTTAGTTGGAAGGCGCGTCCATCAGCGGCGAGCCTTGCTGGTAAATGTCCTCCGATGTGAGCAGGTTTAGCCCTCCAACAGAAGCACTTGCCCTCCAATATGAGCACTTGGAGAACCGTACCTGGGCAAACCGCTCCATATCTAGGGTGTTGGCTGAAATCAAGGGAAATAACCTGACGGATCAGGCGACGCGTTCTCATCAAAAAAAGCGGGGAAGCCGACTTGTGGACAGACTCGCGCTAGGGCACAAAGCGTTTCCAATGGCCCTCGGAGACAACTTCGACTGCTCCGTCGATCACTTTGATGGCGGTCTGATCGTCAATCGCGTACGTCGGCACCGGCCCCTTGGCGGCCCATTTTTCTGCGTTGGCCATGGAATTGTCCGGACTCTCGGGGAGATCCAGGTGCGGAAACAACGAAAAATCAACCAGTCCTAGCGCTCTATCGTCGCCGATGGGCAGATTACTTGCCGGAATCCTCGACGGCTCGCGACAGAACCAGCCATCGTAGGCCTCTCCGAAGTTGGGGGTCACCACCATGCTCCCGGAGCTCACCCCCACGTAGACCGTCTCGCGAGAAAGCTCCGGCAAGAGGTCTGCCAGTCCGGACTGCCGCATCCAGTAGCACAGATACAGGACATCGCCGCCGTAAACCAGCAGGGCGTCAGCCTCCTGGACCAGAGGGACCCACTGTTCTTCTTTGATACTGGGGAGCGCGGTGAGCTCCAGCACTCCCAACGACTTCCAACCCAATTCGCACAAGGGGCTGCGCGCAACACCGCAGATAAACCGCCAGGCCATGGCAGCACCGCTGGGGCAGGCGTACGCCGCGGTGGGAATGCAGAGGGCGCTGGACTCAGCGATCGGTTTACCCAGCAGATCAACCAGGGCGTGACGAATGCTGTCGTTGGAGATGCCGCTAGACGTGAGCAGAAATTTCATGATGCCTCTCCTTGCCGATTAAATAGAACATTTATCTACTCCAAGAGTACCTGATAGACAATCAAATGGCAAGATTTTACATGAGCAAAGTAAACTGTCTGAGAAGGACGTTTAGGTTGGCAAATCACAGTTGCTCTAGAAGCAAATCGCCACGTACTGTTTTTGTCAATTCAGTGCCCATTCTTCGCCGCAAAATGGATGGATCTCTGCTCAAATGCCTTTCCAGAACCGGCCAAATTTGCGCCTCCATATTCGGACACAAGCCCGGCTTGGAAGAACTGTCCGAGCATAGAGGCTCATTTTTGCTTACCTTCATAGCTGGTAAATTCACCGAAGGGCTGACCAATTTTGCCCTGAAGGATAGAAATTTTCACTGAAGGGTGAAACTTGGCGCTTCGACGCCTGGAAAAACCGCTCCCCATCAGGTATACTCGAGGTATGACAACTATTCTCACCATGCTCGCAGGCTCACACGTCGTGCAAGGAATCATCCTCGGCGCCGTGCTGGCGTTTCTCACGGCCAATATCATTATGAACGCGGTGGTGAAAGCCATGACCACGACCGTCAACGGTTGGAGCACCACCACCAAATGCGGCCAGCCCGGCAATGGCATCCTCCTACGGGCCGCTTGCGCCAGAAACCTGCCCGCCGTCAATGTGGTGCAAGAGGCGGCGTACTGGACGACGACCGTCGACAGTGCGGGGCGCAGGCTCTCCGGCCAGCGCGATTACGTCCTGCATTTTCCTGAAGGACAACTCCCGCCCAACGATGCCTTCTGGTCGCTGACCATGACCGATGTGGTCGGGTACATGGTGAGCAACCCCATCGATCGCTCCAGCGTCGGCTCTCGCTCCGGCCTGGTGCCGAACGCCGATGGCTCACTTGACATTTATATGCAGCGCACGGCTCCCGCAGGGCACGAGTCCAACTGGCTGCCTGCACCAGCAGGCAACTTCAAGCTGATGCTGCGCGCGTATCTGCCCGGCCGTGCTATCCTCGACGGCGAGTACCACGTGCCGCCAGTCATGAAAGTGCCATGAGATGAACAGGTTGATTCTGAAATACAAATATCCCATTACGTTCGCCATCCTGGCCGTCCTCGCATGGGTCGTCTACAGGTATTTCTCGATGGGGGGGAGCCAGCTCATTACGTTCATCGTCGTGGCAGTCATCGTATGGGGACTCGGCACGTTCGTTTTCCTTTATTTTTGGCCGCCTATCACGTACAGTGCCTACAAAAGAGCGGTCGTTGTGCATGGGCTCGGCGGCGACCCCATCCCCGTCAATACGCTTTACGCGGTGCCCACTCTCGCTTCGCCCTCGGCGTCAAACTCCAGCTTATTAGCAACAGGGACCGACGACGTGCTCTACGTCGGCGGCTTGCTCGACCTCTCCAAAGGGCCGCAAATCTTGCACGTGCCAGACATGGCGGGCCGTTACTACAGCGTGCAGTTCACTGATCCGTCGGACGGCACGAATTTTGCCTACGTCGGCAAACGCACCACGGGAACCGAGGCAGGCGATTACCTCATTATCGGGCCACGCTGGAAAGGAACCGTGTCGCAGGCAATGACACAGATTGCTTCACCGCACAATTCGGTGCTCGTTATTGGTCGTGTCTTTGTCGAGAGCGACAGTGATCTCCCAACCGCCTACGGGCTTGCGAAGCAGATACAGCTCACACCACTCAGTCACTGAGAACCCGATGTTTTTCAGGATGGACGCTACAGAGGCGCGCAAGCAATTTATTTACAACATTTCTGACTTCTACCCTGGATTTAGAGCGGTTTTCTAGGCGTCGAAGCGTCAAGTTCCACCCTTCAGTGAAAATTTCCATCCTTCAGGGCAAAATTGGTCAGCCCTTCGGTGAATTTACCAATAGCACCTAGAATTCCCAAAAACGATTCATCGTCAACGGCTCTAGAAGTGGTTTCTCAACCGATCAATGGTTGTGCTGCTCAAGTGGAAAGGCAAATGCTCATGTCGGAGGGCTAAACTCGCCCATGTCGTGGGTCATTTACCACTTGCCCAACCAACGTGGCACGGTGTTCTTGTATCGGAGATAGGCCTCGCCAAATCGCGCCTCCAGTTTGCGCTCCTCCCACGGCACCACCAGAAAAATCACACTCACCCATCCGACCACACAGCCGACACAGACCGCGACGCTGCCGTAAAAGATGACCCAGCCTAGCCAGATGGCCATGCCGGAGAGGTACATCGGATTGCGTGTGAACTGGTAGGGGCCACGCACCAACAGATGCTTTTGGGTGTGCTCCATCTCAAAGGAGCCACCAGAGACGACAAAGTGCAGACGAAGACACCAAACGAGGCCTGCGGCACCGACCCCGAGGGGGATGAGTCCGAACAGATTGAGCCACCTTGGCCCCCTCTGAGCCCATCCGTGACGGGCTGAGAGCAACGAGAGTTCCTTTGGCACGGCGACATGTCCGAGCAGAAACACCATCGGCGTCAGGATGAGAGCCATCCAACGGGGAAGAAGGATGCTTTTCGATGGCTTCTTCCTAGCAAGGTTGGGTCTGTTCATAGCTTTCCTCTCCATACGCGATCACTCCAAGGGCAGATACCTTCGCGTGCCTCGCGATAGGCGAAAACGACACCATCCACACCTAACTCCTGCATTCTAGCACATCAGGCAGGCTCACGCTGCCCCTTCAGGCCCTTGAAGAACGGGTGAATTTCCCATGTCTGGCATGGAGGAGAGCAGATTGGAAGCGGAATGGGAAGATGGGAAGAAGGCCACTTTTCCGTCTTGGCTCTCATTTCTATCAGGAGGATCTCGTGGTCCTTCGTATTTTGAATTGGCCGATCTTTTTTCAAGAGGTGTAGTTCTCTTCTATCACACAGCAATTTCTGCCCACGTGTACTAGTGAGATCAGTTCCGTAGAGTTCGGCATCGCTGAGGGTGGCCCTAATGAGTTTAGCATCGGAAAGATCAGCTCCACTCAGGTTGGCACCACTCAGGTTGGCTCCTATGAGGATAGCTCCAGTGAGATTGGTTCTGGTGAGATTGGCTCCCCGGAGATCGGTTCCTAGGGAGCGNNCATGTAAAAGGCGGGATGGTATAAGGTAGGCTCCTTCGCGAAAGTTATATTCTACTACGACGCCTCCACTGTAGTAGTCTTCAATGGGCTGGACTCCACTCAGGGGGGCTCCCCGAAGGTCGGGTCGTATATCAGGATACTCTTTTCGCCACTGGTTCCACGTCTCTACGCCTTGTTTGAGGATGTCGAGATGCTCTTTATTTGCCATGAGGTGTCCTCCCGGTACATCTCTTCTGGTTGCGTTTTATAGTCTTGAAACAATTATATTCCAATCCTCAGCTATCAGATTGCGGCATACCTTTGCCACTTTCGCATCTTTATGACGATCCGGCAAACCTTCTTGGCAAAGTACAGGACTCCCTGATGAGATGTAGGAGAATGCATGTCGAATTTTTTTCACAGGGTTTGAGACGAAAGGTGGCAGCCTGCTTCCTGGAATGATGCACACAGGGGTGGTATAAGCTAGGGAGTACCTCGATTCGTTTTTCTTAAAAGGGAAGGTGGCAGGCCGCTGTTGTGCGGACAGAAAAGTATTGATTAGCTCTTACCTGGGAAGAGCATGCGATAAGCCTGGTAGGCAACTCGCATGCTTTCCTCCTGTTTATAGCTCGCAAGCTGCTCTGCCACCTCTTCTGGTAGTATGAGGGAAGGGTGTGCCAGCTTGATGAGCAGATAACAAAAGGCCAGCGTTTCTGCATAAAATGACGCAGTGATCATAAACGCTCGGGGAAAGTAGATGGGACCATTACTTTGCCACAGGCCAACGTTGGTCGCATTTGGGCGCGAGTGGGAGTATTCACTTAACTCGGCGTACAACCGTCTTGCCCATCCTCCTGACTGCGGCGCATTTCTCCGATCAATGATTGTATCGTTGGCGGTAGAGCGGAGAAAGGCGTTCAGCGCTTGAACTGGAGCGTCTTGGAGCAGGAGAGCACAGGCGCCACCAAAAGAGTTCTCGTATTGCCCCGCCTGCCATCGCTCAAAGATGATGGTATCCTGTGCCATCTGGCAGTGAGTCCCAAATAGGACCAATTCGACAATATTACGTAGGCACCCGATGGCCTGCCGATAGTACCCGTGTAGAGCATTAAAGAGGGCCGCATCCAGTTCGTCAATCGTGTAGAGCAGCACCTCGAATAAAAGATCCTGTTCGTCCCCGATGGCATGATCGGTCCAGGTAGACTGCAAGGCGTAGAGCTCCTTGAGGATAATTCCCTGGTGATTCGAAGTTCGAATGCTGACGTCATCGGGAAGATCGACGATACCATGCCACGTTTCGTTATCAACCAGGTTGGTAGGTATATCTGGCTTGCCATCACTTACCGCAAAATCGCCGGGTTCAAGCACAATACGGATGGCGCGAAAATCAGCAGTATCAAGAGGTTTGGCCATCGATTCATCTCCTCGCTTCCCAGCATATTTTATTCATTTTTTGTTTGCATCTGAAGGTGTAATACTTCCCTGCGTATTTGCATTCGGAACGCAACACGCTCGATGGACATCATTATCGCAGGGCTGCATCGAGGACGAATGACTTGACCAGGCGCCCATCCGCAGATTGTGCAGTGAGTGCTTCAGCCTGTTGCGTGTATTGGGCTTGTGCCTCCTCCAGATTGATCTGGGGCGCATCATCCTTGCGATAATCAGTACGGTCCCATCGAGGACAATTGAACCATCCGATGAGATACAGACCATGCCGACCGGGATTATCTTTCAGATAGCGCTCGACTAACTGCGTTTGCATGGCGGTCTCAACTTCTCTATGCCAGCAGCCTTTCACCTCAATAATGACGGTTAGTATGTCGATTTTCGTATGGTCTGGGCCAGGCATATAGGCATCCACGTAGAGATCAGTTCGCTCCCCCGGATCGCCGCCCACGGCGCGACGAATCTCGACCTCGCGCAGCACAATGATCCCACGTTGCTTGAGATCACGCTCGAGGTGTAGTTTTACATAGTCGCTGAGCGAATTCTCGTCTTTGGGCCTGTAGCGCTTCTGACTTTCGTCCC
>WNFM01010868.1_pt2 | contig 10517 bp, 9 predicted proteins | sample 5400271 | NCBI WGS metagenome assembly WNFM01 (sample SAMN13153352, study PRJNA577476) | soil metagenome | isolation source: 60 cm saprolite on Douglas fir-dominated hillslope | place: USA:California | collected 2013-09-17 | reverse complement strand
AACATCGTCATGATCGGCACCACCGCCAAGGCGCTGACCGATTTCCGGCAGACCGCGCTCGGGCCGCGCGCTTCGCTTGAGATCCAAGGCGAGGCCCTGGCGCAGATCCTGCTCGGCGCCTACATAGCGCGGCCGGATTGGGCCGAAGGTCTAGAGATCGTCCTCGTCCTCGTCCTCGGTGCCGGGCTGATCCTCGCATTCCCACATCTCAGCCCCGTCGCCGGCGCCGCCTCGAGCATCGCGGTGACCGCGGCCTTGGCGGCCGCGAGCTGGCTTGCTTACACGCGACTCAGCTGGCAGTTCGACGCCGTCTATCCCGGCCTCGCCCTACTTGCCGTTGCAGCGAGCGCGACGGTCACCGCCTTGGTGCGCACCGACCGCGAACGCGCCTTCATCCGCCACGCCTTCGGCCGCTATCTCTCACCCGAGCTGGTCCGGCGCCTGGCTGACGATCCGCGCGCCCTGAGGTTGAGCGGCGAGCGCCGCGAGATGAGCTTTCTCTTTACCGATATCGCCGGCTTCACCGGCCTGTCAGAACGCCTCGGGGCAGTCGCGCTGGCGCCGATCCTCAACGCCTATTTCGATGGCGCCTGCGCCGCCATCTTCGCCCATGGCGGAATGGTCAACGAATTCATCGGGGACGCCATCCTCGCCTTTTTCAATGCGCCGCTCGATCAGCCGGACCACGCGCAGCGGGCCGTCGAAGCGGCGCGTGCGCTCGATCGTTTTGCCGAAGCGTTCTGCCGCGAGCAGGCCGCGCGCGGGATCTCCTTCGGTTCGACGCGGATCGGCGTCCACAGCGGCGCTGCTCTGGTAGGAAATTTCGGCTCGTCGCAGCGCTTCAAGTACGCAGCGCTCGGCGACGTCGTGAATACCGCCGCCCGCATCGAAGGTTTGAACAAGTTCTTCGGTACCCGTGCCTGCGCCTCGGCAACCACGGTGGCGGAGGCCGACGACACCAGGATGCGGCCAGTCGGCAGCGTTGTCGTTAGCGGCAAGAGCGAAGCCCTCGCCATGTTCGAGATTCTCTCGGATGATCGCCTGAGCGACGATTTTCTTGACCGCTATCGCGAGGCCTATCTCGCGCTCGAAGTGGGCGACTTGTCCGATGCACTCGCTCGCTTCCAAGCCCTTCATGCCGAAGCGCCGTCGGACGGCCCCGTCGCCTATCACCTTGACCGGCTGCTGCGCAACGAGGGCGGCACGCTCATCGTGATGACCGAGAAGTAGGCCGATCCGATAAAAAATGCCCCGCCGGGGAGGGCGGGGCCAGGTGGGAGGTCGGTGCGGGAACGCTTGTGTGGCTCAATCGCGACGGCTCTTGGCGCCGGTCCCACTCGCTTGGCACATGACTCCGAGAGGCGTCGGAACGGCCGTGCGGAAGTATGCCGGACGGGCAGCGCCGAAGCGCGGACTGTCGGTGGAAGACAAGCGCCCCCGTGCGCGCAAGCCGATGACAATGCCCAACAGCACGACGCCAAGTTGATCGAAATCGACAATCTGCGGCAAGAACTTGGCCAGCATTGATGGGAGGATGCCGAGGATCAACCCGAGCGCTGCCGCGGCGACGCCCCAGACGCGCTCGCTCCAGATACCTTCGCCAGGGAGGCATTCCATGGTCGTCCGCCTATTGGACCACATCGTCCACACCGACGCTGCTCTGCGCCACCGACTGTGTCAGGTGGAGGCGCGGCGTGTCCTCGACGACCCGATGATGAAAGCAGTATCGCGACGATCGCCCAAGCGGCGGTGACGCTCCCGGCTGAGCCGATCTCGGGCGGCGGATGGTCTTCCCGATGCGCTTGCAGCATGGTGCGGCCTCGGAATTGGATGGGACCCGCTCAGGACACCGATCGTTCGCCCCTTCCGGCACTTCTCATTTATGACATTTGACACGCCAAGGTCTGTGAACGGCTTCACATCCGGGCGAATTTATCGCGGGTCGCGGCACGGGCAGGGCGGCCGCGCACCAATTTGTGCTTGGCCTCGGGGGGGGGGCCCGTAGCCTCCGCGCCGCAGGGGCGCGACGAGACGGGCCTGCCTCACATGAGGTCCCGGGTGCGTCTGCACGACGAGAACGGTAAGTAAACGCCGATCGCAGCACGGGCGACCCGTTACCCAACGGCCCGCCACTGATAAGGCGCCTCGAGCGCGGCGATCTCCTCGCCGGTCAGCGTGATGTCGGTGGCCGCCGCCGCGTCGTCGAGATAGCTGAGCTCGGTTGCGCCGATGATCGGCGCCGCCATCACCGGCTTGGCCAGGCACCAGGCGAGGGCGATCTGCGTCGGCTTGGCCTGGCGCTGGGCGGCGATCTTGCTCAGCTGCTTGACGATCGCCTTGTCGCCATCACGGAAAAGCTCGTTTTGTGCAGCCATCTTATCCTGCCGCGCGCGCTCGGTCTTGCGCGGCCCGGCGAGGACGCCGCGCGCGAGCGGGCTATAGGGGATAAGCCCGATGCCGGCTTCGAGGCAGAGCGGAATCATCTCGCGCTCCTCCTCGCGCTGCAGCAGGTTGTAGAGGTTCTGCATCGCCACCGGCCGCGGGTAGCCCTTGTGCTCGGCGAGCGCGATCATCTGCGCGAAGCGATAGGCGGGCATCGTGGAGCCGCCGACATAGAGCACCTTGCCGGCGCGCACCAGCGCCGCGAGAGCATCCATCACCTCCTCGAGCGGCGTCACCCCGTCGAGCCGATGAATCTGGTAGAGGTCGATATAGTCGGTACCGAGACGCTTCAATTGGTCGTCGACGGCATGCCGAAGATGCTTGCGGCCGATGCCGGCATCGTTCGGCCCGTCGCCCATCTTGAGGCCGAATTTCGTCGAGATGATCACCTGATCGCGCTTGACGTAGCCAATGAGGCATTTGCCGATGATGGCCTCGCTGGCACCGGCGTTGTAGGCATCGGCGGTGTCGAAGAAATTGATCCCGACATCGAGGGCCCGCTTGAAGAAGGGTCGGCTCTCGGCCTCGCCGAACGGCGCCCAGGCGCGTCTTCCCTCGGCGCCCCACGAATTGCCGCCGAGACAGATGGCGCTGACCTTGAGCCCACTTCTTCCCAACGGAACGAATTTCATGCCCGTCCTCTCCCTCGCCGCGGTCCTGTCGGTCGGCACGATACGGTGTATTCTCGTTCGCGTCTTGCCAGAAGGATGCCCGGCATGAAGCTCGGCACCCGAAGGAGCGCGACTACGGCGAAACGCTGCGCGAGGATCGCGCGGCGATCCTCCTCGCCGAGGAGCTCGGCTTTGCCGAGGCGTTCGTCGGCGAACACGTCACCGACGCCTGCGAGACGATCACCTCGTGCCCCGTCTTCATTGCCAGCCTCGCCGCCGCGACGAAACGGATTCGGCTCGGCAGCGCTACCGTCAATCTGCCGAACGCGCATCCCGCCGCCGTGGCAGCGCAGGTTGCCATGGTCGATACGATGCTCGAGGGCCGCTTCCTCTTCGGCATCAGCCAGGGCGGGCTGCTCTCCGACGCCGAGATGTTCGGTAATCTCGACAACGATCGCGTCGCCATGTTCGTCGAGTCGATCGACCACATCATCGCGCTATGGACCGAGGAACCGCCCTACAAGCGTGCGGGCAAATACTGGACGCTCGGCACCGAGCGGACGCTCCTCCACGACATCGGCCAGGGCGTCATGGTCAAGCCCTATCAGAAGCCGCACCCGCCGATCGTCGTCACCGTCACCGCTCCCTTTTCGAAGGGCGTCATCTCGGCTGCAGCGCGCGGCTGGGACCCGATCTCGGCGAATTTTCTCCAGCCGAACTGGGTAGCCTCGCATTTTCCGATGTACCGCCAGGGCTGCGAGAGCGTCGGCCGCAAAGCCGAAGCCGCGAATTGGCGTGTCGCAAAGAGCATCTTCGTCGCCGATGACACGGCGGCGGCGCGACGCTATGCCAAGAGCGCCGATGGACCGTACGGCTATTATTTCAACAATCTTTTCCGCAAGCTCACCGCCAGCGGGCGCAGCGAGCTCTTCAAGCACGACCGCGCAATGCCGAACGAAGCGGTGACGCTCGACTATATCCTCGACAGCCTGGTGATCTGCGGGACGGCCGATAGCGTTGTCGACCAGCTCCTCGCCTTTCGCGAAACGACCGGCGCCTTCGGCACGCTGCTCTATGCCGGCCACGACTGGGCCGACCCGGTCCTCGCCCGCCGCTCAATGGAGCTGATGGCGACGCGGGTGATGCCGGCGTTGAACCGCGCGCTCGGGGAAGTCGAATAATAGAGCAACGAGTTGGACAAGCACGGTTTGCCCTTCGAGACGGCCCTGCGCGCCCCGGTGATTGTGCGCCAGGCGCGCTTACCGCTCGTTGCGGTGGAGAAATTCGGCGTTGACGCAATTCATCAGCGCACCGTCGCGCAGGTAGTGCAATGCCGTCATCACCGATTTCTCGCGCTGATCGACGAAGCTTGCTGCACTGTAGAAGGCGGCGTGCGGCGACAGCAGAACACGGCCCTTGATCCAGTCCTCGTTGGCGTGCCAGGCAGCGATGAAGGGGTCGGCGAGATCGAGCGGCTCCTTCGGCAGCACGTCAAGACCGACGCCGCCGAGCTGGCCGGACTTGAGCCCATCGAGGACCGCTGACGTATCGACGATCGGGCCGCGCGCGGCGTTGATCAGCAGCGCGCCCGGTTTCATCTGCGCGATCGTCTCGGAATTGATCATTTTGCGCGTCTCATCGGTGAGCGGCGCATGGATGGTGACGACGTCGGACGCTCCGAGCAGCGTTGCCAGTGCTAGGTCGCGGTGAAAACCGAGAGCGATGTCGCGGCCGGGCAGGATGTAGGGATCGTAGAAGCGGACATGCATGCCGAAGGCCCTGGCGCGCAACGCCGCCGCCGTGCCGATCGCCCCGAGCCCGCCGCACTGTCGGCGGCGCATCGTAGCGCCAGCCCGCGGCGCCCTCGCTGCGCAGCGTCTCATTGTAGCAGGCGGTGCCGCGCGCTAGGCTCAGCATCAACGCGATGGCGTGGTCGGCGACGTCGGTGGTGCCATAGTCCGGCACGTTGCACACGGCAACGCCGCGTCGGCCACAGGCCTCGAGGTCGACAGTGTCATAGCCCACGCCCATGCGCACGACAATGCGGCAGCGTGGCGCCGCCGCGAGTTCGGCCGCACCGAAATCCATCCGCGTCATGATCACGGCGTCGCACTCGGCCCAGGTCTTCGCCGGTATCGCGGCCGGCGTCCCGCGACTATGCACAGTAATCTCGACGTCATCGCCGGCGACCGCACGCTCGACATCAGGCGCGCCGTGGAACGAGGCGTCGGGATAGAGCAGGCGGATCATGGCGGGGTCCTTATGCAGAAGGAAATCTCAGGCCGCCGGTTTGTCTTCGAAGCGTAGATCGGGCCGCAGGCGCAGGGCAAGGAGCGCGCCTATCAGCAGCAGCACAATCGAGCCGGCGAAGGGCAGCGCCCAGCTTCCGGTCGCGTCGATCAGGGCGCCGAAGAAGACTGGCGAGACGATGCCGGCAAGACCAAAGCCGAAATTCATCATGCCGCTTGCCGTGCCGGCATGGCGCGGGGCGATGTCCATCGGCACTGACCAGATCGGCGCCACCACGAGCTCGGCGAAGAAGAAGGCGAGCGTCAGGCAGGCGGCGGTGATCGTCAGATCATGAATGAAGACGACCGGGATGAGAAACAGAAAGGCGCCGAAGAGACCGGTGGCTATGACGCTGCACCGCGCCAGGCGGACGTCGCCGGTGCGCCGCAGGATTATGTCGCTGACGATGCCGCCGAGCGTGTCGCCGAGGACGCCCGCGAAGAAGACGCCGGCCGAAAAGAGCGCCGAGTCCTTCAAGTCGAGATGGAAATTTTGCACAAAAAACGAGGGAATCCAGCTGAGGAACAGCCACAACGTCCAGCCGTAACAGAAATCCACCATGGTCACCGGTAGAATGCGGCGCGCCAAGCGCGACCACGGTACGTTCCGCCGCACGCTGTCGCGCGCCGTCGGCAGGGTGGCAAGCTCCTCCTGGGTCATCCGCTTGTGCTGACGCGGGTCGTCGCGGAAGAACACGTACCAGGCAGCGACCCAGACCAGGCTGGCGAGACCGAGCACGACGAAAGAGCCGCGCCAGGTGACCATAGCGACCAGCGCAGCGATGAGCGGCGGCGTGATGGCGTTGCCGAAGCGGGAGAACGAATGGGTGATACCCTGGGCAAAGCCAAATCGCGCCTCGGGTATCCAGCTCGTCATCGCGCGCGTCGCGGTCGGAAACGCGGCGCCCTCGCCGAAGCCGAGAGCGAGCCGCGCCGCCAGCAGCGCGGCGAGCCCACCCGCCGCACCGGTCAGCACCGTGGCAGCGCAGACGACGAGCCCGCAGACCCCGAGCGTGCGGCGGGCGCCGAATCTGTCGCCGAGCCAACCGCCGACGAGCTGGAACAGCGCATAGGGATAGGCGAATGCCGAGAAGACGAGGCCAAGCTCGGTGTTGCTGAGGCCGAGCTCCGCCTTGATCAGCGGCGCCGCCGTCGAGATGTTCACCCGATCGATGTAGAGGATGAGATACATCAGGCAGAGCAGCAGCAGGACCTGGCTCGATACGGTCGGCTGCAGTGCGCGGCGCCACGGCCGGGCAGAAACGGTCACGAGATCAGACCGGACGATCGCCGGCGAGCGAGACGCGATGCATGACGCGGCGATGCCCATGATAGTCATTGATCGGGTTGTGCTGGGTCGCGCGGTTGTCCCAGAAGGCGAGCGATCCCGGCGTCCAGCGAAAACGGCAGGTGAATTCCGGCCGCACCTGATGGCGAAAGAGAAATCCGAGAAGCGGCGCGCTCTCCGCCTCGCTCATGCCCTTGAAGCCGATCGTGTGAGCGATATTGATGTAGAGCGCCCTGCGGCCGGTTTCGGGATGCGTGCGGACGACCGGATGTTCGGCAAGGAAGTGCTCGCGCGACTGGCGGCTCGGGCTCGTGCGGATGCGATCTTCACGCGTACGGGTGACGTCGGCCTTGGCCGAGCTGCTTACGCCGACGAGCTTGTCGAGAAGCCGGCGCATCCCGTCCGATAAACTCTCGTAGGCGAGGTACATATTGGCGAAGAGCGTGTCGCCGCCGGTTGCCGGCACCTCGCGCGCGAGCAGCAGAGAGCCCATCGGCGGCTCGTCGAGATAGGTCGTGTCGGAATGCCAGATGCCGCCGAAATTGACCCGCTCGTGCTCGCGCTTGGTCACTTCGATGACCTCGGGATACTCGGCAAGACCGGCAACGAAGGGATAGCGCGAGAGAGTGCCGAAGTTGCGCGCGAAGGCAATGAGCTGTGCCGGCGTCAGATTCTGATCACGAAAGAAGACGACGAGATGATCGAGCAGCGCGCGACGGATCTCGGCGACCGCGGCAGCGCCGAGATCGCGGGCGAGATCGACATCGCGGATTTCGGCGCCGAGCGCGCCCGCGATAGGCTCGACTTGCATTGCCGCGCGGCCGGCCCTAGCGCGCCGCGACCTCGTCCTTGATCGGGTTGCTCAATACGCCGATGCCCTCGATCTCGATCTCGATCCGGTCGCCGTCCTTCATCCAGACCGGCGGCTTGCGCGCATGGCCGACGCCGGCCGGCGTGCCCATCACCAGAAGATCGCCGGGCTCAAGCGTCAGGCATTCGGTCAGGAGTGCAACCGTCTCGGCGACCGGCACGATCATGTCGCGCGTATTGGCATGCTGCATGACTTGGCCATTGAGACGCGATTCGATGGTCAACCCGGCGGCGCCCGGCGGCAGCTCGTCGGCAGTGGCGAACCAGGGTCCGAAGCCGCCGGTCTTGTCGAAGTTCTTGCCGATCGTCCATTGCGAGGTCTTGCGCTGGTAGTCGCGCACGCTGCCGTCGTTGAAGCAGGAATAGCCGGCGATGTAGTCGAAGGCCTTCTCCTTGGCGACGTGGCGCGCGGTGCGGCCGACGATGGCGACCAACTCCGCCTCGTAGTCGAGCTGGATCGAGGCATGCGGACGCAGCATGGCCTCGCCGTGGCCGACGAGCGACGTCGCGCAGCGCATGAAGAAGCTCGGGTATTCCGGCTTGGCATGACCGCCTTCCTTGGCGTGATCGGCGTAGTTGAGGCCAAGGCAAATGATCTTGCCCGGATTTTGGATCGGTGGCAGGAAACGCAGCCCCGCGAGGGCGTGGCGGGTGGCAGGTCGCGCCGCCCGCCCGGCCTGCGCGGCGGCGGCGAGGGCCGGCGCGCCGGCGCGAATGAGACCGGCGAGATCGCGCGGCAGATCGGGCGCGGCCTCGGCGAGATCGATTACGCTATCGTTTTGAACAAGGCCGAGCCGGGCCGTGCCCGCCTGATCGAATGCCACCAAGCGCATGTCTTCCTCCCGCGACGACGCCCGCGATCCGCCGGCCATCTTTGTCGCAACCTTTGTGGTGGGCCAGACCGATCCACGATGTCAATTGAAATGCGCCGTGCGAAAGGCGTCCGCAACGATGCCGAGATGAACGGCGTCGACTTCACGATGATATTGTTGCGCACGGATTTGACGCCGGGAACGTCGGCGGCGATCTCGCCGGCACGCGATTTCGCCCGAGCGTTGTCGACGGAACCGTCGAGTTGGACGACGTCGTGAAAACTTGCAACAATGATTCTTCCACCGAGCAAGCCGCGCTCGGAGCGAAGCGCGGCCCTGACCGTCGAATTGATGACAGCATCGTCGACGAATTCGGCGGTTTGTACGACCGGCGTCGACGTGGTGCTCGCCGTCGACATGTCGCTCGGCGACGCGCAGGCGACAACGATCGTCCCCGTCGTCAGCGCCAGGGACAGGTGCGTCAGGAATGAATTCCACACGATGGCGCGCGCCTCCTTCAGGCCCGCAGTGTCGCGTCAGAAGACCCTGCGCGTCTGACTTTTTGATGACATGGCAATGACATCGAGACACGTGTCATCCGCTGCAAAATGGAACCTATCACGAACAGTTCGTTCCAAACGTCGACGATTCACGACACGTCGAAGCTACAGTCGAGAGATCGCTTGGGCTAGGCTGGTAAACCCGTCCTCATCGACGCCCGAGCGAGTGCTAATGTCATGTCGACCGATCCCGCCTTTCTCTCCGCCCGAGACCTCCTCTCGCACTTTCGTGCCCGCACCCTCTCGCCGGTCGAGGCGCTTGAGTCGGTGCTCGAACGACTCGACGCCGACAATCCGGCGCTCAATGCCTTTCACCTCGTCGATGTCGAGATGGGCCGCGCCATGGCCAAGGCGTCGGAGGCGCGCTGGCTGAAGGCCGCGCCGCTGGGCACGCTGGACGGCGTGCCGGTGCCGATCAAGGACACCAACGCCGCGAAGGGCTGGCCGCTCCGTATCGGCTCCAAGACAACCTCACCCGATCCCGTCGACTACGACGCCCCGCCGGTGGCGCGGCTGCGCGAAGCCGGCGCCGTCTTCTTCGGCAAGACGACGACGCCGGAATTCGGTTGGAAAGGGGTCACCGACTCTCCGCTGACCGGGATCACGCGCAACCCGTGGGACCCGACCAAGACGCCCGGCGGCTCGAGCGGCGGCGCGGCCGTCGCGGTCTCCTGCGGGATGGCGCCGATCGCGCTCGGCGGCGACGGCGGCGGCTCGATCCGGATGCCCTGCGGCTTCACCGGCGTCTTTGGCATCAAACCAACCGCCGGGCGCGTGCCGAATATCCCGGCGCCGGGCGTTGGTACAATGACGACGCCTGGCCCGATCGCCCGCAACGTCGGTGATGCCGCGTTGATGCTCGACGTCCTCGCCGGCGCCGATTGGCGCGACCCGACCGCGCTGCCGCCACAGGACAGCGACTTCCTCGACCGGATCGAGGACGGCATCACGGGGCTTCGCATCGGCTTCAGCGCCAATCTCGGCTATGCACGGGTCGAGACCGAGGTCGCGGAAACGGTGGCTGCCGCCGTGCGCCTGTTCGAGGAACGCGGCGCTTTCGTCGACGAAGCGGATCCCGGCTTCGCCGATCCGCGCTGGGCGCTCGACACCATCTGGCGCGTCGCCTATGCGACGACGCTGCGTCACCTCACCGATGCGCAGCGCCGTCAACTCGCCCCCGACCTCGCCACGATCGCGGATTCCGGCCTTACCATCTCGTCCGTCGACTATCTGCATGCATTCAACGAGCGCGTCCGTCTCGGCGAGGCGATGCAGCGCTTTCACAAGCGCTACGATCTCATGGTGACGCCGGCCCTGCCGCTCACCGCCTTCGCCGCCGGCAGCCTGGTACCGGACCGAAGCAAATACCCGGAATGGTGGGATTGGAGCCCCTTCACCTGGCCGTTCAACATGACCCGCCAGTCCGCCGCCGTCTGTCCCTGCGGTTTCTCGCGCGACGGACTGCCGATCGGTTTGCAGATCGTCGGCCCGCTCTATCGCGATGATCTCGTGCTGCGCGCCGCACGCACATTCGAAACGCTTCGCCCCTTCAAGATGCCGCGCGGCTGAGCCGCTCCCAAAGGGGGAAGCGGCTACGTCAATATGGGATCGTATGATTGTCGTATGATTGACGCCTCGCGCCAGCG
>WNFM01189795.1_pt1 | contig 10519 bp, 9 predicted proteins | sample 5400271 | NCBI WGS metagenome assembly WNFM01 (sample SAMN13153352, study PRJNA577476) | soil metagenome | isolation source: 60 cm saprolite on Douglas fir-dominated hillslope | place: USA:California | collected 2013-09-17 | reverse complement strand
ATTTCCTCGGCGATCTGCTGGTACAGGCTATCCCAGTTGTCTGACTCGTCATACAGGTGATCAAACGAGGCGATATTCAGGTTGGGCATAGCGCTTTTAAGGGGTGTAACCGTGGGGTGAATAAGCGTACGAAAATAGACGGTCTGCTGCCTGGCCTCGGCCTCTTGCAAGACGGTTTGGGCTTGCAGGGTGAGATCGCTCCACTGTCCCGGGCCAAGTCCAACAACGGTAATAGATGCTGCCATGTATATTCCTCTCTCTCGGTATTCTCCCCTAGTGTAACGAGAGCGGCAGCGTGTGTCAAATCGTATGCTTGTGAGGAGAGGGGCTTCGCAAAAGTCTTTTCACATCATACCCCACCACCCCCAAAATAAGAAAAAGGGTGTTGTGCCGGTTGTGCGCGCTGCGCACAACCGGCACAACACCCTTTTTCTTGCTGGGGAGGGGTTCATAATTTTGCAACGTGGGGGAGAAGGGAGCTTCCACTCAGCTTGCCCAAAAAGTAGTGTCATGTCAGCAAAAGAGACATGAGCTACGAAAACGGCGTTATAGGCAACGTGCCATTGTCTATCTTATTATAACGTGATATGCTTGTCATAATACTATTATTTTGTTGCTCGCTGCACACTCGATCAACATTTGGAGGTCATATATGGTACCCATTGATGCTACTAAGAAACCAATCTGCCCGGTATGTCACAAGGCAGATGCCGTAAAAAAACTGCAAGCTGCTTATGACGAGGGGATCACCCGTTTCGCTCCACCCCCTATGCCCACAAAAACTGTCTCGGTGCTGAAATATATGATATTCAGCGTCTTGATCGTTGCGGTATGCGTGTTTGCTATTATCATATTTGTTGGTTCAGAGAGCTTTGGCCAGTCTTTCTCGATCCCCGAACTGTTGCTCGTGCTCCTGACTCTCGTCTGTATCGTTGCCGTCCTCGCGCTTTCCTTTGTTGTCTTTAACAAGTTGGTACAAGGTGATAACGAGGCTTCACAGCGCTATCCTGAATGGGATCGGGCCGTTGAGAATTGGGATCGCTTACGCTACTGCTCCCGCGACGACATTGTCTTTGATCCACAAACAGGGAAGGTAGTTTCGGAAGAAGCTCTCAGCTCACTCCTGTCCACATCGGTAGAACAGGAAAAGCAGAAATCACAAACATCCACCTCCCTGGCCCATTGATCATCTGATAATCATAGGCTGACACATTTTATTAGCTCTACAGAAGAGGCACCCGCTTATAGTGGGTGCCTCTTCTGTAGAGCACATTAGCGCTTGCGGCGCTTCGCAGGTATGTGATGGTGTGGACGCTGGGCAGCCTGCGGCTGCACAATCTCCTGCAATCAGAAAGAAAGCAGGGCCTTTACCTTTGCTTTTCCCAGTGAGAGCAGCAGGGTAGGAATACGTGGCCCTGTATCTTTGCCACAGATGAGGGTGTAAATGGCGACGAAAAATGCTCGCTGCGCCTGCTTCATCTCCTCGGTGGGTGGTGTATCGGTGGGTAACCCATGCACCAGTTTAGGGATGTTATACACCAGTTCAGTCAACCCAACCAGGCTCCAGCATTCATCTAACTTCTCGATGAGCATGTGAAGCTCCCTGCGCTGGCTCGTGGAGAGCTGAGCATAGGCATCGGCGTCGAAGGTACTGCGAATTGTCGTGCGCTCGTCTTCTGGCAGGTAGTTATTGATCCAGTTCAGCGCACAGGTCAGGCGTGGCTCCAGTTCTTCTGCCTTGAGGGCCGCCACCGGTTCTTTCAAGCTCTGCGCGGCAATTCTGGTGACCTGCTCGATATTGCCCTGGGTGACGTCAACGATTGAGGTAAGCAGCGAGAAAGGGGCGGGCTTTGGCGTACGCCTTACTACGCCATGAGAGGTGCGGGTAGCGCGCTCGTACGTCTTTTTGTTCTGGTCGTTGGCTTTGCCCTCGTTAACCTGCCGGACCAGAGCATCCCACTCGTCGTAGAGCCGCAGCAATCCCTGCCCGAAGTCGATGTTGAAAGCCTGGTTGTTGGCGCGGCGCACGTAGATCCAGCGCAAAATGCCTGGCTCAATGATCTCCAGAGCCGAGGCCATGGTCGCCGTGGTCCCTACTGAACTGGAGATCTTGGTGCGCCCATCCATGCCCACAAAGGCATAGCTGGCATACTGCGGAGGCGGAGTGTGAAAAATGTCTCGGATAATTCTCTGACCAACGGTGGCGCTGCTACCGGGCGTGGAATGATCTTCACCTGCTGGCTCAAAATCGACGCGCAAGAAGCTCCAGCGCATGGGCCAATCCACCTTCCACACCAGTTTCCCCTCGACCTTCTCGTTGAGGCTGAAGCCACCCTGGTAGTGGCAATGCTGGCACAAGTAAGCGACATAGGCCGTCTCTTGAGTATAAGAGGTCATCTGCGTGCTATCTTTGTGGCAGTTTTCACAATAGACGCGGAAGGGATAGTACGCCGCCTTCCGCGCGGCATGTTCTTCCGCGCTCTCCTGTACCGCCGTCTGATACTCGGCCAGAATATCGAAGATCGCTTCCCGCTGGACGAGCGCCTCTTTGATCTGTTCGGTGTATTGTCCCTCACGATAGGTTACTGACTGCCGTATATAGCGCGGAAAAATTTGTAATTCCTCCAACCCTTTCGTGAACTGACGCATATAGCGCATCGCGTATGACTCATACTCCCCGAAGGGGTCGGGAATATCTGCAAGCGGCTGCCCAATATAGGCTGCAAAAGCGGGATCGATGCCGACCGGGACTTTGCGCAGCCGGTCGAAATCGTCCCAGATGTGAACATGTTCAGCCTGCCAGCCGCGCGCTTTCAGTTCCTCGGTCACAAGATGGACGGTCATGATCTCGCGCAAGTTTCCCAGGTGGATCGGTCCCGAGGGACTGATCCCTGATGAACAGATCACCTGGGCTGCCTCGCTCTTCGTTCTGCGTACGTGCTGTTCTACGCGGTCACAGATCCTTGTGACCCAATCTTCCTTCATTGCCTTTATGCGCTCCTGGTTAGAAAATTTAAAAGGGCATCCCCATAGACGCGGAATTTAGTGCCAGGCACCCGCAAGGGGATGCACCCATGACCACCCATAGACGCGGACAGAGGGCCAGGGCACCCGCAAGGGGATGCACCCATGACCACCCATAGTCGCGGACAGAGGGCCAGGGCACCCGCAAGGGGATGCCCCTACTATATCCGAAAGAGCTTCACAAGCCGCATCGTCTATAGTAGGGCGGGCTTGCCCCAATACTTGTCAAATAAGGATAACAAGTGCTGTCTGTAGGGACCCGATGTATTTTGATCGTGCCCCCCAATGTTAACAGATAAAAGCCAGGAAGTCACGCCATTTGGCATCGCTGATGGACCCTTTGTTTTGACTTCTCAGCGCCTGCGGCGCTTCGCGAGTATGTGATGGTGTGGACGCTGGGCAGCCTGCGGCCGCCCAGCGTCCACACCATCACATACTTGTGTCAAACGAAATCGATGGCGGGACTCCATTCATAGGTGCTGACCAGGCAACATTCCTTGAAGCCCAGGCGGCGATAGATGTTGACCCCCATGGGCGAAGCGGTGAGGACACTTATTCGATAACCTGCCTGGCGAGCTTCGCGCGCAGCCATGAGCGTCATCATCGCTCCTATGCCTTGCTGACGGAACTGGTGCAAGGTGACGACATGATTAATGGCAGCTACACCAGCCTCAAGGAACAATTCAACGGTAGCGACCGGTTTGCCAGCGATGGTACCGAGATAGAGACGCAAGGAGCGTTCTGGGCCAAGGGGTAAGCCGGAGTAGACTGTGAACCAGTGGCGGATGACTTCTTCAGGAGCCCCACAGCCCCAGGCACGCGTCCATTGATGTAAAAGTTCATCGGTAGTAACTGGCTGGATGGTGAGATTGGATGCCAGCGGGAGATCTTCGTTGAGCGTGAGTAAATCTAATGCCATCCCTGGCTCATCTTCTACATGGCCGATGCCATGCGCTGCGAGAAGGTCGCCAAAGTGTGGGGGTTGGGAAGATGGCCCCACGTGCCAGTGAAACGGGAGGCGCCGCTGCTGAAAATGGGCAAGCACCCGCTCAATAGCGGCCGGGAGTGCTTCCTGTTCCAACTGGGTCTGGACGACTCCATTGAAGAGTTCGTCAGGAACACCCGTCTCGAACCAGCGGAGGCCTGGTTCTGTATGGAGCGCCGCACGAGGGAGCGTGCTCAAGAGAGTGCCAAACGCGATTTTATTGGCATCGAGCGCCTGCGCAACGCGGGCGGGAGAGAGGTCTTGCAAGATGTTGTTCATAGATGGGTTAGCCTTTCTTTACTACATGTTCAGCTTATAATAAAGCAATCTGCCCATCAAGGCAAAAGTATGCGACAAGTGACAGTTGAGAGCATTTCCAGGCATGGTCACATGATAGCGGGCATAGTCACGTGACAGCGGACATGCTCACGTCATAGTGGATATGGCATCGAAGGGTCTTCTAATGAAATAAACACACTAATGGCTGCCTGTACCCGCTGCACCGTTCCTAGTACATTGTTCCACAACTTTTGGTATAGCATCTGTGATATACTTTTGAGTGATATGCTCTGGAACTAGAGCGATGCCAGACAGCAACGATAAAGGGGACGTTCATGGCAAATCAGCAAGAGATCGAAGAAATCTATGATTTCATGGATGAGATTTTCCGTTTGAGCTTTGACGAACATGCTGACCTGACCTGTGCCATGTTTCATGGTGATTTTTCGAAGACGCTAGCTCAGGCGCAAAGGGATAAACACGAATATATTCTTGAGGGGATTGGTTTCAAGCCAGGAATGCGCGTGCTTGACATCGGGAGCGGCTTTGGTCCTATGCTCAAAGCGGTGCAGGAGCGAAGTGGACATGGCATTGGCCTGACCCTATCCAGAAAACAGGCGGAGGGGTGTAAGCGAGCTGGTTTTGAAGTCTATGTCAAGGACTGGAAAGAGGTCACAGTCGATACCTTTGGAACGTTTGATGGCATTGTCAGCGTCGGGGCGTTCGAGCATTTCTGCTCTGTGGAGGAGTATCTAGCGGGAAAGCAAGACGGCATCTATGACCACTTCTTCCGCCTGTGCCATGATCTCTTGCCGCCTGGTGGAAGGCTCTATTTGCAAACGATGATGCTGGGTAGGAATGCTCCTGCTCTTCAGAACATCTCTTTGCAGGCGCAAAAAGGCTCCGATGAATATATTGCAGCAATTGCAAAGGAATTTTTCCCAGGCTCCTGGCTCCCCTTTGGGGAAGAACATATCCTGAGAGTGGCAGCGCCGTATTTTGAGCAAATCTCTCACGACAACGGTCGACTGGATTATATTCACACCATAGAGGAATGGAGCAAGCTGTGGAATTTTACCTTCTCCAACTTTAAAAACCCACATGCTCGTTTTGCCAGATTTCTCGTAGTGGCCAGACTCGTCCCACGTTTTCTGATGGATAGGGATTTTCGACGCCGAACAGAGTTTCTCCGCAAGGGATACGATAAGGAATGTTTTCGAAGGGAGATCATCGACCACCAACGCATGGTTTTCCAGAAAAAGTAGGCAAGGAGATAGTTCATGGCACTCGCTCAACGTCCTCTGGTCAACGAATATGCAGAACTGAAACAGCGCATCAAACAGCAAGGCTTACTGGAGCAGCAGTCCGTCTACTATACCTACAAGATTCTGTTCACGCTGGCTCTGTTAGCTCTCAGTATCGCTTGCCTCGTCGTTTTCAAGCACTCCTGGTTCCAACTGCTCAACGCAGTCTTTCTGGCTTTTGTTTTTGCCCAGATCGGGTTCATTGGACACGATAGTGGCCACCGGCAGATCTTTCGCAGCACGAGACTGTTTGAACTTGCCGGTTTTGTGACAGGCAATCTGGCGCTGAGCTGGAGTTGGAGCTGGTGGGTCGATAAACATAACCGCCATCATGGACATCCCAATGAAGCTGATGTTGACCCTGATATCAGTATCCCATTGCTTGCCTTTACTGAGAAGGCGGCACGGGACAAGCGGGGCTTTCTTCGCTTCATGGTGAAATACCAGGCGTACCTGTACCTTCCGTTAGAACTGCTTGCATGGGCCTCTTTCCTGATCTTCAGCATGAGCTTCCTACGACAAAAGAAGGCAAAGTATCCCAAGACAGAGGCCTTTCTCATCACCATCCACTACCTACTGTACTTTGGTCTCCTATTCTCCTGTTTGACAGTCTGGCAGGCGCTCCTTTTCTTTGTGATTCATCGGGCGCTCTTCGGCCTGTATCTCGGCTCGGTTGCAGCACCCAATCATAAAGGTATGCTTGTTTCAGATAAAGATACCGAGCTGGACTTCCTGCACCAGCAGGTATTGAGTTCGCGCAATGTTAGGGCGCATCCTGTCACTGATTTCTGGTACGGCGGGCTGAATTACCAGATCGAGCACCACCTGTTCCCGACTATCCCCAGGAACAAATTGGGAGAAGCACAGCAGATCGTTAAAGCCTTCTGTAAAGAACGCGGTATCCCTTATCACGAGGCCGGTTTTCTTCAATCCTACCGGGAAATCTTCCGGCATCTGTACCAGGTGAGTGCTTGTTTGCGGGTAGAGCATACCTCGTGAGATAGGAGGCTTAACTGCTGGCCTTAACGATACGCCTCCGCCTACAAGGTGAATAGTTCGGCGGAGCGCCCACGAGGGCGATTTGCAGTACGACGTGGAGGTAGATGGCGGTAGTGGCCATTGTGGCAGCCTTTACACAACATTCGCGATGGCATCCTATGACGATGGGATAGCGCTCCGCTCGTCGGGAAACTAGTCGGGCTTTTCACTTCGCACCACCAGGAACCGCACTCCATCATGCGAAGTAGGATGCTGATGCATGGTGGTGCGTCTCTGGACACGCGGAGCGCTGTCCACGCCCATAGTAGTGGCAGAGCTTGCCTCTGCCATGTCTCCCTCCTTCCCCCTTCCCTCTCCCCCTACACCTCGACCATTTCTCAACTCGCAAAAAGATGAAACGCACCCCAATCATCCTTACATTTGACGTACCACTTTGTGGCGGCTATAATTGACTGGATTATTCTATGCAATTTTTGGGGACATAATTCTGCCCCTGGTGTCTTTTCTCTCCTAAGGAATAAATTAATGCCTAAAATGTATGGATGGGTGCGTGAGGTTGTACCTGAAAGTCCCGCGGACCGCGCGGGTTTGCAGCCGGGGGATCTTATTCGCACGATAAACGGTAATATGATTCGCGACCTGGTAGATTATCGCTTCTATGTAGCCGATGAAGAATTGACGATTGCTTTCGAGCGCCAGCTTAACCAGCACGAAGTGCAGATCACAAAGAACAGCGATGAAAATCTAGGGGTACTTTTTGGTGAAGAGCCAGCTCCTTTTATTCGCCAGTGTGCCAATAAATGTGTTTTCTGTTTTATCAAGGGCTTACCGGAACGCTTTGCGCCACAGCCCGGCCTGGCGCATGGTATGCGCTCTTCGCTCTATATCAAAGATGATGACTACCGCTACTCATTCCTCTTTGGCAACTTTATCACACTGACCAACCTCAAAGAGCACGATTGGCAGCGCCTTGATGAGCAGAAACTCACACCGCTGTATGTGTCTGTGCACGCGACCGATCCCGAATTGCGCCGTAAGATGGTAGATGGTCCACGCGCAGGCGACATCATCGATCATATCAAACGCCTGGGCGAAATGCATATCAGCTGCCACACTCAGCTTGTGCTCTGTCCAACCGTAAATGATGGTACGCAGCTCGATCGCAGTATTCACGACCTGGCGGAACTGCGACCTACAGTTGAATCTATCTCTGCCGTGCCCGTAGGTTTGACCAAGTACAACAATATGCTGAAGACCGGTGACCTTCCGCCCCTACGCCACTATACACGTGAGGAGGCCGAGGTCATTATTGACCAGGTCGAGGCGCATCAACGACGCTTTGCAGCGGAACGCCCCGGCGAAGGTCCTTTTGTCTATCTCTCTGATGAATGGTACTACATCACTGGCCGTGAGTTTCCGCCTGCCGAGCATTACGGCACCTACTCACAGATCGAGAATGGTGTGGGCATGACACGCTACCTCATCGAGCAATGGCAACGCAGCAAGCGTAAACTGCCAGCGACTCTGCCACAGCCACACCGGGTGACGCTGGTCACCAGTACGATGGCGCAGCCTGTCATCGAGCAATTCGCGCAAGATATTCGGCAGATTGAGCAGCTTGAAGTGCAGGTACTGCCCATTGTCAACAAGTTTTTCGGAGCCGAGGTGACTGTTGCCGGTCTCTTGTGCGGCCAGGATGTTTGGGAGGCGTTGGAAGGGCATGGCAACCTGGGCGATCTCGTGCTCCTGCCGCGTGTGATGCTGGATAATGAGGGAGTACGCTTCCTTGATGACGTGACGGTGGAGGATTTCAAAGCACGCCTGGGTGTGCGCGCCGAGTTTGTCAGGAATGCCCAGGAGACCATCGAGGCTATTCGCTCACTAGGAGCCCCTGCCGAAGAGACAGCCATGCAGAAGGTAGCAGTAAGGATACAGGCGAGGTAATCTCTCCCGTCATCCTTATGTACTGTCCACTGCATTCCCACCCCTTGCGAATGTGCTTCAGTTTTACCAGCCAACCGGGCCGTTGACTGGCGTATCGACGCTGGCCGTAGTGGTCTGGCTCATTGCCTGGCTGGTCTATCACCGGCTAAGGAGTCCTTTTGATGTTTGCCCTGCCTGAAGATTTTATCCAATTTATGCGCGATGTCCACGGCACAGAGGCGGCCAATGCCTGGTTTCAATGCCTCCCATCTCTTTTAGAGGAATACGCGGAGCGCTGGCAACTGAAGCTCTTGCCCCCGTTTGAGAATCTCTCTTTTCACTACGTGGCACCTGCGGAACGTGCGGATGGCACACCAGTTATCCTGAAGACGTGTTTGCTGACCGATGAGTTTGAACATGGGCTGGCCGCGCTGCGTATCTTCAATGGACGAGGCATCGCTCGTCTCCTGGAGTTTGACGAGGAACAAAAGGTGATGGTGCTGGAGCGTTTGCAACCGGGAACCATGCTTGCGTCACTTGTGCCGGAGCAGGATGAGCAGGCCACATCCATTCTGGCCGGGGTCATGCGTCAACTCTGGCGACCGGCACCCACAGAGCACACCTTTCCGACGGTTGAGCAATTGGGGCAAGGATTGACGCAGCTCCGCGCACGCTATGCGGGCGGATATGGTCCGTTTCCTCCGCGCCTGGTCGATGAGGCGATGGATCTTTTCGCGTCGTTAAGTGCCTCAGCTCCCCAGACCATGCTGCTGCACGGCGATCTCCAGCACCATAATGTCTTGCGTTCGGGTGATGCATGGCTGGCTATCGATCCCAAGGGCGTGGTTGGTGATCCTGGTTATGAGGTGGGAGCCTCGTTCTATAACCCCATGCCTCGCATCCTTGAGGTGCCCGACTTGGAGCAGATGCTGGCCCGGCGCGTCGCTCAACTGAGCGAGGAACTGGGAATGGAACGGGCACGCATACGCGGCTGGGCGCTGGCACAAAGTGTGCTCAACGCGTGGTGGGGCGTCGTGGTGAATGAGAAGTTGAGCATGGACCCGCCGCGCGGAATACTCAGGTGCGCGGAAATCCTTTCGCGTCTCAACGTTTGATGCTCAGCGCCGTCTTGTTTGCGCTCCTGTTATCATGTGCTAACGATAGCATCTATGATACGAAGTATCTTTTGAATAAAACTCCCTCTAGACTCTCGCGAAAGGCTACGCGTAGCCTCTACACAGCACATACCTCTCGCAAAGTACATCTTAATAGACAAGGCCAACTGTCCGAAGATAAGTAATGTAGGAGAATCGTTAGCGGGGCCTCTGCGGTCGTGGACCCATCTCTACCGCGCAGATAGTATTTACAGGTTCCGACAAAGCCTTGTTAGGCTTGTTACGAAAAAGGCTTCTACTGTAACGTATCCTCGGTCAATAGGAGAAAGACAGCAAAAGCTGAACTTGACCGACTAGAAAGGGAGAAAAGACATGATTTATCTTAGGCGCACTTTTCCCATTACCGTAGTCCTATTACTTACGATGGCAATTGCAGCTTGTGGCGGTTCTACAAGTCCCGGTAGTTCTAGCCAGGGCAGGAGCACTCCAGCAGCGACGGCACCGACTGCCAGAGGTTCCAGCGCCGTCGTCAAGACAGCGACAGCGACAGTAAAAGGCAAAGCGGAAACGATCCTGACCAATGCCCAGGGGAAGACACTGTATCACTACACCGCTGACACAGCTACTACTTCTGCGTGTACAGGCGCCTGTGCCCAGATCTGGCGGCCCCTGCTGGTAACATCAGGTGCTCCCACCAGCGCGATTACTCTTCCTGGTAAGTTAAGCGCACAAACAACAGCAAACGGGAACCAGGTTGAATACAACGGGCATTTCCTGTATACCTATTCGGCCGATAGTGGCCCTGGTCAGACCACCGGCGAAGGGCTGTTTGGTAAGTGGTTTGTCACCACGCCCAATCTGAAGTAGCACATGCGAGAGCATTTCCTCAC
>WNFM01210405.1_pt1 | contig 10522 bp, 8 predicted proteins | sample 5400271 | NCBI WGS metagenome assembly WNFM01 (sample SAMN13153352, study PRJNA577476) | soil metagenome | isolation source: 60 cm saprolite on Douglas fir-dominated hillslope | place: USA:California | collected 2013-09-17 | reverse complement strand
TCTATGATATCTACATCAGCATCAAAGACCACCAGCAATTAGACCAGAGCTTCAACCTGCTTAAAAACGATTGGCAGAGACACCTGATCGAGTTTGCCAAACAGCCTCACCGCCACTACATCCTTAAAGCCAACCCCCTGCTGCGCCTGCATGCCGATAGCAGGCTGCACACTGGCGACGCGCGCATTGAAACAAGCTTAGGCGGGGACCCCAATGCCGAAGGAGGAGGAGTCATGGCGACGCAGGCAATCAGCGCGGAGCAACTCGCACAACTGCGCGCTCAGCTAGCCCCGGGACAGCAACTGCCAGGCATTACGAACGCCGGACGCGCTGCTAATCCCGCATCCAGCCAGTTCGGTGCGCCCCCGCCCGCTACCAACCCGGGCAGCAGCTTTGTTGGCGCCATACCGCAGGCGCGGCTCACTATTCGCCTGCCACAAGCTGGTCAGCAGGTTTATCAAATCGAGAAACTGGTCATCAACATTGGACGTCAACTTAGTAATGATATTATTGTCGAAGACAAACGCGTTTCGCGCTATCATGCTCAAATTAAATACCAGTCAAATGGGCAGTTCGCTATCTTTGATCTTGGCAGCACCAACGGCATTACGATCAACGGTGTGGTTAATCAACGCCAGCACACGTTACGCAGCGGTGACCGCTTCACCATCGGAAATTATGACTTTTATTTTGAGAGAAGATAAGATATGTCATTAGATGTCTTTTTGCTCATATTACGCTTATTGCTTATCGTCCTGCTCTACCTCTTCCTGATGCAGGTAGTGATCGCCATTACACGCGACCTGCGCAAAACAGCACAGGCCAGCGCAAATTTTGAAGGTAAGGCGCCACCTGTCCTCGGCCATCTCATCGTGATCGATAGCGGTCCCAGTTCAATCGTACCGGGGACCCCTTTTGACCTGTATCCACAAACAACCATTGGTCGCGGTCCCACGAATACCATCCAGTTGCCCGAAAGCTTTATCTCTGGCGAACATACCCGCCTCTGGTATCGCAACGGTAGCTGGTATGTGCAGGACGCAGGGAGCACTAATGGCACCTATCTCAATAATCAACCCGCGCGCGAGGCCCTTCCTGCCAGGCCCGGAGATATCATCCAGGTAGGTTTCATTCGCTTCAAACTGGCTAACTAGATCTCTAGAGGAAATACTATGGCACGTCCGTTAAATCAGTCTCCTGGCGTATTCCGGCGCTACCGTTGGAAAGAATTGGGATTGCTCATCGTGCCCTTTATGATACTGCTGCTGGAGATGACACAACTCTTACTTGTACCGCTCCTGAAGGAGGATCCCGCGGCATCATTCAGCCTGAAGCACCTGCCCACGGCCCAGGCGTTGATCCCCGTGCTCGGTTTGATTGCCGTATTGCTTGGTACGAATCTGCTGTTCAGTATGTTTTTCCCCAAGGCCGACCAGCTACTGCTCCCCGTCGTGGGCCTGTTGAGTGGCATTGGCATGCTGATGGCAACACGCCTTGGGCCGAACGTTGGGGTTCCGACACTGGGTTCGCGCCAGCTTATCTGGGTGATCCTGGGGGTTTTTGGATGCATAATAACCCTCTTCCTCCTGCGCAATATGGATTGGCTGAGGCGCTATAAGTATACCTGGGCGGCCCTTGGCATTATCCTCGTTGGCATCACCCTGGTCAACGCCCTGCGTGTCAAAAACCTTGATAGCCCTACACATGACCAGCTAAATATCGGGCCATTCAACCTGCAGCCTTCAGAACTGCTGAAAATTTGTATCATCATCTTCTTCGCCGCCTACTTTAGCCTGACAGAAAATCGCGATATCCTGGCGGGCGGCAGCCGCTTCATTGGACGGCTGCGCCTCCCGCCGTTACGCAAACTCGGCCCCATCTTCGTGATGCTTGGCATCTCGCTTCTACTGTTCCTGGTAGTGCGCGAACTTGGTCTGGCGCTGCTCATTTATGGGCTTTTCCTCAGCATGATCTACCTCGGCAGCGGTAAATTCTCCTACGTCGTTGGCGGCCTGCTTCTCTTCGTGCTGCTCGGCTTCATTGGTTACAGCCTCTTCAGCTACGTTCGCCTGCGCTTTGCAGTGCTCTCTATCGACCTCGTTACTCCCGGAGCTTTTAACGAGAACCTCTATCAAAAGAGCGCATATCAGATTGTGCAGGGGCTGATTGCTCTCGCGAGTGGAGGCATCATCGGCAGTGGGCTTGGACTGGGTCATCCTGGTTTTGTACCGGTCATACAGTCGGACATGGTTCTCACTGCACTCGGGGAAGAGCTAGGCCTGGCAGGGCTTTTCGCCATCATCGGCCTTTACCTGCTGCTCATCTACCGGGGCTTCCGCATCGCTGTCGAGGCAACCGACCCGTTCAACCAGCTCCTGGCTGCCGGGCTCACCTCGATCTTCGCCATCCAGACGCTGATCATAGCCGCCGGCAACATGAAATTGATACCGCTGACCGGCATACCCCTGCCTTTCCTCAGCTATGGCGGCAGTTCAGTCATTGCCAACTACATCATCATCGGCATCCTGCTGCGCATCTCGCACAATACGGCCCTGGAGCGCGAAGGGCTGGCATAGGGTCATTGAGCTGGCGGGATATATTGTCTCACGTCAAACGTTGCCAGGCGCTGCAGGTTACCGTAAATCCACAGGGCGCCTCCTTCCGCCTGGCCCGTGGACTGGTTGAGTTGACCTGCGTAGGCGTACTGGGCCTGGGTTGCCATGTCGTTGAGGATTGATAGGGATGATGTTTGTAACAACTGGGCACCGGTCATGCCTACGAGCCGCTTCGTGTCCTGGTACACCTGCCCCAGCGAGCGCCTCAGATCATCAAGACCGGCGTTGATACGGACAGCAAGTTGACGCTGCTCCGGAGTTGTCTGGGGTGATTGGATCGCGCCATTCATATGCTCGCCGATAAGATACACATAGCCGGGCGGTGTCTCGTTACTATACACGTAGCCGGCTGGGTCTGCATTTCTGGGAGCTGGTCCAAGCATTGCAACCTGGACTTCGTGCGCGTTGGCAAGCAGGGGCGTGCCGGGAGGCGTATCTGTATGCGCTAGCGCAGAGCCATCAATATAGTCCAGAATACGTATCACCTGATCACGGATAGACGCCGTGTCTTTGTTCTGCCAGGCATCCCGCGCATTGGCCGCCAGTTGCTCGACCGTTGATGAGCCCGCGCAATTTGAGTTCTGGTGACTCAACGAGCAAATGACGCAGGTGATCCAGCATACTGAAATGCAACTGATCCGTAGGGTTGGGTAGCTGGGGAATTTCTGCGTAGTAGCGCCATGTACTGGTATCGATGAGTGGATTGCCCGTTGGGCTACTGGCATTATCTTCAGTGATCAGAAAGCGGCTTACGAAGGCGAGTAAATTGGTGTGCTGCGGATCGCCTCGATAGAGAAAATGCATATTACCCTGGCTGACAGTCAAACGACCAAGCAGGACCGGCGCGGCCTCGCTCTGGCTTCTATCGCCCAATAACCAGGCGTAGTAGCTTTTACCTGCTGCTGGATCAGAGACATGTGCTAGATCGATCTGCACTTCATCATTAATGCCCTGCGGGCCATTCGCATTCAGTTGCCCGCTGTTGAGGAAGAAAGCGTGCCCTATCACTTGACCCGGCACGAGAGGAGTAGTTTGAGAAATTAAAAATAGGGCTCCAATAGTGAGCAGGATAGCGAGCAGCAGCGCGCCAATCATAGCAGCATACAATCTATTGAATGGCTTTCTCTGGCGCTTCCTCGACAAGGCTGCAGGCGCGAGAGGAGCGCTGGAAACCCCTCCCGCGGGTGCCGCGACGATGCCTGGCCTGCTATGTTGAGGCTGTACAGATTGTGAAGGCGAGAGTTGAGGCATAACAGGCGGCTCGGTGGTTTGTGGAGAATCATACTTGTATTTCTCTGATCGTTTCAATCTCAGATGAGAAGCCGACTGGCTCAGGCCTTCAGGAACCGGCATATTCAGGGCCTGGGCCAGCGCGATCGTCATGGACGAGGCGCTGGTGAAACGGGCCTGGGGATCTTTTGATAGGCTGCGCAGGATGACACTGGTCAGAGCGGATGGTATAGTTGGATTCAATAGGGCAGGCGGAGTTGGCGGGGTATTGATATGCTGCATCATAATTGCAATCGGCCTGTTGTACAGGACCACACCTAGAGAGTAGATATCACTACTTTCATCAGGTGGATGGCCCTGTACCTGTTCTGGTGAGAGATAGAACGGGACGCCGGCGTTGCTAGCACTGCGCAGTGGTCTGGTAAAACCAAAATCGGTGAGCACGGGGTCACCGATCCCGCCTGGTGAAGTCGTAACTCTATGCAGCAGTATATTGCCTGGCTTTATATTACCATGGACAACGCCTTGCTGATGAGCATAGTCGATAGCCATACTGATCGAGGTAAAGAGCTGAACTACCTCGATACTCAGCGACATCTTGCCCAGGCTCGGCGTGTTACGAATATACTCCGCCAGCGTCTGCCCTTCCACGTAATCCGTCACAACACACACTGTAGAGGCCACAGGGTCATCAGGATGCCTGGAAGGAAATATATAAACATCGCAGATATGCGCAATGTTGGGATGATGCAGGGAAGCAAGTTTCTCTAATGACCAGACAAATTGTGCTACGGTATCAGAATCAGGCGGCTGATTGCTATGGTAGGCCTTGATAGTGACGTAGTGCTGTGATTGGCCATCATAGGCCTTCCAGCATTCGCTCGCGTGACTGCTTGCCAGGCGCCTATGCAGCTCGTATTTCCCAATCTGTTGCAGGCCTGTTATCATGAGAGATAACCCTTATGTTCGAAAAAAGTTTTTCGAATTTCCTGTAATATAGTAGTGGTTATTCAATGAATCTCCAACAAACTAGGAGTTTTATCCTAATTTGGTAAGGCGCTAACATATTCGTAGCAAAGAGACCTAAACTGATGAATATGTCTCCCCCTTTTATTACGACTCACCGTTACAACCTGATCGTAAAACGAGGAACATATATCCTCGCCAGGACGATCACAGGAGTTTCTCTCGCGGTTACTGCACCAATATCGCTAAATTCATATCCTTATGAATGGTGCAATAGATGTGATAAATGCCTGCGGTGTTAAAGGGACCAGGTGTTAGTGAGCCACTATTGACAGTGATGTTATTGACGGCGGGCGCTCCCGGCTCGGCGCTGGTATTCTGGGAGCCATTGGCCGCCCACATGCCATTGCGCAGTATTAAGCGTCGACCGGCTGGAAGTAGGCCGGGGCTGGTTTTCTACCTGTTGCGTCGTGTCTGATACTACAGGCATTGAGTGCCCTCCTGATAGATGTTTTTGTGGTTATAGAGTATTCAAATGATCGATGCCATACACCTCTACATTCATAAACAAGGCTGAGTTACAGATTGAAGCATAGTAAAAGCCTGTAAAAAATGTAGCTCAGAGCCAGGCGGATGCGGTAAGTTATGGGCGATGGCATCCAGAAAAGCTTACTGTAAAGGCTGGTTATGTCTTAGCGGCCTAATTTTTTACAGGCTCTATAATGTCTTTTAGGTGGCTATAGCGTATTCAAGTGACCAATACCATACACGTCTACGTTCATAAGCTAGACTGAGTGGTAGATTGAGGCATAGCTAAGAACGGGAAAGCTCTAAATGCTCCGCTCTGCCCCGATTTTCGCATACTAATTTGGAAGTTGCCATCGTTTAGCACATGAAAGATGAAATCAATTTTGCGCGTAGTAATGAAGTGTCTGACATAGGCGGTACATATTGATTTGAAAGAAAGCTATGCAAATACGAAAAAACTCTACTAAAGCAATACATGCTCGCCGGTTCAGTAGCTCTATACGCTTCATTTTAGCGCTGGCTACCGGGTCGACTGGCATAGCCAATATGCTCTCAGTCATCGTTCCTAAGCTCAATTGGGATATGCTACTCGGTGCGTGGCCAGTAGATACTCATTATGGCATGCATAAACTCATTGTTATCGTTGGCTTCTTTTTGCTGATGCTCTCATACGGATTGATACGTGGGAAATATGAGGCCTGGTGCATAAGCCTCGTGCTTTTGCTGCTATCCTCCTGTCTTTACATCCTCAGTGGTGGCCAGGTACTCTCAACTATCATGATAGAAGCGCTCGCTATGCTGCTCATTCTCTTTTCTCGCTTCTTCCGGGCTAAAAGTGATCCGCCTTCAGTCCGGCGCGGTTACATTGCTCTATTCGTAGGACTAGGCATTGTTACCCTTTACGCTATCGGTGGATTGTTCGTCCTCTATAATCAATTTGAGCCGCTCGTGGATCGTGTTGGTATCGAAGAAGTCGTTCTGCGGCTGCTCACCAATGCGCATGTCCACCTGACATATGGTACCCAGGCATTTTTCTTTGGGCGCGCACTACCTGTGCTTTGTCTCAGCTCGGTGCTCTACGGCATAGCGATGATTCTGCGTCCAGTAGCAGCACGGCTCTTTCCCAATGAGCAGCAGCGACAAGCGGCCTCTAGCCTCATACGCCTGTATGGTCGAAGCTCGATCTCCTACTTTGCCCTCGATATAGACAAACTGTACTTTTTCTCTGCATCAGGCAAGTCGGTTATCAGTTACGTGCTGAAAGGCAATGTCGCGGTTGTTGCAGGTGACCCCATTGGAACTGAGGAGGAGATGCCGTCAGTCATTGAGCAATTCATGGCTTTCTGCAACGAGCAAGATTGGAGGATCGTTTTCTGGCAGGTACGTGATACCCTGGTCGACTTGTATCGCGCGGCTGGACTCCATTTACTGAAAATGGGTGAGGACGCGGTCATCACGACGCACACGTTTACGCTCACAGGGAAAACCATGGCGAACGTCCGTGCGAGTGCGAAACGTGCTGAAAGGGAAGGCATCCGCATCATTTTCTCCTATGGGCCAGTACAGGATGCTGAGCAACTAGCACAGATGGAACAAATATCGCATACATGGCTTGTGAACAAGGGAAGTTCGGAGATGGGATTCAGCATGGGGCATTTCGATATCCATGGTGACCGTGAACAGATCTATACACTGGCGCTTGATGTGACTAATAAGGTATATGCCTTTGTGACCTTTGTGCCAATTTACGGGCGTAATGGCTGGGGGCTCGATCTCATGCGCCGTACCGAACATACCCCCCCTGGTACCATGGAACTTTTACTGGCGCGCTCCGTTGAATATTTGAAAAGTAGAGGGGCCGGCATAGTTAGCCTGGGCCTTGCTCCAATGAGCAATGTCATCGACGACCATGAAAGTTTCCTGGAGACGAGTATTGACTTTCTGACCCACCTTTTTGGCAACCAGAGCAGAAATCGCTCACTCTTCAACTTCAAAAAGAGGTTTCAACCTCGGTGGGAGAGCCGCTACCTCGTTTACTCCAACACCCTGTCTTTGCCCAAAGTCGGTTGGGCACTCTACCATGCCCATCTACGTGACGCATCGCTACTGGCGGAATTCTACGGATTACTCAAAAAAATGTGTGTGAAACACCAGACAAAGCATACGGTTCAGGTAGTGGCGGATTGTCACTATGATGTGAGTAACATTTCCAGGCGGACATTGAATGTAAAAGAGAACTTTAGAAACATGCAGCGAATCCTACCTTTCATTGCAGGCATCGTGTCATTCCTTGTGGCATTGCTCGGCGGTCTAGCGCTCTTCAATAACACCGTTGCCGGCGGCCTGGTCTCTATCATCATCAATATTGGCCTCGATCCACTGCGTGCTCAACTGATTGCTGCTCTCGTGATGACAGCGGGAGCTGCTCTCTTTGGAGCGGCCTGGGGGCGACGAAAATTGGGGGCTACACTGGGAGCTGGAGTGGTCTTCTACTTCGGCTACCTTAGCGGTTTTATTCAGCTGGAGCTCCAACCCACCCATGATCCAGGAGGAGGCCTGGAGCCTCTCAATGGCAGTGCGCTGGTGCATACATCGTTTATCATGCTGGCCCTTGCCTTCCTCGCCGGCTTTACCGGGGCAGCTGTTGGGGTGGCGCTTGGGGAGGTACTCCTTAACCCACCCTACCAACTTGTACGCTTCATCTGGCGACGCAACACACCTGCACAAACAGATGATGCCTCGCATGAGCAGCGCAAAGAGGCACCAGACCATCACACCTCCAACACAAAAACAATCAGAGACACAATTAGTTCCTGGCTAGGAGTGGTTACGATGATCGGCCTTTTGCTGCTCGCCAGCAGTTCTAGCGACCTGTTCATCTTTTCCCCCGATATAGGCCTACACTTGCCACCGTCTATCCACAACGGGCGCGGGCAAATACATGGTACTATTGTGCAGGATGAAGTCGACAGTGCGGCGCTCGGTGGACAGAAGAAACCATTTCTCGTCTACCTACCTCCTTCCTATAACACAGCGGCGGCGCGAGCCAAACGTTACCCCGTACTGTATCTGCTGCACGGATCACCAGGCAAAGATAGCGATTGGTTCACTGGTGGCAAGGCTGATCAGGCCGCTGATACTCTGATTGCTCTTGGTAAGATACCCGAGCTCATCTTGATTCTGCCTGACGGCAATGGACGCCCCGGAGCACCGAGCGAATGGGGCAATAGCTTTGACCACCACCAGAATATCGAGACATATGTTGCGATTGACCTGGTCAGGTATGTTGATGCCAGGTATCGCACCATTGCTAAAGCCGCGTATCGCGGCATAGGTGGTCTCTCTATGGGCGGTTTTGGAGCTATGAATATTGCCCTACATCACCCCGATGTGTTTGGCTTCGTCATCGCACTAGGAGGTTACTATATAGCTGAAGGAGGCATCTGGGGCAAGGGCAGCAGTTATCGCCAGGAGAACAGTCCTCTCGACGTTCTGCGCACCAATAAGGCAGCATGGTACCTACAAATGTATATCGGAGCGGCAACCAGGGATCAGCCGTACTACACCGACGCCAGGCAGTTCGTGCAGGAACTCACGAAGCTGCATTTACGCTACCATCTTGATATAGAGGACGGCTATCACTCATGGAAAGTGTGGCAGGTACAGATTTATAATGCCCTTCTCTGGCTCCATTGGGGATGAAGCCCTGGGCTAAGGAGAGGTATCTGCGCCCACATCAGCATTGACGGCGCCAGTAATCTCGCTTTCGCTCAACTTCAACCCATACCACTGGAATAGCATTTGGGATAATGATGCTTGCGGCATTGCACCATACCACTGCGTTATCAAATCGGTAAAATGCTGGTGGAACTGAGGGTCCCAGTCTCTATACGACTTAGGCCTCCCTGCCTCCGCTTGCGTCCAGACCTGGTCTTGCTCAAAGGCCAGCTTGTCGAATAGTGTTGCCCACGCCGGGTCTCTTGTGACATTCTTGACATCCAGGCGCACCGTTTCATTGAATGACTGCCAATCACCCAGGTGTCCAATATACAAGTGATGGATGTCGCAAAGTGTCATCAGGTTAGCGGGATTAAACTCGAGATCAGGCCTTTGAGACAGGCGACACAGGTGGAAAGGCAGCATGTGATGCACTTCCAACTTTGCTTGCGTTTTATCTTTGTTACACGCCGCACAAGTATTGTTTTGATTTTGATCAAGGAATGTTCCTGCTACTCTTTCCCAGGCCGGGCTTCGTTGAAAGCCAGTGTCCTTCAGTGCTGCCGCGGCTCCCTGGTCAATCTGAGGTACAATATCCTGTTGCATAGTTTGCCTCCTTTGCTGTAAGTGCTCGCCATCTACTCAGCAGTATAACCTCTGCTGTTGTAGGAATCAAGATATGGGCAGGAAATCGTGATCGTTTTGTGAAGTGAAAGTCTATGGTTGTGAGGATATTGTTATATACTATCTTAGGACAAAGGGTTGTCTGCAGCAGCATTAAAGGAGTCGAATAATGGCGAGTTTTGATTTTGGCAATGGTAAGCATATTTCCATTTCTGACAGTTACAGTCATAGGGTGTACCTCAACCCACAGGAGGCCTTAGACTTGCTACAGTGGCTGTCTGATCGCAAGGATGAATTATACAGCTTTACCCCGGGGAATACCAACCAGGCAACCGCTGAAACGCTGCTTGAGATTCATCTTCATGAGGAGGACCTGGGGTACCTGGACGAACTGAAGGCTGCGATCCCCGATTTACATGAGCGCAGACCGGGTGCTCGATGCCCACTGGGGCACGGTTTCTGAGCGAGCATTAGAACTGCTCAAAGAGTACCGGCTCGAATATACTGTGCATCCTTTGTTGCTTGAAGATAACGAGGCTTTCGCGCAGGGGTAGGGAAAAAGGACCTTAAGTGTGCTAGAGAGACGGCAGAGGCACTATGTTGCGAAGTGAACGCCGTACTTTTCTCTCAGTTCCTTCAACAATTCCGGTTTTGCAGGAACGGGAACGCGATCATAGATCTCCGCAAACGTAAGTCCAATGTTTATGCTTCCCAACATGATTAATTGATCTGGCCGATATGCCTGATATGACCACGTTTCGTCCGGCTGGCGGCGGAAAATCTCTACAAACTGATAGCGCGAACTGACCAGGATATATTCTTGTAACGACGGGAGGGTTTGA
>WNFM01158098.1_pt3 | contig 10522 bp, 10 predicted proteins | sample 5400271 | NCBI WGS metagenome assembly WNFM01 (sample SAMN13153352, study PRJNA577476) | soil metagenome | isolation source: 60 cm saprolite on Douglas fir-dominated hillslope | place: USA:California | collected 2013-09-17 | reverse complement strand
GCGGCGCCCGGGAGGAGGGTAGCGGGCCACGCGCTCGAGGGTGAGTCGCGGGGGTGGAGCGGCGATCGCGGACCGGCTCATCACGACTCCCAGCATCAGAGCGAGAAGAATATCCCGGTGTCGAGTCATCTTGTTCCTCCGAATCTCCGGGCCGCTCCGGCTGTGCGCGCCCGGGGCCTGTCCGCAGATCACGCGGGGTTCCTATAGCCCGACTTCGCTCGTCGAGTCAATCGGCGCGAAACTGATTGACAGGCGCCGGCATCCGGGGTAGATATGAGAGGTATGTTTGGGCTTGGGTCCGAGAACGCCCGCCGAGCGGAGGACGCCACTGAAGCCCCGCACCGCCGAACGCAGCGACCTGCACGCCCTCCGCACTTATAATCGGAAGCTGATACGTCTCGCCGGCCTGACCGCCGAAATCGCCAAGCTTGGCGACGAGCGGGCGACACTGCGCAAGATCGTCGACACCGCTGCCTCGCTGGTCGGCGTCGAGTCGGCCCATCTGGCTCTGGTTGACCGGGGGGAGCGGGTGCTGTTCGGCGTGGCGAGCTCCGGTCGCCATCGACCGGGAGCCCGCGGGCTTCGTGTCGAGCTCTCCAAGTCGGCGGCGGCCCAGGAGGCGCTCCAGACCCGCAAGCCGGTCATCGTCGAGCGGGCGCGGCAGGACGCGCGCGTCAATCGGAGGGCGCGGAAGATCCTGTCGATCGGCGCCATCGTTTACCTGCCGTTGCTGAGCGGCCGCCAGAGCTTCGGCCTGCTGATCCTGGTGACGCGGACGCCGCATGCCTGGTCCCGGCAGGAAGTGGCGCTGGCCCGGCGCTTCGCGGACATCGCCGCCGTGGCCCTTGAAAATGTCCGGCTCCTGGGTCGTCTGGCCGCGACGGAGGCCCGGTTCCGCAGCCTCGTCGAGCATATTCCTGCGGTCGTCTATACCTGCGAGGTCGAGCCTCCCTACGAAACCATCTACATCAGCCCCCAGACGGAGACGATGCTCGGCTACTCTCCGGAAGAGTGGCTGGAGGACGGACGGTTCTTCATGAAGCTGATCCATCCCGTCGACTTGAACTCGCACATCGCGCACTGGTCGGCCGCGGCGCGCACGGTCGGATTCGTCACCAGCGACTACCGTCTGAGGGATCGACGGGGGGAGCTTCGCTGGTTCCGGGACGAGGCGGTCCTGGTCCGCGATCCCGCCGGCGCGCCGATCGCCTGGCACGGAGTCATGGTGGAGATCACCGGTCTCAAGAATATGGAGCAGGATCCCGCACGCAGCCTGCCGCGGGGATCGACCGGGGCGCGCCTCCCGTCGCCGGAGCCCCGCCCGTCCGGAAACTGAGAACCGCTCCGGTCCGTCGCGCCGCCTTCCGCCGGCGCCCCCGGAGTACGATCCCGCGCGACTTGCATCCCCTCCGTCCCCTCATGTACCCTCCGCGCCGCCATGGGAATCCTGGTCATCGCCGTCATTCTGGGGCTGGTCGAGGGGGTCACCGAGTTCATACCGGTCTCCTCCACCGGACACCTGATCGTCGCCGGGCATCTCCTCGGTTACACGGGGGAGAAGGCCGACACCTTCGAGATTTTCATTCAGATGGGGGCGATTCTCGCGGTGGTGCTCCTCGAGTGGCGCCGGTTCCTCGGGCTGCTTGCGCCCGCGCCGGTGCGCGGCGGCTTTTCGGGCCGGCGCGGTCTCGGTCTCCTGGCGCTGACGACCATGCCGGTGCTGCTGGTCGGGTTCTTCCTGGGGCATTTTATCAAGGCCCATTTGTTCCGCCCGGGGCCGGTGGCGGTCGCCGGCGGAGCGGTACCTGCCGCAGCCGCGCACGACCGAGGTGGACGGCATCACCTGGAGGCAGGCGCTGATCATCGGTCTCTTCCAGTGCCTCGCGGTGCTCTGGCCCGGAACCTCGCGGTCGGCCGCGACGATCATCGGCGGTCTTCTGGCATCGCTCGACAGGAAGACCGCGGCCACCTACTCCTTCCTGGCCGCAGTTCCCGCCCTCGCCGCAGCGGTCGGATATGATCTCCTGAAAAGCCGGCATCTGCTGGAGCGGGCCGACCTCCTGCCGTTCGCGGTCGGTTTCGTCGTAGCCTTCCTCTCCGCCTGGGCGACGATCCGGCTCTTCGTCGCCCTTCTCGGCCGCAGGACGCTGCGTCCGTTCGCCTGGTACCGCATCGTGGTCGCTCCGGTGATCTACTTCCTGGTGCGCTGAGATGAGCTGGAAGCGATGGCTCCTCGGGACGCCCCTCGAGACCGAGCGGACGAAGACCGAGAGGCTGAGCAAGCCGATCGCCCTCGCGGTGTTCGCGAGCGACGCGCTCTCGTCCGTGGCGTACGCGACGGAAGAGATCCTGCTGGTCCTCAGCCTCGCCGGCGTGGCGGCGCTGCGCTACTCCCTGCCGATCTCCGGGCTCATCGTGCTTCTCCTGGCTCTCCTGATCGCTTCGTACCGTCAGACGGTTCACGCCTACCCGGACGGCGGGGGGTCGTACATCGTGGCGCGCGACAACCTCGGCACCATGCCCGGGCTGATCGCCGCCGGCGCCCTGCTGATCGATTACATCCTGACGGTCGCGGTCTCGACCGCGGCCGGCGTGGCGGCCGTGACCTCGGCGGTGCCGTCGCTTCTGGAGCACCGGGTCGCGCTCGGATTGTTCTTCATCGCGCTCCTGATGTTCGGCAATCTCAGGGGGGTGAGGGAATCGGGGGCGATCTTCGCCGTGCCCGCCTACCTGTTCATCGTCTCGATGTCGCTGATGATCCTGGTCGGCATCGCACGGGCGCTGCTTCACGAGCCGCCGCTCCAGGCTCCGGCCGCGGCGCTGCCGCCGATCTCCCATGCCCTCACCGCGTTTCTCTTGATGCGCGCCTTCTCCGCCGGGTGCACCGCGCTCACCGGCATCGAGGCGATCAGCAACGGTGTGCAGGCATTCCGGCCGCCGGAGGCCCGCAACGCCGCCGCCACGCTGGTGATCCTGGCGATGATCCTCGGCTTCTTCTTTCTGGGAACTTCGTACCTGGCGCACGCCTACATCGTCGTGCCCGGGGCGGGCCAGACGATCATCTCGCAGCTCGGGCGCGCCGTGTTCGGCCAGGGGGTCGCCTACTACGTGCTGCAGCTGGCGACCGCCGCGATCCTGATGGTGGCCGCCAACACCGCCTTCGCCGATTTTCCGCGTCTCTCTTCGATTCTGGCGCGCGATCGCTTCCTGCCGCGGCAGCTGTCGAGCCTCGGTGATCGGCTGGTCTTCTCCAACGGCATCGTCGTGCTCTCGGGAGCGGCGGCGCTCCTGATCATCCTGTTCGGCGGCGACACCCACGCGCTGATCCCGCTGTACGCCGTCGGCGTGTTCCTCGCCTTCACCCTGTCCCAGTCGGGCATGGTGATGCGCCATCTGCGCCGCAAAGAGGGACGATACCGCCTGCATGCGGCCGTGAACGCCGCGGGGGCGACGGCCACCGGCGCGGCGCTGCTGATCATCGCCGTGACGCGCTTCGTGCACGGCGCCTGGATTGTCATCCTGCTCATCCCGATTTTCGTGCTCGGCTTTCTGCGAACCCACCGGCACTATTTCTATGTGCGCTCCCAGCTCTCCCTGGTGCAGGTGGAGGATGAGCGCGCGATCCGTCATACCGCGATCGTGCCGATCTCCGCCGTCAACCGGGCCACCATCTACGCGGTGCGCTACGCGAAGTCGATCGCCCACGAGGTGGAGGCGGTTCATATCGCGATCGACCCGAAACGGGTCGATCCGATCCGCGAGCAGTGGAAGACCTGGGGAGGCGGGGTGCCGCTCCGGATTCTCGACTCTCCCTACCGGTCGCTGATCGAGCCGCTCGTCGACCATATCGACGATCTCATGCACGGCAAGCGACGCAACGAGATGGTGACGGTGGTGCTGCCGGAGTTCGTGACGGCGCACTGGTGGGAGGGGTTGTTCCACAATCAGTCGGCGTTCCTGATCAAGGGGGCGCTTCTGTTCAAGCCCGGCGTGGTGGTCACGAGCGTTCCATTCCACTTCTCGCGCTGACGGACGCCCGGGCGTCCGGCGGCCCGGCCGATTCGTGGTACGATCGGATCCCCGCAGAATGGAGCAGGGTGCTTCAAGGCGCCGGGTGTTTCGGAGAGAGGCCGTGAGCGAGGCGTCGGACAAGAGGAAGCATCACCGATTCCTGGCCTTTCTCGAGGTCAAAATCCCTCCGGGCGACCGGGTCCCTTCCGATCTGAAGCTGGCGACCATCGACATCGCGGTCGGCGGGGCGCGCTGCGCCTCCAACCGGCAGCTGACGGAGGGTCTCCGCATGCCGCTCTCCCTGACGCTGGTGGGCGGCCACCTGGCCAAGCCGCATCCTCTCGACGTCGAGGTGCGGGTTCTGCGCTGCGTGGAGAAACCGGGAGCGCTCGAGAGCCGCCGCTACGAGGTGGCGCTCGAGTTCGTGAAGATCGAGCGGCGGGATCGCGACATCCTGCAGACCTACCTGAACAACCTCTGAGACGGGGCCGATCCGTGCGGACGCGTCGTCCTCAGGTGTCGAGCGCCTTGAGGAACGCGGCGTTGGTCGGGTACTTGGCGAGCTTGTCGAGCAGCTTGATCATGGCGTCGTGCGGCTTCATCTCGAACAGGACGCGCCGGAGGCGATGGATCCTCGGCAGGTCCTCCTTGGGGAAGAGCTTCTCTTCTTTACGGGTCCCCGAGCGGGCGATGTCGAGCGCCGGATAGATCCTCTGCTCGAAGAGAGCCCGATCGAGCACCAGCTCCATGTTCCCGGTTCCCTTGAATTCCTGGAAGATCACATCGTCCATGCGCGACCCGGTGTCGACCAGGGCCGTCGCGATGACGGTGAGGCTCCCGCCTTCCTCCGATTTGCGGGCGGCGCCGAAAAGGCGGCGCGGCTGCTCCATGGTCCGGGCGTCGAGACCGCCGGAGAGCGTGCGGCCGGTCCCGGGGGTCGCGGTGTTGTGGGCCCGGGCCAGGCGGGTGACGGAGTCGAGCAGGATGACCACGTCGCGACCGACCTCGACCAGACGCCGGGCCCTTTCGAGGACGATGCGCGCCACCGAGACATGGTTGCGCGCCACATCGTCCGAAGACGAGGCGATCACCTCGCCCCGCACGCTGCGCTTCATGTCGGTCACCTCCTCGGGGCGCTCATCGACGAGGAGGACGATCAGATGGATCTCCGGATGGTTCAGGGTGATCGCCGCGGCCATCCGCTGCAGCAGGGTGGTCTTGCCGGCGCGCGGCGGCGCGACGATCAGACATCGCTGACCCTTGCCGATCGGCGCCAGGAGATCGATGACGCGCATCGAAAGCTCCGTCGGCTCGGTCTCGAGCTTGATCCGCTCGAACGGATCGATCGAGGTCAGCTGGGAGAACGGCCGGCGCATGGCGAATTCCTGAGGGCTCAGGCCGTTGACCGTGCGCATCTCGACGAGGCGCGCGGACCCGCCGCCGCGTCCGCCGCCATGCGCTCGATGGCCGCCGCGCGCGTTCGGACCGCCGCCGGCCGGCGCCGCCATCCCCTCGATCTCGCACCCCTCGAGCCCCGAGCCGTTGCCGCGCGGGTCGGGCACGCCGAGCTTGTTCAGGAGGTCGCGAGGCACGAAGATGTCGTCCGTGGACGAGCGGTAGCTGCGCTGGGGCTGCCGAAGAAAGCCGCCGTCGCCGGCCACCTCGAGCACGCCGCGGGCTTCGAGGCTGGCGGCGGTCTGTGGCGTGACGGGCGTCGCTCCCGGCGCGCCGTCGACCGGTGCCGCCATGCGGACGCCGGCCGGATCGGAAGAGTGACCCCGATGCTCGCCGCGATGCGATCCGGAACCGTGCGGAGTTCCCTGGCCCGAGCCGTGCGGGGTCTTGTGTCCGGCCCCCTGACGCGACCCGTGACGCCGGCGCCAGTGACGGCCGTGACGCCGCTGCGGAGGGTGCGCTCCCCCCGACGCGTCGTGATGACCAGGCCGCGCGGCACCCTCCGGGGCGGACCCGTGGTGTCCCGAGGCCGGCCCGTCCTGCGGATCGGGCGGGGCGTGACGCTTGCCGGCGTCGGGTGCGTGGCGATGCGATTGTTCCGGCCGGCCAGGCCCGTGATGGGTAGGCCGACCATGGCCGCGACGGTGCTCGTCAGTCAAGGGTTAGACCGCTTCTCAAAGGGGGCAGGAGAGACCCCGCATGGCGTGACACCGGAGAGGCTAACCTTTTCAGCCCTCCCGGGTCAAGCTCAGACCCCCGGATCGGGCGAGGGGCGACGCTCTGACCCCCGATCGGCGCCGCCACGCGGGCGCCAGGGCCGCTTCGGGACGATCCGGGGTGGTCCTCGGGCCGCTCCATCATTATATTGTCGGGGATGGAGAGGCTGCCGGAAGGAGACATCGCGATGCCGGACCGGGTCCGGATGCCCGGCCCGGCCGCGTTGCTGGACGCCGCGCTCGGCGCCTGGGTCCGGCGCTTCCGCAGCCTGACTCTGGCCGCCGCGCTGCTTTCGGGGCTCGGGATCGCCGTCGACGCGATCCTGATCGAGCCGGACTGGATCGAGGTGATCCGCACGGTCGAATACGTGCCGGGCCTCCGGCCGACGGCTCCCGATCTGGTCCTGATTCATCTGAGCGATCTGCACGTCGTGCGTCTCGGCGTCCGGGAGCGGCGCGCCATCGCCCGCATCAACGACGCGCATCCCGATCTCATCGTCATCTCCGGCGATCTCACCCGCTTCGGGACGCGGCGGGAGGATCTCGAGGCGTTTCTCGGGGCGCTTCACGCGCGCTACGGGATCTTCGCCGTCTGGGGGAATCACGATCACTGGAATGGAACCGCCGAGACCTGGGGTCCGTCCGCGCTCGCGCGCGCCGGCGTCACGCTGCTGCGGAACGAGAATCAAATCGTGCGCGTCCCCGGCGGACCGATCGTCATGGCCGGCCTGGACGATCCGGTGACCGGTCACGACAATCTCAAGGCCGCGATGGGCGGCGTCGCCCGCAGCGCGGTCTGCCTGCTGCTCTCGCACACTCCGGAGATCGTGCGCGACCTCGGCAACTGGGACATCGATCTCGTTTTCGCCGGTCACACGCACGGCGGCCAGGTGCGGCTGCCGGGTCTGGGCGCGCTGGTCGTGCCGCACGGCACCCGGCCCTACGTCGAAGGATGGTTCGACGTTCGCGGCGACGCGCGACTGCATGTGAGCCAGGGGCTCGGCTGGTCGATGATCCCCGTCCGCTTCTTCTGCCGCCCGCGCATCGATGTCATCTCGCTGCGCGGCGGCGTCGCGCCCGTCTCCCGACCCCGCCACGGGATCGTTCAGCGCACCTGATCGCGGCCGTTCCTCGCGCGCGAGCTCCGCGGCGCGCGATCGATCGCGCGGACTCTCGTCCCGCGTCGCGCTCGCGGCGAATGTCCCGCCGCGCGAGCGCGTGATCGACGTCGACAACGAGTCGAATGCGCGCGCAATCTATTGACAGGTGATCCCCTTCATGTTATAGATTTCGACGCCGTCGTCTTCATGAGTGATCGCGATCGTTGAATTCGGATCGCGATGCACGAAAAAAGTTTCACGCGAAGCATCGAAGACGCGATGTTCTCGAACGACGGTCAGCGCGAAATCCCGATCGTGGTGATCATCGGGGCGCGGTCACGGGTCACGGCGTTGTCGTCAAGGGGGGGACGCGAAGGCCGTTTGAACCTTGAACGTCGGCGGCCGCGCGAGTCCTCGAAATGGATCTGCCATCCTTCCTTGCCGAGATCGATTCGAACGTGACGCCCGCTCGGTACGTCGCGGGCGGTGAGTGGGGACGCGGTCGCGCGCCGACCGCGATGCCCGTGCCGTGGTGGTCGTCGGATCGCGACGCGAAATGCCGGGATGTCGACATCCAAGCAAGGTCAGGAAAGGGGGTGAGGAGCCATTCCGAAAAAGAAGAAGGCCGCCAAGAAGAAGGGGAAGAAGAAGGGGAAGAGATAGAAACTCCTTCTTGCATTTGGATTCCGAGGGGTGACGGTCGTCACCCCTCAATTATTTTCAGGGGGAGAGGCTGGGGCGGCCTCGCTTTGACAGCCGCCCGCGCCTCTGCCAGAATGAGCCTCCAGTTCGGAGGGCGTCGATGAATTCGTCCAGAACTTGGAAGAGCGGCGAGCATTGCCGCATCAGCGGAACCTACCGCTGCGAGACCTGCCACCTGGCGGGACGGGAGACGGTGCGCGACTTCGAGGCCAAGGCGGTCCTGCCGATGTGCGAGGTCGGTCCCGACAAGGACACCACCTGGCGGCTCATGAAGACGCGCTCCAACCGGGCGGCGTGACCGCGGACCCGTCAGTCTTCTGAAGATTTCTCCCGCGGCGGCGTCCGCCCCGCGGTCTGCTTCATCCGCAGACGTGTCGCCTCGATTTCCTTAAGCCGCAGCGCGATCTCCCTTTCGGCTCCGGCCCCCCGGGGAAGGTAGTAGCGCCTGCCCCGCAGCCGCTCCGGCAGGCACTCGAGCGGGGTGGTGCCCTCTTCGTGGTCGTGCGCGTACTGGTAACCGCGGCCGTAGCCGAGAGTCTTCATGAGCCCGGTCGGCGCGTTCCGCAGCGCCAGCGGCACCGGGTCGCTCGGACCCTTCCGGAGATCCTCTTCGATCCTTCCGACCGCGGCGTAGATCGCGTTGCTCTTCGGCGCGCAGGCGAGATAGGCCGCGGCCTGGGCGAGCGCCAGGCCGCCTTCGGGCATCCCGAGAAAGTCAAACGAGTCCTTGGCCATCAGCGTCACGCCGAGCGCCTGCGGATCGGCGTTGCCGATGTCCTCGGAGGCGAACCGTACGAGCCGTCGCGCCACGTAGAGAGGATCCTCCCCCGACTCGAGCATCCGCACGAGCCAGTAAAGCGCGGCGTCGACGTCGCTGTTGCGCAGGGACTTGTGCAGCGCGGAAATCAGGTTGTAATGCTCCTCCCCGGACTTGTCGTAGAGCAGCGGCGCTCGCTGCACGGCGGCCGCGATCGTGTCGCGATGGACGCGACGCACGCCGTCGGCGTCCGGACGGGTCGTCGCGATCACCAGATCGAGAATGCCGAGAGCCCGGCGCGCGTCTCCGCCGGACAGCCCGGCCAACGCGAGCAGATCGTCGTCGGAGACCTCGGTGCGCAGGTCTTTCGAGATCGTCGTCGCCCAGTCGGCGCAGCACGAAGACCTGCGCCCGCGACAACAGCGCCCCGTTGATCTCGAAGGACGGATTCTCGGTGGTGGCGCCGACGAGGATCACGGTACCGTCCTCGACATAGGGCAGGAACGCGTCCTGCTGCGCCCGGTTGAAGCGGTGGATCTCATCCACGAAGAGGATGGTCCTGCGTCCACCCGCCCGCCGCGACATCTCGGCGGCGCGCAGCACGTCTTTGATCTCCTTGATTCCCGAGAGGACCGCGCTGTAGGAGATGAACTGGGCGCGCGTCAGGCGCGCGATCAGCCGGGCGAGCGTGGTCTTGCCGGAGCCCGGTGGACCCCAGAGGATCATCGAGGGGACGCGGTCCGATTCGATCGCCCCGCGCAGAGGACGGCCCCGCCCGATCAGATCGTTCTGGCCGAGCACCTCCTCGAGCCGTTCGGGGCGGAGGCGGTCGGCCAGCGGAATTTCCTGGCGCGGCGCGGGGGCGCGGGCATCCGGTCGCCCGCGATCCGCGGTGTCGGAGTCGCCGTGCGTACCGGCCGGATCGGGGGTCGTACCGAAGAGATCCATGCTTCGAGGTTAGCCCGCCGTTCCGAGACCTGTCAACGCCTCGCGCCGCGGGAAGGCGCGGGCGTCTTCCGGAGGAACCCCCCTAGCCGGCGTTCTTCTGCAGGTCGGGGATGCCGACGGCCTGATCGGTCGCGGTCTCGGCCGAACCGGTCTGGCCGAAGCGATGCAGATCGCGCACCTTGCCGTCTGCGAGAGTGGTCACCACCGCGTCATAGACGGCGAGCGCGGCCGTGAGCGCTTCCCGCGCGTGCGACTCGAACGCGCGCAGCGCCCGGCCCACCTCGACGTCGCTCAGGTCGCGCGGCTCGCGGCGTGTGACCTGCCGGACCGAGGTCATGGCCGAGGCGATGATCTCGAGCGCCTCGCTCAGCACCCTGCGATCGTCCGGTCCGAAGGCACGCAGCTGCTGCGCGAGGTCGTAGATTTCCGATGGCAGCCGATCCATATCCTGGGAGCCGTTCTCGGAGTGCCGGCCGGTGAGGATCCATTCGACCGACGTATTGCCGATCCGCGCCAGCTCGAGCAGCCGCCGGACTTCGGGCAGAATACCGTTCTCATACTTGTGGACGGCAGGCTGGGTCGCGCCGAGTAACTGGGCCATCTGCCATTGCCGCAGCCCCTTCGCCTTGCGCAGGGCCTTGATTCGCTGTCCGATCACCGGTTTATCGAGTCGTTCCACGGTCCTCTCTCCATCTCCCGAAAGGCAGCCACCGGGAATTCTAAAAGGGGGATTACCCGGAAAGGCGCATCCTGTCTTGGATTGCGGGGAATTATACGGCGATAAACCGAAACGCGCAACGCCTTTGATAAGCGCCGGTAATTCGCGGCCCGGC
>WNFM01345828.1_pt1 | contig 10523 bp, 6 predicted proteins | sample 5400271 | NCBI WGS metagenome assembly WNFM01 (sample SAMN13153352, study PRJNA577476) | soil metagenome | isolation source: 60 cm saprolite on Douglas fir-dominated hillslope | place: USA:California | collected 2013-09-17 | reverse complement strand
CTTGCCCGTCCGAACGGACTCGTCCGCCGCGAGCACGATCCTGAGGCTCTTCACGGCGTCGCTCATGTGAGCGGACAGATCGAGGTCCTCGTCGATCGCCCGCAGCAGGAAGCGCTGCTCGCGCTCGCAGAGATCGTCGTGTGTCGGCTCGTCGATCGTCGACAGGCGCTCGTCGGGCCGGGCCGGCGTGCCATCCGCCTCGAGCTCGGCATGATGGACGAGGATCTGGTTGGTCTGCGTGTGCGCGTTGATGTCGTCCGACTTCAACGCGTCGACGCCGGCCGCCAGGACGATCGAGACCGATCCCTTCGGCCCGATCACGTCTTTCACGAAGAACGCCGTTTCGCTCATCATCGGGCCCCAGCCCGCCTCGTACCACCCGACCGACTTGTCGTCGAAGGTGACTTCGAGGTGACCGTAGTTGTACATGCCCGGCGGCAGTTCCTCTGTGAGCCGCGCGCCCACCGCGTGCACGCTCACCGGCTTCGCCGGCGTGATCTGGCACCAGATGTCGACGTAGTGGACGCCGCAGTCGACGATCGGGGAGAGCGTCGCCATGAGCTTCTTGTGGGTCTCCCACTGCGCGCCGCTCGACTGCTGATTCAGGTTCATGCGGAACACGAGCGGCGTGCCGAGCGTCCGCGCGAGCTCGACAAAACGCATCCACGACGGATGATGACGGAGGATGTAGCCGATCCCCAGCTTCCGCTTCGTGCGGACGGCCGTGGCCACGACGCGCTCGGCGTCGGCGACCGTCTCCGCGATAGGCTTCTCCAGGAACACGTGCGCCCCCGCCTCCATCGCCTTGATGGCGTATGCGGCGTGGGTGTCCGGCATCGTGTTGATCGACACCACGTCGGGCTTCACGGCGCCCAGGGCATCGTCAAACGACGTGAACCGCGGCGCGCCGGCGACCTCTACGGGCACGGCCCGCGTGCGAATCCCGCGCGTGCAGAGGCCCGCGACCTCGAACCCGTCGATGCGCGCATAAGCGAGCGCATGGCTCGTCCCCATGTGGCCGAGACCGACGACGAGCACGCGTTTCTTATCGCGCATCCGGAGCCTTGTCCCAGAGGCGGCTGGTCACGGTCATGAGGACGAGCCCGCTGACGAGGAAGACCGCGGTCAGCGTCAGGGCGAGCTGGGTACGGCCATAGAGAAAATTGCCGATCGCAAAGAGCGACGACCAGATGGTGAGGCAGCCGGCCACCCACCCCAGCGTCGCCTTGCCCATGTGGTCGCTGTGCGACGCGGCCTCCGCCACGCTCACGCCGGCCTCCTCGCGAATGACCCGCCAGCCGGGACCGGAGGGATGCACCTTCCTGTAGAACGCAATCAGGCGCTCGCGGCTGGTGGGCGGCGTGACGTAGACGGCGACGAGCCAGCAGATCGTGGTGAAGGCCACCGAGTACAGGACCGTGTGCGCGAACGGCTGGGCGTGCCCCGTCTTCCGAAGGGTGAAGAAGATCACGGACACGGTGAACGAGCTGATCATGGCGACCACTTCGGTCCAGGCGTTGATGCGCCACCAGAACCAGCGCAGCAGGTACAGCAGGCCGGTGCCGGCGCCAATGGAGATGAGGATCTCGAACGCGTCCTGCGAGGACTCGAGCGTGAGGCTGAGCAGCGCCGCGAAGATGTAGAGCGCCACGGTGGAGATGCGGCCCACCGCCACGTAGTGCTTTTCGTCGGCGTCCGGCGCGATGAACCGCCGGTAGAAGTCGTGGACCAGGTACGACGATCCCCAGTTGAGGTGCGTGAGGATGGTCGACGAGTTGGCGGCGATGAGGCCGCCCATCATCAGGCCGGCGAAGCCCACCGGGAGGAACTTCAGCATCGCGGGAAAGGCGCTGTCGTGGCCAATCAAGTGCGGATCGGCCGCGGGGAACGCCGCCTGGATGTCCTTCAGCTCCGGAAAGATGACGATCGAGCAGAGCGCCGTGATGATCCACGGCCACGGACGCAGCACGTAGTGGGCGAGGTTGAAAAAGAGCGTGCCGCCCAGCGAGTCCTTCTCGGACTTCGACGCCAGCATGCGCTGCGCGATGTAGCTGCCCCCGCCCGGCTCGGCGCCGGGATACCAGTTGGCCCACCAGCCGATGGCGATCGGCACGATGAAGATCATCAGCGCCAGCTCGCTCATCGCGAAGTTCGGCATCACGTCGAGAATGGGCTGCCCGCGGCCGTCGATCGGAGACAGCACCGGCTGCGATCCCGGCTGGAAGTTCACCTGCTGCGCCCCGAGGATGCTCACGAGCTTGTGGAGCCCCGCGATGGCGCTGTCGCCGGCGCCGGTGTGCCGCGCCACTTCCTTCAACGAGAAATAGGCCGCCGCGATCACCGCGGTCATCTTGATGAAAAACTGCGCCATGTCGATCACCAGCACGCCCCAGAGCCCGGAGTGCGCCGCGAACACCACGTTGAGCGCTCCGCAGACGAGGATGGTCTGCCACGGCGGGAGCCCGAAGAGGACGTTGGCGATCTTGCACGCCGCCAGCGTGACCATCGCCATGATGAAGCAGTTGAAGAACAGGCCGAGATAGACCGCCCGGAAGCCGCGGACCACCGAGGCGGCCTTGCCCGAGTACCGGAGCTCGTAGAACTCCAGGTCGGTCATGACCCCGGAGCGCCGCCAGAGGCGGGCGAAGAAGAAGACCGTGGCCACGCCCGTCAACACCATCGCCCACCACTGCCAGTTCCCGGCCACCCCATACTGGCGGACCTGTTGCGTGACCCAGTTCGGCGTGTCGCTGCTGAACGTCGTCGCCACCATCGACAGTCCGGCCAGCCACCAGGGGACCGAGCGGCCCGAGGCGAAGAACTCCGACGTGCTGCTCCCGGCGCGCTTGCCGAAGAAGAGCGCCGGCACGAAGCAGATCAGGATCGTGAGCAGGACGATGATCCAGTCGAGAGGGAGCAGTGTCATAGGGCGGCGGCAGTATACAGTTGACTTGATCGTCACATCTTGACAATCAAGATGAGCGGGCGCTATCGTGGGCTGATGGACGAGCCGACGACCGACGTCATCCAGGGCACGATGGACCTGCTGATCCTCAAGACGCTCAGCCTCGAGCCGATGCACGGGTTCGGCATCGCGCGGCGGGTCGAGCAGATCTCGCGTGGCGTCTTCAGGGTCAATCCGGGCTCGCTCCTGACCGCCCTGCAGCGGCTGGAGCGCGCCGGCTGGCTCGACGCCGAATGGCGCCAGACCGAAAACGCCCGCCGCGCGAAAATCTACACGCTCACGCGGGCCGGCCGGAAGCAGCTCGAGGCCGAGACCGCCGACTGGGCCCGCCGTGCATCGGCCATCGCGCGGCTTCTGAAAGCCGAGGGCTAGCCGCACGTCACTCTGGCGCCAGATGACCCGCGGGCTGCGCGTGCTGACCAACCGGGCCGCCGCCGATCAGGACGTCGCCGACGAGGTCCAGCACTTTCTCGATCAGGCCGCGGACGCGCTGGCCGCGCGCGGATTCTCGCCGGAGGAGGCGCGCCGCGCCGCCCGCCTGGAGATCGGCAACCCCACCGTCGTCCGCGAACAGGTCCGCGGATACGGCTGGGAGAACACCGTCGGCGCGCTGTTTTCGGATCTTCGCTACGGCGCGCGTCGCCTGGGCGCCACGCGGGGTTTCACGGCGATCACGGTGCTCACGCTCACCATCGGCATCGGCGGCACCACCGCCATCTTCAGCGCCGTCTATCCAATTCTCTTTGGATCCCTACCCTACCCGCGGGCCGATCGCGTCGCGGCGGTCCTCGAGACGCATGCCAACGGCTCGCGCAGCGATGGCACGTTCGCGATGTACCGCGAGCTCGCCGAACGGGCGCGATCGTTCGAGGCAGTCGCCGTCTTCAAGCCGTGGAGCCCGACCGTCACGGGCGCCGACAGGCCGGAGCGGCTCGAGGGCCAGCGCGTCACGGCGAGCTATTTCCAGGTGCTCGGCGTCTCGCCGATCGCGGGCAGGGACTTCCTGCCATCCGATGACCGCTTCCGCGGCCTGCACGTCACCATTCTGAGCAATGCCCTGTGGCGGCGGCGGTTCGACGCCGATCGCGCGATCGTCGGCCGCGAGGTTCGGCTCGACGACAGCCTCTATACGGTCATCGGCGTGATGCCGGGCGGCTTCGAGAACGTCACCTCGCCGTCGGCCGCGCTGTGGACGCCGCTGCAGTACGACCCGGCGTTGCCCGCCAACGGGGCGGACGATCGCCCGATTGCGCCAGGACGTGAGCGTCAGCCAGGCGACGCGCGAGGTCGGGACCGTCGGACGCGCAATGCGCGACCGGCGGCATCCCGAGACCTACGACCCCAACACCCGGTTCGCCGTGGCTCCTCTGCAGGACGAGCTCACGCGCGGCGTCAGGCCCGCCTTGCTCGCCATCTTCGGCGCGGTCGGCCTCGTGCTGATCATCGCGTGCGTCAACGTGACGAACCTGCTGCTCGCCCGGGGCGTGAGGCGGCGCGGCGAGTTCGCGTTGCGGGCGGCGCTCGGCGCGGCACAAGGGCGGCTCGTCCGGCAAGTGCTCACCGAGAGCGTCCTCCTGGCCGTGCTGGGCGGCACGGGCGGCATCTTCGCGGCCGTGCTGGGCGTTCGCGGGTTGATCGCCATCAGCCCACCCGGTCTGCCACGCGCCGGCGCGATTCGTGTCGATGGGTCCGTGCTGATCTTTGCGGCGGCGGTCACGACCCTCATCGGGCTGGCGTTCGGTCTGATTCCCGCGCTGCAGGCCGCCCGCAGCGATCCCCATCACGAGCTTCAGCACGCCTCCCAGCGCACGGCCGGCGCACACCGCCGGACGCGGAGCGTCCTCGTCGTCGCCGAAGTCGCGCTCGCGCTCATGCTGCTCGTGAGCTCGGGACTGTTGCTGCGCAGCCTCGAACACCTCTTCGCCGTGCCGCTCGGGTTCGACCCGGCCCGGCTGCTGACGATGCAGCTGCAAATCGTCGGGCGGCGCTTTGACGAGGCCGGTGCCAGGCAGCGGATCTTCGACCAGGCTCTTGAAGCGGTGCGGCGCGTGCCGGGCGTCGTGTCCGCCGGCTTCACCGGTCAATTGCCGCTCAGCGGCGATCGTGACGAGTACGGCACGCACTTCGAGGCGACGCCGACCCAACCGGCCGACACCTACGGAGCGTTCCGGTATGCGGTGAGCCCCGGCTATTTGGAGGCCGCGGCGATTCCGCTACGTGCCGGCCGGATGTTCGACGAGCATGACGTCGCCGGTGCGCCGCTCGTGGCCTTGATCAGCGCGTCGCTCGCGGCCGCCAGGTTCCCGGGAACCGACCCGATCGGTCAGCGCCTGCGTATCGGCCCCGCCGGACCATTCACCATCGTCGGGATCACGGGCAATGTGAGGCAGGTGTCGCTGGCGCTGAACGACACGCACGCGGTCTACATCAGCGCCGCGCAGTCGTGGTTCGCCGACAACCCGAGGTCGCTCGTCGTCCGCGTGCGCGGCGAGGCGCCGGCGCTCGCCCCCGCGGTTCGGGAGGCGATCTGGTCCGTCGACAAGGATCAGCCGGTCGTGCGTATGACGACGATGGACGAGCTGGTAGCGGCGTCGGCGGCGGAGCGGCGCTTCGCGTTGACGCTGTTCGAAGCGTTTGCCGTCACCGCACTCGTGCTCGCCGCGATCGGCATTTACGGCGTGCTGGCCGGCAGCGTCGCGGAACGCACGCGCGAAATCGGCGTGCGGACGGCGCTGGGAGCCTCGCGCGGCAACATCCTGGCACTCGTCATCCGGCAGGGGATGGCACTCACCGGGCTCGGCATCGCGATCGGACTGGGCGGCGCCGTCGCGGCGAGCGGCGCGCTGGCCACGCTCCTCTTCGGCATCACGAGGCTGGATCCGCTCACCTACGGCGCCGTGGTCGCGCTGCTCCTGGGCGTGTCCGTCATCGCGTGCTGGGTCCCCGCCTGGCGCGCCGCGCGGGTGGATCCGACTACTACGCTTCGCGCTGAGTAGGCAGCGTTCATGTGCGGAGACGAGCCCTGAGAAACCGTCCTGTATGGGAAGTCTTGCACGCGGCGATGGCTTCGGGCGTGCCGGTCGCCACGACTTCCCCGCCCGCATGGCCGCCCTCCGGTCCGAGGTCGATCACGTGGTCGGCCGTCTTGATCACGTCGAGGTGGTGCTCGATCAGCAGCACGGTGTGGCCCGCGTCGACGAGGCGGTTGAGGGAGCCGAGGAGGCGCTCGACGTCCGCCAGGTGCAGGCCCGTCGTCGGCTCGTCGAGGATGTAGACGGTATGTTTCGAGCGCTGCAGCGTGCTCAGCTCCGTCGCGATCTTGATCCGCTGCGCCTCGCCGCCTGAGAGCGTCGTCGCCGACTGGCCGAGCGTCAGGTAGCCAAGGCCCAGTTCCGCGAGGACCTGGATCTTGCGGTGGATCGCCGGCTCGCTGGCGAAGAACTCGACGCCTTCTTCGACGGACATGTTCAGCACGCCGTCGATCGTCTTGCCGCGCAGCGTCACTTCGAGCGTCTCGCTGTTGAACCTGGCTCCCTTGCAGGCCCCGCACGTGACCTCGACGTCGGGCATGAAGTAGAGCTGCGTGGTGATGGCCCCCTCGCCCTGGCACTCTTCGCACCGTCCGCCCTTCACGTTGAAGCTGAACCGTCCGGGCTGATAGCCGCGCGCGAACGACAGCGGCGCCGCCGCGAAGAGCTCCCGGATGGTGTCGTAGAACCCGATGTAGGTGGCGGGATTCGAGCGGCTGTTCCGTCCGATTGGCGCCTGGTCGATGCTCACGACCTTCCGCACGTGCTCGATGCCGTCGACGCCGTCGTGCTCACCGGGGAGAGCTCGCGTGTCCACGAGCGCCTTCCACAACACCTTGTAGAGAATCTCGTTGACCAGCGTGCTCTTGCCGGACCCGGACGCGCCGGTGATCGCAGTGAGCATCCCGAGCGGGAACGTCACGTCGATCGACTTGAGGTTGTTCTCGCGCGCCCCGCGGACGACGATCGCCTTCCCTGAGCCCGTGCGCCGCGTTTTCGGCGTCGCGATCGACCGTCTGCCCGACAGAAACTGCCCCGTCGGGGAGGAACGCGCCCTCAGGATGTCGTCGATCGTCCCCTGGGCGACGACGGTGCCGCCGTGGACGCCAGGGCCGGGACCCATCTCGACGATGTGATCGGCGGCGCGGATCGTTTCCTCGTCGTGCTCGACCACGATGACGGTATTGCCGATGTCGCGAAGCCGCTCGAGCGTCGCGATCATCTTGACGTTGTCCTTCGGGTGCAGGCCGATGGTGGGTTCGTCGAGCACGTAGAGCATGCCCATGAGCCCCGACCCGATCTGCGTGGAGAGGCGGATGCGTTGCGACTCGCCGCCCGACAGCGTCCCCGATCGCCGGTCGAAGCTCAAGTAGTCGAGGCCGATGCCCATGAGGAGCTCGAGGCGGCCGCGGATCTCCTTCAGCACCTGCCGGCCGGCGTCGGCGCCACGCCCGGTCACTCTCACCGCGCCGAGAAACGCGTGCAGCTCGTCGAAGTGGAGCCGGCCGACGTCATGGAGTGTTTTGCCGGACACGCCGAACAGCAACCGCGTCGCGCGCAGCCGCGCGCCGTTGCAGTCCGCGCACGTGCGCTCGACCATCACCTTGTCGAGCCACGCCTCCATCTTCGAGCTGGTTTCACCCCGCTGCCGGTAGCGGCGGTAGTACCGCTCGATCCGGCGGGCGACTCCGTGAAAGCCGGTCTCGTGCCCTTCCCACTTTTCGCGACCGATTTTCGCGCCAGGCGGCGCCGTCAGCCTGATCTTGCGGTCGATCCCGTAGAGAATTGCCTGGCGGATCGTCTCGGGAAGCGCTTTCCACGGCGTATCCAGCGAAAACCCGAGGACGGTCGAGAGGGTGTACATGACCCGTCCGTCCCAGGTGTCGGGGTTGTACTTGTACGCCTCGCGCACGAAACAGCCGCCGGCGATACTGCGCTTCGGGTCGGGCACCAGGAGCTCCGGGTGCGTGAGCTTGTCCACGCCGAGGCCGCCGCACGTGCGGCACGCGCTTTCCGGGTTGTTGAACACGAAGTAGTCGGGGCCGATGTCGCCGTAGACGAAGTGGTGGGTCTTGCTGAAGCTCTCGTAGAAGGGCTTGTTCGCCTTCGGAAGGTGGACCTGGAGGAGGCCGTCGCCGACGAGCAGCGTCGCCGCGATGCCCGCCTTGATCGCCTTCTCGTGCTGCCGGCCGACGAGGAAGCGATCGACCAGGGCGTCCATGTGGGTCACCGAGGAGTCGTCGAGCTCGACCTTGTCGGACAGGTCGACAGGCTTGCCGTCGACGATGAGCCGGCGGACGCCCTTCTTGCGGATCTCGGTGAACGCGAACTCCAGGTCTTCTCCGTAGACCTTGAACACGGGCGCGCGCAGCTCGATCGCGGTCCCTTCCGGCAGCGACAGGATGGACTCGAGGATCTGGCTCGACGTCCGGCTCGGCACGGGCTCGCCGGTGCGCGGACAGTGCGCCTGCCCGATCGTGGCGTAGAGCAGGTTCAGATAGCTCGCGATGTCGGTCATCGTCCCCACGGTCGACCGCGGGTTGTTCGTGAGCGTCTTCTGCTCGATCGAGATGACGGGCGACAGGCCGAACACGAAATCCACGTCGGGTTTCGTCACCTGCGCGACGAACCGCTTCGCGTAGCTCGAGAGCGATTCCATGTACCGTCGCTGCCCTTCGGCGTAGATGGTGTCGAAGGCGAGGCTCGACTTGCCCGATCCCGACAGCCCGGTGACGACGACCAGGCGGTCGCGCGGGATCTCCACCGAGATGTTCTTGAGGTTGTGCACACGCGCGCCCTGGACGGCGATCGTCGTCCGCGCGGACGCAGGCTTCGGGCTTCGGGCTTTAGGCTTTGGGGCAGTCATCGGGAAAGATCAAAGAACGCGAGCTCCTGGACCTCCAGGTTGCTCTTCTTCGTCAGCCGGACCGGGGTCGAGGCCTTGCCGATGAGGTCCTGGTCGGCGAGGTACTCGCATGCACTGGTGACTCCCTCCACGTTGAAGTGCCGCTTGAAGTGATCTTCGATCTCGGCGGACGTGCGCGCCTCGCCGGCCTCGCGAAAGTACTCGAGGACCGGCGCGAAGAGCATCGGGGCACGTTCGGCCACGTAGCGCTCGGCCACCTCCAGCGCATCCCGCACGGCTTTCCGGGTCTTCTTCGCGTTCAGCAGATCGGTATAGATGGAGTGGAAGACGACCGGGTTGAGGGTCAGGGCCTGGAGGATCACCTCACGGTCGGCCAGCATGCGGCGGCCGATGACCTCGATGCGCGCGAGCGGCGTCGCCGCGTAGAGAATCCACAGCGCGGTGTAGTCGAGGTCGCCGCGCGTCAGAAACCACTTCCGCGCCTTGTAGAGTGGCGCAAGGGCGTGGGTCGCGGCTTGAAGCAGTTGCCGTTCGGCGTCGCGGTCGCCCATCCCCGCGAGCGCGGCGCACAGATCCCCGATCGTGGGGTCGTGCGTGTACAGCAGGCGGCCCTTGGCCAGGAACGCGTGAATGAAGGAGCTCCGGACGGAACCTTCGACCATCTTCCGGAACTCCGCGCGGGGGACGAGCAGCGCGTGAATGTTCACGCCATCCGCATACAGCGCCTTGTCGCCGGCCTCGATCTTCCGGTCGTCGACGGTCACGAGCACGAGGTCGACGTCGGACTTCGCCCAGACGGTATCGTGCGACAGGCTGCCGCAAAGGACCGCCGCGAGGATCGAGCGGTCTTCTTTGACCTGTTCGATGAACGACGCGAGCGCCGCCGTGAAACGCTGTTCGATCGACCCCGAGGCCATCCCGGGAGAGTTTATCTGAGACGGCTTTGGAATACGATAATGGTATGATATCGTATTAACATGAAGCGGGCCATCTCCGTGACGATCGGCGAAGACAACCTGCTCTGGCTCAAGGGACAGGCAGGCGCGAGCGCCAGCGGGAGCGTCAGCGAGGTCATCGACCGCCTGGTGCGGGACGCACGGGCCGGCGGGCGAACGGATGCGGCGGCGGTCCGGTCGATCGTCGGATCGATCGACCTGCCGGGTGACGACGAGGATCTCGAGGGCGCCGACGCCTACGTGCGGGGTGTCTTCGATCGGTCGCTGTCGCGGCCGATGCTCGTCAGGGAGCGGCCGCCAGCGCGGAAGGCCAAGCGGCGTGGCTGACCTCGACGCCGCGGTGACGGACACTCACGCGCTTCTGTATCACGCGGCGGGCAGCGCGCGGCTCGGGCGCCGCGCCGCCGCGCACTTCGATCGCGCGGAGCAGCGCCTCGCGATCGTCTACGTGCCCGCGGCCGTCATGTGGGAGGTCGCCCTGCTCGCGCGTGGCGCCCGCGCCAACCTCCGCCGCACGCCCCGCGAGTTCTTCGCCGATCTCTTCAGCAATCCCGCGTACCAGCCCTACGACCTGAGCGCCCCGCAGATCTTCGACGCCGACGACCTTCGGATCAATCGCGATCCGTTCGACGCTCTCATCTGCGCGGCCGCGCGCGACCTCGGGCTGCCGCTGCTCAGCCGCGACGCGGATATCGAACGGTCCGGGG
>WNFM01214060.1_pt4 | contig 10525 bp, 13 predicted proteins | sample 5400271 | NCBI WGS metagenome assembly WNFM01 (sample SAMN13153352, study PRJNA577476) | soil metagenome | isolation source: 60 cm saprolite on Douglas fir-dominated hillslope | place: USA:California | collected 2013-09-17 | reverse complement strand
ACGCGCTCTTTCGTGCGGTAGGCATCAATGATGAAGTAGGGCTGAAGGAAGGCGGCAGCCACGGCAAGTGCCGCGATGAGGAACCACACACGGGCCGCCCAGCCGTGGTCAGCGAACAGACGGAGCACCGTAGGAGCAGCCTTGGGTCGTTTTATTTCAGAAGAAAAAGGGACAGGGGTTTCGTTTAAGACATTCATACAGATATTGGGTTAGGGATTAAGGGAGCAACAAAGGTGGAAGCAGCGGGAACGCGAGAAACGGCAGGCTGATGGGTAATAACCGAGCCATTGGAAAACGCCTGGGTAAAAGGAGTACCGGACTGATTGGCAAAGTTCTGAGCTTGTTGCGGAGAAATCCGGTCAGCGACTTGACCAACCGCAAGCGAACCGCGCGGACTTTGGATCAAGCCGTTGGAACCGCTCGGAAGAGGCGACAAAGGAGCACTCGAACCCGACGAAGGAGCAATCGGCCCACGAGGTGAATAAGGAAGTGCCGGACTCGACGGAGAACTAGGGGGAGGATTGGAAACTGCGCCATTCGACGAGGCCGGCGATGAGCTTGGCGCGGGTGCGCCCTCTCCTCCGCCGCCTTTCGGCATGAGGCGACTGGCCCCGGCGAAGCCGAGGCCCATTTGAATAGCGGCACCTACCGCCGATGACATGGGCGTTCCCGAACAAAAGAGCATCTGCATGACGAGGGGCGTCACGAGGCTCTGGCCGGGGTAAATCCGGTCGCCAGTCCCGCCGCCAAAGCTCCAGCGCTGACAACGGAAGTGGAACTGGTGAGAAGCGAATAGCCAACGAGATCGACCACGGCAAAGCCGATGGGCCAAGCCAGGATCGCCAGAGTTTGCTGAATATACCGGATAGCCAGTCCCTTCGTGCTTTCAAAGGCGAACAGGGAAAGTGCGATGGGGAGGAAGAGATAACAGAGGCATTCCATGACAAACTGCACGATCATCATGGGCAACTGGATGAGGCCCCCTATCCAGACAATCAGCCAGCCCAGGGCGTATTGAACCGCCTTCATCAACGAATTGCCGACATCAAGCCAGTCGATGCCGTTGTCGGGCGGCTGGATCAATTGCATGAGCGCCGCGCCGGTCCCGTCCACACTGCCGGTAAATTCCTTGCGGATGGAAACAGCAATATTCCAGAACTCGTCGCGGATGAGGTTGAACCACATGGGCAGCGTGGCGATGATCCCGCACAGGATGATGTTGGTGACGATGGGCCGGGCCAACTGGCCGATGCTGAGGCTGCCCCTGCCGGTCCTCACGACGATGGCCGCCGTGAGGATGAAATAGCAGACGAACCGCAATTGCTGGCTCAGGTCTTCAACCATCGGTTGCAGGTTGGGAACAAGGTCGCTGATGGTCATGCCACGCTCCTTGCTGTCGGCCCGGTGTCGCCGGGGCGAATGTCATCAAGCTTTCCCCACAGGAGGAAAAACATGATCCAAAGGCTCAGGATCAGCACGATGAGGAGCGCCAGCTTTTGCTTTTCGTATTGGAATCGCTGCCGGTCGCGGGTCATTTGATGCTCCACGAGGTCGGAAGCTGATTCCTGAACGACGGCGATAAGTTCGGAGTAGGGGTGCATGGTTTGGCGTGGGCGGGGAACGTATTTCATTTGAACTCCGTTCGGTCGCTGCTGATTTGCCCCTCCCACTGCATGAAGTTCTGGAGAGAGACATTCAGTTCGTGGTCAGCGGCCTGATTCGCGGCCTGGGCCTTCATCTGCTGATCGTTTTGATTCGAGATGTTTTGGGTCACGATCTGGTCGGTGGCGGTCTGCTGCTGTTGCCCCAGGGCCGCAATCTGGCCGTCGATGGCGGCGGCTTGGGCGGTGAGCTTTTGCACCGTGCTCTGGTCGGGAGCGGTCTGGATTTGTGCGAGCGTTGTTGCCTTTTGCTGCTGCAAGGCGGCGATGCGGGAAACAGTGTCCTGCACTACGTTGGTCACATTGGCGTCCTGGTTCTGGATCGCGGCAAAGGCTTTGAACTGCGTTGGATCGAAGCTCATGGTCAACCCGCTCGGCGTTTTCAAGTCGATGGGACTGAACAATTGCGAGCCGCTGTTTTCGAGCGCCTTGGCACCGTTCACGGTCTGGCTGATCGTCGAAGTAAGCTGGCCAACGGTCTGACTTAGTTGGTTAGAGCCAAGCAACTGCAACTGAAGCGCACCGGCTGCCGCCGCCGGATCGCCGATATAGCCCTTTACCGTTTGCGCGATTTGGACGTATTGCTGCAACTGCTGCAATTGCTGGTTGAGAACGCCGATGGATTCGGTCCACTTGGCGATTTGCTCGACTTCGTTTTGAACGGCAATGGGGTCGGCCACCACTGAAACCGGATATTGTGCTCGGGCCAGTGGTGAGAGGCCGACAAGAAGAATAAGGAATAAAAGAAATTTAGTTTTCATAGAGGTATAGGGTTGGGGTTTTACTGTTCGATGCGGACCGTTTCCGTGTGAGGGACGGTAGTGACACCGTTGGTGGTTTGGCCGGGGATGGTGATGGGGATGCCTGTCACCTTCTGCTGCGGGGCTTTGGGCTGCTTCTGGAGGTTTTGAACCATCCAGTATTGCTGCTTCACGGCATCGCTGCGCCCGAGGAAGTAACCGTTTTTGTGATCGCCAGTCCCTTCGGGGCCGGGAGGATTGGAGGTCGAGGCGCAATGCGCCAAAACCAGCGGTGACAATAAAAGGAGATAGAGTCGAATTTTCATAAAGTTGGGGTGGATTGAGGGTTGAGGGCCGCGACATGACGCAGCGTTCCGCAGAGGGGCGGCTGCACCGTGGGCGAGTAGTAACAGACGGAAGAAAACTTCTGATTGGCGGCCTGCTGCTCCGGCAGCGGGTAGTGCTGAACCGCGTCGATCATCACTTCGGGCAACTGGATGTCTTTTGAGATGTCTTCCAGGTCGGAGCGGTCGAATTGCCGCATGAGGAAAAACTGTTTCGAGTTTCCCATGATGACGGGCCGAATCCGCGTGCTCTTGAATTTGCTGTACTGCTGAACGATGGAAATAATCCAGCAGTTGAATTTGCGAAGCTGGGCGTAACCTTCACCCATGATCTTCTCGCCGCCAGGGACATCGAGGAACCGGGCTGCTTCCTCGAAGATGATCCGTTTCCAGAGGTGGCGCGGCAGGGTGATGATATGCTGCCGGGTAAATCCCGAAATCAGCAACCCTGCCGCCGTCTTCAATTCGACGGCCTGCTCGGGGATGTAGCCCAGCTCGAAGTGAGCGATTTTCCCGGTGAGGGAAATGTTGGTTGTGCCGTCGAAGAGTTTTCCGTACTGGCCAGCGCCCGTCCATGCCGTGAGCAGGGTCGCAATCTGGTCGATCTCTTCTTTGCGGTGCTCGGGCAACCGCGAAAAGAACATCAAGTCCAGCAACGCCGAATGGGTCGGGTATTCCTCGGGGGTAAAGGCGCTGTAAGCGGTTTGCATCAAAAACCGCTCGGTTTGCGGCTCCTTCAAAAATTGGGTGATCTCCCCTTCGGAAATGGAGCCGTGGAAATCCAAGGCTTCGGAATCCGTTGCCTCCATCCGGTCGCGCAATTCAGCGAATGCCTCAAGGAAAGTGGAGCCAAGCCCCATTTTTTCCCGCCGCCATTTGTGAACGGCGCACGCCAGCCGTTGCAGGCCGGGAATCCTGTTTTGATGTTTGCCCGCCCATTCCACAAAGGTGTCGGAATAGAGTTGGTGAATGTACTGGCCAATTTGCGCCTGTCGAAGCTGCTGCTTCTCGTGGTCGGATGACTCGCCAATCATTTTCGAGACAAGGGCGACCGCGCTGGCGATTTGCAGTTGATTGAGCGGCAAACCCTGCGTATCGAGGTAATTGATGGTCAATTCCCCATCGGGATGAATCAGGATTGGCCTGCCGCCCAAACTCTCGGTGAACTTCTTGTAGGAAAGTCCCTCTTCGATGATGACGGTGTAGTCGTAACCGGCCTGGGTTTGGGTCAGGAGGTCGTCCATAGCGAATGACTTGCCCGCGCCCGTCATTCCGATGAGCACCGCATGTTGCGGCGTGCCGCCAATGAAGGTCCTTACCCCGGCAAGATTGCCGTTGGTGCCGTCATAGATCGCCTCGGCCTCGGCAAGGTGGGCCGTAAAGGTCGAGGAGAACGGCAGGAGGTCGGCCAGGTAACGGTCCTCGGCATAAAGATCCCGGTGCCGGTAGCTGCTGCCTGTCCAGCCGGGCCAAGTGGAGAAGAAGAGCTTCTTCGAGGTGGTCGGGAGAGCGGCTTCATAGACCTGCGCCCCGTTCATCTGGTTGACCGCGTTCTTGATCGCGGCGCACTTCGTATGCAGGCCGGTTTCGGTTTGGTCCCAAACGCGGATGAAATACTCGACGTAGAACGGGAAGGAAAAGCCCTGGGCCAGCGAATCAATTTTCCGCTCCTTCTTTTTCAGGGCCACAGACATCGAGTATTTGCCTTCTTCCTCGTAGTCGCCGCGCAAGCGGTCGATGGCCTTTTCCTCGCGGGTGATCTCCTCGCGAACGGGGATGGGTTCGAGATTGATCGTGATTTGATAATCGAGAAACGGAAGGGCGGTCAGCCGGTGAACGATGCCGGGATAGGTCTTCTGTGGCCAACGCTTGATCGTGAATAGGGAGTGGTAGTTGCCATCGAGGTAGAATCCGGCCTTGTCCTGCAAGCCGACACCATCGCTGTCCCAACAAAGCTCCTGAATCGAAAGCTCTTCCCGATACAAGCTGCTGAAATCGACTTCCAGCCGGTCGGCCAGCGATGGATTAAGAAATCTCTTATAATAGGAGAAGTGCTCCAAGTCGGTCATCGGGCGAACGGTCGTGCCGGTGCCAAAAATTGTCGTAAGCGTGGTGCCTAACTCGTCGAAACCGGAGCGAAGCTGGCGAAGCGTTTTATAGTAGTAATCGAGCAAGCCGACTTTGCTTTGAACGAGATTGGCGGAAGTTTCGATGTCCTGGGAAATGAAGAGAACCAACTGCTCGCGGCGTAGCGTCCGGTTCACCATCCGCTGCCAGTAGCGTGAAAAGCGTTCCTGCCGGACGGTGCGGATATAGTCGTCTGTGACTTTGCCGGTCTGCTGGTGATACCGGATCAACTCCTTCTGGTAATCGGAGTTGCAGGTCCATTGGAGTTGTGCCCGTTGCTTCGGGCCAAGCGTGGCCAGAAAAATGCGTAGCTTGTCCTGGAAATCATTCTGCAAGCCGATGGAGGCATGTTGCAAATCGGGCGGTTCGAGGAGATAGCCCTGGCTGGCCATCGCTCCCGTTTCGAGGTTGCCGTAAAGGATGAGTCCTTCGGCGAAGTGACCATTGGGTGCTTTGTCGTGTCGTTTCATTTCCGTTTTCTCGCGGTAAGCTGGTCCCCGGCGTTGAAAGAGAAGCCGTGGCCGGTGATCCAGAGTTCAAAAAGGTCCCGGTCGTAACCGGGCGGTTTACCCTGCTTGAAAAGCAGGACGTAAGTGAGCGTTGCCCCGAAGGGCACCGCCCCGAGCGGAAAGCTCAACCACCAGACGACATGAAGGAGACTGAACAGGATCAGAATCACCCCGATGGATAGAGCGGCTACGGCGACGACGGGCATGAATAGATTGCCGTCGAGGCCCCAGACCGATCCTGCGGAATCATCCGCTGCATTGGTGTCAGATAGTCGTAGTTCGTTCATGGCTTAGGAGTCGAGTTGTCTCAAGGCGGTGCCAAAGGGATTAAAACGAGGGGGTGAGAGTCGCCCCGCTCAGGCCGAAGATGGCGAAGAGAGCACCCATGATGGCGGCGGCCCCGGCGATGATAATGCCGGCCACGATGCCCATCTTGCCGTCCGCGTCGCCCTTGCTGATGGCGTTCGCGCCTGACCAGATTTTGATGACGCCCCAGAAGAATCCGAACATGAAGAGGATTCCGAGGGCAGTGCTAAAACCCTGTTGAAGCTGGCCGGTGGCATTGCCGCCGGTGGCCTGTGCGAAAACGGGAGTTAAACTGACGAGTGATTTGCCGGTGATGGCAACCAGTGAAGGAACAGAATTTGTCATGGCATTATTAAGCCACGACTCGGGATATTCCCGTTAAGGAGCGGTCGGAGAGTTCAGACGCATAAATAAGGAAAGTGAGAGAGTAGAATTTTAGGCTTTGGAAACGTCCCTTTTTGCGACGTACAGTCCGCCCATTATGAATACTTTCTCATCTGATTTTCTCACCAAGCTCCGTCACCTGGAGCCTCACCTTAAATCCAACATCAAGGGACAGGATCACGTTCTTCCTCGCATTTGCTCGGTGCTCCAGCGAGGAGAATTAAACCTGGCTCACCCGCATCGACCGAAAGGCTCGTTTCTTTTCGTCGGTCCAACCGGCGTTGGTAAAACAGAAATCACCATCGCCTTTACGGAATACCTCTGCGGCTCGGAACATCTCCACCGTTTCGATATGTCAGAGTTCCAGAATCAATCCTCCGTTGGCCTGCTTCTGGGAAACTCCTCGACCGACAAGGGAATGCTCGGGCGTGCCTTGGACAATAACACTCGCGGCACACTGTTGTTCGATGAAATGGAAAAGGCGCATCCGCTCGTGTTGGATTTATTCCTGCAAATTCTCGATGCGGGCCGGATCACTCTGGCCAACGGTGAAACGCGGAATCTGAATAACTACTACATCGTTTTCACCTCCAACATCGGTGCGGGAGAAGCGATGCGGATGGAAAGCTCGGCCTTCGCCACTATCGAACGAACTGTGCTGCGGCGAGTGGATCAGGTGCTACGTCCCGAGCTGGTTGCTCGTATCAACGAAAAGCTGGTCTTCAATCGTCTGCCTTACGCTATTCAAAGGGAAATCTGCGAACTGATGATTGGACGCGAAGTTGAACGCCTGAATCAGCTCGGCCACAAGTTGGTTATCGAGCCCGCCACGGTTGAAAACCTCGTGCGTGAGGGGTTTCACCGCACGCTCGGCGCTCGTCCCATGCGGAATACTGTGGATCGGTATCTACAAGAAGCTGTTGCAAATGTTTGCTTAAAATGACAGGACCTAGACCGGATTTGCGTGCAACTAGCGACGAGGCGTTCCGACCCGTTCAAGCTCTGCGTTGAAGGCTTGGACAGAAGCATTATAGGAATCAATCGATTTTTGAAGGTTGGCGTTGGCCGTATTGTACTTTTCAACTTCGAGGTTGAAATTGTCCACTGCCATTTGCGAAGTGTTGTCCATCGATAGACGATCAGATTCGACCTGCTTGCTAAGAGCGTCAGTATAGCGCTGGTACGAGTCAATCTTGGTCGACCAAGCATCGAGATCCAATTTTCTCGGATGCAGGATCTGGTACTCAGCATTCGAGATCGTGTAAACTTGGCCATCTTGGCCTGTCATCGAATAATCCGGCGCTGGCGTCGTCGGTTGATAAACGGGCTGCGCGGATGCAGGCGGTTGGTAGGGCGTTTGGCTAACCGGTTGAGCCTCTGCCGGAGGTTGCCAAGTGCTCTGCGGTGTCGGTGTTGACTTGTTTAAGCTGCCAATAATGCTCGCGACGATGATCACCGCAAGCGTGATGAGACATCCCCAATTTTCGTTTCGCTTTTTCGGAATTGGGCTGGCTTGGGCTTGGGGAGTGGGTGGGACGGGAGGCGGGGCAGCTTGTCGTCGTGGAGCCTGCGTATTCGAACGCGATAATGTTTCAAGACTTTTCCAGTCTGTCTTTCCATCGCGCGATACTTCTGCGTCTGAGGAAATCAGTCCAGACAGGGCCATAGCTTCGATGAACTCTAAATCGTAAGGACCTTGAACCTCACCGTTCACCTCCACGTAATAGCCGGGATTGAAAGGAATTTTCTGGGTCGCCATAGTTCTTAGGAAACCTTGATTTTGAGAAGCTGGGCTTCGAAATACCTACGCAATTCGGTTGGGAAACATTCGGCTTCCTCAAGAATGGATTCGATGCTGCCATCCTGCAGTTGAAGGAGTGCCACTGCGAGATGCAGAGGATGAACCATACCTCCGGAAGGCGCGGCCAGTTTCTCTGCCAGCGCAAAGACCTCCCGTGCCTTTTGACTTCGCCTTAACCGTATCCCGACGTCAATTGGTTCGCCCTTTTTCAAATAACGCCGAAAGCGACGTCGAATTCTGGTCGTATCTAAATCATACTCACCGAAACAAGATCGTAGAAATTCTGTTTCGGCGAGCACGGAGGGAAGGTCAATGCCGGTTGCCCGCGCTAAGGCTTTTTCAAGATCGAGGTCAACGGCCTTGAGCAGGCCCAAGAATAAGTGGGATGGCTCGATCTGCCGACTCCCCAAATGTCGGGCCTCGATGTCGGCTATGTGCCAAACCAAAACCAGGGAATCGATATGCTTCACCATAACTTACCGAGTAATGGTTGCTCCAAATCCAAGCTTGGCCTGTTCCACAACCGCTTTGGGCAAAAGAGCCCAGAGTCCAAATACACAGTTCTTCAGTCCATCGATGTTGTTCTGAGCGAGGAAATTTTGCCCCATCTCCAGCAATCGTTGAGCTTGGGAGGCGTCGGAGAATTGGCCCTGCATTTTTTGTAGTCGATTGAATTCGTTGACCCAGGTGGACGGCAGACTGCCGAGAGCTTTGAAGAAAAGGCTTTTGACATTCGATATTTTTCTCGCCAAACGATCTACCTCCTTGTTGGCAATAATGGAGTCAATTTCTTTCTGGAGCTGAGCGGCCTGACCCTGAATCTCCGAGGATCCAGTTCCCTTCGCGACCTTGTCGAGGTCATCTAGCCAATCCCTTGCCTCCGTGACTAAGGCGGGCCATTTCATCAGGTTCTCGATCTTGTCGAGGCCAAGTTTTAATTCAAGGAGCCGGGATTCGCCTTTGCTGGCAGCGTCTGGATCACCTTTGGCTGCGGACATGGCATCCCTCAATTCGTGAATGAGCGGCGATGCCTTGATCTTTTCCAAACCAGCGATGGCTTTCTCATCCTTTAATTCTCTGGCTTGCTCCAGCAACCTAGTAAGGCGCTTGATCTCATACTCATGCTCTTGAACGAGTACTGGTACGGCTGTGGTTTTATTTTGCGGGTTGAGTTTGATTTCAAATTCTTCATCCAGAATGGGAACGTAAGCATTAACCGTAATAATTCGGGATTCGTCGATTTTAAGAGTGAGTTCGATGTCGCTGCCGACAGGGAGGTCACGCTTAATCGAATCAGAACTGATCTTTAGAAGGCCCACAAGGTGGTTGCGGTCGCCCAACTCGTTCTCACCTTCGACTACCGGAATGGCAACGGCCACGCCTGCTGCCCCGGCTACTAACGCTTCCGTGGTACGAAAGGAGTGGGGGGACTTCTTTTTGAGAGGCAGACCTGATCCTTTTTTGAAAAACCATTCAACGTCATTGTTGGCAAAGGCGACTCCCACGGAGTTAATCAAGGGTTGTTCTCCAACCTCGCCACCCACTGTATAGGTGAGATGGTCGGGCACCGCGTTTTGTTTAACTCCAGACGCGTCATGGAGTTCTAGGGCAAAAATGTTACGTTCGCCTTTTTCCGCCAAAAGATTAGCGACGAAAGCACCGTCTCCTTGAAGGGTAATTTTACCACTTCGCCACTGGGTTTTGGCATTCGCAAATTCCAGAGTGAATCCCTCGATTGATGTGCCATCCAAGCTGGAGACCTTGCCACCTACTAGGGGTTCGTTATCATGGCCCACTGGTTTGTATTTCAGGTCTACTTTGTACTCGCCTGCCTTAGCCGCGGGCCGGAGCCGGGTATCAATGCGCTGCGCACCAGCAAAGACGGCTGCTCCGCGAGCAACTACCGTCAAGGGATCAACGCTGTGGTCAATAGCGATACCGAGGCCATTGGCCAAGATTTCACGGAAGTACGGGGCCTTGGTTGGCCCGCCGACCAGGATGACCTTTTGAACCGCTGATGGGGGCAAGGATTTTTCCCTCAACACCTTCTGACAAATCTCAATTGAGCGCTGGATGATGGGTTCTGCGACCTCAATCAATTCGGTCTGGGTAAGAGTGATCTCGCTGCAGTCCACTTCGTCGCCGTCAGCATCTTCAAAAGTACAATCAAGAAGGGAGGTGCTGGTCTTGGTGGACAGGTCGATTTTTGCAGCTTCAATAAACCACTTCAATTTTCGAATTGCTGAACCCCACTTGGGATTGCTTCGCTTGAAATCCGGCAGGTTATACGAGCCCGCTAACCGTGGAAGAACCAGTTTATCAATGATGGCCCAGTCAATATCCGAACCTCCCAGATGATTGTCCCCACCATGGTGGACAACATGAATAAGTCCTTCCTCGGCCTTAATAAGGGCGCTATCAAACGTACCTCCACCAAAGTCATAGGCGAGCCAATAGGCCTTCTCGGTGTCCACTTGGAAACCGTAAGCAAGGGCTGCGGCCACGGGTTCTTGGAGAAGCGGACAACTAATCAATCCTGCGAGTTCTCCGGCTTTCTTCGTGGCATCGCACTGTGCGAGCTTAAAGGCGGCCGGAACAGTGATTACGGCGGCCTGGATTTCTTCACCGGTTGTTCGTGATACATCGGCTCGAA